>OFMJ01000285.1_pt1 | contig 58565 bp, 45 predicted proteins | sample 1541801 | NCBI WGS metagenome assembly OFMJ01 (sample SAMN04209234, study PRJEB22552) | human gut metagenome | biome: gut; material: feces | host: Homo sapiens | place: USA: Oklahoma
GGAACTGATTGACAGCGTCCGTAGAAAACTGAATATTGATATCCATGTGATGTGCAGCGAACTGGATATGAGTGCGTCTACCTATACCAAACTTGAAAAAGGGGCTGTGTAAGACTCGACTCTTATTTCCGCATTCTGGACTATTTCCGCCAGGCCATGACAAAAGAAGAATTCCGCAAGCTGTGGATGGAACTGGGTGAAGTGGAGATTATGGGGGGAGAGGAATGAAAGACTGGGATTTGTTAGGAAATGTGGCCGGAAAATTGTTTCTTTGCATCAACCAAGGACAATCCTTAAAAATGGATCATCAAAATGATTAATAGCTTATTATTGAATAATTTTACCGGTTTCGTAGAGAATTCCTTTTCCTTTGGAAAGGGAGTAAATGTCTTTATCGGCAAAAACGGAACAGGTAAAACGCATATATTGAAAAGTCTGGCCGCCAGTCTGCAAGCGAAGCATGATTTCCTTTCCAAGCAATCGACCTCGAAAGAACAATTCGAATTTATAATTGCCGAGAACCTTATAGCTTATTTCAAACCGGATACTTTAGGTAATTTAGTTTACAAAAATATTGCATCCGGCAGAGCCGGTATCGATATAAGTATAGACAGCAAGCATTTGTCCTATAGTTTTGCCACTTCCTCTAAAACAACTGTCAAACTGGAAACGGATGATAAATGGGAAGATATGCCGTTCATTTACATACCTCCCCGCGAAATGTTTTCTCTTTTTGAAGGGTTCATAGGACTGACCAGTAAAAGAGAAATTTCATTTGACCAGACATATATCAAGCTGGCGCACTCGCTGTCTCTTCCCGTATTAAAGGAGAACAAAGACAATCCTCTGAACTCCGCAGTACAGCTGCTGGAAGAAGAATTGGGTTTTGAAGTGCTACAAATGAACGGGCGTTTCTATATACAGACAGGAGGTAAGAAAATGGAAGCCCATCTGGTGGCAGAGGGACTACGCAAACTGGCATCTGTATTGTATCTTATTCTGAACGGAGAAATAAATGAAAAGACTGTCCTGTTTTGGGATGAGCCTGAGTCTAATTTGAATCCGGCTCTGATAAAGATTGTAGCAAAATTTATCCTGACTCTTGAAAAATGCGGTTTGCAGATTTTTATAGCTACGCACGACTACTTGTTGACGCATATTCTGTCGTTACATTCAGAGTATAAGGAAACGACAATGGCTTCCGTGAAATTCTTCTGCTTGGGTGAGGAAAAGGGACGAATAACAGTGGAAGAAGGGGATACCTTGGCTCAAATATCCCATAATCCGATTTTAGAGGAATATGCCGCCTATTATGATTCAATCAACTCGGTCAATGAAGCAAATGGAATCCTTCCGGAAACAGAAATTTCATTTATGTAAGCAGTCAAAAATAGGCTATTGATTGAAAATTCTATCTTCTTGATTTTTAAGAGGGTGGACATGGTTGAGTGTTTACTCTGAAATCTATCCAAATAAACCTGTATCGTTATACCATTGATAGGCAGTGGGTATGCTCTATGGGTGGTTTACCTTCTAACAGGGGTTCAGGACGTAAATTATAATTTTTCCATTTTATAGTTAATGAATCAATTGAAAGCTGGAGCAGCTTTGAGCTATGTATCCATTGGGCTGAATATGATGGTGGGGCTTATTTATACCCCTTACATGCTGCGTATGTTAGGACAGTCGGAATATGGGCTGTATTCATTGGCTGCATCCATCGTTGCTTATTTAACCGTTTTGGATTTGGGCTTTGGTAATGCTATAGTGCGCTATACGGCTAAATTTAGGGCGGAAGGCAAGGAACGGAAACAACAGGAAATGTTTGGTATGTTTTTCCTGCTGTATATAGGGATTGGATTGATAGCCATAGTTGCAGGGTTTTTTTTGGTCTTGAATGTAGAACGGATGTTTTCCGTGAATATGACAGCCGCAGAGGTGAGCCGTACCCGTATCATGCTATGGCTGATGACATTCAATTTGGCTTTTACATTCCCGATGAGTATCTGGGGAAGTATAATGACGGCCTATGAGTGTTTTGTTTTCCAGCGTTTGGTAAGTATTGTGCGTAGTGTGCTTAATCCGGTAGTAATGGTGTTGCTTTTGGTTATTGGCTATAAAGCAGTGGCGATGGTCGTTGTCACCACGTTGTTCAATGTAGTGACTTTGCTCATCAATTTTTATTATTGCCGTTACAAAATACATATTAAGGTCTGTTTTGGACATTTCAATCCGATACTCTTAAAGGAAGTTGTGATTTATAGTTTTTGGATTTTTCTTAATGCGATAATGGATAGGATTTATTGGAGTACAGGGCAGTTTGTGTTGGGCATATACAGAGGGACTGTAACCGTAGCCGTATATTCTGTGGCAGTTCAGCTTACGCAAATGTTCATGATGTTTTCCACTGCGATAAGTGGGGTGTTCCTGCCTAAGATTACTGCAATGGTGGCTCGTGGAGGTAGTGAATGTGAGATTTCGGATTTGTTTATTCGCACAGGGCGCATTCAATATATCGTGATGTCGTTTATCCTTTCCTCTTTCATTGTATTTGGCCGCCCGTTCATAGAGCTATGGGCTGGAAATGCGTATGAGGAGGCTTACTATATTGCGTTACTGTTTTTCTTTGTCCTGCTGATTCCTCTGATACAGAACTTGGGGATTACGATTCTTCAGGCTCGCAATCAAATGCGTTTTCGTTCTGCCTGCTATGTAGTTATCGCTGTTTGTAGCTTGTTTTTTTCCATCTATGGAGCTCAAAAATGGGGAGCGATGGGGTGTGCCTATGCTACAGCGGGAGCTTTGTTTTTGGGACAAGGCTTGGTAATGAATCTGTATTATAATAGAAAACAAGGTATAGATATTATCCGCTTTTGGTATGAGATAGCAAAAATGTCGGTAATGCCGATGGTGTTTGTAGCCACCAGCTTGTGGTGTATGGATTATTGGGAGGTGAATTTAATTTCACCGATGGTGTTCATTGGGGCTGTGGCCTTGTTTGTAGCAGTTTATGCCTTGCTGTTTTGGTTTGCAAGCATGAACGCATTTGAACGGAATTTATTTGTTGCTCCGTTTAAAAAGATAGGGAAATAAAAGTATGAGATTAAATTATTATGATTTTCTCCGTGGCATCGCCATATTGATGGTGGTAGCTATCCATACGGGACCGGCCTATCATTTTGAGTCGATGCAAGGTGTATTGGTTGTCATGGTTCGGCAAGTGTTGAATTGTGCCGTTCCTATATTTTTTGCCATATCGGGGTATTTTCTGGCAATGAAGAAGCTGGAGACTAAGAAGGAGATATTCTTATTTTGGAGGCATCAGATTCCCAAGGTGTATATTCCGGTTTTGATCTGGTCGTTGCCTTACTTGTTTCTTTCTTTGCGTGCTGGTAAAGAGCCTTTGCTGGTCTTGATTCAATACTTGATATGCGGATGCAGTGTTTATTATTTCATTGCGGTAATTATTCAATATTATTTGCTGTTACCTGTGTTACAAAATGTTAAACGGGGGGGTAAAACTATGTATTTTGATTTCGATGGCCTCCATAGTGCTGGTTACCTATCTGTTGCAGATACGGGGACTGTCATTGCCTTTGGTGGTATATGCCGGGCATGGTGATTTATGGTTGATGTTCTTCGTGATTGGAATCTTCTTGCGCCGTTCACCGCTTGGTTGTTCCTTGTGGTGGTACGTTGGAATGGTTATATTGTCATTCTTTTGGCAAATGGTGGAATCGTATGGGCTTTATTCATTCCAAGGAAGTGGCTTAGGCATAAAACCATCGTCATTTCTTTTCTCTATGAGCGTGATCTTGTCTTTGTTTCATCCCTTGGTGGTAAACCGATATTCTGAACGGAAGAGGTGTATTAGGTGGATTCGGGAGCTTGGCCGTATTTCGTTTGGCGTTTATTTGATTCATTGTTTTTTTATCCAGATTCTATCTTATGCAGGATTGAGGCAACTGCCTTGGGGACTATTGTGGATTGTAGTATTATTGGCTTCTATAATAACTATAGTTATATCTAAAAAGATACTTCCGAAAGTTTTGAATCAATATTTGGGGGTTTAATTATATGATACATATTACAGATAAAAAAGACTGTTGTGGCTGCAACAGTTGTGTGCAGCGTTGTCCTAAGTCGTGTATCACAATGCACGAGGATGAAGAAGGTTTCCTTTATCCTGAGGTGGATGAGAGTAAATGCATTCATTGTGGTTTGTGCGAGAACGTTTGTCCGGTTATTCACAAGGCGGAAGGACGCAAGCCCATTGCCGTTTATGCAGCAAAGAACAGGAATGAGGAAATCCGTAGGCAGAGTTCTTCCGGTGGGGTCTTTACGGCATTGGCTGAGGAGGTAATTAAGGAAGGTGGTGTCGTGTTTGGGGTCCGTTTTAATGAAAATTGGGAAGTGGTGCATGGCTATGCCGAGAGTTTGGACGGTTTGTCTGCCTTCCGTGGTTCGAAGTATGTTCAAAGTAGGGTTGGTGACAGTTTTCTTCAAGTTGAGTCTTTTTTGAAATCGGGTCGGAAAGTCTTGTTTTCGGGTACGCCTTGTCAAGTAGCGGGATTACATCGTTTTCTTCGTAGGAGATATGAAAATTTATTGACGGTAGATTTTATCTGCCACGGTGTTCCGAGTCCGGGCGTTTGGCGCGAATATCTGAAAGAGGAAACCGCACGTCAGTGCGGCGGAAAAAATTCAGTTTTGTCTCACCCTATAGTAAAAGAAGGAGATGTTCTCATCGAGAATATCTCCTTTAGAGATAAACGATTAGGCTGGAAAAAATACAGTTTTGCTCTCACCCTCTCCGTGCCCATCGGGCACGGAGAAAAAAATACAGTTTTGCTCTCTGAATCTCTAAATAAGAATATTTTTTTGCGAGGTTTTCTGGCAAATTTGTACCTGCGTCCAAGTTGCTATGCCTGCCCGGCAAAAAGTTTCAAAAGTGAGAGTGATCTTACGATTGGTGATTTTTGGTCAATAGAACGTGTAATGCCGGAAGTGTGGGATGACAAGGGTGTAAGTGTGGTATTTGTAAATACTGGACTGCCTGAGACAAAAGGAGTCGCTTTTAATAAGGTGTGTGGAGAATATAGGCAATACAGCCTTTATGAATCTTGTGTACGTACCAAAGGCAGACAGCTGTTTTTTAAGATTCCCGGATCGGTCTTTTTTCGGATTAAGGTATTGGAAAAGCCTGTTGTTTTTCAGAAAAAAATGATATATATGGCTTTGCATGCAGCCAAGTTCCTAGGAGTGTATAATTTATATAAATCAATAAAGAAAAAATGAAAATAGGTATTGTTACATTCTATAAAACACAAGATAATTATGGTTGTGTATTACAACATTACGCTTTGAAAACATTTCTGAATAAATTAGGTCACGATGTTTTTTTATTGCGCTATAATAAATCTCAGAATCGTAATACAATGAAACTTGTATGTAATGTGATTGTTTCTCCTATGAAATATCTGGTGGAAATAAAACGTAGGTATAATAAATATTTTAGCGATCCTTGCTATTATTCTCGAAACTTTGATGAATTTAGAAATAAATATTTTTGCTTGACAGATAAGGTGTACGAGCAGGACGAACTGTTAGACAATTTTCCTTATGCAGATGCTTATATTTGTGGTAGTGATCAGATTTGGGCTAATATAAATTGGGTAAATTATTTGGGCTTTGTATCTGATGGTATTAAAAAAATAGCCTATGCTCCTTCTTTTGGTGGAGTAAAGTTTTCAGATTCAGAAAAGCAAGTTTTGGCTAATTACATAAAACATTTTGATGTCGTTACTGTGAGGGAGCATTCTGGGGTTGATTTATGTAAGAGTTTGGGAAGGATGGATGCTACCTTAGTCCCTGATCCTACCTTTCTGTTGTCTGATAAGGATTATACGATAATAATGGATAATGATGAAGATAAGAAGAAATATTTGTTTTTGTATTTATTGGGTAATGAGACAAAGATAGACATGGATTCTGTTTATTCTTTTGCTGAACGGAAAGGACTGGAAGTGGTGTATGTAGCTAGTCAGGGCTTGATTGATAAATATGAAAAAGTATTTCCTACAGTGGAGAGGTGGATGAGTTTATTGAAACATGCTGATTATGTACTGACAAATTCATTTCATGGCATGGCTTTTAGTATTATTTTTAATAAAAATTTCATGGTAGTTCCTTTATCTGGAATTCATAAACGCATGAATGATAGAATTGATACTATCCTTCTAAAATATGGATTACAGGATAGGATCTTCCAGTCTGATTATACACCCTATAGTACAGTTATAGACTATGAATTAATTAATGATTCATTGATGGAAGAAAGGGAAAAGATGAAAGATAGATTTAATTCTTGGATGAAATAAAAAATGTCTTAGTTGAAGAATTTATGATTGTCCGATCTGAATTAAAGGACAATGACTAAATAGCTTTAAAGTGGGGTAATAGCAACTGAAACACATTATTTAAAATTATAGATTATAGTAATGATACCAAAAGTTATACATTATTGTTGGTTTGGACATAGTCCATTACCTAAGTTGGCGGAAAAGTGCATCGCTTCATGGAAGAAATTTTTTCCGGATTATGAGATAAAAGAATGGAATGAGGGTAACTTCGATGTGAATATCATTCCTTATACAGCAGAGGCTTATCAAGCTAAAAAATATGCATTTGTGAGTGATTATGCACGATTTTGGATATTATACCATTACGGTGGGTTATATTTTGATACAGATGTTGAAGTTATAAAACCGATGGATGATATTATTGCAAAAGGACCTTTTATGGGGTGTGAGCTTGATGCTGAAGGAGCAACAGCTTTAGCTGTTGCTCCGGGCCTAGGACTCGGAGTAAATCCGGGCCTAGGACTCGGAGTAAATCCGGGCCTAGGACTCGGAGTAAATCCGGGTCTATGTTTTTATAAAATAATGTTACAGATGTATTCAAAACTAAATTTTATAGAGAGGGGTAAAATATATAATTTAGAAACGATTGTGTCATATACAACAAAAGAATTATTGAAGGTGGGGCTGAAAAACGAGAAAAAAGTACAATTTGTTGCAGGTATTTATATTTATCCTCAAGAATATTTTTGCCCATTGCATGTGGAAAATAATCGTAAAGTATTATCTATAACATCTAATACTTATACTATTCATCATTGGGCAGCTTCGTGGCAGCCCAAAAGTAAAGAGTTCTTGGCCAGCGTCAAATGGAAATTAATGGATGTTTTTGGAACAAAATTGGTCTTATTTACTATAAATTTATTGCAGCTGCGTAAATTACGTAAACTTTTGCATCTATGATTCCATATTTAGTGCTATTCATTCTATTTTGTTTTGTGTTCTTTATAGCTTATATTCGGTACATTGAGATAAGCAAAGCTCTTTTGTTTAACTTTATTATACTTGCATTGTTTATTGGCTTGAGAGATCAAGTGGGAGCTGACTGGCCTGGATATAAATTAGCTTTTGACCAAAAATATGAGTATTTTGAAATTGGATATACGTTAGTGGCTAAGTTTTTTAGGCACTTAGGATGTTCCTTTAATTGGTTTCTGATGTTTATGTCTTTTATAACAGTTGCTCCAATTTTTCTTTTTTTTAGAAAATACCAAGATTCGATTTGTATTATTCCTAGTTTTTTTGTCATCTCTTTTATGGGTTTAATAGCGATATCCTCTATAATTAGACAAGCTTTTGCAATGTCTGTGTTTTTGTATTCATGGATATATCTAGAGAAAAAAGATCTTACACGATACGCACTATGTATTATTTTAGCTTCTTTATTTCATAAATCAGCATTGATATTGATTTTACTTTATCCTATAGGCTACTTGACACTTAAAAACAAAATGTATTGGTATCTATACGGGGGGGCACTTTTATTGGGTGTTGTGAAGTTTCCTATAGATAAAATTATAGCAGTATTGCCTCTAGAGTTAGGTGATTATTCTGGTTATTTTGATTCTGTTTATGCTGTCAGTCGTGAATTTGGTTTTGTGGTTTTTGGAAGATTATCGCTTTATTTCGTTGTGTTAGTTTTATCATTGCAGTATTCGACTGTAAAAAAAGAACTCTTATTTAAAATGTTTGTTTTAGGTGCTGTTTTCTATAATTTATCTTTGTCTTCGACATTCTTTAGTCGATTTGAGAATTATTTCATATACTCGGCTTATTTTTACATACCGATTCTATTAACACATCTTAGGTTTGGAAAAGATATAATATTTATTTTTAGATATGTTATTTATGCATCTTGGCTAATTTTGATTATGGCAAAACTTTTTAATCCAATAAACAAGATGATTCCTTATAATATGTTTTTATTATGAAAATTGCAATTTTGTATATATGTACAGGTAAGTACAATCAATTTTTTCGGGGATTTTATCAATCTAGTGAGCAATTGTTTGTGAGAAATATTGAGAAAGATTATTTCGTATTTACCGATAACTTGCGTCTATGTGATGCTACAAATGTGTTTTTAATACAGAAAGAATCCCGTGGTTTTCCGTTGGATTCACTTTTTCGGTTTGATATGTTTTTATCAGTGAAAGATAGGTTGCTTTCTTATGATTATGTATTTTTCTTTAATTCCAATATGCTGTTTGTAGATTCTGTCGGGGATGAAATTTTGCCAAAAAATGAAGACTTAGTGGCGGTTGTGCACCCCGGATATTATAATAAATGTTCTTTTTTATTTCCCTATGAACGCAATAAAAAGTCGACAGCTTATATTCGTTATGCAAAAAAGGCATATCGATATTATATGGGTAGTTTGAATGGTGGAAAGACTATGGCGTATTTGAAATTGATAGAAGAATGTGCGAAAAATGTCAATTTGGATTTCGATCAAAAAATCATTGCGATGGTACATGATGAATCGCATCTGAATAAATATTTATCAAAACATTCGTGCTTAGGGATATCCCCATCCTATGCTTATCCTGAAGGTTGGAAACTGCCTTTTAAACCTAAAATAATTATAAGAGATAAAGTTAAGGTGGATTCTTATTTTAATAAAGGGAGAGATCATTCATTTAAAGGAAAACTCATAAAGCTGTTTCAAATTATTTACAGGTCTATAATCTGGTATTTGTGATAACTTGTCGTAAGCAGTCAAAAATAGGCTATTGATTACGAAGTTTATGTAAAGAATGTGGCCTTTGGCCTTCTCCATCAATGGTTGACAGATATGGGAATGGTCATTTCAAAAAACACGTTACGCAATTGGCTTAAGAAAGGCAAAAAATATCCGGATGAATTGGTAGTGTGATTGGAGCGGTAAAGCTTCATGGAAGCTCTATCTGGAACTTCATCGGAACTTTTTTCAAAAAGATCTTTAACGGATACAGGGATTATGTTAATATGGTTTCTGGCAAAATTACTTTGGCTACAAGCCAATGTTAAAATCAAAGCTAATTGATTAACAAAACTCGGTTTAGGGCACAGTAATGTGCCCTATCAAAGGGGGGATGCCCTAAATTGAGCACTTACAGCTAAATGAAATGTCTAAATAGTATTGAAATGTTCGAAATAAATTCCCGCTTATATTATATTGATAATCTGAAAGCTTTTCTCATCATTCTGGTGGTGTTAGGGCATGTTATCCAAACATCAGATATGGATTTTGACCATAATATACTTTTTCGGTATATTTATTCTTTTCACATGCCTTTGTTTATGTATGTCAGTGGCTTTGTTTGTTATAAACCATTACAGTCATGGGGCGTCTTGAAGAAGAGATTCAGACAGCTAATGTTGCCATTTTTATCGTGGGCATTTATTAATGCGTGCTTGGTTGGTGATTTTTCTGTACTTATAAAAAATATATTTCATCCAGATACAGCTCTTTGGTTTCTATGGGTGTTATTTTTTATAACGATTCTTTATGTCGCTTGTGTGAAATTGGGTGAGCAATGGAATATTAAATCAGAATATATAGTTATAGCTGTTGTGGCTATAGGCTATAGCATTATGATTGTCCTGAAATTCAAATACTTTGGCTTTCAGTTCATCGCTTGGTATTTTCCGTTCTTTTGTCTGGGGGTTTATATGCGCAAATATGAATCTTATATAAAGAGGTGGATGAGGATATTGATGTGGCCTTGTTTTATTTTGTTTCTTGTATCAGCTTATTGGTGGATGCGGAAAGAGCCACCTTTATTTATGAATTCTTCTGCTAATGTAATCTATAATTATATATATAAAGGGGGAGTGGCCTTGTTGGCTGTAACTTCAATATTAACGATGTTTAATCGAATGGGTGGGGTAAAAAATCATTATTTTAATATGCTGGGAAGAGAAACTTTAGGTATTTATGCAATTCATTTATTTCTATTAGGGCGATTTTATGAGTGGTTCGTATCTTGTTTTGATTCCTTTTATATTGTGTCCGTAGTTCTATTTACTTTTGTATTGCTTGTTGTCAGTCATTACATTTATCGATTGTTGTCAATCTGCCATTGGACAGCTCGTTTCTTACTTGGTATAGAAGATAGACGCAAATAATATAAATATGAAGATAATAAAAATTATTGGAGGTTTGGGTAACCAAATGTTTCAATACGCATTATTTCTTGCTTTGAAGGAAAAATACCCGGAGGAGATAATAAAACTGGACTGTTCTTATTTCAAGACATACTCTGTGCATACAGGATTAGAATTGCATCGAGTGTTTGGTGTGGAGTTGCCGCAAGCTTCTTTTATTGAATTATTGAGAGTTACTTGGCCTGCATATTCCTTTAAATTGTCGAGGATGATAAGAAAAGTATTTCCTCCTCGTTCTACAGAATGTCTGGAAGCAAAAGATTATACCTATAACGAACAGGTGTTTAGTGAAGGAGATAAATACTATGACGGTTATTGGCAGAATTTTCTGTATTTTGATTCATATAGAGATGTTATAAAGTCTGCTTTCGATTTTAAAATTCCTCTGAATACTGAAAGTGCTTCTTTGTATCAAAGTTTACAAGAATCAAATAGTAGCATCAGCATCCATGTGCGTAGAGGTGATTATTTGAAAGCTAAGAATTATGTAGGATTATGTGACTTGAAATATTATGAGGCTGCTATTGGATATATGAAAAAACATGTCACTAATCCTGTGTTTTATGTGTTTTCGGATGATATGGATTGGTGTAGACGATATCTTTCTCCACTGACGGGAGAGGACTCTATTTGCTATGTCGACTGGAATAAGGATAAAGATGCTCCATTAGATTTGTTGTTGATGTCAAAATGTAAATATAATATCATAGCCAATAGTTCTTTTAGTTGGTGGGCTGCCTATTTGAATAATCATGTAGACAAAATAGTTTGCGCTCCCCAAAAATGGACAAATACGAAAGTGAACTGTAGAGTCCAAATGTTTGATTGGATTTTATTTTAAGACATATTGTAATCAATGATTTTATGAAATTTGGAATAATTACGCATTATGACGTGCATAATCATGGTGCAGTCCTTCAGCTGACAGCTTTAATCAGAGTGCTGGCGCAGCAAGGCATTGATGCCAGTGCCTTGCGTTTCGATAAGAATTATGACTTTCTGGGGGTGGAGCTGAAATCGAAATATAATATATCCGTTAAATCAATTGGATTCTATTTAAAGTATCTCAAGCAGGAAGGACTGGGAAAGACACGGTTCAATGTAGAAAAACGCCGTGTACTAAATACGTTTAAAATACAGAATAACTTGGTTGGGGAATATTATTCTAAAGCCCGAAATCTAGATGCAGTAATCGTAGGAAGCGATGAGGTTTTTGCATTGCATACCGGTCCGACACCGGTGTTCTTTGGATATGCGTTGCCTGCAGATCATATCTTTTCTTATGCGGGAAGTTTCGGACCTACAACGGTTGAAGACGTGAAGAATCTGCATTGTGAAGCATTTGTTTCAAGCGGACTAAATTCAATGAAAGGAATTTCGGTTCGTGATATGAACAGTAGAAAAGTGGTGGAAGCATTGACAGGCATTTCTCCTGTAATGGTTTGTGACCCCGTAATACTTTATGGATTCCGGCAGGAAATAGCTTTGCTTGAAAGTCCGTATTATCCTCCTTTTCTGCTAGTTTACGCTTATGATAACCGAATGAATGATGTGGAAGAAGTGGCAGCCATTAAAGCTTATGCCCGAAAGCATAAACTCAAGACGCTTTCGCCCGGTTTTTATCACAAATGGTGTGACTATAATGTAAATGCAGACCCAATAGAATTACTTGGTTATTTTAAAAGTGCAAGTTGCGTTGTGACGGATACTTTTCATGGAAGTGTCATGTCTATTATAACTAATTCTCCTTTTATGGTGAAAACTCGTGAAAGTAATCATAACAAGTTGTATAGTTTACTGAATGAATACTGTCTTGCAGATCGGATTTTTACAGACTTTAGCGCAATGGAAAAGGTAGCTGGCATGGATATAGACTGGGATATTGTGAATGGAGAGGTGGAAGCGAGAAGAAGAGAGTCTATGGCATTTCTGGATATGATGATTGAATTTTGTAAATAATCTAAAATGTTTTTATATGTATACCGAACTAAAAGTTTATCAAATAATTATTGCTCTTCTGAAAAAGTATAATATAAGACATTGTGTGCTTTCTGCCGGAAGCCGGAATGTGCCTTTTGTCCATTCTGTGGAAGAAGATCCTTTTTTTCATTGCTATTCGGTGGTTGATGAACGGAGTGCCGGATATTTTGCATTGGGACTTGCGCAGCAGATACAGGAACCGGTGGTGATTTCTTGTACAGCATCGACGGCATCATGTAATTATTGGCCACCGGTGGCAGAAGCTTATTATCAAGGCGTTCCACTGGTAGTATTGACGAGTGACCGTGATCCGGCTATGCTGGGACAGTGGGAAGATCAGATGATTGATCAGGTAGGAATGTTCGACCGTCATGTGAAGAAGTCGGTAAATTTGCCTGAAATAGATAATCGAGAAGATTTTATTTTCTGCCAGCGATTGGTTAATGAGGCTTTACTGGAGTTGAATCATCATGGAACAGGTCCTGTTCACATTAATGTTCCTATGCGTTATTATAACCGTTCTTTTAATTGCAAAGTATTGCCTGAAGTAACAAAAATAGAACGTTTAGGTGTATTTGATGACGATTGCCTTTGGCGAAAAAAAGTGGAGAAATTAAGGCAAAGTCAGCGTATATTGGTGACTTGTGGTCAGAGTAGTTTTATATCAGATGGTTTTAAGGAACAACTCAATCTGTTTTTTCATAAGTTTAATTCCTCTATTTCCATAGAATATATGACAAACATGGAATGTGATGGAAATATCAATACATCTGTATGCTTGGATAATCGGTATTTGGCAGATCACCAGTTTGCAAAATTACTCCCTGATATTGTAATTTCTTATGGTGGAAATATAATGCAAGGAGTAAAAGAGCTTCTGAGGCATTTTGCTGGAAAGTTTGAACATTGGTCCATTCAGGAAAACGGTTATGTGGTTGATATGTATAAAAGCTTGACAACTATATTTGAGTGTCCACCCACGTATTTTTTTCAGTATTGTAATGCACATGTACCTGCGGATGCACTAAATGACCTGCAATACCATAATTCACTTATTCAGTGCTCAAAACAAGTTGTTATTCCTAGTTTTGAGTATTCTAATATATATGCTATTCGGAAGGTTATTGAAAACATCCCATCTGGTTCACTTCTTCATCTTAGTATTAATAATTCTATTCGAATTGCAAATTTTTTCAAGCTTCAATCTTTGGTTAAAGTATATGCAAATATTGGAACTTACGGAATAGATGGTTGCTTGTCATCCTTTTTGGGGCAGGCATCTGCTAACGAAAACCTGAGTTTTCTAATTATAGGTGACTTATCATTATTTTATGATATGAATGCACTTCGGTTGCATCATATTGGAAATAACGTCCGTATTCTGATGATCAATAATCATGGTGGCGGTGAATTTTACTATAATAAAACATGGATGAATAATGACCAACACACCACGGCACGTCATAATACGAAAGCCAAAGGCTGGGTGTGTGAAAATGATTTTATCTATTTAACTGCAACAGATCAAGCATCCTTCGATGAAGCATTTAAGCAGTTTATGGTCAAGGAATCGGAACGTCCCATCTTTTTTGAAGTTTTTACTGAGATGAAAACAGATGCTGATGCTATATCGGATTTTTATGAATTGAGCCGTCCCAAGGACTTGAAGTCAGAACTTCTTCGTAAAGGTAAAGAGTTTGCTAAAACAGTGATAGGACAGCAGAAAGCCCAGCAGATTATTAATATATTGAAGAAATAAGGATATGGCATTAAAGAATAAGTTGAAAAGTGCAGCTAGGTTTATAATGAGTAATATTCCAGCGCGGAAGTATAATATACAGATAGTTAATCTTGCTCCCAATGAACTCTTGAAAGGGCGTGCTGCACTTATAACTGGAGGAACAAGTGGCATAGGCTATTGCATGGCTGAAACATTTTTGCGTAGTGGCGCTATTGTAATCATCACTGGACGCAATAAAGAAAGATTGCAGCGAAGCTTGAAAGAATTGAATAAGAGGAATGATTGTTTTAACAGGGTGTTTGGCGTGGTAATGGATAGCACTGATATTTCTTCATTTCAGAGATGTTTGGATGAGGTTTTAGATGACATAAAGACTGGAGGTGGAAAATCTCTTGACATACTGGTAAATAATGCAGGCGTGATAGGTGGTAATATGCCGAATGCGGATGAAGCAGAGTATGATGCCGTACTTGATACAAATTTAAAAGGTGTCTTTTTTCTTTCCCAGCTGGTAGGCAAGTATATGAAGGAAAATAAGATTCATGGTAATATACTTAATGTAGCTTCTTCTTCCTCCTTGCGTCCGGCTGATTCTGCCTATTCCGTATCGAAATGGGGGATACGGGGACTGACGTTGGGATTAGCTAAGTCTCTTGTATCTTATGGCATAACTGTAAATGGAATTGCGCCGGGACCTACGGCAACTCCGATGCTGATAAAGGATAATCTCCAATATATAACGAATAATGCAAGTCCTATCGGACGCTATATATTGCCCGAAGAGATTGCAAATATGGCAGTAGTGTTAGTCAGTTCATTAGGTAAAACGATTATTGGAGACATTATTTATATGACTGGAGGTGCGGCAACTATTACTTATGATGATGTGGGTTATCCGTTCTAGTTTTCTGTTTGTCATGGCAGCATACAAGTCAAGAGTACAAAGATATAGCGTCAAAACTCTTGCATACTTCTAATACTTTTTCATCCTAAGAATAAAAATATTTTCTTAGATACATTTCTATTATATGTGCCGGACATTTTTTGAAGAAAATGTCCCTATAGTGAGTATCCATAAAATTATTGTATTGATTATATGTTTTCTGTCCTTTTATCCATTTATAAAAAAGAACATCCTGCTTATTTTAAAAAAAGTCTGGATAGTATCTTTTCCCAAACTTTACTTCCCGATGAAATCGTATTGGTCAAAGACGGGCCTTTAACCGATGAATTGGAAGACTTAATAAGGGAGTATCAACAAAAATATTCTATCTTAAAGGTTATTCCATTGCCGATTAATCAAGGACTGGGAAAAGCACTAAATGAAGGTTTGAAATATTGCTCGTATGATTTAGTGGCCCGTATGGATACTGATGATATTTCGAAACCGGATCGTTTTGAAAAGCAGATAAAGATTTTTCAGGAGCATCCGGAATTGGATGTGGTAGGCGCTTGGATAGAAGAATTTGAAGGAGATACCTCAAAGGTGACTTCTATTCGTAAATTGCCGGAGCAGCCAAGTGAGATTTATGAATATGGAAAGAAAAGAAGTCCGATAAATCACCCCTGTGTGATGTATAGGAAAAGTGCAGTGTTGAGAGTGGGAGGGTATCATAAATTCCCTGAGGATTATTATTTATGGGGATATATGCTGAAAGCCGGTTGTAAGTTTTATAATATTCAGGAAAGTTTATTGTACTTCCGGTTCTCAAGGGATGTGTTTCGGCGCAGAGGCGGATGGAGCTATGCCATGAAGGAACTGGCGTTGCAATGCGAACTTTTGCGCATAGGATATATAAATTACAGGCGGTTTGTGCTGAATGTAATGATTCGGTTTACAACGAGAATGATGCCTAACCGGATGAGGGAGATATTTTATAAAAGAATGTTGAGGAAATAAATTGGGTACTATTTAATTATGATTATAGCAGTAGACTTTGACGGAACAATAGTAGAGCATAAATACCCTGCCATAGGGAAAGAGATTCCATTTGCCATAGATACCTTGAAGCAATTGCAGCAAGAGCGTCATTACCTGATATTGTGGAGTGTGCGCGAAGGCCGCCTGCTGGAGGAAGCGGTGGAATTTTGCCGCAAGCGGGGATTGGAATTTTATGCGGTAAACAGGAATTATGCCGAAGAAAAAGAGGAAAACAAACATTATTCGCGCAAACTGAAAGCCGATTTGTTTATTGATGACCGCAATCTGGGGGGATTGCCCGAGTGGGGAGTGATTTACCGCATGGTGCATGAACGGCTGGGTTATGAAGAGATGTATAAAAGGACGAATCAAGAAGAGAAAGATGAAAAGAAAGGATTTTGGGGGAGGTTGTTCAAGACTTAGGAAGACCCTCGATAGACAAAAAGAACGTTATAAATTCCGCATGATGCTCTAAAAAACAGGGAGGTGCATCGTGCATTACGACACACCTCCAAATTATAGAATGAGATGATGTTATTTTTGAGAGAGTTGCGCATGCATGGAAGCAGCGGCTTTGCGCCCGTCACCCATTGCAAGGATAACTGTAGCTCCACCACGCACAATATCGCCACCGGCATAAATAGTCGGGATTGACGATTGCATGTTTTCATTTACGGCAATTGTTCCTTTGCGTCCAAGTTCCAATCCAGGGATGGAGCTTGGGACAATCGGGTTAGGGGAGACTCCTACGCTGACTATTGCCATATCAATGTCAATCGTTTCTGTCGCTCCCGGAATAGCTATCGGACTACGACGTCCGGAAGCATCCGGTTCTCCTAATTCCATTTTCTGTAAGATGACTTGTTTTACACGCCCTTTTTCATCAGCAATATATTCTATGGGATTGTGCAAAGTGAGGAATTCCACTCCTTCTTCTTTAGCATGTTTCACTTCTTCCAGACGGGCAGGCATTTCTTCCTCCGAACGGCGATAAATAATCATAGCGCGTTCTGCTCCTAAACGACGTGCTGTACGGACAGAATCCATTGCTGTGTTTCCGCCACCAATTACTGCTACACGTTTGCCGAATGTTACAGGAGTATCCGAGTCCTCACTGGCGGCATCCATTAGATTTACACGAGTCAGGTATTCGTTGGAAGACATGATATTGATGGAGTTTTCACCCGGGATATTCATGAAGTTGGGAAGTCCGGCACCTGATGCAACAAATATGCCTTTGAAGCCTTCTGATTCCAGATCTTCCACACTGATTGTCTTTCCAACGATGCAGTCCTTTATGAATTTGACACCCATCTTGGATAAGTTGTCAATTTCCACATCTACAATCTTGTTTGGCAGACGGAATTCGGGGATACCATATTTTAATACGCCTCCTATTTCATGTAAAGCTTCGAATACAGTGACATCGTACCCCTGTTTGGCCATATCTCCGGCAAATGAGAGTCCGGCAGGGCCTGAACCGATGACAGCCACTTTTGTATTGTTCTTTTCCGCTACTTCCGGTACGGATATTTGACCGCTTTCGCGTTCGTAATCGGCAGCAAAACGTTCCAGATAGCCTATGGCTACAGCTTCATGTCCGGCCTTCAGATGAGTGCATTGTGATTCACATTGTTTTTCTTGGGGGCATACACGGCCGCAAACAGCAGGTAATGCGCTGGTTGCCTTTAAGGTCTTGGCTGCTTCAAGGAATTCGCCACGCTCGATATTTTTAATGAATTTCGGGATGTTGATTCCTACGGGGCAGCCGTTCATACAAGTAGGGTTGGGACAATCTAAACAACGTTTCGCTTCCGTCACAGCTTGTTCCTCATTCAAGCCTAAATTGACTTCTTCCTTACGGCTATGTGAACGGTATTCTGCATCCAGTTCGTTCATTTTCACACGAGAGATAGCCATACGTTCTTTAGGCTTCATGACTTTGCGTAAGTTTGCACGCCATTCCGCATCCCTGCTGTCCGGTTCTTTAGTCGCTTCACAGGTAGCCGGCTTTTCGGCGTCCAGTTTATGAATTTCTTCTTTCTCAATATCTTTGAAAGCTCCCATACGTTTCAGCATTTCGTCAAAATTTACCTGATGGCCATCGAATTCCGGACCGTCAACGCACACAAAACGTGTCTTGCCCCCTACAGTGATACGGCAGGCACCACACATGCCGGTTCCATCCACCATAATGGTGTTCAGGGAAACGTCTGTGGGGATTTCGTATTTTTTAGTCAGCAGACAAACGAATTTCATCATAATGGCAGGACCAATGGCGAAACATTTATTTACCGTTTCACGCTTGATTACTTCCTCCACACCTTCAGTCACTAATCCTTTACGTCCGTATGAGCCGTCGTCTGTCATAATGATTACTTCATCGGAACTTTCACGCATTTCTTTTTCAAGGATAATTAATTCTTTGGTACGTCCGGCCAATACGGTAATTACACGGTTTCCAGCAGCTTTCAAAGCTTGCACGATGGGAAGCATCGGGGCAACGCCTACGCCTCCTCCGGCGCATACTACGGTTCCGAAGTTTTCGATGTGGGTGGCTTTGCCTAACGGGCCTACGACATCGGTAATATAATCTCCTTCGTTCAATTCACAAAGACGTGTAGAAGAAAGACCAACTTCCTGTACTACTAGTGTGATGGTACCTTTTACGGGATCTGCACTGGCGATAGTAAGTGGCATACGTTCTCCTTTATCACCGACACGAACGATTACGAAATGTCCGGCCTTACGTGACTTGGCAATCAGAGGCGCTTCTATGACCAATTTAAAGACCTTTTCCGAGAAATGTTCTTTTGAAATAATCTTATTCATTTTGCTATACTATAAGTTAGTTATTTTTCTGAGTTGATTATCAAATTGATAATTTATGCAAAGTTAGAATTATATTTTTTAAAGACAAAAGAAAAGCCGCCCTTTTGTAAGGGGCGGCTCATCCTGTCATGAAAAAATCTTTGATTTTGTCAGCGGTTTGTTGCCGACGTGAAAAAGAGATTATTTCTTTGTTCTGATTTTATATCCTATCATTCCGTAATAAAGGATGAAAAGGAAACAGGGAACACAGATCCAATAGGAGGCCTGGAAATTAGTCGCATCTTGAACCACACCACGCACCCACGGCATAACCGCTCCACCGGCAATAGCCATGGTCAGCAATGAAGAACCGGCTTTGGTGAATTTACCCAAATCGGCCATGGCAAGAGGCCATAAGGCAGGCCACATGAGTGAACATCCCAGTGCCATGAAGAAAATGCAATAGATAGAGATTTCAGCAGGCATGATGGCTACCAGGGCAGAACCGATGATGGCTATGATGGCACATATTTTCATTGCGGTAGCCTGACTTAGGTATTTAGGGATTAAGGTTGCACCGCAAATGTAGCCCACTACCATACCGATGGAAGGTATGAATCCGTAATTGTCACCCGGCAGTTCCAATGCTTTGGCATATCCGGTTGCAGTTGCCAAGGCTATGGTCTCGACACCTACATAAAGGAAAAGAGCGACCACTCCTAATAACAAATGAGGAAATTGCATGATGGAAGTTTTGCCTTCTGCATAAGGGCATGCTACTGCTTCTTCTGCATCTGTTGTGGCATCCTCTCCGGCAGCTTTCACTTCTGGCAGCGGAGCCATTAAGGCGATAACGCCTAATACAACGAAGATACCGATAATGATGCCGAATGGTTGGAACAAATCTTCCATCTTGATTTCGTCTATGGTTTTACCGATCACTAAGGTAATGAAGAGAGTAGTGGCAGGCCAAGCCAGTTTGTTGCAAATTCCCATGATGGAAATACGTTTTGCCGCAGATTCTATAGGACCAAGAATAGTCACATAAGGATTTACTGAAGCTTGAAGTACGGCGTTGGCGGCACCACAGATGAATGAGGCGAAAAGGAACCAGACTATAGATTCTGTAGCGGCTGCCTGGATGAATAATCCAAAAGCGACAGCGAAAATGATAAATGAAAGAGCCATTGTCTTTTTGTAACCGATGGCTTCAATACATTTGGTTGCCGGAATACCAAAAATAAGGAATGGAACAAATGTGGCGGCAAGCAGGAGGTTGGACTCCGAAGCTGACATTTCCATTGACCGTTCCAATACCGGCATTAGGAAGGAGTTAATACCCAGTGCAAATCCGATTGCAAAAAACATCATGCCTACAAAGGCAAGAGGTACCATGAAATTTTTCTGTGAAGTATTCATAATAATAGGTTAAATAGTTAGTAATCAGGTTAGAGTAATAAAAAAGAATGCCATTCTGCATACATGACAGAATCTGTCGGGAAAGATCGGATTCTGAACAATACTCAGAATGACATTCAATATGTGTAATTAGTCGTTATTAGTCAATCATCTCGAATCCGCAATAAGGAACCAATGCTTTAGGGATACGGATACCTTCTGGAGTCTGGTTATTTTCTAATAAGGCTGCGACAATACGCGGCAAAGCCAATGCGGAACCGTTCAAGGTATGGCACAATTCTGTTTTCTTTTCGGCAGAACGGTAACGGCATTTCAAGCGGTTGGCTTGGTATGTATCGAAATTGGATACGGAACTTACTTCCAGCCAACGTTGTTGTGCTTCCGAGTAAACCTCGAAGTCAAAACAAAGCGCGGCTGTAAAACTCATATCACCACCGCAAAGACGGAGAATGCGATAGGGAAGTTCTAATTTCTTCAGCAAGCCTTCTACATGGTCCAGCATTTCCTGATGTGACTGTTTGGAATGTTCGGGTTTGTCAATGCGTACCAGCTCCACTTTTGAGAATTCGTGCAAGCGGTTCAAACCACGTACATCTTTGCCGTAAGATCCGGCTTCACGACGGAAACATTGGGTGTATGCGCAATTTTTGATAGGCAATTGTTTTTCGTCCAAAATCACGTCACGATAGATGTTGGTTACAGGGACTTCTGCGGTCGGGATCAGGTACAAATCGTCTACTTCGCAATGATACATTTGTCCTTCTTTGTCGGGGAGTTGTCCTGTTCCGTAACCGGATGCTGTGTTCACTACCGTCGGCGGCATGATTTCTTCGTAGCCGGAAGCGCGGGCTTCATCCAGGAAGAAATTGATTAATGCGCGTTGCAGACGTGCCCCTTTACCTTTATATACAGGAAAACCTGCCCCTGTGATTTTCACGCCCAGATCAAAGTCTATCAAATCGTATTTCTTGGCTAGTTCCCAATGGGGGAGTGCGTTCTTGGGAAGTTCGGTTTCCATACCGCCCATCTTTTCCACCACATTGTCTTCTGCGTTTGTACCTTCGGGCACACTGTCATAGGGGACATTGGGAATGGTGTAAAGCAGGTTGTTCATATCTTCTTGCGCCTTATCCATTTCTGCCTGCAGGGTCTTGCTGGTCTCTTTGATTTCGGCTACACGCGCTTTAGCTGCTTCGGCGTCTTCTTTCTTTCCTTCTTTCATCAGTTGCCCGATGGATTTGGAGAGCGAGTTCACTTCTGCCAGGTTTTTATCTAATTGATTCTGTGTGCTACGTCGTTTGTCATTGAATGCAAGCACTTGTTCTATCGTTGCTTTTGCATCTGTAAAGTGCTTCTTTTCCAGTCCGCGGATTACTCCTTCCGTGTTGTCTGTAATTTGTTTAATGGTAAGCATATCTTTTCAGTCTTTTTTGATATTTCTTGAATTAGTGGACAAAGATAGATAAAAAAATGGTAAGGTGTATGAGTTATCCGTTACTTTTGTTTCCGGATTAGAAAATGAGGAGTAAGAAAGATGAATTCTCCTGAGGTGGATGGCTCTTTAACTGGTCGGCTCTTATCTTCATTAAATATCGACTGCCTTTCTTTTTGTCGTCCGGATTGAGGGTAAGGTGTTAATATCCAAGGTGCTTTTAAAAAAAAGAAAAGCCCTTCAAGGGGATGAAGAGCTTTTAAATTTCTTATTTGTAACTGATTATGCTTCTACGGCAGGAACAACAGAAACAGATCTTCTATCATCACGACCTACTTTGAAACATACTGTACCATCTACTAAAGCGAAAAGAGTGTGATCGCGTCCCATACCGATGTTTTCACCCGGGTGGAATTCTGTACCTCTCTGACGAACGATGATGTTACCAGCTTTACAAGCCTGTCCACCGAATATCTTAACGCCTAATCTCTTACTTGCTGATTCACGGCCGTTCTTAGAACTACCTACACCTTTTTTATGTGCCATTTCTTCTTAAATTTTAAATGATTAAGCAATAACTTGTTTAATAGTTAACTCTGTAAACTGTTGACGATGACCGTTCAGTTTTCTATAACCTTTTCTTCTCTTCTTGTGGAATACGAGTACTTTGTCGCCTTTTACCAGCGGAGATACTACTTCACAAACTACTTTGGCACCTTCTACAGTAGGAGCACCTACAGTTACTGTTCCATTGTTATCTACCAACAAAACTTTCTCAAATTCAACAGTTGCGCCGTTTTCTGCGTTCTGAATGTGGTGTACAAACAGCTTTTTGCCTTCTTCAGCCTTGAACTGCTGACCGTTAATTTCTACAATTACGTACATCTTTTTATAATATTAAACGGTTTTCTCCGTAAGGTGGATTGCATCATTGCCCTCACTTTTCTACCTCTACGGACTAAATCGGGCACAAAATTACTATATTTATTTATATCGACAAAGAAAATCCACCTCTTTTTTCTTGTATTCAATGTTTTTTGTTCGTAATACATCGGGTGGGATGTATAAATGAGATTTGTCTGCCCCTGTTTTTAGTTGCCTCATTGTATAAAGTAGGCTGTCAATACAAGGATGCCTATAATGATGGAACAGACTAGTAACAGTCCTAAGAAACAATACCAAAACATGATTATCGTGCGGCAGAAACTTTTCCACCAGGAGAGTCTGAACAGTTGGCGGTAGTCCCAGACAAATAAGATGAAGATCACCTTGTAACTTAAATCAAAAATATCATTCAAATGTGCTTTTCCGGAAAATGTTTCTCTGGTTCGTAAGGATTGAATTTATGAATTAACGGGAGCAAAGAGAGGTCATCTAATATTTGCCGATGCGGGTAGGCTGTCAGTTCTTTACGAGTTGTCATGCCATTGAGTACTCCTACAAAATCCACTTTGGCTGCTTGGGCGGTTTCAGCATCCACGGTGCTGTCACCGATGTAGAGTGTTTCGCTTTTCTGGCGATGCAACCGGCGTAGTGCCTTTTTTATACCTTGAGGGTCTGGCTTCGCTTTCTTCACGTCTTCTCCACCAATAATGATATCGAAAAAATCTTTCGGGAAATGTTGATCTACCATTTCGCGGATGCGAAAGCGGAATTTGGTGGAGATGATACCTATTTGGGCACCTTGGTTTTTCAGTGTTTCCAGTACGGTAACCGTTTCAGGAAAAAAGAAAGTGTTGACGGTCATATATGTGTCTGCTTCCTTTACATATTCTTTTTTATATTCGGTTAGTGTTTCGGGAGCAGTGATTCCGCTCAGAATACTGAATGAGTCTTCCAGTGTTTTCCCTATGGTGCGTTTTATGGCCTCATCACTGATGCCCGTATGTCCATGACGTTCCAGTACATTACGAAAACAAATGACGATGCCGCGTGAAGAATCGGCTAGTGTGTAATCAAAGTCAAAAAGGTATGTCGTGTATTTCATTTCGTATCAAATTAAATTCGTTTTAATGTGATGAAAATCTTGCCAGAAAGGACCTTGCGTCAAGGGCGGCCTCCACTTAACCAGTGTTTCCGGTAGTAATCTTCATTCAGGTTGCTGATTATCACCCCTTGACTGGTACTGGCATGAATAAATTTATTATTTTTCAAATAAATGCCTACATGACTGGCAATCCGTTTCTTTCTGCCGTTATGGAAGAATACTAGATCTCCTTCGCGCAGGTTTCTCTTATTTATTTTATGGCAATCTTTGGTGCGTTGGTCATCCGAGTTACGTTTCAGCTTTTTGTGATATACCTTTTTATATAAATGTGAGGTCAGCCCGGAGCAGTCCACTCCTCGTTTGCTGTTACCACCGCTACGGTAGGGAACTCCCAGCCATTCTGCTGATTCTACGTACAGTTGGTGATTGTCTTTCATGCCAATATCCATATTCAGACGTATGGAGGCACGTGCCAGTTCTTTGTAGTTATAGCGTGGGGCAGCAGTACCGCATGAGTCCAACAATACTGCCAGCGTACTTAGTATCAGCAGATGGGAGAGTAATTTTTTCATTCTGTTACATTAAAATAGTCCTCCAATTCCTTTTCAGCGGAATTGTCTTTATTGTCAATATCTCGGATAATCTTTCCGCTTTCCAGTAAGGCGATTCGCGGGCATATATCTACCGTGTGGTTCAGATTATGACTGGAAACCAGTATGGTGGCTCCGGTTTCTTCATTATAAGCTTTCAGTAGATGCTTGATAATAGACTGGGAACTGGGATCCAAGAAATTAAACGGCTCGTCTAAAATCAGTACCTGCGGTTTGTGCAGCATAGCCGAGATGATGCCTATTTTCTGTTTATTACCTGCCGAATAGTTACGAATCAACTTTTTTTGACCGATAACTTCGCTGTTCATAAAACGCTCAAATCCGGCGACACGTTCATCTACTTCTTCTTTCTTCAGTCCGTACATTTTTCCTACAAAGTAGAAATATTCTTCGGGGGTGAGATAATCTATCAGGAAACCTTCGTCAATAAAAGCGCCTGTTCTACTTTTCCATTCCTCGCTCCGGCTCACATCGATATCTCCGATATGCACACTGCCTCCGTCGGCTTTCAGTAAATCCAGCATCAAGCGGAACAGGGTAGTTTTTCCGGCTCCGTTATTACCCACCAGTCCCAACATGTCACCGCTTTGAATGGTGTAACTTTCTATATCTACGGCCACTTTCGGCCCAAAGTTCTTTTGTAATTGGTTTATTATGATATTCATACGCAATTCGTTTTAACGTGAGTCACGGAAGCCTTCCATATTTTCATAACGGCGCTTCATGAAACGGTTATAGATATTCTTTATCCAGAGGTTATGAGTAGCAATTAGTAGCAGTCCTATACCCATCATGACGATGCAGGCCGTATCCTGCTCAAAGAAAGCTGTCAGGGCTTTATTGATAATCAGGGGCAGGAAGAAGGCGCATGAGATGATGATGGTCTGAAACAGGGAGCTACCCCGATTGCTCCGCATGACATTGGCATTCAGCGGAAGTGTCTTTTTATTGTACACCGCCAGCTGTAGCATCATGGCAAATACGAATCCTGCTGTAAACAGCATATAGGATACAGCCATCAGGAAAGGAATCTTGCCTTTGGCTACAGGGATCATCATAATCAGAAAGGGGATGAATACGATGATGCAGTTCAGGTAATACTTGGCGCGGAGCAGGTTGTAGATAGACTCCTTGCGGCTCATGAGGCCGTCCAGATAGTTGCCCTCGAAGGACATCACTTGCCCTAGAGTCATGATACTTAAAATGGCAAAATTGTATATGCAGATAAAGTTTATCATTCCTGTCCCGTCATATACGTCCGTAAAGGCAATCAATGCCGAAAAGGCAAACATGATGATAAATCCCATGCGGAACTGTGTTTTCACGGTCTTGTTACGTAAACACAACTTCAGTTCCAGACGCAGATATTCGCCTACGTCACCATAGTGGTCCAGAAACCTGTATTCGGATACATGCTTCATCTTGGTGTCTTCCACTTTAGCTATTTCATTATAGATGAAGTGTAGCTGTAGCTTTCGATTTACTAGCAGAAGCACCAGAATAACTGCAATGACACCTAGAAAGGCGAGTATATTTCCTTCTATAAATCCTTCTCCTAGATTCATCATGAACGTGGAAACCGGATTCCCTTCCGGAATAAATTCAGCCGCAGCCAGTAATCCGTAGCCTCCGACAGGAAGGAGTATATAAAGTAGTTTTTCATTCAGTAAAGTTTTGCATATCAGATACCAATAATTGTTCATCACCATCAGAAGCCAGATGCCGCACAGATAGCATAGAATGCCTATGAACCCGTAGAAACGAATTATTGTAAGCAGGGCAAAAGGTACGATTAGGAAAAACCAGAAGAAGTTGTAACTGCTGATGCCGGATTGTAGTAACAGGGTATCCACCAGCTTATTCTTCTTTATTGGCATAAGCAGATAGGGTTTGATTTCTTGCGACATGGCCGGTTGTAGCATGAAGCGTAGCAGAAAATCAAGTAGCAGAAGATAGACCAACCCCTGGTTCATGATGTGGTAAGGTTCCATGCTGGGGAAGATACCTTCAAAAGCAAAGGACAGCATGACCCCGATGAAGATGAGGTATGCTGCCCAAAATGCGACCATAAAGTAAATTAAAAACTTGGCAAAGCGGTTCCTGTCGAATGCAGGATTCCGCTTGGCTGCAAGTTTTTGATTCTGTCTTATAATAGAGAGAAGCATAGGCTTGAATGGGATTATTTTGTTTCTTCTGAAGTCATGCTTACTTCCACACGGTTGTTTTGATCCAGCAAGGCTTTGGTGAATTCTTGCAGATCTTTAGCGGTAATGCCGTTTATTGTGTTTTCATAGCCGGTGTTCATATCTGTCCCTTCCCAGAAATATTCACCCAGCATATTTACCCAATAACTATTTTCTTTGGCATTTTCCTTATATTTCTTCAGCATGAATTCCTTAACCTTGTTCAAGTTTTCAGCAGATGGCCCTTCGTTGGCAAACTGGTTCAGCTCATTCAAAATGATATCTGTCATTTTCGCGCGTTTGGCAGGGTCTGTATCGAAGTAGATTTGCAGAACAGCTTTCTCTTTTGGATATTTGGTCAGACTGCCGAATGCGCTGACACCGTATGTCCCGCCTTCTTTTTCGCGTACGCTTTCAGTGTACATGATATTCAGTATTTGTGAAAGCATACTCATCATGATCTGGTTTCTCAGTGTGTATGCGCATTGTCCGTTGTTGATTACCAATACGGTGGCCTTAGGAGTTTCCAATTTTTTGTTGAAAATGTTCTTATAGTCACCTTGGCGCATTTCAATGTGGTTGTCACGGAATGTTTCCTTGCGGTTGACAGAGGGTAAAGCACCTAAATAGGTTGCAATCAGCGGCTCCACTTCTTCCGGTTTGATATTTCCTACAAAGATGAAAGTAAAGTCACTGGCATCTTTGAAACGGTCTTTGTACATCTCCATAATTTTGGCATAGTCAATCTTGTCCACCATGTCGGCTTTCATACGGATGGCACGCGGATGTCCCATATAGAGGGCCTTCTGCAGTGTATCCTGCAAGGCAGTCATCGGGTTGGCCTCTTGATTCGCCAAAGATGCTTGCAGACGGTTCTTGAATGAAGTGAAAGCATCATTGTCCATTCGTGGAGCTGTGAATGACAAATAGACTAATTGCATCAAGGTCTCAAAATCTTTGGGTGAGCAGCTTCCGTTCAATCCTTCTGTATTGCCACCGACAGAAGCGCTTACACTGGCTTTTTTACCTGCCAATACTTTTTCCAGATCAACATTGCTGAAGTTACCCAAGCCGCCGATACCTGCCACATCATTCATGACACTGATATTGATAATTTCATCATTCGGGAACAAGGAATTTCCACCCGGACTGAAAGCTCTCATTCTGATTTCGTCCGCTTTGAAGTCGGTTGACTTTAAGATAACGCGTACTCCATTAGACAGAGTCAGGACTGTAGAACCGAACGGGCCATTTTCTTTTTTTGTAACCTTTCCACCTTGAGGCATTTCAGAAATTAATGGCTCATCAGAAACTTTGTCTTCATAAGCAGTCAGCGTTTCTGCTTTTACTTTGTTGATTGCAGCCAAAACTTCTTCCTTGGACGGAGCTTTCAATCCTTCCTTTTCGGGGAAGAATACGTTTACTACCAGATTACTGTCGGTAACCAATGCGGGGATCAGGCTGTTTATCATTTCCACGGACAGGTTGGGGACAATCTGATTCATGATGGCATATTCATTTTCGATACCTGGAATCGGCTCGTTGTCAATGAAGTGGCGTACATATTCATCCACGTATGAACCGTTTTTCACTTTATTGCGTTCGTTATATGCAGATTCCAGCATACGCAGATAATCGGCTTTGGCACGGGCATATTCGGATGCGGTAAAACCGAATTTATGTGCTCGTTCTATTTCGCGTACAATGGCGGTTATTGCACTGTCAATCCCGTCTTCTTTGCTCGCTACTATTCCTGTAAAGGCATCTTTTGTTTTGGAAACCAGATATTCCTGATCGCTGACTTGAGCGAAGATGAAAGGAGGATTGGCTGTTTGGGTTAGTTCATTTAGACGGGCGTTCAACATATTTTCTATCATGGATTTCATGTAGTTTACTACCAGATAATCCATGTTTCCCTTTTGTTCATTAGGAATCGCTTCATGTTTGTAGCATAAATAAGCTACTGGGTTTGCCTGTTCTTTGTCCGTTTCTACAGCTACAATCGTTTCCTTATTGTCGGGAACCTGGAAGTATTCTCGTTCTGCCGGATTCTCCGGCATTTTAATAGGAGAGAATATCTTTTTTATTTTTTCCTCAATTTTGTCCACATCTATGTCGCCTACTACGACAATACCCTGTTGGTCCGGACGATACCATTTTTCATAATAATCACGTAGTGCCTGATAAGGGAAATTGTCTATCACTTCCATTATGCCGATGGGAAGTCTGTAGGCATATTTACTTCCCGGATAAAGGGTAGGGAGGGCTTTTTCGTACATACGCATCATAGCGTTTGTGCTGGTACGCCATTCTTCATGAATTACACCGCGTTCGCTGTCTATTTCCTTAGGATCCAGTGTCAGGTCGTCGGCCCAGTCGTGTAGAATCAGCAAGCAGGAATCTACAACGCCGTCACGTATCACGGGAACATTGGAAATATTGTACACCGTTTCATCTATGCTGGTGTAAGCATTCAAGTTTTCACCGAATTTCACCCCTATGCTTTCCAGATATTGGATGAGGGCTTTGTCGGGAAAATTCTTAGTCCCGTTAAAGCACATGTGTTCCAAGAAGTGTGCTAGGCCACGCTGGTTGTCTTCTTCCAAGATGGAACCTACTTTTTGAGCGATGTAGAAATCGGCTCTTTTTTCGGGGAGTTCGTTGTGACGGATGTAATAAGTTAATCCGTTGTCCAATTTACCGATGCGGACGTTAGGGTCCGTAGGGATGGGAGGCATTTGCTGTTGTGCAAAGCCCACCGACACGCTGCCTAGAATGATCCAGGCAGCTGCCATCTTCCTTAGAAAATGTGTCATGGTGTTTGTTGTGGGGTTAGTTTATTTTTTATTATAATAAGTTGTTGGCAGATAGGTATCTTTCTGCTTCTATGGCAGCTTTACAGCCGCTTCCGGCAGCAGTGATGGCCTGACGGTAATGCGGGTCTGCCACATCACCGGCAGCGAACACACCGGGAACTTTCGTACGCGGAGTACCCTCTTCTGTAATAATGTAGCCTACTTCGTCTGTGTCCAAATAATCTTTGAAGATGTCCGAATTGGGTTTATGGCCGATAGCTAGGAAGAATCCGTCGATAGGCAAATCATAACGTTCTTCGTCGGATTCGCCCTGACGTTTTACCAAGTGAACGCCCTCTACGCCATTCTCTCCGTATAAGCCGACGGCATTGTGTTCGAACAATACCTTGATGTTAGGATGGTTTATTACACGTGCTTGCATGATTTTGGATGCACGTAAGAACGGTTTACGGACAATCAGGTAAACCTGTTTGGCCAGTCCGGCCAGGTAGATGGCCTCTTCGCAAGCTGTGTCACCTCCACCTACTACAGCTACGGTTTTCTTGCGATAGAAGAAACCGTCGCAGGTAGCACAGGCGCTTACACCCATTCCGGCATATTTCTGTTCGTCTTCCAAACCTAGATATTTGGCGGTGGCGCCTGTGGATATAATTACGGTTTCTGCCTCAATCACTTTTTCGTCATCAATGGTGATGTGGTAAGGACGTTTGCTCAGGTCGGCAGAAGTTGCAATACCGTTGCGGATATCCGCTCCGAAGCGTTCTGCTTGTTTGCGCAAATCCTCCATCAGCTGGGTGCCGCTGATACCTTCGGGATACCCGGGGAAGTTTTCTACTTCGGTAGTGATGGTCAACTGGCCTCCGGGCTGTAAACCTTCATATAGGACCGGAGCAATGTTAGCGCGTCCTGTATAAATGGCGGCGGTGTAGCCGGCAGGACCTGAGCCGATGATAAGGCATTTAACTTTTTCTGTACTCATAATACTTATTTCTTTACTTCGTTTAATTTTATGAATATTTATCTCTTTATCTTGATTCTTACTTCTTATCGTAGGTCTATCACTTCGGCGTTTGGAAATTTCTTTTTATCAAACTTGAACATCGCGTTGTCCAGCGGTTGGTTGGTCTGGTAAGAAGTGACTATAATTTCGTTTGCCGATTTGTTGCTTTGCTCCACTTTAATATACAGAGGCTGATATGTTTGGGAAACAAACAAAGTGATGGAGGTGATATCCTGTATCTTTTCAGGAGTCAGTATCACTTCGAATCCTTGTCTGCCGTTACGGCTTTTTGCCCCCGCATACTTATAATTATATCCGTTTTTGTAAATGGACAACAGTGCGTATGGGTTGATGGTTTGTAATTCTTCCGGGGTAGGATTGCTCACATTCACTTCTTCGCTGCTTTCTAGATAACTCCATTGTGTTTTTCCGTCAAACCAGCTTTGTATGCCACCACTGTTCAGATAGAACTGGTTACCTTTTAACAGTAAAGTCCCATTGCCTGTTCCCCCAAAGGTGGCACGGATGCCTCCGGCCTGTTGCAGGGCATTGGCGGTTTTGTCCAGTATCTCCCGTGCCTGTTTGTCCTTTTGTGCAGACAGGCTGACCGAAAGGAAAAGAATAAATACCAATAAATATGCTCTTTTCATTTTAATCATATCTTTATTAAACAATTTATAGTTGCAGATTGTTCAATTTCATTTCCAAGTCTGTTTCGTCCATACAGAGCACGTCACGCGCTTTGCTTCCTTGGGTGGGGCCTACGATTCCTGCTTTTTCCAGTTGGTCCATGATTCGTCCCGCACGGTTATAACCGATAGAGAACTTGCGTTGGATCAACGAGGTAGAGCCTTGTTGATGAATCACTACCAGTCTGGCTGCATCTTCGAACATAGGGTCTAACCGGTTCATGTCCACTTCTCCAACGCTGCTTTCACTTTCCTCGCCTACATATTCGGGCAACATAAATGCGGTAGTATATCCTTGCTGTTTACTGATGTAATTGGCTATTTTCTCTACTTCGGGGGTGTCCACGAAAGCACATTGCACACGTACCGGGTCATTACCTTGTAGGTAAAGCATATCTCCCTTACCAATCAGTTGTTGTGCTCCCGAACGATCCAGAATGGTACGTGAATCCATCATGGCGGCTACTCGGAAGGCAACACGTGCCGGGAAGTTGGCTTTGATGGTACCGGTGATAATGTTCGTTGTCGGACGCTGGGTTGCGATAATGGCATGTATACCTACCGCACGCGCCAACTGGGCGATACGGCAGATAGGCAATTCCACTTCCTTGCCCGCAGTCATAATCAGGTCACCGAACTCATCAATGATAATTACTATGTAAGGCATGAAGCGATGGCCTTTTTCTGGATTCAACTGTCGGTTGATGAATTTCGCGTTATATTCTTTAATATTACGGCAACCAGCTTTACGCAGCAAGTCGTATCGGCTGTCCATCTCTATACAGAGTGAGTTCAAGGTTTGTACCACTTTGGTAACATCGGTGATAATTGCGTCTTCTCCATCGGGCAGTTTGGCCAAAAAATGCTTCTCAATCGGAGCATAGATGGCGAACTCCACCTTTTTGGGGTCCACAATTACAAATTTAAGTTCTGCCGGGTGTTTCTTATATAATAAGGAGGTCACGATAGCATTCAATCCCACGGATTTACCTTGTCCGGTAGCACCGGCTACCAGCATGTGGGGAGCTTTTGCCAAGTCCACCATAAAGACTTCGTTGGTGATGGTCTTGCCTAATGCCACAGGCAGTTCGTATGTGGTCTCTTGGAACTTTTTGCTATTCAGAATGGATTTCATCGGTACAATACGCGGATTGGCATTCGGAACCTCAATACCGATAGTACCTTTGCCTGGTATCGGAGCGATGATACGGATACCCAGTGCCGACAAGCTTAATGCGATATCATCCTCCAAGTTTCTGATTTTCGAGATGCGTACTCCTTCTGCCGGAGTGATTTCGTATAATGTGATGGTAGGGCCTACACTTGCCTTGATAGAACTGATTTCGATTCCAAAACTACGCAACACCTTGATGATGCGGTCTTTGTTGGCATTTTGCTCTTCCATGTCAATATTGGGACCATCATCTTCGTATTCATTTAGCAGATCCAGACTTGGGAATTTGTAGTTTTCCAAATCCAGACGAGGATTGTATGGTGGAAGTACGGGACCTTTGTACGCCTCGTCTTCTTCATTTGTCTCTTCACTGATTGAAAAATCAGGTTCATCTGTATTTTCTGCTTCCTCTTCTTCGTTTGCGTAGGCAGGCTCCTGTACCATTTCCGGTTCGGTGGCCTGCTCGTTTTCAAAAGGGAAAGGCACCTGTTCTTCCGCGTCTTCCTCATTCTTTGCCGGTTGCTCTAGTTCGAAATCTACAATAGCGGGGCCGGGGTTAGAGAATTCTTTCTTGGCCTCTTCCTTTCGGAAAGTTTCTTTAACCGGGCTCTCTTTGGCTGTAGGAGCTGTTTGTTCCTCTTTTTTCTTTCGTCTGAAATTGGGGCGCAACGCTTTACGGATCACCAGTATGGTTTCGTTACTTAAATAGATAAAGAACAAAAGTGCTGCAATGAACAGTAATAGTCCCAAGCCTGGAATACCAATCTGTGAAATCAGCCAGTTGCTGACATTGTGTCCATGCAATCCGCCCGGGTAGATAAAACTATCACCAAAGGTGCCGTCGAAAATGAATCCCAATGTGATAGAGAACCAGATGAGCAGGATAGAGCAGGACATAAACCATTTCCAGATGCGGAACTGGTAAGCCCTCATTAATTTCATACCCACTACCGCCAGAAATAAGATGATAAAATAAGCGGCTAAGCCGAAACATTCGTTTATAAGGAATTCGGCAAGCTGTGCACCGCGTGCTCCCGCGTAGTTCTTTACATGATTGGCAGTCTGCATCAGTTCACCCGGCTGCTGGTTATCCAAAATACTCTGGTCGGCGGCTCCTGTGAAGAAGAAAGAGGTAAATGCCAGCAGCAGATAAACTGCAAAAATTACACTGATCAATCCGATAACAAAATGTGTTGTTTCATTCTTGAAAAAAGCGGAGAATCGTTTGGTAGATACCTTTTTAGGTTCTGTCTCCTTATCTGATTTTTTCTTTGCCATAGGTCTTCGTTCTATTTATTATTTCGCAAATGTACATGAAAAACATTAATTATTGCCTTATTTAATCTCTTTTTTCTTAACTTTGCGATTCAATTTTAATGTTTATGGAAAAGTACAGTCAGGTGATATTTGACAAAAATACAGTAGAGTTTGTGACGGTGGCCGCTGAATATTGTGGCTTTCTGGAACGTGTCCGTGATATGAAACGCTATGATTTTGTAGATACTGCCTTAAAAATACTTCCGCTGCTTTATTTGAAAGCGACTTTGTTGCCTCCGTGTGAGCCGATAGGAGAGGACGAGCCCGAAACTTTCGTTACTGAAGAAGATTATGAACTGATACGTAGGACTGTAGCCGCCGTGTTAGGGGCTAAGGACGATTATTTGGAAGTGTTCCTTCCGGATATGGCATACAGTGACACGCCCATCAAGAAATGTATTTCGGAGGATTTGGCGGATATTTATCAGGATTTGAAGGACTTTATCGGGGTGTTCCAATTGGGGCTGAATGAAACGATGAACGACTCGTTAGTGGTCTGCAAGGAACATTTCAGAGAGTTTTGGGGGCAGCGTCTGGTAAACACCATGCGCGCTTTGCACGATGTAAAGTACAGTGCTGCCGATGATGACGAGGAGGAAGATATGGAAGATGAGAATTCATTATTATGAAACAAATAAAAAGAACGATTACTAAAGCCGAGATAGCAGCGATGCCCAAGGTGCTTTTTCCGGGACGCATCTTCGTGATTTATACCGAGAGTGAGGCCGAGAAAGCGGTAGCCTACCTGAAAGATCAGCGAATAGTGGGGGTGGATACGGAAACACGCCCTTCTTTTAAACGTGGTACTACCCATAAGGTGGCGTTGTTGCAAATATCTACGCAAGATACCTGTTTCTTGTTCCGTCTGAACCGGATAGGTATGCCCGATTCTCTGCAAGAGTTTTTGATGAGCGATACCTTGAAGATAGGTTTGTCGCTAAAAGATGATTTTAACTCGTTGCGGAAGCGTGAGAATGTGCATCCCGATCGGGGGAACTGGATAGAGCTGCAGGATTATGTAGGAAGATTCGGCATAGCTGACCGGAGTTTGCAAAAAATCTTCGCCAATTTGTTTGGTCAGAAGATTTCGAAAAGCCAGCGTCTTTCCAACTGGGAGGCGGAGGTACTCAGCGAGGGGCAGAAACTATATGCAGCCACAGATGCTTGGGCTTGTGTGGAAATTTACAATTGCCTGACGGAATTGGAACGTACGGGCAGTTATGAGATAACAGAGGAAGAACCAATAGAAACAACAGTAAATACAAATGGCTTATAAGAAAGTATACCTGAAACCGGGCAAGGAAGAGTCGTTAAAGCGTTTTCATCCATGGGTGTTCTCCGGAGCTATCCAGCGCATAGAGGGAGAACCCGAAGAAGGCGAGATAGTGAATGTGTACACCTCGAAGAAAGAGTTTATAGCTTGCGGGCATTTCCAGATAGGAAGTATTGCCGTGCGCGTGCTCTCTTTCAAGGAAGGTGAGATTGATCATGAATTCTGGAAGCATAAACTGGAAGTGGCATACGATTTGCGCCGCAGCCTGGGGCTGGCCGGTAATCCTGCGAACAATACTTACCGCCTGGTTCATGGCGAAGGGGATAACTTGCCGGGGTTGATCATTGATGTATATGATCATACAGCCGTAATGCAGGCACATTCGGCCGGAATGCATGTTTACCGCATGGAGATAGCCGATGCCTTATCCGAGGTGATGGGGGATGTGGTCCGGAACATTTATTATAAATCGGAAACCACATTACCTTTCAAGGCGGATTTGGGACCGGAGAATGGTTTCATCAAAGGAGGAAGTCCTGAAAACATAGCGATGGAATACGGCTTGAAATTTCATGTGGACTGGCTGAAAGGTCAGAAAACAGGTTTCTTTGTGGATCAGCGTGAGAACCGCCATTTGTTGGAGCGTTATGCCAAAGGGCGTAATGTGTTGAATATGTTTTGTTACACAGGGGGATTCTCTTTCTATGCCATGCGCGGAGGGGCGAACTTGGTACATTCTGTAGATAGTTCTTCGAAAGCGATTGATCTTACCAATATGAATGTGGAGCTGAACTTTCCGGGTGATACTCGCCACAAGGCTTATGCCGAGGATGCTTTTAAATATCTGGATCGTATGGGAGACCAATATGATTTGATAATTCTTGACCCTCCTGCATTTGCCAAGCACAAGGATGCTCTCCGCAATGCACTGCGTGGCTATACAAAACTAAATGCTAAAGCATTTGAGAAAATCAAACCGGAAGGCATTCTGTTTACTTTCTCTTGCTCGCAGGTCGTGGATAAGATGAGTTTCCGTAATGCGGTATTTACAGCCGCCGCACAAAGTGGACGTAGTGTGCGTATTCTGCATCAATTGACTCAGCCGGGAGATCATCCCGTAAATATTTACCATCCTGAAGGAGAATATTTGAAAGGGCTGGTGCTGTATGTGGAATAATTCGATTGATTTGTATTATCATATATAATATAAAGGCGTTTTTGCAGGATTTGAAACTGTAAAAGCGCCTTTAAAGTTTAAATGATGTTAATCGAAAGCAAATAATTGTAGCTTTATTATGTTTGATAACATAAAACCGTTTATCTTTGCACTGTGTTTTTCATGGTATTAGATTTAAGGTTAATGAAGATTGGGTGTCTGGGATAGATACCCTTCTTTTTTATATAGTCTATAGACCGTTTTTCAAGTTTCTTTTTCCCGAAAGAAAGATTTGCTCTGTTTTTTTCTTCCACTCCTTATATTTTCTCTTTTTGGGTAATAGCCCTATGTTCACTTTTCCGTTTCTATCCATGATATAAAGATACGTGGGAGAATAAAAGACGGTATGGAAACAGGAGTTTTTTCTGAAAAGAGATGTGAAATAGAAGATAATTGTCTACATTTGTTAGGTTAAAACAAAATAGATGAGAAACATGAGAAAACAACTTTATGCAACATTGGTTTGCTTTCTTTTAACTGCCGCCACAGCTTACGGGCAGGGGTGGAAACCTTATGAGGAAGTTGCGAAAGGAGAAGCGTATACCAAGTTTGACTGTGTGGCGTTGCTGGACAGTACGTCGGTGTCGGTGCAACCGACAGGGCAGGGATCATTTGCCGTATGTAAGGTTATCAAGGTGCAGACTCCTAAAGGAGCTATAGCCAACCGGGTGATTAAATATGATTATGATCCGTTGACGGCCCATGCCGAATTCAAACGTGTTACGATATATCATGCTGACGGGCAGATTGAAGAGGTGGATGTGAAGAAGACCTGTGACTATGTGGCTCCGGCCCGTGCTATTTATTGGGGAGCACGACAGATTATGATAGAAGTGGGGGCATTGAGTCCTGGTGATGTCATAGATTATGAAATAGCGAAAAAGGGCTTTACATACGCTTTGCTCGGGGCTGTTCCTGAGGATGATTCCCGGTTCATACCTCCCATGCATGGCCAGTTCTATGACATTGTCCCATTTTGGAGCAGTGAGCCTACCGTGCGTAAAGTGTACAAGGTCAGTATTCCTATGGACAAAGAGATGCAATTTCAATTCTATCAAGGAGAATGTGCATCATCCATGCGTTATGAAGACGGATGGAAAGCTTACACTTTCGTTATGGAGGACATGATGCCTTTCCGGCGGGAGCCGAATATGGTGGACTTGTTTGATGCAGCCCCTAAACTGATGATGTCTTCTACTTCTCATTGGAAAGACAAGTCTTTGTGGTTCAATAAAGTAAATGAAGACTATGGAAGCTTTGCTCCACTGCCCGAAGCGCAGAAGAAAGTGGACGAATTGATAAAAGGAAAGAAAACCGAAATGGAGAAAATAGCTGTACTGACCCATTGGGTGGCGGATAATATACGTTATGCAGGTATCTCTATGGGAAAAGGCGAGGGCTATACATTACATAATACTAAAATGAATTATACGGATCGCTGCGGCGTGTGTAAAGATATAGCAGGAACCTTAGTTTCTTTTCTGCGCATGGCGGGTTTTGAGGCCTATCCGGCCATGACAATGGCGGGCAGTCGTGTCGAAAGTATTCCTGCCGATCATTTCAATCATTGTGTGGCTGTGGTGAAACTTGCTGATGGAACTTACATACCGCTAGACCCTACGTGGGTTCCTTTCTGTCGTGAATTGTGGAGTAGCGCCGAACAACAGCAGAATTATCTGCCCGGTGTTCCCGAAGGCTCTGACCTCTGCCTGACTCCTATCTCTGCTCCGGAAAATCACTATGTACGCATTAAGGCGGACAATCGTTTGGATGCTAATGGTACTTTGCGTGGTACATTTACCATTCAAGCCGAGGGGCAGAGTGACAGCAATATACGCAGCATTTTCACAAGGGGCTTTCAGAGCCAGTGGCGTGCGACTATGGAAAGACAATTGCTGGCTGTTTCTCCTAAAGCCAGATTGCTGAGTGTGGATTATGGCAAGAATCCTAAAGATTATCAAGCTGCTCCTATCCAAATCACTTTCCGCTATGAGATTCCGGATTATGCTATGAAAGGGGAGAAGGAAATGTTGTTCAAACCTTTGGTTATGAATAATCTTTATAGCCAGGTGCGTTCTTATCTACGGATTAATACAGAGGTGAAGGAACGGAAGTATGGTTTTAAAGATGCCTGCTCCCGTTTGGTGGAATTGGATGAAACCATTCAATTGCCATCGGGTTATACGCTGATCAATGAGTCAAAGGAGGATGCCGTGCAGGGGACGGGAGCCGATTTTGCGGGCTCACTTCTGCAAAAAGGAAACCGGGTGGTTCTGCATAACCGTCTGGCTTTGAAAAAACGTGTGTACGAAGCGTCGGATTGGGATAGCTTCCGTAAAGCGGTGGAAGCCCATAAGGCATACGGTGATTATTTGGTGATTAAAAAGTAAAGTGATATGAAAAAGATTTATTATATATATGTATGCTTGGGAGTGTTGTTACTGACAGCTCTTCCGGTAAAAGCGGCTTCTGAAGCGGAGTTCGGAAAGTTAGCTAAAACTTACACATTGCATAAGGACGGTAGTCAGGAAATGCGGATATATAAGGAGTTGACTTTGTTTACACATACAGCGATGAATGGCTTGTATGGTGAAAGTTTCATTGTTTATAATCCGGCCTATCAGGAATTGAAGATACATGAGTCTTATACTCGTCAGAAAGATGGGACTATAGTAAAGACTCCCGGAAATGCATTTGTAGAGGTCCTTCCTGCAACTGCGGCTGATGCCCCTGCCTATAATGGACTGAAAGAGATGGTGGTGGTACATACGGGACTGGAGTTGGGAGCGACTATTTGTTTGGATTACTCAGTTGTTACACGTCCCGGTTATTTGTCCGGGCTGGATGTATATGTGCCGGTAGAGGAGTTGTCTCCCATCAAAGAATATATCTGTAGTGTGTCGGTTCCGGAGGATAAGCCTTTGAATTATGCATTGGTAAACGGAAAAGTTGCGCCGGTAGTAAAAAATGAGAATGGAAATAAAGTCGTCACTTGGACACTGAAGAATATTCCTGCTTGTTATCCTGTGGAAAGTACTTCAGCTTTATCAGGAAATATACCGGTTATTCTGGCAAATACGTATCCGTCGATGACCGATGCTTTGAAAGTGCTGAAGTCTCAATTTACGGCAGCTCATGAAAAAGAGGTCATGACTTTGGCACAAAAATTATTGCAAGGGAAAAATGTGGATGAACAGGAGGTTGTCTTGATGAACTATGTACATGGGTTGGGCACGTCTCGGTTATCTTTGCCTGAAACGGGGTACCGGATTCGTCCGGCGACTGAAGTAATCCGTACTGCGTATGGTACGGAAGCGGAAAAGATAAATCTGCTTGCAGGATTGTTGCAGGCGGCAGGATTACAAGGTGAAGTGAAAGTTGCATATAGTGTGAAAGCGCCGGATAATTGTTTGGGCTTAAGTGCTATAAGTCAGTTGTTTCTAGATTCTTCTGTCATAGCGGGCAGACAGGAATATCAACCTGTCCACACGTTGGATGGTGAAAAGGCGGTTTTGGAGGTGAAAAATAAATCGGTTCATGAAACGGATACGGTAACGGTCACTTCTGAAACAGGGAAAACATTGGCAGGTGGCTATCGTCTGATAACACTGCCTCATGCTAAAACCGGAATAGCCATGAATGGTTATGGTTCTGGAAATACAGAACGTACTACGAATCTGTTGCTCCCTGGTATGACGGATGAGACCTATATTTGTGTAGTAAATGTTCCGTCGGATATGCAGGTATGTACTCCGCAAAAGGCAAAAGAAATAACCAATGCGGTAGGGAAATTGAAAATAACCGTACATACTACAGGGGATAAGACGGAAGTGACCCGTTCGTTGCAACTGGACAAACAATTGATAACTCCCGCCGATTATGCGGATTTTCATCGGCTGATGTCCGAATGGGAGGATAGTCATCATACTACCTTATTGCTGAAAGAGAAGAAGTAATCGGGTAAAAATTGGTTGAAATAGTTGAAAAGTTGGTCACCCCTTGAAAAAGGGAAGGCCGACTTTTCTTATTTTCCATCGGAGGATTTACATTTGTGGTAATTTAAAACCTATAAAATGAATGATATGAACGGAAAACATGGTATAGTTTGTATAGGCTTGTTGATGATGCTCTCTTCTTGTCACACCAGCAAGCAAATTACTGCTTCAGGATTACAACGGAAGGACTTTCAGACAGAAGTGAATGGGCAGCATACCGATTTATTTACATTGAGCAACAAGAAGGGAATGGAGGTCTGCATCACGAACTATGGGGCGAGGGTGGTTTCCATCCTTGTACCCGACAGAAATGGAAAACGGGAGGATGTGGTGTGCGGATTTCCCACGATTGGTGAATATATGGAGCAACGGCAGAATTTTGGTTCCACGGTGGGACGTTATATAGGACGTATCCTGAATGCGCGTTTTACACTGGACGGAGTAGAGTATAAGCTGATCCCTAATAATGGGAAGTCCGGGCATATATCACATGGAGGGAATCCTGGTTTTGCCGATAGAATATGGAAAGTGGAACAGGCAGATACACATACGGTTCGTCTGTCTTATCTCTCTCCTGATGGAGAAAATGGTTTTCCCGGAAATCTGAAAGTAACGTTGGTCTATCGCCTTGGTGAGGATGATAATGCGTTGGATTTGAAATACGAGGCAACTACGGATGCGCCCACGGTACTTAATCTTTCTCATCATTCTTTTTTCAATATCTCGGGAGATTTTACGAAAAGTGTGGAGGACCAGCAACTTTGGGTAGATGCGGATCGCTTTACTCCATACGATGATAAGAAATGTGTCACAGGAAAATATCTTCCGGTGGCCGGTACTCCCCTTGATTTCCGGATGCCGCATACTATCGGAGAACATATAGATGCGGATTATCCCCAATTGAAGGTCGTAAACGGATATGACCATACTTGGGAGTTGAATACGAAAGGAGATGATACAAAGCCGGCTGCCTGGGTGTATGATCCGGCAAGCGGGCGTAAGATGGAGATCTTCACCACCGAGCCAGGAATACAAATTTATACCGGTAATGGACTGAAAGGAAAAATGACTGGTAAAGGGGGGGTAGCTTATCCTTTCCGTTCAGCGGTATGTTTTGAAACGATGCATTTTCAAGATAGCCCCAATCAACCGGGATTCCCTAGTACAGTGCTCCGGCCGGGAGAGGTTTTTCGTAGTCATACGGTTTATAAATTTGAATAATTAGCCGACAGGATAATTTGTTAATTATCAGTGTTATGTATTGTCCGTGCGGACTCTTGGAATATTAGCAAATAGGCCTGTCAACAAATTATTTTTTATTTTGATGTAACGTTTCCCTACCTCTATGTGTCATACTAGTGAACATGGAACAAAATAAATTTGAAATAGAGGCAAAACGAATGCGGCCGGCTTTGCTAAGAATGGCCATCCGTTATCTGGAAGACTCCGACGAGGCAGAAGATGTGGTGCAGGATGCATTGCTGAAACTTTGGTTTCTTCGTGACCGTCTGGATCAATACCGCAGCGTGGATGCATTGGCCATTGTCATAACCAAGCATTTGTGCATCAATCGTCTGCGAGGTATCCGGATAGAAAAGGTCGGTTTGGAGCAAGGCATCAGCATTGGTGGAGGTGAAAACCCTGAAATGAAACTGGTAGAGGAAGAGAATATGCAGGAGATACTGGAAGTCATAAGTACTTTACCTGACTTGCAGCAGTCTATTCTCCGCATGAAGCACCTGGAAGGTTTCGAAGTAGAGGAGATAGCCCGTCTCACAGGAAGTACGCCGGTGGCGGTACGAACCAATTTGTCGAGAGCTAGAAAAAGAGTAAAAGAACAATTTATGATACACAGTAAGGTATGGAATTAGATAAGAGGAATATAGAAGAATACATTAACCGTTTCTTGGAAGGGGAGACTACGAATGCCGAGGAGCAGGCTATTTATCGCTTCTTCCATACAGGGAACGTACCTTTTCATCTGATGGAATATGCTCCGATGTTTGCCTGGTATGAGGGGGGCATGCAGGGAGAACCGGGTACATTGCAGACAGACGGACAGGAGGAGATTGCCGGAGGAAAGAAATCGGAAAAGGTGCCGCCGGCTGGAAAAGAAGGCTTTTATCAGCATATCCCGATAGCTGTCTGGAGTGCTGGTATAGCGGCAATGATGGTCATTGCGCTGGGGTTAGGCTTGATTTTCTATTCGGAAAACCAAGCAGGCGGAAGTGGTGAATGGTCGTGCTACGAAGGTAGTTATGTGGAAGTGGGAGGCAAGCGCATTTCGGATGTGAGACAGATTATGCCTTGTATTATTGAAACCTTGGAAAAGGCGGAACGGGTGGAGAAACTGGCTCAGGAGCGGGTGGACGAAATTCGTCGTTCCGAGAAAGAGATAGAAGCAAAGGAATTATTGGTAAGTGAATAAAAAAACATAAAGAATAAAATATGAAAACAAGATTTATTTTAGGAAGTACATTGGCGGTTTTTTTACTGCTGTGTGGTGGAACAAGCAAGGTTATGGCCCAGAAGAATATTGATAAAATGGCGGCTGAACTGGAGAAACGGGACGATGTGGCAATCAACTCTGTAACGAAGCGTGACTCTAAAACCCGCAAAGTGGTGAAGGTGGTGAAAAGTTTCTCGTTAAAGGATGAGAAGATAGGCGCAAGATTGATTGAGGCTTTCGAAAAGGATGAGGAGTATGCCGAAACCGCCATTAAAGACATGCCGAAGGGAAGGGGTAAGGCGCAGAAAGCAAATTTTACGTTCATCTATAAGATGGATAATGAGAAACGTACTTATACCCTTACTGTTAATGAGAGTGGCAATGTAAGCATGACGGTCATTATCAGTCCGATGAAGGATGGAAAGGAAGTGTATTCTGTTGTTCTCGATTCGGAAGAATGGGGTTCGTTCAATGAGCAGATGGCTGAATTGGGGAATAACCTGAGGGAGTCTGGCATAGAGATGCGCCAAATGAACCGGAAGGAAATGGAGAAGATGCAGGAAGACATTCGTCAGTCCTTGAAAGGATTGGATGCTTATGTCATAGCCGAATAGATAATGAAACTATTTTTTCACGAACACAAGATAATAAAATACTCTCTTTTAGTTAGATTAAAGCAAATTGTGGAGTTATGACCCTTAATATAAGAAAAAGTTGTATGTGAATGAAATGCATCATTCGACATACAACTTTTCCCGAAATTTCTAAAAAAAGGATTGGTTGCTAAAAAAGATCACTTTTTCAGTGCCTTCGCCTGTTTGTGCACCTTCTTTTTTTTACTAAATTTTCCAGCCGAAAGCTTCTGCCACAGCCGGAAACACAATCTTACCGTCTACAATATTCAAGCCGTTTTTCAATCCTGGATCGCTTTCGCAAGCTTTTTCCCAACCTAGATCTGCCAGCTTGACGGCGTATGGCAGTGTAGCATTGGTCAGTGCCAAAGTGGAAGTGCAGGGCACAGCGCCCGGAATATTTGCCACACAATAATGAATGATACCGTCCACTTCATAAATAGGATCGGCATGTGTCGTGGGATGGGATGTTTCGAAACACCCTCCTTGGTCAATGGCCACATCTACCAGTACGGTGCCTTTCTTCATCAATTTCAGCATGGGGCGTGTGATGAGGTGGGGAGCCTTGGCTCCTGGAATAAGAACTGCCCCGATTACCAAATCGGTAACAGGCAGTTCTTGCTCTATATTGTGACCGGACGAGAATAACGTCTTTACATTTTTGGGCATGAACTCACTCAACTGGCGCAGACGGGGCAAAGATATGTCACAGATTGTGACATCAGCTCCCAGTCCGGCGGCCATTAATGCAGCGCTGGTTCCTACAATGCCACCGCCTAATACCAGTACTTTGGCTGGTTTGACACCGGGAACTCCTCCTAGCAAGATGCCACGTCCTCCCTGAGGCTTTTCCAAAAAACGTGCTCCTTCCTGAGTGGACATCCGTCCCGCCACTTCACTCATGGGAATCAGCAGAGGCAGTCCTCCTTGCCGGTCGGTTACAGTTTCGTAAGCCAGACACACAGAACCACTACGCATCATCGCTTCCGTCAGTTCCTTGTCACAGGCAAAGTGGAAGTATGTAAACACCAGTTGGCCCTTACGTATCAGATTATATTCGCATTCGATGGGTTCCTTGACTTTTATAATCATGTCAGCAATGGCGTACACATCTTCTATGGTAGGAAGAATACGCGCTCCGACTTTCTCATACTCTTCGTCAGAAAATCCGCTGTTTATACCTGCGGTGTGTTGTACATACACCGTGTGACCTCTCTGTACCAACTCGTGTGCTCCTGCAGGGGTTAACGATACACGATTCTCGTTGTTTTTGATTTCTTTAGGAATTCCTACTATCATAATCGTCAGATTTAAGGGGTTTGACTGCCTCAAAGATAGCAAAATGTCAGAAAAGTAGGTCTGGTATGGATCTGTTTTTTTTGTCATAAATGTATGTTTAGCAACACTGTTTTAAGGGATATTCTGTTTTTTATTTGTAAGTTTGCGGAGGAATTCAATTTTTTGGTGATGAATCTCCATAAAAATAAAGAAATGGCATTACGAGATTATATAATGATATTAGCCTTGGGTGGTGTGCTCGCTGTGCAGGCACAGGAAGAACCGGCGGCTCCTGTATTCCGTCCTCCTTTTGATTTTCCGCTTACGCTGAGCGGTAATTTTGGTGAATTACGTTCTAATCACTTTCATGGAGGGGTGGACTTTAAAACCCAGGGGGAAGTGGGAAAACCTGTTCACTGCATTGCCGACGGCTATGTGAGCCGTGTGTCGGTTACTCCCGGCGGATATGGGCAGGCTATCTATATTATTCATCCCAATGGATATACTTCTGTATATGGGCATGTGTTGAAATTTGCTCCGGCTGTGGCGGAATTAGTGGAGGAATACCAATATGAGCATGAGACTTTTGCTGTGGATTTGGAATTCGAACCTCATCAGATCAGTTTCAAGGCCGGAGAGATCATTGCTTTAAGCGGTAATGAAGGGTATTCTTTCGGGCCGCATCTGCACATGGAGATACGCCGTACGGATACCGGTGAATTGATAGATCCTTTACAGTTCTATACCGATAAAATTAAAGATACTACTCCGCCACGCGCGTCAATGATTATGCTTTATCCGCAGCGGGGAGCTGGGGTTGTGGAAGGTTCACAAAGAAAAAAGTCCATCCCTGTCGCCTCTTTGGGACAGCCGGTTTCCGCCTGGGGGGAAATAGCCGCCGGTATTAAGGCATACGACTATATGGATGGTACACATAATAATTATGGTGTGCGTTCCGTAGTACTTTATGTGGATACGACAGAAGTTTTTCGCAGCACGGTGGATGGCGTTTTGCCTGAAGAGAACCGGATGATTAATGCCTGGACGGATTATGAGGAGAATGTAAAGAGGCATAATTGGGTGATGCGCTCACAAATCCTTCCCGGAAGCCGTCTGCGCATGTTACAGGCTGACGATAAGGGAGGGGTGATTACGATTGATGAAGAGCGTGATTATCATTTTCGCTATGAATTGGCTGATTTATATGGTAATAAATCGACTTATCGTTTTGTTGTGCGTGGCCGTAGGCAGCCGATAGAGGAATATCATCCGCAGGTGAGACATTATTTGGCCTGGAATAAAGGGAATGTGGTTCAGGAACCGGGTATGGAATTGGTTATCCCCCGGGGGATGTTGTATGAGGATGTGGCATTGAACTGTCAGGTGGTTAAAGATACAGCCGCAATTTCTTACGAATATCAGTTGCATGATGAGCCGGTGGCTTTGCAGGCCGGATGTACGCTGATGATCGGGGTACGCCATCTTCCTGTGGAGGATACGTCGAAATATTATGTAGCCCGCAAGTGGGGAAATAGGACGGGATCAGCGGGAGGAACTTATGAGAATGGTTGGATGAAGACTTCCATTCGTGAATTGGGAACCTATACTGTAGCGGTAGATACTTTGTCTCCACGGGTGACTCCATTGAATAAAGCGCAATGGAAGACGGGCAGGATTCAGTTCAAAATAGGGGATGCGGAAACGGGAGTCAAGGATTATAAGGTGAAGATAGACGGTGAGTTTGCCTTGTTTGGTTTCAGCTCTAAAAATGCGAGATTGTGGATGAAGCATCCGGAACGGTTAAAAAAAGGAGCCTCCCATAAACTGGAATTGGTGGTGACGGATTATTGTGGGAACGAAACAAGAGAGGAATATGAGTTTTGATGGTAAAATAAGCATTATACACAATTAAAAAGTTATATATTAATGAAGAATAAACTGATTTTAGGTGCTGCCTTGTTGTTGGCGGCAATAACAGAGGGTTTGGCGTGCACGAATCTGATTGTAGGCAAGGGAGCCTCTGCGGACGGTTCTGTTATCGTATCTTATTCCGCTGATTCATACGGAATGTTCGGTGAGTTGTATCACTATCCTGCCGGTATGCATGAAAAAGGAGCCATGCGTGATATCTATGATTGGGATTCGGGCAAATATTTAGGGCAGATAAAAGAAGCCCGCCAGACCTATAATGTGGTAGGTAATATGAATGAATTTCAGGTAACCATAGGCGAGACTACTTTTGGTGGACGCGAGGAACTGGTGGATTCTACCGGAATTATGGACTATGGAAGTCTGATTTATGTAGCTCTCCAGCGTTCTCGTACAGCCAAAGAAGCCATACGGGTAATGACGGATTTAGTAAAAGAATACGGTTACTATAGTAGTGGCGAGTCATTCAGTATCGCTGATCCCAATGAAGTCTGGATTCTGGAGATGATCGGCAAAGGACCCGGTGTGAAAGGTGCTGTATGGGTGGCAGTCCGTATCCCTGATGATTGTATTGCCGCACATGCTAATCAGAGCCGCATTCATCAGTTCAATATGAATGACAAGGATAATTGCCTTTATTCTCCGGATGTGATTTCTTTCGCTCGTGAAAAAGGCTATTTTGACGGTATGAATAAGGATTTCAGTTTTTCCGCGGCATATAATCCTTTGGACTTTGGTGGCGTACGTTTTTGTGAAGCGCGTGTATGGAGTTTCTATAATATGTTTAATAAATCGGTAGGAGACACCTATCTGTCATACATTCAGGGAGAAAGTAAGGAACCGATGCCTCTTTATATCAAGCCCTCACGTAAACTTTCAGTGCGTGATGTACAAGCGGCTATGCGCGATCATTATGAGGGCACTCCATTGGATATTACCAAAGATCCTGGTGCCGGCCCGTTTAAAACTCCTTATCGGCTGTCACCCTTGAGCTTTAAAGTGGGGGATCAGGAATACTTCAACGAGCGCCCCATCTCTACCCAGCAGACGGCTTTCACTTTTGTGGCACAGATGCGTGCCGGATTGCCCGATGCGATAGGGGGGGTGTTATGGTTTGGAACAGATGATGCCAATATGACAGTGTTCGCTCCCGTATATTGTTGTTCGGACCGTATTCCCGACTGCTATAGCGGTAAGGAGGCAGACTGTGTAACTTTTTCATGGAATTCCGCTTTCTGGATTTATAATTGGGTGGCCGATATGATTCGCCCACGTTATAGCCTGATGATTGATGATATGCGTGCTGTTCAAAACAATCTGGAAGATACTTATGCAAATGCACAGGCAGGTATTGAGTCGTCTGCCATGAGTTTATATGAGAAAGATCCTGCAAAAGCAAAAGAGTTCCTGACTAACTATAGTTGCATGACAGCCGAATCGGCAGTAGACAGCTGGAAGAAGCTGGGCGAGTTTCTGATAGTGAAGTATAATGACGGTGCTATGAAAAAGATGGCAAAAGATGGAACCATACTTCGTCCTGAAACCGGTCATTGTGCTCCTTTGGTACGTCCGGGATATCCTCAAGAATTTTTGGAAGAACTGGTAAAGGCCACCGGTGAACGTTATAAGATGAAATAGGATATATATGCCCTGAAAATCATATTATCTCTAATTTTCTTCTTCCAAATTTCTAGGATTTTTAATTTAATTCTTTTACATTTGTCAACACGTAAAGAGCGGATATGATTATAAACCTTATAAATAACAAAAAATTATGGAAAATGAAGAATTGATAAAGCAAGTGACAGAGAAAGCAGAGAAATGGTTAACACCTGCTTATGATGCCGAGACACAGGCTGAAATTAAGAAAATGTTGGCGAATCCCGATAAGACTGATTTGATTGAAGCGTTTTATAAAGATCTGGAGTTTGGAACAGGTGGTTTGCGTGGCATTATGGGCGTGGGCAGCAACCGTATGAATATCTATACGGTAGGTGCTGCTACTCAGGGCTTGTCCAATTATCTAAATAAAAACTTTAAAGATCTCGATCAGATTTCTGTAGTGGTAGGTCACGACTGCCGTAACAACAGCCGTTTGTTTGCGGAAATTTCTGCCAATATCTTCTCGGCAAATGGCATTAAAGTATATTTGTTTGAAGATATGCGTCCTACTCCTGAAATGTCATTCGCTATTCGTCATTTCGGCTGCCAGAGTGGTATCAATATTACCGCCTCTCATAATCCGAGAGAATACAATGGCTACAAGGCTTATTGGGATGACGGCGCACAAGTATTGGCTCCGCACGATAAAGGTATCATTGATGAGGTGAACAAGATTTCATCGGCTACCGATATCAAATTTGAAGGTAACAAAGACTTGATTCAAATTGTGGGCGAAGAAGTGGACAGCGTTTATTTGGATAAAGTGAAGTCAATCTCTATTGATCCTGAAGTGATCAAGCGACAGAAAGATCTGAAGATTGTATATACTCCGATTCACGGTACAGGTATGATGCTGATTCCGCGTGCGTTGAAGCAATGGGGATTTGAAAATGTACATACTGTGCCTGAACAAATGGTGAAGAGTGGAGATTTCCCCACGGTTATCTCTCCGAATCCAGAAAATGCGGAGGCATTGTCTATGGCTATTGAGCTGGCTAAGAAAATTGACGCTGACATCGTGATGGCCAGTGACCCGGATGCTGACCGCGTAGGTATGGCTTGCAAAAATGACAAGGGAGAATGGGTGCTGATCAATGGTAACCAAACCTGCTTGTTGTTCTTGTATTATATCATCAAGAACCGCATTGCTACGGGTAAGATGAAAGAGGATGATTTCATTGTAAAGACTATCGTTACTACAGAATTGATTAAATCGGTCGCTGACAAGAACCACATCGAAATGTTGGATTGCTATACCGGATTTAAGTGGATTGCACGTGAGATCCGCTTGCGTGAAGGCAAGCAGCAGTACATCGGTGGTGGTGAGGAAAGCTATGGATTTTTGGCTGAAGACTTTGTCCGCGATAAAGATGCTGTTTCCGCTTGTACATTGCTGGCAGAAATCTGTGCTTGGGCAAAAGACCAGGGCAAGACATTGTTCGAAGTGCTGCTTGATATCTATGTAGAATATGGTTTCTCAAAAGAAACTACCGTAAATGTGGTGAAACCGGGTAAGAGTGGCGCTGAAGAAATAAAAGCGATGATGGAAAACTTCCGTGCTAATCCTCCAAAAGAAATTGGTGGTTCCAAAGTGATTGTTTCCAAGGACTTCAAGACATTGAAGGCTACTGACGGAAATGATAATGTTACAGAACTCGAAATGCCGGAAACCAGTAACGTATTGCAATATTTCACAGAAGATGGAACTAAGATTTCAGTCCGTCCGTCGGGAACAGAGCCTAAAATCAAGTTCTATGTGGAAGTGAAGGGTGAGATGGGTTGCCACAAATGCTTCGATGCCGCTAATGCTGCTGCTGAGGAAAAAGTGGAAGCCGTAAGAAAGTCGCTGGGAATTTAATCAAGGGTAGCCGCCGGGCGAAAGTCCCGGAGGATATCGTTCATAAATAAAAGAAGGGGGATGGAGATGTTTTTCTCCGTTTCCCTTTTTTTTATTTCCATGCCATTTATATCAGAATCTGCACTCCTTTGTTTATTTTTTGTTGTAACTTTGTCCCCGGTTTTAAATAAGGTAAAAGATATGATGTGGTTACTTCTGGCATTTCTCTCGGCAGCATTGCTGGGATTCTATGATGTTTTTAAGAAACAGTCGTTAAAGGACAATGCAGTCATTCCGGTGTTATTTCTTAATACATTGTTCTCTAGTTTGATATTTCTTCCTTTTATTGTTTGGTCGGTGTGGAAGCCGGAAACATTGGAAAACTCTATTTTTTATGTGCCCGTTGCAGGATGGGAGGTACATCGTTATGTGGTGTTGAAATCGGTTATTGTCCTTTCATCGTGGGTGTTGGGATATTTTGGGATGAAGAATCTTCCTATCACGATTGTGGGGCCTATAAACGCCACCCGTCCGGTGATGGTGCTGGTAGGGGCTTTAGTGGTCTTTGGTGAGCGGTTGAATCTGTACCAATGGATTGGTGTGCTGATGGCTGTCTTCTCTTTTTTTATGCTGAGCCGCAGTGGAAAGAAGGAAGGTATAGATTTCAAGCATAATAAATGGATCTATTATGTGGTAATGGCGGCTGTGCTGGGGGCAATCAGCGGGCTTTATGACAAGTACCTCATGGCGTCTGCCGATCAAGGAGGTATCGGACTGGATAGAATGATTGTGCAATCTTGGTATAATATCTATCAATTGTTTATGATGGGAGGTGTCCTGATGCTGTTATGGTGGCCGAAGCGCGGATCTACTACTCCGTTTCATTGGCATTGGTGTATTGTTCTGATATCTATTTTTCTGTCGGCAGCCGATTTTGTCTATTTCTATGCCTTGAGTTTGGACGGGGCAATGATCTCTATTGTATCCATGGTGAGGCGTGGCAGTGTTCTTGTTTCTTTCATATTTGGTGCAATGGTGTTCCGTGAGAAGAATCTTAAAAGCAAGGCCGTGGATTTGGCGCTGGTACTTATAGGTATGATATTTCTGTATTTGGGAAGCCGGTAAGAAAAAAATGGGGTATGGCTTATCGCGTGCATACCCCGTTATTCTTGATTACTCTATAATGATTTTATATTCTACATCAAAAGCTTCTTTGGACTCTAGTTTCTGTATCCATTCACGATCTTTCAATTCTCCTGAATACCCCACAGAGTCGCAGCGTCCATACCATGGTTCGATGCAGACAAACGGACAGTCGGGATGAGCCTTGGTGGGAGACCACAAAGCCACTAGCGGAGAATCGAATTCCAAACTGATATAGGGATTTTTCTTTTTATCCAGCAGGGTTACTTTCTTCAGCTGCTTGTTGTCGAAGATATAGGTGTCACAATCAAAAGTATGAATATCAATTGGCATCAGTCCTTCTTTATTTAATTTTAGTGCATGGCGCTCCGGTGAAACGCATCCCTTTTCCGTGGGTACGGTATATTCTAAATCAGACTTCCGGTCAAAAACAAAGAAGCCACGCTCCTCTGTAGCGGCGTCGAACTCGGGGAAATAGAAAGCGGGATGTGCTCCGATTTGGAAATACATGTCCATGACTCCCAGATTTTCCACACGCCACTTTACGGTAATTTGATTTTCCTCCAATAAATATCCTACCAGCAGGCGGAAAGGGAAAGGAAACTTGCCCAATGTGTCAGGAGTGCTTTCCAGCCAATATACAGCTCCTTTATCTTCTTTATAGGTCAGTTTGAAATCCATATCACGTGCAAATCCGTGTTGCCCTATTTCATAAGTGTTTCCGGCATGACGGTATTTATTATCCCACACACGGCCTACCGTAGGGAAAAGGACAGGTGAGCGCCGTCCCCAAAATTTAGCGTCGCCCTGCCAAAGATATTCTTTGCCATCCTTCTTGATGCTTTGAAGCTCGGCTCCATGCTCGGCTATTTGTACAGTCAGGACAGAATTAGATAGTGTTTCCATGTTTCTTCAGTTATAAGTTCTTTTTTCAAAGGTAGGGATGTTTCATGACATGGCAAAGTGAATCTTCATCTTTATGTGGATTTTATCCAAAATGCTTTTTAAATCAAATAAATTTCAATAAAAAGATGTGGTTATGTTTATTTTTGCTTATGTTTGTCAATAAACTATGAAGGAGGGATACGATGAAGAACATACATTTGATGTTTAAATTTTTATGGTATAGTGTGTTGGTTTGTATATGGGGAGTATCTTGCACAAGTTCTGGTACTTATAAAAAGACTCAGATGGACATTTATATGCAGTATTATGACTTTATCATTGATTCACTGTCCGAAAACCCTAGTTATGTATGTGCCCGTACTGCCAGGCAAATGGCGGTTACCACAGATAGTGTGGCGTATTACCATTATCTTGTTCTTCTGGCAAAGGCATATATGTTTAAGTCTGAAATGGATTCGGCTAGACTTAGTATGAATAGAGCGGAAGTATTTTGCGACGGAGCTGTCCCGTCTTCATTGATTAATGACTTGTATGCCGATATTTATAATATGCGGGGGAATGTATGTGCCCGTCAAGGATTGGCCGACTCTTCTGTGATCTGTTTTCAAAAAGCATTCGATTATCGTTTGCAGGGCAGCAACAGAGATGTGCTTCCGGATATTTCCATCAATTTGGCTGATGCTTTTGTCCGTACCGGTCATTATGATAAAGGTGCTATGTGGTATCGTAAATCTTTGTCTTACAGTGATTCGTTGAAGATTCCTGAAGAAAAGCGCTTTCCTGCTTATTATGGATTGGCACAAGTCTATATGGAACTTCGTGATTTTACCTCCTGTGATTATTACTATGAACTGGCTGCCCGGCACTATGATAAGATGCTTCCATTTGAGAAACATATCTATTTGAATAATCGCGGTAATTCTTATTATTTTCGTGCCGATTATCCCAAAGCTTTGGAAATTTTCAGAAGGTCATTGGTATTGGCCCGTTCTTATTCCGATATGATTTTTGAGGAGCATCTGACTGAAATGAATTTGGGAGAAACTTTTCTTCTGATGAATCAGGTTGATTCTGCGGCATACTATTTAAACCTTTGCGGTGATTTTTTCCGTTCTATTGAAAATCAGACAGCTCTTTATTATTTGGATACCCAATTGATAGAGCTTGCCTTGAAGCAGAATGATTTGCCTCTAGCGCGCAAACGTATGTCTGAGGCTGTCCAACCTGATTATGTGGAACCGAACATGCAGCATATCCGTAACCGTTATCTGCAACATTATTTTGAAGAGGCGGGAGATTTCAGACAAGCCTATTACTACCAAATGGAAAATCAGCGTATTGATGATTCCACACGTAATGAGCGTATTAAAATGCGTACAGCCGAAATTGATCTGAAATACAGTCAGGACACCACATTGATGAAACAGAAACTTTTCATCCAACAAAAAGAGAATGAAGTATTGGCTTTGAACCAGACGCTTTATATATGGATATCTGTTTGTATATGCGTCCTTTTTTTTGTTGTCTTTATTATTGTATATAACAAAAAACGGCATTATTTGTTACAAATGAGAACCCGGACCATGATTACGGCTTTGCGCATGGAGAACATTCGTAACCGGATTTCTCCGCATTTTATTTTTAATATATTGAATCGTGAAATGGGGAGTTATACCGACGAGCAGGCAGAAAATATGCGTGGGTTGGTAAAGTTGATGAGGAGGAATCTGGAGCTGACGGGACAATTCTGCGTAACTATAGCTGAGGAACTGGACTTCGTCAATACATTTATAAATTTGGAGCGTAAAGCATTGGGAGATAATTTTATATTATCCATATTTATAGATGAAGCCATAAATCCTGACCAGGAAATCCTTCCATCTATGATGATACAGATTCCGGTGGAAAATGCTTTGAAGCATGCTCTAAAGGATAAAGAAGGAATGAAAAGGTTATGGATTGATATAAGGAGAATTGAAATTGGAATTTGCATTAAAATCAGAGATAATGGGGGAGGGTATAAGGTGAACAGTGTCAATCATGGTACGGGTACGGGGATGAAAGTTATTTTTCAAACGGTACAATTACTAAATGCTAATAATAAGAAGCATCTCGACATTTCTATAGCTAATGTACAATTAGATGAAGGAGAGATAGGTTGTGAGTTTACTGTCATCTTGCCTCAAGGTTATGATTATAATCTGAAAAAGATGGTTTAGTTGTTGTTTTTTATATAATAGTGCCTAAAACAGTCGTTATGATCCCATAATCGAAGTATTGGATTTGTACATTGAAAAATGTTTAAATACTTTTGTCTTATTAATAATTAAAGATAGATTGTTTACAATGGATAAGTTATATAGGGTCATAATAATTGATGATGATGAATTTTCTGCTGATAATCTTTGCCTGGAATTGAAGAAGTATAATCGGTTGCTCATAGAGGGGATAGCACGTAATGGGCTGAACGGTAAGAAACTATTGGAAAAAGTACATCCCGATTTATTGTTTTTGGATGTGGAGCTGCCGGATATGAAAGGGATGGAACTATTAGAGCAGTTAAAAGAAAACATAACTTGGAATATGCAGATTGTGTTCTATACAGCTTATGATAGATACATGATTGATGCTATTCGTGGGGCTGCTTTCGATTATTTGTTAAAACCCATTGACGGAAAAGAATTGGAAGGGATCATCGAGCGCTTTACGAGAAAAGCAGAAGAGGTATCTGCCTCTTTTGTGATTCCTCCACGTGTATATGCTACCGGTGAGCATACTTTTATGATATCTACGCCTACTAATGATTTGCGTATTTTACGCTCTATTGATATTGGCTTCTTTCGTTATAATTCTGATCGGAAATTGTGGGAGGTGTCACTCAACAATCAGGCACCCTTGTTGTTGAAGAAGAATACAACGGCAGATAATATAAAAGCGTATGATTCGTGTTTTGTCCAGATTCATCAGTCGTATATCATTAATGTCAATTATTTGATGATGATTAAGGAGAACCGTTGTGTCATGTTCCCTCCATTCGAGAATGTTACTGAGTTGCAGGTTTCCAAGAAGTATAAAAAAGAGTTACAGGAACGTTTCTATTTGCTGTAGAATTTTAGAATATAAGTTTATAAGAAGTGATTCAATTCAAGTCGCTTGAAGCGGAGTGGTAGTCGTGAGACTGCCACTCCGTCTTTGTATGCAGCCAGCTGCAACAGTCAGCGCAGCCGTCTGCGACGGCCGATGAAACCTCTTGCGATGACCGACGCAGCTGCATGCCTTTTTTACATGAGTCTAAGCGGATGATACCTGAACATCATTTTCCATGGCTGCCGCTCTATTGTTTCTCCGGATAATTAGGTCCATACAGCATCGTCTTCTCCCTTACTACCAATTGTTCGTCTTTTACAAACTCCTCACCGCGTTCGCTTAAATGACGGATCATTTCATTACGCATTTCCTCCAATTGCTTTTTATACTTTTTATCATTGACGGCGTTATGCAATTCCTGGGGATCCTTGGTCAAATCAAATAACTCTTCAGTACCGGTGTGGATACGCCATACGTATTTTATTTTTCCATCGGTCAATGCACACCAATAATTATCATCACTATAGCAGGTGGCATGTTCCAGATCCAAATATTTGCGCCAGTTTGTTTCCGTACCTTTGGCCAGTGGTAACAAAGAACGTCCGTCCATATCAGCAGGGATGGTTACATCGGCCACATCAAGGAAAGTAGGAAGAATATCGCGCAATTCTACGGGGGCGTCTATTTTTCCCGGTGCTATATGGTCGGCTGCAGGCCATTTCACGATGTATGGCACATGAGTGGAACCTTCGTATGGATAGGTCTTTCTCCAATGGTAATGATCGCCCATCATGTCACCATGGTCGGAAACGAAAATAATCAGTGTGTCATCATACATGCCCTTTTCTTTCAGGGTCTGGATGATTCTGCCTATCTGTTCGTCAATGAAAGTGATGTTGGCATAATAATGCCGTTTGGAGTTACGTGCGTATTCATTGCCGAAATTACCGTATGGCGCGTCTTTTGCCGCTTTTTCAGGATCTAGTTTCTTGGCGTATTTGCCACACCATTCACCCATGGCAGGATCGGGCACGGGGGCATTTTTATATAGATCCAGATATCTTTGTGGCGGATCATACGGACTGTGCGGGCGGGCGAATGAAACTTTCAAGAACAAGGGCTTGCCGTCCGGATCGTAGTTACTGATAAGTTCACAGGCCATTTCGCCTGTCCAATAGGTAGGATGGAGGTTTTCGGGCAATTTATAGATGCTTGCCGTGTGGTCGTTCCAGCCTATGCCGGTAGCGTCAGGATTCTTACCAGGAGCTTTTGTTTGGAACCATTGGCGGTAATCACTGGTAAAGTTCTTGTCCTCCACGCGTCCGCTCTCATCCAGCAAAGTGCCTTCGAAGCCATGCTTTACCCGTTGGGGATGCCAGTGCATTTTCCCGATTCCGAAAGTATAATATCCGGCGTCTTTCAGCATCTGCGGCATCTCATAGTTATATTCGGGAGATACTTTTCCATATCCCAACAAGCCATGATGCCAAGGAGAAAGTCCGGTCAGCAGACCTGCACGTGCCGGAGTGCTGCTTGGGCAGGAAGAATAACCATTCATAAATAATGTTCCCTCGGCAGCCAGTGCGTCCAGGCTAGGGGAGATGACCGCTTCGTTTCCCATACAGCCCATGGCATCGGCCCGTTGTTGGTCGGTCATTATCAGTATAATGTGAGGATGTTTTTGTGCGTATGCAAAAGATGAGCACAATCCGGCTGTGACAGCCAGTGTACATTTCAGGTTGGTTGGAATATTCATGTTTATAGGTTTTTCATAATGTTATGTGGCAAAGATAGGAAATTTTTGGTAACCTTGAGCTATGAATGGTGATGGTTAGAGCGGAGATACATTACATTGAGGCCTTGTTTTGTGCATACGGCAGCATAGGCTTACACGTTAGTATGTATGAAGCTACACGTTAGTATGTGTAGGCTTATACATACTAACGTATAAGCCCGCACATACTAACGTGTGGAAAAGGTCATAAAAAAGGCTTGTCCAGCAATGAACAAGCCTTTTTTATATACATGTATCAGAGATTATTCACCCCAATTCATAGCTTCCATACGCTTGTAAGAAGCGTAACGTTTCTTAGCCATCTCTTCGCAAGCAGCGAACAGGTCAGCAGCTTCAGCAGGATACTGCTTCATTACAGAAGCAAAACGAACTTCGTTCTTCAAGAAATCCTGGAAACCTTCCCATTTCGGTTCTTTAGAATCAAGCATGAACGGATTCTTGCCTTCTTCTTCCAAAGCCGGGTTGAAACGCCACAAGTGCCAGTAACCGCATTCTACAGCCTTAGCCTCTTCAGCCTGGCTCTTACCCATACCGGCTTTCAAACCGTGGTTGATACACGGAGCGTAAGCGATAACCAATGACGGTCCTGGATAAGCTTCTGCCTCACGGAGTGCTTTCAATGTCTGAGCTTGGTCAGCACCCATAGCGATCTGAGCTACATATACGTAACCGTAAGTAGTAGCGATCATACCAAGGTCTTTCTTGCGTACACGCTTACCTGAAGCAGCGAACTTGGCGATAGCACCCAGCGGAGTAGCCTTGGATGACTGACCACCGGTGTTAGAGTAAACTTCAGTATCCAATACCAGGATGTTTACATCTTCCCCGGAAGCAATCACGTGGTCCAGACCACCGTAACCGATATCGTATGAAGCACCGTCACCACCGATAATCCATTGGCTCTTCTTGATCAAGTAGTTCTTGAATTCAGCGATTGTAGCGCAGTTTGCACATTTATCTTTAGCAGCTTCTACCATCGGGATAATCTTTTCGGCAGCAGCTTTGCTCTTTTCTGCATCGTCTTTACCGTCAATCCATTCCTGGAATGCTTCTTTGTATTCAGCAGGACAAGTATCACCGGCGATAGCATCCTTCATGGCAGCTTCGATGCGTGCACGAAGTTTCTTGTCAGCCAAAGTCATACCCAGACCGAACTCGCAGAAGTCTTCGAACAAAGAGTTAGCCCAAGCAGGACCTTGACCCTTTTCGTTCTTAGTATAAGGAGTGGAAGGAACAGAACCAGAGTAGATGGAAGAACATCCGGTAGCGTTAGCAACCATTTCACGGTCACCGAACAACTGAGAAATCAGTTTTACATACGGAGTTTCACCACAACCAGAGCAAGCTCCTGAGAACTCGAACAACGGAGTAGCGAACTGAGAGTTCTTCACGTTGGCTTTGATATCTACCAGGTGTTGTTTGCTCTTCACGTTCTTAGTGCAGTATTCCCAGTTGGCAGCCTGAGGCAACTGACCTTCCAGATGCTTCATTGTAAGAGCTTTGCCACCCTTCTTCGGGTTACCCGGACACACATCGGCACAGTTACCGCAACCCAGACAGTCGAGTACGTCAACCTGGATACGGAATGTCATGCCGTCGAACTGCTTGCCTACAGCCTTCAGTGTCTCGAAGTTTGCACCCTTCTGTTCTTCGGCGTCAAGTACGAACGGACGGATAGCAGCGTGAGGACAAACGTATGCACACTTGTTACACT
>OFMJ01000288.1_pt1 | contig 58281 bp, 49 predicted proteins | sample 1541801 | NCBI WGS metagenome assembly OFMJ01 (sample SAMN04209234, study PRJEB22552) | human gut metagenome | biome: gut; material: feces | host: Homo sapiens | place: USA: Oklahoma
GGGGCCGGCACCCGCAGCGGCACCGGCCCCGTGTGGCGGCCAATTGTTTAGCGGCAAATCAACATGCCCGCCCGGCCCGGCCGGTCTTGCTGGTCCGGGCGGGCCGCCTTGCCCGCGGCCCTTACGCGTACATCAGGTTGATGAAGCGCATGAGCACGGTGGCGACCTCGGCGCGGGCGGCGCCGTCGGTGGGGTTGAGCTCGCCGGTCACGTCGTCGCCGCTGAACAGGCCCTCGACGACCGCCCAGGACATGGCGTCCCTGGCGAAGTCGGAGACCTCGCCGGCGTCCGGGAAGTCGATCTCGGCGCGCCTGGAGACGTCCATGCCCAGGTGGTCGGCGTAGCGCATGAGGAACACGGCCACCTGCTCGCGGGTGACGTCCGCCTCGCCCTGGAACTGCTTGGTACCGCCGGGCATGTCGACGCCGTTGACGATGCCGCGGGCCGTGGCGAAGTCCACGACGTCGCCGGCGAACCAGTCGGTCTCCTCGACGTCCGGCATGTCCTTGGCGTTGTCGATCACCTTGATCGTGACGTCGCCCGTGGCCTCGAAGACGACGTTGCCGTCGTCGTCCACGGCGCACTTCGGGATGACGGTCTCGTTGCCCTCGGCGTCGACCGCAAACACCACGATGCCGTAGTTTAGCTCGTCGCCCTCGTCCTTAGCCACGGGCACGGTCACCTGGACGTGCGCCTTATCGGAGACGGATGCAGGAACCTTGACCTCGACGACCGATGCCTTCTCGACGTCCGATCCGGGCTCGACGTCGGCGAGCGGCAGCTCCACCTTGCCGTCCTCGTCCTTCTTCACCACGGACTCGGTGCCGGTGGCGGTCTCGTGCGTGATGGTCTGGGAGCCGTCGGGCTTGGCCACCGTCGTGGTGGAGCCGTCTGGGTTCTTCTCGACCTCGGTCTTGTCGGACGGAGTCGGCGGCGGCACGGGCGGGACGTAGGCATTCAAATCTTGATCACGCGTGGTATCGCGCAGGTAATAGACTGAATTCTTTACGCGAGACGCACCAGTGGGTACATATTCAGTCGAGCCATCAAAGTGACTCCCCGAGGAAGACGCGTCCTCGACTCGATGTCATATGTTCCGGCGTCCGTATCCTCGACGCCTTCATTTCTTGGATCAAACTCGAAAGCAAATCGACAATTCACCATCTTGTTTTTGCTAAAAGCAATCTTTGTTCCCTCGATTGCGGCGTGATCAACGCCAAGCACGCGATTCGCGTTCTTAAACGTATTACCTTTGATCTCTACGCCATCTCCACCCGAAACAGCGGTAAGGGAGATTGCACCCGTACGGTAGGCATCAGAATAATGTTCGCTCAAAAGATCAATTTCGTTATCAACAATGCGCGATCCGTTATATACGTTGACTAGCAAGCCACGTGAAAGAACGCTCACGGTGTTGTTGACAAACTCATATCGAACCGATCCACCTTGAGCAAAATTGACTATCTTTCCCTCGTCGGATCCAGCCTCAATTGTGCAGCCTTGTATCTCTATCGAAGTCAACGCGGAAAGCGGGGTCTCTATTGGAGCAGACTCGAGTAGGCATCCCCAATGGAAATGACCTTTCTGCTTATCTCGCCTGCCCGCGGGTCATGCTCCGATCCTTCAGCAAGGTATGCCTCGGGATTAAAGTTGTTTTCCCCGCCCCATCCGTCGGCTTAACTACACCGCCGCTCACAACAACCTGATTATCTTTCACTCCATCGGAAGGATCAACGGGGCAGCCTTCGCCCGTCTTTCCAACCGATGCAGCCCGTTCAATTACTCCCCCGGTAATGCTGATATCACCGCCGTCAGTATTCTGCCCGCCGCCAATTGCCACTGCGCCCGAACCTCCCTCTGCATATACCGTTCCGCCTGCAATCTCAATACGGCCAGCAGTCACATAGCCGTTGGATTCAATAGGTTTGTTACCAGCAGCGCTGTTTTTACCAGCGCCTATTCCGGCACCCCCTGGACCGCCAGCGGCATGTACAATTCCGCCTTCAATGCGAATTGTGCCAACCGGAGTCGACTTGCCGTCCTCATAAGAACTACGGCTACCGCCGGCGCCGCCCGATCCGGCGCCGCCCGCAGGAGAGCCAACCGCGCTCCATCCAGCAGCAGCTTCGCAGAAGAAACGCTGCCATCGATGACCACCCTCAACTCACCTGAACCAGAAACCGTGAGAGGCGTTGAAGACAAAATCGTAAGCGTATTCGTGGCAGCACCCATCGTGTAGTCTGTACCCAGAACGCCGCCCGCAACAGCAACCCCTTCTTCCAAAGGCGTCACCTGAGCTGACGGAACATCCGCGTAGACGGCTGGAACAATTCCAAGAAACGCGCATGTCACAAATGCAATTGGAATAAAGACTCGTTTTGCGTTCATCCCTATCTCCTAAACCGCTATTTGCCCTAGGGCAATCTGTCCGGTACACATGAGGGCATCGCAGCCGTTGACCAGGTTGTACCGCCTTACGGGTGACCGAGACAAGGCAAGCCGTGTATGGCAAAAAATAAGAGGGAGGGATGCCTCTTTGCCTTAGGCAGAAGGACGTTTTGGCGCGCCCGCCTCGGCTTCCTCCAGGGTGTTCTGAGCCGCAACATGCGGCGAACATACCCTGGAGGAAGCCGGGGCGGCGCGCAGGCCATTCGTCCACATATGCAATTGAAACGCTACGACCTAGAACCGCGGCAACGTGGGCACCAGCGACAGCCTCTCCTCGATGCCGGACGTCCACCAGACCTCGTCCGCCTCATCTATGAGCACGGCCTCGATACCGGGCAGCGACTCCACAAAGTCGATGGCGTCGCGCGCGCCCAGCATGAGGGCGGTGGTGGAGTAGCCGTCGCAGTCCATGGAGCGCGGGGCGATGATGGTTGCACTGGTGAGATCGGTCTTGGCGGGCATGCCGGTGGCGGGGTCGAGAATGTGGTGGTACGTGACGCCGCCCTTGGTAAAGCGCCGCTCATGGATACCGCTGGTGACCACGGAGCCATCCGCCATGTCCACGATGGCCCGGTTGTGCGCGGGGTTAAGCGGGTTGATGATACCTATGCGCCAGGGGCTGCCGGCGGCCACGGGAGGCCGGGCGGACGCGTCCGCGGGTCGGCCCCCGCGCACCACCACGTTGCCGCCCAGGTTGATGACAAAGCGGCCGACGCCATGGGCGATAAAGAGATCGGCGAGATCGTCGGCGATGTAGCCCTTGGCGACGCCGCCCAGATCGAGGATGGTTTGGGGGTCGGTGATAGCAAGGGTTGGCTGGAATGATTTGGACGAGGGCACGCGAGAAACGCCGACATTCAAAGCATCATCGTCCAGAGAACCCTGGACCGGAGAATCTTTATCCAGAGACTCCTCGTCCAAAGGCTCCTTCTCACAAGGCTCCTCGTCCAAAACTATATGACGGTAGTCCACATGGGGCAGGGCGCGCGCCAGCGCGAGGCGGCTGGGCACCTCGCCGGTGTGGAAGTTCCACAGCGAGGTCACCGTGCCCATGGTGATGTCGAACTTGCCGCGACTGCGCTCGCAGTAGCCCAGGGCCTGTCGGACCAGGTGGGCAGTTTGGGGCGAGACGGGCACGGCGTTGGGCGAGGCGGCGTGCGCGCGGGCGATATCGGAGTCATCGCGGGTACGCGAGAAGGCGCGCTCGAAAAATAGGCAGCGGTCTCGGGCGGCGACGAGCGCGGCGTCCAGGCGCGCGGTGGCTTCAGAGCCCGCGGCGGTGCTTGGACCGGCAGCGGCGTTTGGGTCCGCGGCCGCGGGGCGACCCGTGGGGCCCGCGGCGGCATCGCCATACGCGTGCATATGCACCTGCGTGTTGAACAGGAAGAAGGAAATGCAGCGCGAGCCGTCCTGCGCCCAGGCGGGCATCGCCGTTTTGGCATCGCCATATGTATAGGTCTGCACCATGCTCTCCCTTTGCTCTTTTTGCTTCGTCGTACAGCGGCGCGCGGCGTGGCGCGGCGGGCCAGGCTGCTACGTTGGCCCCGCGGGCGCTTGCGGCGTCATCCGCTTGGGGCACCACCATCTTATCCCCCTTGCGTGTCCGCGCAACCACGCGGGCGCAGGGCGAAGGCGGCAACGCGGCAACGGCGCGACCGCCCTTCTGCGGACACTCATGTATTTCCGTTTGAGGGGCGCTCGGACAAGGATTGGGTACAAAAGGCGTGATAGGCTTTGAAATCTCGAGACCGCAACCGCTCGGTCTCGGCGCGTCCACCCACGTACCCACGCGTCCGCCCGCACCCGCCCCGGCTCGCCCCAACTCGCACCGCCGACGGGCTGGCGGACCATTCGATGATTCTCGTCCACAGACAGGAGATCCCCATGCGCTTTCTTCTCAACTGGCTCTTGACGTCCATCTCTATCGCCATCGCCACCTTTATTGTTCCGGGCATCGCACCGTTTGGCCCCACGGACGCCTGGCTGAGCTTTGCCTTTGTCGGCCTGTTTTTGGGCCTGGTCAACTCGCTGGTCAAACCGCTGATCACCGTGATCTCGCTGCCGGTCACTTTCCTTACGCTGGGCGTGTTCCAGCTGGTGGTCAACAGCTTCATGCTTGAGCTCGCAAGCTGGCTGTCCGTCAACCTGCTGGGCTCGGGCATCTCTATCTCCGGCTTCTGGTCCGCGTTTGTGGGCGCCATCATCGTGAGCATCATGTGCTCCATCCTGGGCGTCGCCACCAAGGACGCGTAGAGGCACCGCGCGATGGAAAACCGAACCGTTCACGTCGAGCGCTACACGCTCACTACCGCCCTGTGCATGATCGTTGGCATCTGCATTGGGTCTGGCATCTTCTTTAAATCTGACAACATCTTGATCGCCACGGGCGGCAACGTCGCCCTAGGCGTGGCGATGTTTCTACTGGCCGCGACCACCATTGTCTTTGGCGGCCTCACCCTGGCTCGCTTCGCCTCGCGCACCGATGGCGCCGGCGGCCCCATCGCCTATGCAGAGCGCTTTTTGGGCCCGCACCGCCTTACCTTTGTTGGCTGGCACTTCACCTTTTTGTACCTGCCCATGGTGACCGCCATCATCTGCTGGGTGGTGGGCGTCTACGCCTGCATGACCTTTGGCCTGGCGGGCAGCTTTGCCCAGCAGATGGCCATTGGCCTGGTGTTTTTGCTAGCCTGCTGCGTATGGAACGTCTGCTGGCCCACGCTTGGCGGCTACGTGCAGAACACCACCACCGTCGCCAAAGTAGCCCCGCTGGTGGTGGTGCTGGTGGTAGGTCTCGTCTTTGGCCAGCCCGCCCAGCACATTGTCCATGGCATAGAGACCGCGGGCGCCGCCGGCACCGGGTGGATCGCCGCCGCCGCGCCCATCGCCTTCGCCTTCGACGGCTGGAGCGCCGCCGCCAGCATCGCGCCGGAGCTCAAGAACGCCAAGCGCAACCTGCCGCTGGCGCTCACCATCGGACCGGCGATCATCCTGGTCCTCTACGTTGGCTACTTCTTGGGCGTCTCTTGCACGCTGGGCCCGCAGACCGTCATGGCCGCCGGCGACGCCAGCTTGTCGATGCTCTTTGTGGAGCTCTTTGGCGAGGGCGCCGCGACCCTGCCCAACCTTATCGCGCTTATCGCCGTGGTGGGAACCGCCAACGGCCTGGTGCTGTCGCTTTTGCGCATGCCCTACGCGCTTGCCCTGCACGACGAGATTCCGTGCTCCAAGGCCGTCCTGCGCATGAACAAGACGCTCAAGTTCCCCTTGGTGTCTGCCGCGATCGCGCTGGGAACCACCCTGTTTTGGATGGCCGTGCACGCCGTGGTCACCACCTTCAACCTGCTGCCCAACGGCGACATCTCGGAAGTCAGCGTAAGCCTCACCTTGTTGGTGCTGCCGCTGTTCTACGTCCAGGCCTTGATCCACGATCCCGCCGGCCCCGCGCCCAACCGCGCCGCGCGCATTCGCCGCGCCATCGCGCCCGTGATCGCCATTGCGAGCTCGCTGGCCGTGGGCCTCTCCAGCATCTCCAACCCCACGCGCTGGCCATTTGTGGCGGCACACATCATCATGCTGGCGGTCGCCACCTATCTCATGGGCCGTCGTCGCGCTCGTAAGGCGTAGGTGGACGAGGAACTCCGCTCGCCACCGGCACAAACCAGGGGCCGCGGTAGAAGGTCCTTGTCCGCGCTACGCGGGCTTTAACCGGCGTCGGCAGAAGAGGCTGATGCGGGCTCCTCATCCACCTCCACGGCGGAGCGAATCTCGGTTATGCGGCACTCCTCGTCCACATCTGCCATCACCGCATAGCGCGCGCCTGCCGGATCGGCAGCTATCGCCATCACCGTGTCGGTATGCCCGGGAACAAACGATGGGTCTTCCTCCAGCGTAAACTCAGCCCCAAACGCCTGCCGCAGGTAGTCCAGAATCGCCGCGCGGTTTGCCTCTGCCGCCGCCTCGAGCGCGCGCTTCTCATCCTCACTGGCAATGGGCGCGCCAAACGATGGGCCTTCTAAATCCAGCGAATCACGGCGCTTCAAGACCTCTTGCCTCATCTGCTCCATGCTCTGCTGCGCCTCTTGTCGCCACTCCGTCCTACGGCTTATCAGCCCCATGCGCAGCGAAAAGGACACCGCGAGCACCACCACGCTCGCCAGCACGCTCAGTACATCTCGCCGATGCTTCGCGTGCTCCGCCCGGCGCCGCGCCAGCAGCGCACGCAGCGCATCTTGTTCTGCCGCGGCTCCCAGCGCCTGTTCAAGCTGGTCCAAATCGCGCCGGCGCATGCGGCTTACGTATGGACGAAGAAGGTTCGCCGCAGCCTGGTCCGCGCCGTCGACGTCCATGTACTGCGCTGCAGGCCGGCGCCGCAAAGCCGCGAGCGCGTCGCCGTTGCTGTTCAGATCACGGTCCAGGTCGTCGATCCAGCGCAGCGCGTCCTCACGATGCCGGATGTCGCCCAGCATCTTTTCGCGGATGAAGTCGGACTCGGTGCCGGCGCTGGCGCCCGCGGGGTCGCCTGCTGAGGCCGCGGCAGCTGCTTCGGCCTCAGCTTCGGCCTTGACGTCAGCAAAAACGCCGCCCGGGCGCGCGATACGCGGACGCGGGACGGTGGCGTTAGCGGCGGACGGCACCGCTTCGGGCTCCGATGCCGCAGGCTCCCCCACAGCGGATGCCGTCGCTGCGGGTGCCGTGGTTACGGCCTCCGGCGCGACGGCTCCTGCTTCGACGCTTGCACGAAGCGCGGGCGACACGTCCTCGGATGCGCCCTTGCCCCCGCGGGCGATAAGCAGCGCGCGCTCGTAGGCGGCCTGCACCAGCTGGAAGCCTTCCGGATCATCCTCGGGGTGATGCTTGGTAAGCTGCCGCGCGTAGGCACGCTTTATCGCCCGGGCGCTCGACGTTGCCTCGATCTCCAAGACGTCCCAGATATTCACAGTCGCTCCTCGTCCAGGCCATCGTCCAAACCATGCGAACCGTCGCCTGCCTCGTTGCCCGAGCTGTCGCCAGGACCACCGGGCTCGCTGCAATCGCCCTCGTCCCCATGCCTGAAGAACGCGTTATCCGCCTTGTCAGCCTCGATGCGATCGAGCACGGAGTTGAGCTGGCATGTTTTCGTAATCAATAGCTTTAAGCTGTTAGAATTCAAGCTGCTTGCAAAATCGCAGGTCAAAACGCGTAAATAGTCGCGAACATAATCGCTGCCCTCGGCCGCCACGCGCAGCGCGCGCTCCAGGGCCAGCTCTGCGTCGACCCGTGCCGGCTCCATGCGCGCGCTCAGTTGAACCTCCTGCAGGGTCGCCAGCGCGTCCTCGCCCTCATCCCAGCTCGACCCGTTGTAGACACGGCGCGTGACCTCGCCCGTGGAATGCACGCGCACCTCCACGCCCAAAATAGAATTGATGTCATAGGTGAACGTGACGGTAAAGGGCTCATGGCTCTTGTTGTTACGCGGCAGCGGCACCATGAGCTCCGCCAGCTGCTTGTTGTCCTGCACGTACATGTTCTCGCCCTGGCATACCGCCACGCGAGCCTCGCGCGCACCCACCTGCGAATTGGCGTACACCTGCGAGCTGCTCGCCGGCAGCGTGGTGTTGCGTGGGATGAGGACGGATGCCAGGGGCTCAAACGGCGGATGAGGGTTGCGCACGTCGGTCGAAAGCGAATGCGGGCAGATGTCCGTTAGCACCAAGCTGTCGACGCCCCGCGCGCGCTGCTTGATGCCAACGTAGGTGCCCAGGCCAAGCGCTACGGCCACATCGCAATCCTCCTCGCAGGTCACGGGAACCGCAAGCAGTCGCTTAAGGTAGTCGCGCACCACGGGCATGTGGCTGGATCCGCCCACCAGCACCGCGCGCGAGATCTCTTCTGCCGGCACGTCCGAGTCATACACCGCCTGCTTGAGCGGGCGCTCGATGCGGGTGAACAACGGCTCGGCGAGCTCGAAGAGCCCCTTGTTGGTTAGATGGAGCACCTGGGGCAGCGCGGGGATGGAGCTGCACAGAAACGCATGGGAATCGCAGTCCGTAAGCTCGCGCTTGGCGCGCTCCGCCTCGCGCAGCAACGTCTCGCGCCGGGAGGCCCCTAGCGCGTTGAGGCTAATACCGTTGATGCGACACGCCTCCTGCGCGATCAACAGGTCGAAGTCGCCCCCGCCCAGATGGTTATCGCCCGCCACCGCGCTGATGCCCACCACGTTGTCGAAGCAGTCGACCACCGAGACGTCGAGCGTGCCGCCGCCAAAGTCGAACACGCAGAAGGTCTCCTCCGGCGGGTACCCGTCCGCCGCGGCGGCGGCCACGGCGCCCTCACTTGAGAAATGATGCCCCAGCGCCGCGGCGGAGGGCTCGTTGACCAAGCGCTCCACGCGAACGCCCGCAAGCGCGCCCGCGCGCTTGGTCGCCGCCCGCTGCGCCACGTCGAAGTAGGCGGGAACGCTCACCACCGCCTCGTCCACACGCTCGCCCAAAAACTCCTGCGCGTCCGCCATCAGCTGGCCTATGACGCACGCGGAGAGCGCTTCCGGCGTGAAGCGGCGCCCGCCCAGGTTATACACCGCGTCGGTGCCCATCTTGCGCTTGAAGCGCGCGACGGTGTCCCATGGCTGCGTCACCAGCCGTTCTTGGGCGATACGGCCCACCACGGTGCGGCCGTCCTTGTCCACGCTTACCACGCTGGGGGTAAGGAACTCGCCAAACTGGTTGGGCACCAGCTGCGCGCGCCCGTCTTTGTATACCGCCACCAGGCTGTTGGTTGTGCCCAGGTCTATGCCCACGATCGCCATATGCGCTCCTTGCAACCGACGGCGAACAGATAGGGCGGATTGTACCAAAGGGCGCGCGCGTAACCGAATTCGCTACGGCGCGGGCCCGCCGTTCGGCGGGGTTTTTTCGGCATGCGCCGCGTGCCCCTTTAACCGCTCGGCACCCTCGCGCGCCCTTTTGCATAGGCCGTTGATAAATGGAGATACTACTAACATCTAACTCAAAAACGTTACAAGTTATAATATTTTTTGTTAAAGGGGCGTCCGATGCCGATGACATATCGTGACGCCGTCCAATACGTTCTCGCAAGGGACGGCGTATTCCTCAACCACGGACGGGAGCATGACACGTTCGTTATGCCCTGGGGAACCAAAATTCGTATTCCGCGCCATCGAGGCAACCTATCGCCCGGCGTAGAAAACGATATCAAGAAAAGGGCAGACGGCATTAGAAGATGAACGCACCAAGACGCGGGGAGAGCGAATCGATATGCAGAAGGGAGCAGCAGTGGACAGATATCTTTACGAGGCGATATTGACCCCATATGACGATATGTATGAAGTCTACTTCCCAGAGCTCAATCTCTACACCCAAGGAACCAGCCTTGCCGACGCTGCCTATATGGCACAAGACCTTCTTACCATGGACATTGCCGAGCGACTTGAAGCCGGAGAGGACGTCCCCCATATTGGATCCTTTGGAGCTGCGGGAGCCATATCCGCCGGCAGCATCGCGATGGGCATCATGGCTCTTGTTGAAGCGGGATGTGAACGAACTGAGACCATGACCGTTGCGGAAGCCGCCGACATCCTCAACGTTAGCCGCGCTAGAATCTACGCGCTCGTGAAGGAGGGGGCCATCCGCTCGGAGAAGGCGGGAAGCTCCCGCCTACTCAACGCTCAAGACGTTATGGACCGTTTTAACAGCCCGCGCAATCCCGGTAGACCGCCCAAGCATAGCGACGGGGCAAAATCGGCGTTGTCGTCGACTACGATGAGGGCGGCAACGCCCGCGACCGCAGCGAAAAGCGAGCAGGCGCTTTAAACCAGCCCCTATGTGCAAGACAAACGCCAGACATGGGGAGTCTTGACGGACACATCTGAACGAAGCGCCGCTGCCGCAGAAGGCCTTGCCACAGCGGCGCCTGAACGATACATCCTGCGTATACGCTACAATATGCCGCAACGCTTCAGCCAAATCCTCGCCGCGCAGTCCCCCATCACGCAATCCAACGCGTCGCGTGGCTAGCGGCCCCCCAGGACAGGAGTACCCATGCACGACACCGCCTCCAACCCGCCCTCGTCCTCGTCCACGACTTCCGCGACTTGCGCGCCCGCGCCCTCAACCCGGACGCGCCCGTCATGGCAGCGATCGCCTTACGAGGACCTGAGCGCGCAACAGGTCGCCGACCAACATGTCGCATGGATCAAGAAGCGCCGCCTCATCTTTATCCCAACCGAGATCGCCGTCTTCGCGGCGGCGCTCGCCGTCATCGCGCTCAAACCCCCTGCCGCGGGGATCATCTATCTGGCGCTCCTGGCTTCCGCCGTCGCGATATCCTTCCTTCATCGAACGCGGGCGATCAATCGATTTGGCTCCCTGCACCAGATTTGCAGCCTCGAATGCGACCCCGCCAAGTACCGCGCCGTCATGGAAGCGCTTGTCGCCAGCGATGCGCACGACCGTTCCCGCAGCATCCTTGCAACCGAGCAGGCACGCGGCCTCTACTACCAAAGCGAGTCCATGCGTGCGCTGCAGCTGCTCTCGCAGGTCAGGTTTAAATCCCCCAAGAACCCCTACTGGCTCGCCGTCCTCTCAATCGAGACCATGTGCCGCCATGACGTGGGCGATTCCGCCGGAGAATCCCTCGCGCTGTCGCGCTTGGATGAGCTTGGGCGCAAAGCGTCGGCGGGCAGCCCCCTTGCCAAGGAGCTCGACAAACTGCGCGCCCGCTATCAAGTCATACTTAAGGACCCCGCGGCATGGACGTCGCAGGACGCCGCGTTCATCCGCGATGGAGTCGACCGCGCGCAGAGCCCGTTGGAATACGCCAGCTGGCTTTTGGACGAATGCACCTGGGAGCAGTTTCACGGCGACCGCGACCGCGCCCTGCAGATTATCGCGTCTTTGGACGAGCTGAAGCTGACGCCGCTCCATAAGAGACGCCGCGACGCCCTGGCAGCCGCGCTGCGCCCCGAAACGAATACGGAGCAGCAGCTCGACCTATAACCGAGCGGAGACCTGGGCGCGTCCCGTGCGCCCTTCCCGCGCGCTGTCGCTGCGCGGCCGCCCGTCCCGCACGCACATCCTCCCTGCGCGCGCGGGTGTACACTTGCCTCATTATCCGCAGGCGAATCGCGCGAGCCGCACCCGCCTGCGGCCGCAGGGTTTCAGAGCACAAGCAGGTGAGGTTATGCCAGCAACCAATAATTCCATCGCGTTCACCAACGCCACCCTTCTAGACGGGACCGCTTCCATGGAGCCTCGTCCCAACATGACGGTCACCGTGGAACGCGGCGTTATCACGGGCATCGCCCCAGATGCCATCGCCCGCATCGAGGACGGCGCGCGCGTCATCGACCTTGCCGGAGGCTACCTGCTACCCGGCCTCATCAACATGCACGTGCACCTGTGCGGATCGGGCAAGCCGGTCTCCGCGGGCGATGCGGGAAGCCTTATGAAGAAGCTCGACAACCCCGTGGGCCGCGCCATCGTCCGCCGCATCCTTAAAAGCAGCGCCCAGCAGCAGCTGGCCAGCGGCGTCACCACCGTGCGCGGTGCGGGCGACCCGCTGCTGTGCGACCTGGACGTGCGCGACGCCATCAACGCCGGCAAATACCCCGGCCCGCGCCTGGTCTCGCCCGGCACCGGCGTCACCGTGCCCGGAGGACACGGCGCGGGTCTCTTCGCGCAGGTGGCCAACACCCCGCAGGAGGCCGCTTCCATGGTGCGGTCGCTCGCCCAGCGCGGAGCGGACGTGATCAAGCTCTTTGTCACCGGAGGCGTCTTCGACGCGACGGAGCCCGGCGAGCCCGGCGTGGTGCGCATGTCGCCAGAGGTCGCCCAAGCGTCCTGCGAGGCCGCTCACAAGCTCGGCATACCCGTCATGGCGCACGTGGAGAGCACCGAAGGCGTGCGCATCGCTCTTGCAGCCGGCGTCGACACCATCGAACACGGCGCGCCCATGGACGATGAGATTCGCAAGCTCTATCTTTCTCGCAACGGCGCGCAGCTTGCCGGACGCCCCGCATCAGTCACCTGCACCATCTCGCCCGCCCTGCCGTTCACGCTGCTCGATCCGGAAAAGACCCACTCCACCGAAGTGCAGAAGATCAACGGCGACATTGTGTGCTCGGGCATTATCGAGAGCGCGAAGCAGGCACTTGCCGCCGGCATTCCCGTGGGCCTGGGCACGGACTCGAGCTGCCCCTACGTCACCCAGTACGACATGTGGCGCGAGGTCGCCTACTTTGCCAAGTACGCCGGCGTCTCAAACGCGTTCGCCCTGCACACCGCCACGCAGGTCAATGCCCAACTGCTGGGACTGGGCGACGTCTGCGGCACCATCGAAGTTGGCAAGGAGGCGGACATCATCACGGTGAAGAGCAACCCGCTTGACGACCTCTCGGCCCTACGCGAGGTGACCCATGTGATGGCGCGCGGCGTATTGGCGGACAAGTTGCGCGTCAAGCACCTGCCCGAGCTGGATGCCGAGCTGGATTGGATTATGGAACAGCCGGCCAACCTCATCGTCCGCTAACGCGAGCGCGGCTTTCATGCCGCCCGGCGATAGCCGGCAATCGATACGCTTCATCGTCCAAACCACCCTAAGGGCCATGGCGCCCCAGGGTGGTTTCTTTGTGTGCGCGGACCCTTGTTTTTGGACGATGAAGGACCGAGGCGGCCCCTGTACCTGCCGCGGCCACATCTTGGATAGATTGCGCGCTGACTTTTGGAAGATGCAGCGTATAAAAACCGTGCATCGCCCGTGTTTCGCTATGCCGTGCCCGTCCGCGGGGCGAGCCATTGAACCAGCGAAGTCATGGAGGAACGAGCGATGAGTACATACCAAGACGTTGAGCGCGATATTCGCCAGATGGCGAACTACTGGCTGTTGAGGAAGTTCCAGTTTTTAGACTGGACCAATGACGTCTTCTTTTCTTACATAGACCCGCACAACGAGCTCGATAAATTGGACGATGATAAACAGGTGATCATGAGCATGTGCTTTACCGAGTGGCTATTGTTCGAATGCCCGCTGCGAGACGGCCTTACCCCGCTATCGCTCTATTTGAACGAGCGCCCCGCGCGCGTATCGCAGCAGGCTTTGGACCGTCTGTTCCAGGTGCGCGACACGCAGTTCTTCTCGCGCTTTGCCATTCTTAAAAAGGATGCTGCCACGGGCGTCAGCACGCTCAAAGACGTGCGGACCGGCCGCTGCTACGACGTATACGACCAGCACCTATGCGAGGTAAAGCATTGGAAGAACGGCACCATAGCCGAGCGCATAGGATGCATTGACGGCGCATGGCAGATGGTAGGCCAGGTGCGCATGTACGACCGCGCCGCGCCGAATGCCACCTCTGCCGACGGCCCGGGCGAGTTTCATCCCGAGGATCACGAGACGCGACCGGAGCTGGAGGCGGCAAGCTACTTTATCCGCCTGGCTCGCGACTTGCTCTCTCCCGACGGCCGCTATCAAGACACGCTGAAGGTGCGCACGGCGTAGGGGTTGCAAAGGACCATGGAGCGGGCTTTTTCGCTATTCGGAACCGATTGCCCCCTTCGGAGCAATCATGTTCTACGACTTCTCAATCCATCCGGCAGCATTAGAAACGCCGTCGCTTTGACGTCGCGGTAAAAAAACCGGACGAACCGTCGCATATGCGAAACGGTCCGCCCGGCGATTCCAGACATCTGGTTGAAACGAGGCTACTCCTCGACGGCCTCAAACTGGTCGGGACCAACGCCGCAAACGGGGCAGGTGTAGTCCTCGGGGAGCTCGGGAGTGTCGACCTCGACCTCGAAACCGCAGACAACGCAAACAAACTTGTAGGTCTTCTCGTCGCTCATGGCGAACCTTCCTTTCACAGGCGAATGAACAATAGTAGAAGTATATCCATCCCGCGCGGGTGCATGCGCGAAATTGGAATCTTCTCAAGCGGGCGGTCGCACCGGAATCCCCTCGCGGCGCCCTCTTTTGCTACCATTCTTATACCATTCGATGGGATGCCTTGCAAGTAACAATACAGAATCCTAATAAGGATTTACACGCGCCTTGCGCATGCGGGCCGCACGCCTCGAGGTGGCGCAACCGCGCAGCACGGGACGACGCGGCACGGCGCCTCCATAGCGGGGCTATGCCTGGTAAGACGAGGCCTTGGGAGGCGTCTTGCCCTTGAGGGTGGAGTGATAGTAAGAATACGTCAGAGGTTCCTCGTCCGAAACGCGCTCCGCCTCGACCACATCGCCGATGAACAGGTAATGGGTGCCCACGTCCACGGTCTCGATGAGGTCGCAAGAGAACACGGCGCAGATATGCTGGGGACTATAGGGGCAGCCATTGCCCGTGCGCTCCTCGCCGTACTTCTCAAACTTATCGAACGTATTGGAGCTGCGGAAACCGAAGTTGCCGATATAGGGCATGTCCGCGGTCTTATCGATCGCGGTGACGGCGAACTTGCCGGCCTTAGCGATAACGTCTGCAGTGACGTTGTCCTTGTGCACGGCGACCATCATGCGCGGCGGCTCAGCGGTGACCTGCGTTGCGGTGTTGATGATGCAGCCCGCCTTGAGGCCGTCCGCCTCGGACGAGACCACGTACAAGCCGTAGCTCATGGTGAAGAAGGCAGTTAGATCCATGGCGTCCCCTCTTAACGTAGAGATGTCGCCGCGCCGCGCGGACATGTTGCCAGGCGAAACAGGGCGCCCGCGCGTCGCGACATTTGCATCAAAGATTCTACCCGCGCACATGGACTCCAAAGCGCAGCGCTGTGCAAATTAGACTGTTCGGCGCAGCCTAGCGGCTACGGGTTTTGAGCGCGCGGTCGATCTCGCGCTGCATATCGCGCTTGGCCATATCGTCGCGCTTGTCGTAGAGCTTCTTTCCGCGGCCCAGGCCAAGCAGCAGCTTGACGCGTCCGTTGTCATCAAAATAGAGCTCCAGCGGCACCAGGGCGTAGCCCTTGTTGCGAAGCTTGCCATCCAAGTAATCGATCTGCTTGCGATGGAGCAGCAGTTTGCGGCGACGATCCGGATCGCGATTGAAAATGGAACCGTGCGAATACGGATGGATGTGAACGCCGATCAGCCAGCACTCGCCGTTGCGGATAAGGGCGAAGGTGTCGGTTATCTGGCAGGCTCGCTCGCGCAGGCTGCGAACCTCGGTGCCCGCGAGCACCACGCCGCACTCAAACGTCTCGTCGATAAAGTACTCGTGATGCGCGGAGCGATTCTTGGCAATGGTCTTGCGTTCTTTGCGGCTGGGCATGGCTACTCCCCCGCCTCGTCGGGACGCGGATCGGCGGCGCCGGCCTCGCCGGCCGCGCGCTCGGCCTTGAGCTCGGCATCCGACTCATGGATGAGCTTGATAAGCGCCTTGCAAGCCTCCTCGCCCACCAGGTGGTGCGCGCGCACGGTGAGATCGGTCGCCATGGCGGTATCGCCCTCTGCGGCTGCGTCAGAAGCGCACATGAGCAGGCAGACCGCGATCTCGGCATTGGGCGTAGTGGGCACTCCCTCAAGTACCAGCTCGCCCATAACATGGTCGTCCGTCTCTTCCGCGGCCTCCGGATGCTCGTTCATAAGGCGGCTCATCAAGCGGACCACGCGCTGCTCCGTGGGCGCCAGGCGCTGGGCGATGCGCGCGCAGCCAGATGCGGCGGACGCGCGGTCCTCGTCCAAAAAGAACTGGCCCAGGTTGGCGTAGGCGCGTGCCGCGGAACGGTTGTCGGATGCGCGCTCGATCACGGAATTGCTCAGCGCCGCCCACTCCTGCACGTCGCCCAGCACGCGGAAGAGCTCCGCCAGGTCCAAACGATAGTTGCAATTCATGGGATTCCAACGCACTGCCTGCATAAGGGCGTCGCGCGCGGGCTCCCACTGCTGCTGGCGGATGTAGGCGAAGCCCAGGGCGCCATAGAGGCGGTCGACCGGCGCCTCCATCTGCACCAGCTCGCGCGGGTCGCGCTCGATGCGGCGGTACGCCAAGCGCTCAAAGGGGTCGGCGAAGCTGAACCACTGCGTCTTGGAGGTATCGGAGCATTCGGCCTCGACGTATTCCTCAAGCATTTGGACGAGTTTCTCCAGCAGCGGCACGGCCGTCGCCAGATCGCCGGTCACAAGGAAGTTCTCGGCGTATTCGATATCATGGGTATCGATAGGTAGATCCATGGTTCCTCCTGTAAAAACAATCAGCCACCAGTGTAGCGCAAGCCGTGCTGCTAGGGACGAGCGCGCCGCCGGAGCGTCTCCGCGCTCGGGGGCGTGACCGCGTGGACGAGCTTGAAGTCGAGGTGCCCGCGCATGACGTTGACGCTTGAGACCTCGATCACCATGCGACGGCCCAGCTCGATGACATCGCCCGTGGACGAGCTGGTAAGCGTGAGCGTGTCCTCGTCCAGCTCCCACCAATCGCCGTTGACTCCAAGGTTACCCATGCGCACCAGACCCTCGGCGCCGGTATCATCCAGGCGAACAAAGACGCCCATGCGGTCTATCCAAGACACGGTGCCGCAGAAACGCTGGCCTATGCGCTCGCCGTAATACTGCGCCACCTTGACCTTTTGCGTGGCGTGGGCGGCGGCGTCCGCCAAGCGCTCTCGGTCGCTGGCGTGGCGACAGAGCTGCGGGGCAATCTGGTCGAGCGCCTGCCGTCCGGTGCCCACCAGGGCGGCCGTGCGCTCGCGCGCGGCCTTTTTACCAAGATGCTCGCGGGCGAGCGAGAGCTTGAGCGCGCGATGGATCAGAAGGTCCGGATAGCGGCGAATGGGGCTGGTGAAATGGCAGTAGGCCGGTGCGCCCAAGGCAAAGTGACCCTGGTTGTGCGGCTTGTAGACGGCACGCTGCATCGCGCGGAGCAACAAGGCGTTGGTGAGCGCCTCGTAAGGCGTGCCGTGCGCTGCCTCGACGCCCTGCTCGATGGCGTGCGGGTCGCCCAGCTCGATCGCAGATGCCTGCTGCGGCGTGATCGCCCCCAGATCTGCCAGCACGCGCGCGGCGGCCACCAGGTTGTCCGGAGACGGCGGCTCGTGCACGCGAAAGGCCGCGGGCGCGCCCTCGTCCGCCAAACGCTCTGCCACGCATTCGTTGGCAAGCAACATAGCCTCCTCGATGAGCGAGGTCGCGTCGCTGCGGGTGCGGTTCACCAGCTCGACCGGATAGCCCTCATTGTCCAAGATCGCATGGACCTCGACCGTCTCGAAGTCGATGGCGCCGCGCTCGTGGCGAATCTTTTGGCGCGCGTGGGCAAGGTCGTTCGCATCGCTCAGAAAGGCCGCGAGGTCGACGCCGGCTTCCTCCGCCTGGGCAAGGCAAGCGCGAGCGCGCTGGAACGCGGGCTCATCGCCCAATGCGAGCGGATCTTGCAGCAGCGCGTCTGCAGCGGCGTAGTCCATGCGCACGCGCGAGCGGATTACGGATGGGAACATGGTGTAGGACCGCACGCGACCCGTGGGCGAAAGAGCCATATCGACCGTAAAGGCCAAGCGGTCCTGGTGCGGAACAAGCGAGCACAGGTTGTTGGAAAGACGCTCGGGCAGCATGGGAAGCACGCGGTCGGCCAGGTAGACGGACGTGGAGCGAGTACGCGCCTCAAGGTCGATCGAGCTTTCCCACGTCACGTAATGCGAGACGTCGGCGATATGGACGCCCAGGTTCCAGCCACCGTCCGGCGTGCGCGCAACGGAGATGGCGTCGTCGAAATCGCGCGCGTCAACGGGGTCGATGGTGATAAGGAAGCGATCGCGGATGTCGCGACGCAGCGGGTCCGCAAGAGCGGCCTCGACATCCAGGTCTAGCGCCCGGGCCTCTTCAAGCGCACGAGGGCTGTAGCCGTCACTCAAATCACAGCGGGCCATGATGCACTGGATGCCCAAGTCCGGCGCGTCCGCATCGCCGATGCGGCGCTCGATGGTCGCAACGCCGGATTCATAGCGCGACGGATAGGTCTCGATACGGGCGGATACGATGTCGCCAGGCTTGACCTTGTGGTGCTTGGGGCTATTGTCCGTAGGGAGGATAAAGAAATCCTGCCTAATGCGCGCATCCAGCGGGTGGACCACGCCCAGCGGCCCGTTTTGCACAAAGGTGCCTATCACGGAGCTGGCGGCATGCTCGATGACGCTCTCGATAATAGCGCGGCGCTCACCGTGGGGCCCGCGGCACAGGCTGGCATGAACGCGGTCGCCGTTCATGGCCTCGCGAAGCCCGCGGCTGGTGAGCCTGAACTCGCCCTCCGCGCATTCCACATAGCCAGATCGCTCCGTAATATGAACCGTGCCGATAAGGCCGGCTTGGCGTTGGGTGCGCGCCGGGCCCTTGCGGCCGCCGCGCCCCCTCTTTTTGCGTCCCACCGACGTACCCCCTTTCGCGCCCGCCGCAGCGTGCGGGTAGCGCGTCGATATATCAAGAGCGGTTCCTCGTGCGAATCATCGTCCAAAAACGAGGGCGCCGCGAACAGGTGTTGTTATACCCAAACAAAACCCGGGCGGGACTTGGACATGGCGATGCGCATATGTTGCACTCACCTTGCCGAAGTCCCGTCCGGGATATACGTGCAAGCTGTCATGGCCGTACGGCCAACTCGAAGGACCTTTTGGACAAGTATAACGCGGCGCTAGACCTTGAGGTAGCGGCGCATGGCGATAGCCGAGCCAAAAAGACCGATAACAATACCAACCAGGATAAGCGAACCGTAGGTTGCCAGGTACATTGCCATGGTGACGTTGAACGGCATGAACTTGAGGTTCTCCTGGATGAGGGGCATGAGGAAGTTGCGGACCAGCTCAAGGCAACCGATGGCCAGAAGCGATCCCAACAACGCCTGCAGCACGCCCTCGGCCACAAAGGGCCCGCGGATGAAGCCGTTGGAGGCGCCTACCAGGCGCATGATCGCGATCTCGCGACGGCGCGCGGTGATTGACAGGCGGATGGTGTTGTTGATGAAGATGAACGCCACAAAGGTGAGCAGCGCCACCAGCACCACGGCCGCCAGGCGGATGTAATCGGTGAACTGGAACAGGCGCGCGACCTCTTCCTGGCCGTAGAGGACCGACTCGTCCACGTTGCCGCCATCAACGATCTGCTGGAAGTCCGAATCCTGCTTGATCTTGTTGGCCATCTCCTCGACCTGGCTGGGCTCGTTCATCTCGATGGTGTACGAGCGGGGCAGCGGGTTCTCGCCGTCCAGGGCGGAGATGGTTGCGTCGGCGTCGCTGGAGCTGCTCTGGAAGTCCTCCAGGGCATCGTCTTTGGTCTTGAACTCGACGTTCTTGACGTTGTCCCAGCCCTCGATCTTCTCCATGAAGGCCTCGACGTCCTCGTCCGATGCATCGTCCGAGATGAAGGCGGAGATCTTAACGGTGTCCTGAACGCTGCCGATCATAGAGTTGATCATGGCGGAGCCGACGATGAACAAGCCGATGATGAACAGCGACAAGAAGATGGTGATGACCGCGCCCAGCGACGTGGTCCAGTTGCGGGTGAAGTGGCTGCCTGCCTCGCGCAGGGAGTAGCCCAGATTAGAAGGAGCCATAGTTGCCGTAGCCTCCCCTCTCCTGGTCGCGGATCACGCGGCCGCCCTCGAGGGCGATAACGCGACGGTGCATGGAATCGACCATCTCGCGGTCATGCGTGGCCACGATCACGGTCGTGCCGGTACGGTTGATGCGCTCGAGCAGCTTCATGATGCCCAGCGAGATCGCCGGGTCGAGGTTGCCCGTGGGCTCGTCGCAGATGAGCAACGGCGGGCGGTTGACCATGGCGCGAGCGACGGAGACGCGCTGCTGCTCACCGCCGGAAAGCTGGTCGGGCAGGGAATCCATCTGATCCGCCAAACCCACCAGGCGCAGCACCTCGGGCACCTGGGCGCGTATAACGCCGCGGGGCTTGCCGATGCACTGCAGGGCGAACGCCACGTTCTCGTACGCGGTCTTGTTGGGCAGGAGCTTGTAGTCCTGGAAGACGGCGCCGATCTGGCGGCGAAGGTACGGAATGCGGCGGTTCTTGATGCGCATGAGGTCCTGACCGGCGACCAGCACGCGGCCGGAAGTAGGCTTGACGTTGCGCAGCAAGGTGTTGAGCAGCGTGGTCTTGCCAGAGCCGGAGTGACCGACCAGGAAGACGAACTCTCCGGGATAGATCTCGATGTTGACATCATCCAACGCGGGCTTATTGGGCTGCGCGGGGTAGATCTTGGTGAGGTGCTCGGTCAGGATGACGGGCTCGACGCCCGCCTGACGCGCCATCTTCTTGCGCTCTTGGGCACGATCCAGGTCCGCCGGGGCGAACACCGAGGTGAAGTCCGGATTCTGAAGCGCTGCGTCCAGGTCGCGGACCTGACGGGCCTCGTCCGCGTCCGTGGAGGGGCCGGCGGCGCCCGCAGACGTCATGAAGACGTCCGGAGCAGTCACGGCAGCTGCGGGGGCAGCGGGGGCCGCTGCGGGAGCGGACGGATCGGGAATGCCTGCCAGCGAGGGCGTAGACGGACCAACGAGATCGACCGAAGGGTCGGGCACGTTGACACGCGGCTGCGCGGGCGCGGCGGGCGAAGGGATGTTAAGCATGGGGTTTGCCGCGGGCTGAGCGGCGGAAGCATCGCCTGCCAAAGCGGCGTGCTGTGCGAGCGGATCGCTCTGGAAATCCGGCACGGAATCCTTGCTCTCAACGCCGTTTGCCTGGGGCATAGGCGCCTGAGACGTGGACTGCTCGTCTCCGGATGTACGGAAGTGGTTACCCACTAGAGCTCCTTCGTGTCGTGCGTTTGAACTACATATGCGGTTGCTATTTTAGCAAGACCTGCGCAGATGCACAGAACAAGCACGATAAGGCGCGTTATCGACATGCCGAAATAGAGCTTCCTCCGCGCCGCCCGCCTCGCCCGCGCCGCCCGTCTCGCCTGTGTTGTCCGCCTCGTCCTGCTGTTTTCAGCCTCCAGTTGGAGTTGGCCGTGCTGAAATCGCGGTTCAGTTGGAGTTGGATGCTATTTTTGCGGTCCAGTTGGAGTTGGCCGTGCTGAAATCGACCTCCAGTTGGACTTGGTGCGGATTCGCGGATGCGCCGGTTTGGAGAGTCTGCAGGTAGATGAGTTACATTCCTTATCGTTGCATTTCATCAACTCCAACTGGAGGCCGTTTTTAGCATTTCAGGCAACATGAAGGCTCTTTTTAGCAGAGCGTAACTCCAACTGAAGGCTAAAAATAGCAAGAGGGGTCCGCGCGTACGCAGAACCCCTCTTGGAAGCAGTTGTAGTTGACTAGTTGTAATTGACTAGTTGGACGAAAAGCCGTGAAGGCATCCGCCCGCCTTAGCCCCCTACTTGCCCAGAGCCTCGTGGACGCGGGCGACGATGCCGGCGGCGTCCAAACCGTAATGGGCCAAAAGCTCGGCAGCGTTGCCGGACTGGCCAAAGCCGGTCATGCCCAGACGGCTCACGCGACAGGGCTGCTTTTCTGCCAGCAGCTCCGCCACCGCGGAACCCATGCCGCCGTAGACGCTGTGCTCCTCGACGGTGAGGACCACGCCGGTCTTGGCAGCACTGGCGAGAATGGTCTCCTCGTCCAGGGGCTTGATGCTCATGATGTCGACGACCTCTGCGGAGATGCCCTCCTCAGCGAGGAGCTCTGCCGCGTTGAGGGCGTGGGCCAGCTCCACGCCGCATGCCATGATGGAGATGTCGGAGCCCTCGCGGACGACGTTGGCGAACGCCTCGGTGTCTACGGAGAAGTCCTCGCCGTAGACCTCGGGCAAAGGCTCTCGGCCCATGCGCACGTAGAACGGGCCGGGGGTCTTTGCGGCGAGCTTGATGGCGGCGCGGGCGGCGTTGTAGTCAGCCGGAACCAGCACGCGCATATGGGGCAGAACGCGCATGAGGGCGATGTCCTCGAGCGCCTGGTGGGTCTCGCCGTCCGGGCCGACGGTGATGCCGGCATGGGTGGGGCACACCTTGACGTTGAGGTTGGAGATGCACACCGTGTTGCGGATCTGCTCCCAGCAACGGCCGGAGCCAAAGACCGCAAAGGAACCGGTGAAGACGGTGCGGCCGGTAAGCGCCAGGCCGGAGGCGACGCCGATCATGTTCTGCTCGGCGATGCCCACGTCGACAAAGCGGTCCGGGTGGGCTGCAGCAAGCTTGGCGGTGGTGGTGGAACCGGCGAGGTCGGCGTCGACGGCCATGACGTCGATGCCCTCGTCCACAAGCTCGAGAAGGGTGGGGCCGAAAGCGGCACGCGTTGCTTTTGCCATGGGGTCTTTACGCCTCCTTCGCAGCGAGCTGCTCGCGCGCCGCATCGATCTCTGCCAGGGCGACGGCGGCCTGCTCCGCGCTGGGAGCGTTGCCGTGCCAGCCCACCTGGTCCTCCATGAAGGAGACGCCCTTGCCCTTGACGGTCTTGCAGACAATGGCGGTAGGGGCGCCGGTGTGTTCGACGGCCTGAGTCAGGGCCTCGCGGATAGCCGGGATGCTATGGCCGTCGCAGGTGAGGACGTTCCAGCCAAAAGCGCGGAACTTCTCGGCGGCGGACTCGATGCTGCAGACATCGGTCACGTGCCCGTCGATCTGCAGGTTGTTGTTATCAAGCATGAGGACAAGGTTATCCAGCTTGTTGTGGGCGGCGAACATGGCCGCCTCCCAGTTCTGGCCCTCCTGTAGCTCGCCGTCGCCGGTGAGGACGAAGACGCGCTGGGGGTCGGTGCCCGCGGCGGCTGCATCGAGCTTCAAGCCCAGCGCCATGCCGGCGGCGATCGAAGTGCCCTGACCCAGCGAGCCGGTGCCCACCTCTACGCCGGGGCACAGGTTGCTATCGGGATGGCCCTGCAAGCGGCTGCCCATGTGACGCAGGGTGACAATCTCATCATGCGGCAAGAATCCCTGCTGGACCAGCAGGGCGTACAGCGCGGGAGCGGCATGTCCCTTTGAGAGGACGAAACGGTCGCGGTCTGCGGACGAGGAATCCTGGGGGTCCCATGCGAGGACGCCGGAGAAGAACAGGGTCGCCAAGACGTCGGTCGCGGACAGCGAGCCGCCGGGATGACCGGAGCCCGCGGCTTCGAGCATCGCGATGATGTCGTGGCGCATAGAATTGGCGATGAGCGCTATCTCATCATCCGTGCGCGCGCACGCGCTCCTGAGCGTTTCAGTTGACATGCCTTTCCCTTCATGTGCGGGGTGGTTGGATGAACGGCTTTCACTATAGCAGCCATGTGGGGGAACACGGCAGGCGAACACAATCAATCAACACGGATGTACGGAACATTTTTGCCGCAAGCACGCAAAGGCCGGCAATCGGTTGCAATCCAGGATGCGCCTCCCGTTGAGGAGCGGAGCCCCGGGCCGCCGCGCCTTTCTGCGCACGGGCCTCCCCTACCCCTGTTGCTTGACTACCGAACCGGAGATCTCCATAGACTCGTTGCTTGGATTGCCAAACAAAAACGCCGGCTTGGTGTAGTCGCCCGAGAAATCGAACAAGATGCTGCCGTCCAGGCCCAGCACGCCCTCGATGTGCGCGGCGCCGTCGCCGCCAGAGCTCTGACCGTCACCTGAGAACGCGTACACAAAGCCATCCGCTTGACGGAACGAACCGCTGCCCTCGCCCGCCGCCTCGCTGGTCATCTGGCAAGCGATGACACCGGATATGGTCTGGGGGTTAAACCCGCTGCTCGTAGCTTTGTACTCGATGGAGAACGCACCTGTCGACGCATCGAAGTCGACGATCCTAAAGGAAGTCATGCGCCCGGCGTCGCCGTCTTGAGCGGAGTAATAACCCGCCAGCGCGTCGGCGTTGTAGGAGAACTCCTCCATCGCCTCGCCAGCGCTCCTCGTCCAAATCTGCCCATCGAATGTATAGGTATACGGGGTCGAGGTCTTGCGCGAGCCAAACCACATGTCAAGTGCGCCCACGCCGGTGTAGGAGCACGTCTGCGACGCCTCGTCAAACGTGGGTGAGAAGCCCTCCGGGAAATCTGGATCATTGGTCACGCCGGCGATGGCGCGCGTGGTGGCCGAGCTTTGACTCAGCGTGCCCAACCACTCGCCGTCCGGGCTGGTGGCGGTCTCGGCGTCTTGCATGCTAGGATAGCGGTCCGCTTGCGACGCGTGGACAAAGATCAGGCGCACCAGGCACTCGCTCTTGAAGAACTCGTTGGTAAGCACGGCCTCCGCAACGGCCAGGACCGATCCGTCATCTTCCGTCACCGCCTGGGTGATGCGGACGTCGGAGAGCTGGTAGGCGCTCTCGCCCACGTAATCGGCCGAAGCAAAGCCGCGCATAAAGGCGTCATCCTGCTCCAGGACGGCACGCACCGCGGACTCGTCAACCTCCGCCAGCATCGATGCGATGTATGCGGGGCCGCCCAGGGCGAAGAAGCCGCCGACGCCCGCGCCGCCCACCAGCAGAATCACTATGAGGACGATTGCCCAGCGAGGCATGCGGCGCTTCTTGGGTTTCTCGTCCAGAGAATCCGCCTTCACCGCATCTGCGGACACCGGGCGATGCAGGGCCTGGGTCCAGCCGTCGCGCCCGCCCTGCTGCAGGGTCGCCGTAGCGGTGGGCAGCACCTGGGTGAGCGAGTTCACCGCCTGGTTGTATTCGGCCAGGTCCCTGCGGGCGATGGCGACCAGCTCGCACGCCGCAGCATAGGTAGAGGTCGCGGTTTTGGCGAGCTCGCGTGCCGGGGCTTGGTTGTGCAAGGGCGACTGGTCGGGCGCGATCACTTGGCCCGATGCGGGCACCTCGCTAGAAGCGGGCACCTGGCCGGGCGCGGGCACCGGGTTGGATATCTCCGGAACGCGGGATATACGGTTGGAAACCGTCTGGGGCGACGGGGGCGCGAAGTGCGCCGCCTGGCGCATGGCCTCGCGCGTGGCCAGGTCATCGGGCAGGATCTGGGTAGACGTGCCAAAATGCGCACCGAACGTGCGGTCCAGTGCGCTACTCGCCAAAGATGGCTCGATGGAATCTATCGCATCGCGATCGCTGTTGTGCGGGTCGCTCATAGTGGCTCCAAATCAATCAAGGGTACGGGGACATTTTAAAGCAGATTGATGAAGACGCTGTTGGGCGGTTGCGCTGTGTATGTGAACGACGCCAAGACGAAGCAAAGAAAAAGCGCGCCCAGGCAAACGAGTCTGGACGCACTTCTAGAGTATGTCGCTATCGCTCTCCCGCTAGCACCCTTACCCAAGCGGCGCCTCAGCTCGTTCAAGTGGCGATCCGGCGGTGTGCGTGCAATGCCACCCGACGCTCAAAATTGGTGAGAACGCCTTTTGGTCGTTTTTTCCACCCCTGCACCCATCGAAAAACGACCAAAAGGCGTTCTCATAAAAGTGGCAGCGAACAATCCACTGCAAAGGCCGGCGGCAGGAGGGCCTCGTGAACGACCCGTCCGGCAATGGAGTGCAGGGGACGAAGACGGGCAGGCTACAGGGCAGAAAGCACAGTGGGATACAAACAAAATAAACGGGGCGGCCGCCGCTCGCAATCGCCCCGCCCGTAATGTTTGGTTGAGACCCCTCGGAACTGCGAGGACCCCTACTCCCCCGCTTTTTTGAAGCCGTAGCCAATCGCTTCGTTGACGTCCGTAATCACCAGGATGGCATTGGGGTCATGCTGGTAGACGATGGTCTTGATGATAGAGATCTCGCGCTTGCTGAACACAAAGAACAGCACCGGGCGGTCCTTGCCGGTCCAGGAGCCCTGGGCCATCAGGCGCGTGCAACCACGGTCCATCTCATGCAAGATGTCGTACTCGATATCGGAGAAGCAGTCCGAGATGATGAACGCGGCGCGCTGGCGATTGCCGCCGTCGACCACCATGTCGACGACGTAGCCCATGACCACCATGGCGAGCGCCGCGTAGAGGGCGTTGGCCACGGAGAACACCGGGGCGGACGCCGCGCAAACCGCCACGTCGATAGCCATGACCGTGCCGCCTACCGGCAGGGAGCTTTTACGGGAGATGATCTGGCCGATGGTGTCCGAGCCGCCCGTGTTCGCGCCGCATCGAAAGACCAAGCCGTAGCCCAGGCCGGAGATGATTCCACCCCACAGCGCGGAGAGCGTGAGGTCCGCCGCATCGAGCGGAAGCACGAAGGGCGCGAACAAATCCGTGAAGAAGCCGAAGAACACGAAACCCGTCACGGTCTGCAACGCATAGCGCAAGCCACCGGCGCGCACCACCACAAGGAGCAGCAGCGCGTTCATAATGATGGTCTGCATACCGACCGGAAGGTTGATCCCGGAACGACGGCCCAGCTCGGCGATGATGGTCGCAAGACCGGTCAGGCCGCCGGCAGCGAGGCCGTTGGGAATGAGAAAGATGTCCGTCGCCAACGCGGCGATAGCACAGCCCGCCATAACCAGGGGGACGTCGCGCATAAACTGGGACTGAATGATCGCCTGGATATTGATCCTCTTAGCCATACGCTCCTACTCGTCCAGGTCGTCATCGCTCAGCGAAAGGGGCTCGGCGTTGCCGGTGGCCCAACGATGGTAGCCAACAATAAAGGGGTCGAGGTCTCCGTCATCGAGCACGGCCTCGACGTTGCCCGTCTCCACGCCGCTGCGCAGGTCCTTAACCATTTGGTACGGATACAGCACGTAGCTACGAATCTGGTTGCCAAAGCCAATGGTGTGCTTGGGACCGCGGATCTGGTCGAGGGCCTCCTCGCGCTTCTCGAGCTCGAGCTCGTATAGGCGCGCCTTGAGGATCTGCATGCACGCGGCCTTGTTCTGGATCTGGCTTCGCTCGTTTTGGCAGGTGACGACGATGCCGGTGGGCAGGTGGGTGACGCGGACGGCGGAGTCGGTGGTGTTGACGCCCTGGCCGCCCGGGCCGGATGCATGGTAAACGTCCACGCGGATATCGTCCGGGGCGACCTCGATCTCGATATCGTCCGGCAGAACCGGAATGACCTCCACACCCGCGAAGGTGGTCTGGCGGCGCTTCTTATCGTCCGTGGGCGAGATACGCACCAGGCGGTGCACGCCGGCCTCGGCGCGAAGCATGCCGAAGGCGTCGCGCCCCTCGACCGTAAAGGTCGCGCGGTCGATGCCGATGACCTCCGCGGCGGGGCAGTCGTTGATGGTGACCTTCCAACCGCGGCGAGCGCAGTACTTCATGTACATCTTGAACAGCATGAAGGTCCAGTCCTGGGCCTCCAGGCCGCCCTGGCCGGGCTTGATGGTGACGATGGCGCTGCCGTGATCGAACTCGCCCGTAAACCAGCTGGAGAGCTCCATCTGGTCGATAGAAGCCTCGAGCTCGGATGCCGTTAGGGAGGCCTCCGCCACAAGCTCGGCAGCCTCATCGCCCTCGAGCTCGTCCGCGAGCTCAAGAGCGGCGGAAGCGTCCGCCAAGCGCTCGCGCGCGGTCTCGACCAGCCTCACGTCTTCCCTGCAGCGGGCGAGCTCCTCCATAACAGAGCGGGCTGCGTCGGCGTTATCCCAAAAGCCGGGCTCGGTGCTCCTGCTCTCAAGCTCGGCCACACGCAGGCGCTTCTCGTCCACATGCAGGTACTGCTCAACTTGGGAGAGGCGCTCGGCAAGCGCCGTCAGGTCGGCCTGCGACGCGACGGCGCCCTCGTTCGCCGATGCCATTAGCGGTCCTTGCCGTGGCAGTTCTTGAACTTCTTGCCGCTACCGCAAGGGCAGGGGTCGTTGCGCCCCACGCCCGCATACGGATCGGACTCGGCCTTGCGATAGGTGCGGACGCCGGCGCTGGCGGCAGCCTGCGGGGCGTGGCCGGCGCTGTTGGCGGCCCGCTCGGCAGCCTGGCGGCGCAGGGTGGAGGAACCGGAGTCGCCATCAACCTGATCCGGGCCGGAGTAGGTGGCGCCGCGCAGGGCCTGGGACTCCATGGGAGCCGGGGCCTGCTTGAGCTCGACGCGCAGGACGGTGCGCAGGTAATCCTCGTACATGGTGTCGACCAGGATGCGGAAAGCGGCGAAGGCCTCGGTCTTGTACTCGACCAGCGGGTCGCGCTGGCCGAAGCCGCGCAGGCCGATGCCCTGCTTGAGGTAGTCCATCTCCTGCAGGTAGTTCATCCAGCGGGTGTCGATGACGCGGAGCATGACCTGGGTGTTGAGGTTGCGCATGAGCTCGTCGCCCAGGCGCTCGGCCTTCTCGTTATAGACCTTCTGCACGTACTCCAGGACGGAGGCGCACAGCTGCTCGTAATCCTGCTCCTCGAACTCGAGAGCGGAAACGTTGCCGGTGAGCTCGACCAGCCACTTGTGCAGGCCCTCCATATCGCGCTCGCCCTTGCGGGAGTCGACCGGGCAGAACTCGGCCACGCAGCGGCGGACGGTGTCGTTGATGACCTCGTCCACATGCTCGGAGAGGTCCTTGCCGTCCAGAATCTTGTTGCGCTCGGCGTAGATGACCTGGCGCTGCTTGTTCATAACGTCGTCGTACTCAAGAACGCTCTTGCGCATGGCGAAGTTGATGCTTTCGACCTTGTGCTGGGCGCCCTCGACGGCCTTGGAGATGATCTTGTGCTGGATGGGCATATCGTCGTCCATCTCGGCAGAGACCATCATGTTGGAGACCTTCTCCATGCGGTCGCCGCCGAACAAGCGCATGAGGTCGTCCTCGAGCGACAGGTAGAACTGGGTCTCGCCGGGGTCGCCCTGACGGCCGGCGCGGCCGCGCAGCTGGTTGTCGATACGGCGGCTCTCGTGGCGCTCCGTGCCGATGACGGTGAGTCCGCCGGCGGCCAGAACCTTCTTGCGCTCCTCGGCGCAGGTCTCCTTGGCCTTGGCCAGGGCCTCGGCGCGCATCTCGGGCGTGGCCTCCTCGAGGTCGATGCCCTGGGAGGTGATCATCTCGTCCGCCAGCTCCTCGGCGTTACCGCCCAGCAAGATGTCCGTACCGCGGCCGGCCATGTTGGTGGCGATGGTGACGGCGCCCTCGCGGCCCGCCTGGGCGACGATGTGGGCCTCGCGCTCGTGGAACTTGGCGTTGAGGATCTGGTGCTTGACGCCGCGCTTGTTGAGCAGGCGGGACAGGCGCTCGGAGCTCTCGATGGAGACGGTGCCCACCAGGACCGGCTGGCCCTTGGCATGGCGTGCCTCGACCTCGTCTGCGACGGCGTTGAACTTGGCGTCGATGGTGCGGTAGACCAGGTCCTCGTTGTCCTTGCGCGCCACGGGGCGGTTGGGCGGAATGACCTGGACGGGCAGCTTGTAGATCTCGCGGAACTCGGCGTCCTCGGTAAGCGCGGTACCGGTCATGCCGGAGAGCTTCTCGTACAGACGGAAGTAGTTCTGCAGGGTGATGGTGGCCAGCGTCTGGTTCTCCTCGCGGACCAGCACGCCTTCCTTGGCCTCGATGGCCTGGTGCAGGCCCTCGGAGTAGCGGCGGCCCTCCATGATGCGGCCGGTGAACTCATCGACGATCTTGACCTCGCCGTTGGTGACCACGTACTGCTTGTCGCGATGGAACATGTACTGGGCCTTGAGGGCCTGCTGCAGGTGGTTGACCAGCTGGCCTGAAAGGTCGGCGTAGATGTCGTCGATGCCCAGGCGCTGCTCGATCTTCTTCAGGCCGCGCTCGGTGGCGGCGATGGTGTGCTTCGCCTCGTCCATCACGTAGTCGCCCGTGGGCTCCTTGGGCTCGGGGTCGGAGAGCATGTCGTAGACCACTTCCTCGCCGCGCTCCAGGCCGCGGACGGCGCGGGCGAAGTCCTTATAGGTGCTTGCGGACTTGGTGCCGGCACCGGAGATGATCAGCGGGGTGCGGGCCTCGTCGATCAGGATGGAGTCGACCTCGTCGACAATGGCGAAGTGATGCCCGCGCTGCACGCGGCGGGACGCATAGGTGACCATGTTGTCGCGCAGGTAGTCGAAACCGAACTCGGAGTTGGTGCCGTAGGTGACGTCGGCCTGGTAGGCCGGGCCCTTGAGCTCCAACGGCATGCCGTTCTGCAGAAGGCCCACGCTCATGCCCATATAGCGGTACAGGCGACCCATCCACTCGGAGTCGCGCTTTGCCAGGTAGTCGTTGACGGTAACGATGTGCACGCCCTTGCCGGCGATAGCGTTGAGGTAGCCGGCGAGCGTGGAAACCAGGGTCTTGCCCTCGCCCGTCTTCATCTCGGCGATATGGCCCTCGTGCAGCGCCATGGCGCCGATCAACTGGACGTCGAAGTGACGCATGCCCAGCACGCGCTTGGACGCCTCGCGGGTGACGGCGAAGGCCTCGGGAAGCATGGAATCGAGCGACTCGCCGTTGGCGTAGCGCTCGCGGAACAGGTCCGTCTGCTTTTTGAGCTCCTCCTCGTCCATCTTCTCATAGGTGGGCTCGAGGGCGTTGATCTTATCAACCAGCTTGTAGTAGCGCTTGAGATCTTTATCAGAGCCAAACGAAAGCAGCTTAGAAACGAATCCCATGTGGTTTCCTCTTCAATGATCCTCGCCCGTGCGATACGGGCTGACGTGAACTCGAACGCGCCCCAATGGTCGGACGGGCGCGCTGCGTTCCACGGTAGATACTCAGACGACCATAACTCTAACCATTTGCCCGCGCATTCCATCGGTTAATGTGAGCGAACACGTAGAAACCACGGCACTCCCCCTCATGCGAGGAAGCGCCGTGGTCTCACGTCATCGGCAAATCCTGGACAAGCAAGCTGGGGCCAGGGGCATTTACACCAGCGCGCCCGCCCTGCGCGATGCCTTGAGCAGGCGCGCGAGGTTGATCAGGAATCCCACGCCCGCGCCAAAGAGCGCGATGCCCAAACCGGTGTAGAACGAGGCGATGAACCAGCTGGGCACCAACGAGAAGGCGCGCAGCGAGATGCCAACCGTCATCATGACCGCCATGATGACGAATGACTGGCGGTCGAAGAAGCGCCAAAACGGCTGGCGCGCGTTGCCGTAGCCCACAATACGGTCGGTATGCTTGCCCAGCAGCTTGGAGAAGATGCGGGTCCAAAAGACCAGGAACACGGCGACGCTGCCCGCGAGCAGACCCGCGATCAGCAACGCGCCCGACTGCTCGGCGTAGGCGAGCAACCCGATGCGGACGATGTTGAAGCCCGCGGCGCACCACACGAACCCCGCGATGCCCAGCAGAACCTCCTTGGTCACATAAAAGGCCTTGGGGGTCATGGAATTCTCGATCTCGACGACGCGCGCTCCGACGGAACGCGCCTGCTTCTCAGTATTGTTGCTCATGGGGAGCCTCCCTTGTATACGCATGTGGACGATGGACGGCAGCGCCCCACCCGCCTGGCTCGCGGTCAGGTCACAACCGATTCTTACTCGTCCAAATAATGAACTATGTTCAACTGAACGCCGTTCATACTATTCCCGAGCGGAGTGTCCCACAAGCGCCCCCATGCAAACGCCTGCACATGTACACGGTTTGCGCACATCTGCACCCAGATGCCACGCCACGGAAACGCACCCAACATGCGGACACGGAAAGACACAAGGTAGGGAAACGCGAAGTGCGAGCGCCCAGACACGGACGCCACCCTGATACTATGGTGTGGTTCGAGAAAAAACGCCCGCCCGCACCCCACCGCGCCCCACGCGGATTGACCCATGCGCGGGCGGACCGACCAAGGAGGCTTCATCATGAGGTTGTCGAAACGCGAGGTTACGGATATCGCCAAACTGCGAGAAATCCTTGAAGCATGCAAGACGGTCCGCATCGCGTGCGTTGATGACCAGGGGCTCTTCATAGTCCCCATGAGCTTTGGTTTTGAGCTTGATGATGAAACGCGCCGCTTGAGCCTGTGGCTGCATTCGGCCGGCGAGGGTCGCAAGGCCGCCGCGTGGAAGAGCGCGGGCGACGCCGGCTGCTCCGTCGCCATCGAGATGGACATCGAGGACGGCGTGATCTCCGGCGAGCACGCCTGCGATTATTCGTTCGCGTATCGCAGCATCATGGGAACCGGCACGCTCCACCCTGTCACCAGCGGCGAAGACAAGGTCTACGGCCTTGACCTCATCATGGAGCACCTGGCGCCGGACGCCCCCACCGCCTACGGCCCGGGCATCATCGACCGCGCGCACGTGTGGCGCATCGACGTAGACGAGTTCACGGGCAAGGCGCGCACGCATAGATAAAACGCCCGCTCCCACCGACGACGGCAGGGCGACGATGCGCGAAAGGGTCGCTCACCTCGCCCAGACGACTGCACTCGCGCCGTCAACGAACATCGACTGAGCAAAAAGAAACCCCGCACCGAGCTTCAAACTCGATGCGGGGTTTTTCAATGCCTGTTACAGCGAGACGCTACTCAGCAGCAGCCTCGGTCTCGGCGGTCTCGGCAACCTCAGCCTCAGCTGCGGGAGCCTCGGCGGCCTTCTTGGCGGCCTCGGCAGCGAACTTCTCAGCACGCTTGGCCTTCTCGGCGGCCTTGGCCTCGCGCTCGGCGGCCTTCTTGGCAGCAGCCTCAGCGGCAGCAGCGGCCTTGGCGGCCTTCTTGGCGGCCTCGCGCTCGAGGGCGGCCTGAGCGGCGCCACCGAACTTGTCGGCGAAGCGCTGGACGCGTCCACCGGTGTCGACGAACTTCTGCTGGCCGGTGTAGAACGGGTGGCACTCGTTGCAAAGCTCGACGGTGATCTCGGGCTTGGTCGAGCGGGTCTTGAAGGTGTTGCCGCAGGAGCAGCGCACCGTGCACTCGACGTACTCGGGATGGATACCTTGTTTCATGGCAGGGCTCCTCTTATTACTCGCGTTCTGGTTACCGACCAGAACTAAGGGGTGCCTTGGTTTCCGACCAAGGCAAAACAGCCTTGCTAGTTTACCACAGGCGGAAGCTCGTGCACGAGAACTACAAATTGCAGCAATTCCCGCGGCCGACCGCGCGGCCGACCGCACCCGACAGCGGCCAGAGCCCTCACGGCTGCGTCGACCAGCGCTGCCGACGCGCGCAAAAGCGAAGGATAGTTGCATCCATTTCAAAATATGTCGAGTAGTCCTCATGATCAAACAGCAAAGTATAGGAATCTTTAATTGATACAAAAACGGTATACAATGGGCTTTCCGATTTCGATGCAATTATCCTTTACTTTTGCACGCCGGCATAAGTTGAAGGCACCTTATAATCCGCCGCCCAATACAACTTCGCACGCACCAACATGCCTTCAACCCCTTTTGAAAGGAGCGGAACGCGCCCGCTACCCCGTGACATCCCTGTAATACTCACGGTTATCCAACAGGTGACGCAAAACACACGCTACAATGGTGAACACTGTACCAAATCAAAGTGCGCGCAGCCGCTCGAGCGCGGGCACTCGACGCCCGCGACAGGCAGGCGGCGTCGCATCAACCAGAAGGGTCCCACCATGGCACAGACCGATTCCCATCGCATCGTCATCACCGTCCTTGGCAAGAACCGCGCCGGCATCGTCGCCGCGATCTCCAAGATCCTGGGCGAGGCCAACGTCGACATCCGCGACATCACCCAGAGCATCATCGAGGACATCTTCACCATGACCATGCTGGCCGATATGTCCGAGAGCCCCATGGACTTCACCGCCCTGCAGGAGGCCCTGGCCGCCGGCGGCGAGGCGGTGGGCGTCACCGTCACCATTCAGCGCGAAGACGTCTTCAACTTCATGTATCGACTCTAGTCGCTCTCCGCGACCTCGATGCCGCGCCGTCGCCCCCGCACCGCACCGGCGGCCCCGCGGCATCGACGCATCCCCCAGCGAATAGGAGGCACCCCATGGCTTACACCACGCAAAACATCTACTACCGTTTCGACGACGCGCTGAGCCGCTTGGTCATCGACTATGAAGCGAGCCGCCAGGTGTCCCCCGAAAGCGAGCGCCTCTACCACGGTGCCCCCAGCGAGCCCTATGACGAAAGCCTCTACAAAGAGCACGACGTCAAGCGCGGCCTGCGCAACGCGGACGGTTCCGGCGTGGTGGCCGGCCTTACCCGCATCTGCGACGTCCACGGCTACAACATCGTGGACGGCAAGCTGGTTCCGGACGAGGGCAAGCTGACGCTTCGCGGCTACAGCATCGAAGACCTTATCAATAGCTCGCAGGCGGAAGGTCGCTTTGGTTACGAAGAGGTCGCCTACCTGCTCATCACCGGCGCCCTGCCCAACGCAGACGAGCTCGCGGACTTCCAGGCGCGCCTGGGCGCATACCGCCACATCTCCGAAGGCTACGTGGCGCAGTTCCCCATCACCACGGTCTCCAGCTCCATCATGAACGTGCTCATGCGCGCCGTGCTGCTACTGTACGCCTTCGATGCCGAGCCGGACAACATCTCACCCGAACACGAGATCGACGTCGCGGTCTCCATGCTCTCCCGTCTGCCGCGCATCGCCGCCATGGCCCACGCGCTCGCAATCGCCCGCCAGCAGGGCCGCCGCGCGCTCATCCCCACGCCCGACCCCAAGCTCTCCACAGCGGAAACCATCCTGCAGGTGCTTCGCGGGGATGCCAACTTCACCCGCGGCGAGGCCATGCTGCTCGACGTCATGCTCATGCTCCACGCCGAGCACGGCGGCGGCAACAACTCCACCTTCGCCTGCCGCGTGCTGTCCAGTTCCGCCACGGACGCCTACTCCGCCTACGCTTCGGCGATCGGTTCCCTCAAGGGCCCGCGCCACGGCGGAGCCAACTCCAAAGTGGTGCACATGCATGAGGATATCCGCAACCACGTTAAAAACTGGGACAACGACGACGAGATCGCGGCCTATCTCGAAAAGATTCTGCGCCGCGAGGCCTTCGACGGCTCCGGCCTCATCTACGGCATGGGGCATGCCGTCTACACCCTCTCGGACCCGCGTGCCAAGATCTGCCGCCACTACGCAGAAGCGATCGCGGACGAGAAGGGCCTGGGCGATGAGTTCCGCCTGATCGAGAGCGTCGAGCGCCTTGCGCCCCAAGTTATGCGCGATGTGCGCGGCACTTCCAAGCCCATCTGCGCCAACATCGATCTGTATACCGGCTTCATCTACAGCATGCTCGGCATCCCGCAGACGCTCTTCACGCCCATGTTCGCCGTCGCCCGCACCGCCGGCTGGGCGGCCCACCGCATGGAAGAGCTCTTCGGTGCGCACCGCATCATCCGCCCGGCATACAACACCGTTTACGACGAGATGGAATACGTGCCCCTAAGCCAGCGCTAACCGCGCAAGCCCCGCCCCCATCGCATGCGTCGGCCCGCGTCGCCAAGCGCCCGCGCGCGCCTCGCACGCGTTAAACATCGCCGTTAAAACCATGAGCCCGCCTTCACGATGTATCCTGTGAGGGCGGGCGTTTTACCTAAAACCTTGTAAGCGCTAAACCGGGGAGTTCACCCATGATCTTCTTTTCAGATATGGACGGCACGTTTCTCACCTCCACCAAGCAAGTGAGCAACATGGGCTGGCGAGCCCTTGACGCGCTGGCGGCGGCAGGGGTCGAGTTCGTCCCCTGCACGGGTCGCCCGCTCTCCGGCATTCCCGCAGAGGTGCTCGCCCACCCATCCGTGCACTACGCCGTGAGCGCAAACGGCGCCGTGGCAGCCAAACTCGATGCGGAGAACCCCCAGAACACCGATCTCGCAACCGTGATCTACAGCGCGCCGCTCTCCCGCGAGAAGGCCCTGGCCGTTCGCCAGATCGCCCGCGATTACGACGTCACCTTCGATCTCTTCGCCGACGGCGACTGCCTGCTGCGCCGCGACCTCTATAACCGTCTGGACGAGTTCATGGATGACCCCTTTATCCTGCAGTCCATGCGCAACACGCGCACGCCCGTGGACGAGGAGCCCGAGCAGACCATCCAGCGCGTCAACGTTCTGGAGCGCGTGGCGATGTACTGGAAGGACCCGGCGGACCGTGACGCGATCCTAGCGCGCCTGTCCTCCGTGGACGGCATCGAGGTCACGCGTTCCTATCCCCAAAACATCGAGGTCATGGAAGCGGGTACCTCCAAGGGCACCGCGATGACCTGGCTCTGCGGACACCTTGGCATCGACCCCTCAAGGGCCACGTGCTTTGGCGACAACCACAACGACATCTCCATGCTCGAGCTCGCGGGCTGCGGTGCGGCGGTCTGCAACGCAGAGCGCGAGGTCCGCGACGCCGCCGACGTCATCTTGGCCAGCAATGACGAGGACGGCGTTCCCGCCTACATACTCTCCTGCGTGGGATAGCAGTCATTCCATACATCACTGGGCAGCCCCGTTGAATCCGCCGGCACTAGCTACGGAAATGCGTTCGGCACGCTTCGCGCGCCTCAGAGCATTTCCATAGATAGTGCCGGCAAGCTTTTTCAGGACAGCATGAAACATATGGGCGCCTTCAAACGTAGATTGGTTGAGGATCCTTACAAGCAACGCACACGACCAAGCGAAGGGAGGACCCGCCATCATGGACGCAGCAGAGCTGAAAGACGTCATGGGTCGCTACCGCGACCTGGTATACCGTATCGCCTACACCTACCTGCGCAACCCCGCGGACGCGGACGATGTCGCGCAAGACGTCTTTGTCCAACTCATGAAGTGCGACGTCGCCTTTGAGAGCGACGAGCACGTCCGCCGCTGGCTGGCTCGCGTCGCCATCAACCGATGCAAATCGCTTTTTCGCATGTCTTGGCGCTGGATCGAAAACATCGACGACCATGCGCGGTCGCTATCTATTCCTGACAAGCAAGAGATCCGCGATGTGCTTGCCGCGCTGCTGGCGCTACCGGAAAAATACCGCGTGCCTCTGGTCCTGTATTACTACGGAGGATTCTCGACCAACGAGGTCGCCGCGCTACTCAAAATCCCTCCGGCAACTGCCAGAACCCGCCTTGCACGCGGACGCGCCAAGCTAAAAGCCGATTATCTGGAGGATGATCGCCATGAGGAGTAACAAGATCGACAAGGCCATGCGCACGCTGCATGCATCGGATGATCTCTACGACCGCGTGCTCGCCGAGTCGAGGCAACGAGTGGGGAGAGTCCGCGGACACGGGGTCCCCAAGCCCGGACGGTTGGCGCTACGCTCCATCCCCGTGGTCGCAGCCATAGGTATCGCGATCGCCGCCATGGGAGGCATCGCGGTGAGCGCCGTTTCGAACTCGGAGCTCTTCGCAAAGGCATTCGCGCCACGCGGCGACAACGGATCCAGCCAAGTAACCTGGGATGCCATCGGGGGCGCAGACGATTCGAAAAGGATCCCGTGCAAGCAGGAATACCGTACGATAGTCGCGGAAGATGTCTTATCAGACATGGAGAATGAGGTCGAGGCCGTAGGCAAGCAGCTGCACGCCTGGGGCTATACCATGACCATTAGGGATATGATTGCGGACGAGAACGGCTGCGGCGTGGCGCGCTTCTCCCTCGACAACCCAGACGGCCTGCACCTTGCCGCGCAATACGGGGCTAAAAATGAAATTGTCTTTGATGGGTCGAACGACTGCTACGTTGGCGGCATGTACATGGAGTGCGCAAACGGCGTAAACCTCAATACCTACTCGTTCTATGACGAAGAAACCCTCAGCGACACCCATCTCGATGGCACCATGTATTTCACCCCCATTGGTGACATAGACCGAGCTGATGACGAGACCCCCGGAGCAGCCACCGTTATGAGCGGTGTGAAATGGTATCTAAACGGACTACGGGAAGGCAGGGTCTACAGCGAGGTCTTCACCCCAAGCGGACTGCTGGAAACGCGTAAATTTCGCGATCAGCAAAGCGGCAATACCTGCTATGTAAGCCCCTTCAGCATCTGGTTCAAAGACCATTACGGAATCAGAGATTCGCTAAAGCTGAACCTCTCCGACGGATCATCGTGGACGGTTCTAGAGGATGACCTACTCAATGCGGAGGACGTCAACATCTTCAACACCTACGTGCAGTCAGGCGTTGATTCCCATCCAGATGCACCAGGAGAAGCGCTGGTAATGAGCGGGCTGGTTGACCCGGAGCAGGTAAACAGCATCACAAGCATCAAGCTTGAAGACGCCTCGACCAGCGAGCGCACGTATCTACCCACAAGCTAATTAGCGGCTACGCACGCTACCCACCTGGCACGCAGAACAAGACGCTCTTTCGCGGCAACAGGCCCGCCGGCCTTTATCTAAGGAAATGCTCTGAGGCGCGCGAAGCGTACCGAACGCATTTCCGTGATAAAGGCCGGCGGGCCCTTCCATGCGCATAGGGTTTCTCGGTGGGATCCTCGTCCACCTACGCCGCCGCTATACCTCGGCAGCCTCCAGCAGCTTGCGCATCTCCTGCTGCACCGCCTGCTCGTAGTTGTAGCCCACCACGCGGTCGGCGACGGCGCGCAGGGCGGGGCGGCCGTTGGCCATGGCGCAACCGGTGCCCACAAAACGGATGGCCTCGTAGTCGTTCATGGAATCGCCAAACGCCATGACCTCCTCGCGCGCGATGCCGTAGTGGTCCATCAACTCGGCCACACCCGTCGCCTTATTCACATGCGGCTGCATGGCGTCGATCCACGCGTTGCCCGAGGGCGCGAACACAAACTCGTCCCCCAGCTCGCGGGCAAGCACGTAGGCGTTGTCCATCACGTTGCCGTCATCGCAGAAAATAGACGCCTTGATGATGTTCACGCCCGCGTCCGGCAGCTCCCAGATGCGCTCGGCGTTGGGCAGGTCTTTGTCGATCTCGCGCACAAACTTGCTCTCATCATCAAGCAGGTAGCTCTTGGTGCGGTCGAACAGGGCCAAGTGCATGTTGTCGAACATCGCCACCGTGCGGGCAAGGCGCTTAACGGACAGGTGCGAGTACACCTCGCGACCCACCTGCCGGCCCTCCACGTAAACCTGCGCGCCGTTAGATGCCACAAAATCCATCTTGTCCTTGACCGGGGCAAAGAACTGGCACAGGCGGTCATAGCGGCGACCAGACGACGCGGCGAAATGGATCCCCTTCTCGCGCAGCGCCACAATAAGGTCAAAGGTCTCCGGCGGCACCTCGCCGTTCTCGTCCAAAAGCGTGCCGTCCATATCAGATGCGATCAGTTTAATCATATGCATTCCCCCTTGTAGGGCCACTTGCGGTTACAGGCGAGCCGGCGCGGCGGCGTCCATTAAAGAGCCGGCGCGGACACGCCCCAATACGTTGCTGGTACCCATCTGACGCGGGCGACATTTGGCAATCTCGTTTTTGGACTAGAATCCCTCTGATTTCCTTACGCTGCTGCCCGCTCCCCTTGCAGACGCGTAAAACCCCATGCCCATCCCTTGCCAGCGCTTTACAAACGGCTTTCAGCCCCATAAATCACGCCTAGGATAATCAATTTCGCCTTGCCGCGTTTCCCGCAACTCAGACCCGGGCTGGACCCGGGGCCCTGCAAACGCGACCTCCCACGGCCATGGCTCGCAACTCGCTCACACTCACCCGCCCGCTCCACGCATGCGCGCCGTACCCGTGTATGCGCGCACCCGCGACGCGCGTTTGCTAGAAGGCCAATTGACTAAGGGGGCTCTATGCCCGAACTCAAGCATGTCGGCAAGACGTATGCGGACCACCGCGTTTTGGACGACATCGACCTCGCCATCGAGGACGGACAGATCGTCTCGGTGCTGGGACCGTCCGGAGGCGGCGAGACCACGCTGCTCAACATCTTGCTCGGCATCACGGACGCCACGGACGGCCAGATTTTGTGGAACGGCGACGACATCACGCGCACGCCCATGGAGAAGCGCGGCTTCAACATCGTCTTTCAGGCATGCCATGGCGCCTACTATGCCGGCGCGAAGCCCTACTTGCACGGCAGCGCGGCAACATCGACGTCGTCACCACCGGCACCGTCGACAAGCCCAGACTCGACTTCTCTTCGCCTCGCTGGCGGGCATTTGATGATCACGCTATTTTCGAGCTCCAGTTGGACTTCGTCCTCTGCTGAAATTGAGGTCCGTGCGCGCCCTCATGCTACTTTTTAGGTCCAGTTGGACTTGGGGATTCTGAAAATGACGTCCAGTTGGACTTCGCCAAGCGGGCTAATGCAATCTCTTGCGAGAAAGCGCAGGTAGAAGCCACGCTCTTTGTATTCCGCAATCCACGCAACTCCAACTGGACCGCATTAATAGCAAGCAGGGTGAGACGGAGGCTGATTTCAGCAGAGGGCGAAGTCCAACTGAACCCCAAAAAAACAGCGTCGACGCCGCAGACACGGCAACACCCGCAACCATGGCCAAAACCGCACGCGACGCCCCGCCCACGCGGTGCGGATTTGCACACCGCGCGCAAATCCGCACCGCGCGCAAAAAGCCGGGCTGGGAACAATCCCAACCCGGCTTAAGCTTCTGCGTTGCCTCAGTCCCGCGCGAGACGTAAAGTCGATTCGATTGTTACTTAAATCTGGGAACTATCTGACCATCAAATAAAATGGAACGGCACCGAAAACCTCAACAGTAGAGGGCGGCATGCCGTTCCTTTGATTATTATACCCCGAACGAGTGCGCTCCAACGGCGCCTACGGCGACCGCATGGTGGAGGCGTGCCGCCACGCCCGCGTGCCGCATGCGGTGTACTCCGAGCCCTACAGCGACATTCCGCACGTGGAGCGCATCCGCGAGATGCTGGACGCCGACCCGGCGATCACCCACGTCTGCATGGTGCACTCCGAGACCACCACGGGCCTGCTGAACGACATCGCCCCGGTTGGCGAGCTGTGCCATGAGCGCGGGCTCACCTTTATTGTCGACGCCATGTCCAGCTTCGCCTGCGTGGAGATGCCCGTGGGGGACTGGCACATCGACTTCTTGGTGTCCAGCGCCAACAAGGGCATTCAAGGCGTGCCCGGATTCTCGTTCATCATCTGCCGCCGCGACAAGCTGGAGGCCAGCGCGGGCAAAGCGCGCAGCCTGTCGATGGACCTCTACGACCAGTGGGTCCCCATGGAGCGCGACGGCAAGTGGCGCTATACCTCGCCCACCCATGTGGTGCTGGCGTTTGCCAAGGCCCTGCGCGAGCTCGAGGAGGAGGGTGGCATCCCCGCTCGCGCCGCGCGCTACGCCGCCAACCAGCGCCTGCTGACCCGGCGCATGGAGGCCATGGGCTTCAAAGCGTACCTGGACCACCATCAGGGACCCATCATCACCACGTTCTACTATCCGCAAGGCGCGACGTTTAACTTTGCCGAGATGTATGACTACGCGAAGCCGGTTATGAGCCGGACTTCATCATCACGCCGGGCGCCGTGGGTGGCCACGGCCGCCCCTACCCCTACATGATGTTCCGCAACATGGAAGCGCTGGGCGTAACCGACACGCGCCGCGTTGCCAAGGTGGGCGACACCGTCTCGGACATCCGCGAGGGCAAAAACGCCGGCTGCATCTCCATCGGCGTTATCGAGGGATCCTCGGAGATGGCGATGGCGCAGGATGAGTTCGAGGCGCTCGGCACCGACGAGCAGACCGCTGCACGCGAGCGCGTCGGATCCGTGTTCCGCGCGGCGGGGGGCAGACACCGTCATCGACACCTTTGCGGAGCTACCCGCGCTCCTACGCCAGCTGTAGCACTTCGATCGCACCGCACATCGCACGCCGCGCGTCCGCTCGCGCCATGCACCGCCGTTAGGGCGCGGACTGCACCCTGATAGGGATTTCGCAACGCCCCGGGGACCTTTCTCCGGGGCGTTTTTATATCGCAACCGATCGGGAGGCCGTGTTAGCCCACCTTGAATATCGAGGGATACCCCTTCATCTCCTCGCTCCGGCGCGATGCCCACCCCCTCGCAGCCAAACCTAATCCGCGAAAAAATGCTCCCCTACAATGTTCAAATCGCATTAAAGAAGCCGTGACGAAAACTAGCATCGTACACCACGGGCTTCCAGATGAGCATTATTGCTCGTGGGCCACTATCCATCACAGCATAACGTTGCGACATGGGCTACCGTCGGAATGGGCCCCTTGTTCGTATCGACTGTCCGAACGCCCCCAATAAGCAAGCATCCAAACATAACCCACTACGCAAAACCTTTAACGCCGAGCCGCTAGCCCGCTTACCACAGTCCGCAAAACGATAGCAACAAGAAAAACAAGCCCAAGCCCACAAATATCACACCAACTGGACGGCCAATATGGCCTTTGTACTGCTCATCAAGATCGGCCTTTGAGGCGTTCCAGTTTCCTGCAAGAAGGCGAAGCCACCTATCCCTACAAAATTGGACTCCTACACACAGCAACAGGGCGCCTACAATCAGCAAAATAAACGCCGCCTGAGTGTTCAACGATTCACCCCCTATTCCGAGCACACAAATAGACACACCAATTCTGGACGGGCAAACGCAGAAAGGCAAACTCAAAAAGAACCAATCTCACCAAATGATTCTCCGCAACCCAGGCGTTAAAGAAAAAGCCTCATTGAGGGCAGTTGCCGCGTTTCCAAAGGCCGCTGCTGTCATATACACAAGAGCGTTAGTCATGATGTTCACATCCCAAACCGCAACGGGTATTCGTGGAGAACCGCCGCCCAAAACCTGGATTTCCCCGATACTAAGATTGAAATCGTCTATGCTCTTCTCCAATCTCTATAGGTTATAAATGATTATTTATATTGCAACCGATCGGAATGGCAATTGAAGCGCTTCAGGCGGGTGCTTTTAGCTTTATACATTTCAAAAGGGGCTCTGCCATCGCGCTTACCACGGCCGAAACCCCTTTATCTGCTGCCGTTTAGCGACACCTGCTTTGCATCTTAGACAGAAACTCAATCAAAGACGGTCCATATGCACCGCAACGGAACCGAGCCACCCCAAAGGCAGTCTTGCAAGCCACCTGACAAACGGAAACTTACCCGCCTCGCGGCACTCATTGACCAACCCGAAAGGCGACGGTTTTCCACGCCCCAAAACCATGTATAAAACCGCACAATATGGACCGGTTCATGAATAAAGCCGGCGACAGGCCCCTTGCGGGAACCGGTCGCCGGCTTATCTACGTTCTATGCCGCGCGGGCACGGGGACTTTTAGGCCAAACGGGCAAACTTGCGCTTGCCAACCTGAAGCACCACGCCGCTCTTCAGGCATGCGGGATCGATGTTGTAGCTCTTGGGAGCAACGGCCTCGCCGTCGATCTTGACGCCGCCGCCATCGATCAGGCGACGGGCCTCGCCGGCAGATGGAGCCAGACCCGCATCCTTCAGAAGACCGGCGAGGTACACGGTGCCGTCCTCGCCGGGAGTAAGGTCGAGGGAAACCTCGGCGATATCCTCGGGAAGCTGGTTCTCCTTGAAAACGCGGTCGAACTCGGCCTCGGCAGCAACGGCGTCCTCGGCGGAGTGGTAGGTGGTAATGAGATCGCGGGCCAGGGCGCGCTTGAGCTGGTAGGGGTCGCCGGTGCCGTCCGCCAGGGACGCCTCGATCGCCTCGACCTCGTCGAGGGACTTGGAGGAAGCCAGGCGATAGTACTTGGCGATCATCTCGTCCGGGATGGACATGGTCTTGCCAAACATGTCGGCAGGCGCATCGGTCAGGCCGATGTAGTTGCCGTAGGACTTGGACATCTTACGGACGCCGTCGGTACCCTCCAGCAGCGGCATGGTGAGCGCGACCTGGGGCTCCATACCCATCTTCTCCATGAGCTCGCGACCGGCAAGCAGGTTGAAGAGCTGGTCGGTGCCGCCCATCTCCACGTCGGCGTTGATCATGACGGAGTCATAGGCCTGCATCACGGGGTAGAGGAACTCGTGCAGGGCGATGGGCGTCTGGGACTGGTAGCGCTTGGTGAAGTCGTCGCGCTCCAGGATGCGGGCGACGGTGAACTTGCTCGCGACGGCCAGCAACTCCTTCAGGCCCATGGGGAACATCCAGTCGCCGTTATGGACGATGGTGGTCTTCTCGGGGTCCAGGATCTTCATGGCCTGGGCGACGTAGGTCTCCGCGTTGGCCTCGACCTGCTCCTGGGAAAGCTGGGGGCGGGTGGTGTTCTTGCCGGACGGATCGCCGATGGTGGCGGTGCCGTTGCCGATGATCAGGGTCACGCGATGGCCCAGGTCCTGGAACTGGCGCATCTTGCGCAGCGGCACGGCGTGGCCCAGGTGCAGGTCCGGGCTGGTGGGGTCGACGCCCAGCTTGATGTTCAGGGGCTCGCCCTTCTCAAGCTTCTTCTTGAGGTCGGCCTCGGGCACGATCTTCGCCGTGCCGGAGGTGATGATTCGCATCTGCTCGTCAACTGGCAACAAGACTCTGTCCTCCTGCTAAATCGAATAGCACCCTCGCCCGGCATACTCGCCAAAGGGGATTCGCGCCCCGCGGCGGTGCTTGAATACACAATTTGTTTAGTGTAGCCCACGCCGCGAATTATGCGGGTGAGCTTTCCAAAGTTTCTTAACTCATCCCTCTTTTACGCACAGCTCGACGCGGGAGTGAAGCTTGGTGAAGTCATACACCAGCTCGGTCACGCCGGCCGAAATCACCCGGGGCACCGCGTGCGAAAGGTCGATCGGTGCCTCGTCGAAGATGCGCGTCCTGCCCAAGGCGTCCACCGCCACCGGAAGGCGCGAGCCGTCGCGCTCCACCAAAAGGCGCGGCGCCAGGCGGCGCGGACAGACAAGGCACGTCTCCGCGCAGGGCCCCTCGGCGGTAAGCGCGCAGTGCTCGCACACCATCAGGCGCGCCTCCCCGTGCGCCCACACGGCGAGACGGACCCCACCGGAAAGGGTCCGCGAGATCTCCTCGATGCGTCCCTCCTCCATCTCCTCGGGAAGCCATACGCACCGCGCGCCAAGACGGGACAACTCTCGCGCCGTCTCGCCGTTGGCGGCGGTCACGGGAGAGGCCACCTCAAAGGCGCATCCGGCTTCGCGCGCAAAGGCGACCTGCGTCAGGTTGCGGCACACCACAAACGCGGCCCTGCGGCACAGATCGCGCTGGCGCCGGGCATCGCCTTCACGCGAAACCTCGTCCAGCACCACGCCCAACGCGGGCACAAGCCGCGTCCATGCGTCGGCATCCGCCTCCAGCAGCCGGTGCTCAAACACCGCCGGCGCCACGTCCAACCCCTGCGGGCAACAGCTTAAAAGGGCGTCTGGATAACGCCCATCGAGCAGGTCGGACGCCGCTTGGGGATCGTCGACAATGCAGACGGCGCGCACCGCCGCGGCGTCGCGGGCCGCGGAGTCGCAAGCCGCGGCGCCCGCCTCCCCTCGCATGCTCGCCCCCTGGTTCTTGGACAGGGGCCGCTCGGCGGCGCGATGGCCCGCGGCGTCATCGCATCCGGATGCAGGGTCCGGGCCGGCGGCGCGCAGGGCGGCCACCCTTTCGCGCGCGGCCTCTATCAAGCGCTCGCTGCGGACAAGGTTGACCTGAGCGCCCACCTCGACCTTGCGCTTGCAGCGAACCCACACGCTATCGCCGGCCGCGGCATCAACCGGGGCGGGCACCATGGGCCAGCGCTTGGGCGCATCCTTGGCGGTGTTGGGCCCTGGTATAAAGCGGACCTCCAGCGTGTCGCCGGCGTCGACCGCGTCTTCAAATGCCACCAGCACCTCCTCATGCCGGCGGTCGATGACCCTGCCCACGCGCACGCCCTGGTTGCAAGAGCGCTCCCAGCTCATAAGGTTCGCCCCAGTCCTTCCCGTCAAATAGCCGTCGGTGAACCCGCGGTTAAAGGAGCGCGCCAAGCGTCTGACGGTCTTCTCGGCCGCGCCGGCAACGTCGCTCCCGGCATCGCTCCCGGCGGCGTCCGTCGCAGCCGTCGCGTCGGCACCGCTCTCCGCGGCGTTCACGCGTGCCACCGCGGCATCCAGCGCCTCGCGGTAGCACGAGACCACGTTGTAGACGTAATCCGGATTCTTCATGCGCCCCTCGATCTTGAGGGCCCCAACACCCGAGCGGACCAGCTCGTCCAAATGCCCGGCAGACAGGTAGTCGCATGGGCACAGCAACAGGTCGCCGTCGCGCGCATCCACGCGCCGGCCCTCACCGTCTACCAGCTGGTAGGGCACGCGGCAGGGCTGGGTGCAATCGCCGCGATTGGCAGAGCGGCCCCGCCGGCGCGCGGAAAACGAGCACGCCCCCGCATAGCAAATGCAGATGGCGCCGTGGCAGAACGCCTCGATCTCGACGCCCGTCGCCGCCATGGCCCCGATCTCGTCCACCGTAAGCTCGCGACCGCACGTCACGCGCGACGCCCCCAGCTGCTCTGAGGCCAGCACGGCGCCCGCGGCGGCATGCACGCCCGCTTGGGTCGACAGATGGATCTCGACGTCCGGCACCTCCCTGCGCAGGCGGCGACACAATCCTAAATCGGCCACAATCAAGGCATCGGCGCCGGCATCGAGCACGCGGCGGGCAAGGGCGACGCACTCCCCCAGCTCATCGTCGCGAACAAAGATGTTCATGGTCACGTAGACCCGCGCTCCCAGCCCGTGCGCAACCTCGCATGCCCAGGCAAGCTCCTCGCAGGTCAGGTCGTCTGCCGCGGCGCGGGCGTTGAAAACGCCGGCACCGGTGTAGACGGCGTCGGCGCCGGCATCCAGCGCGGCGAGAAAAGCGTCGAGCGTGCCGGCGGGCGCCAGCAGCTCCGGCGCGCGGTAGCGTATATATGTGGACGATGAGGCCATGTGGTGCGCGAACCTCCCCCTTGCACGGCGTATGCAGCGCGTCTGTTGTTTGTAGCAGCCACAGGATACAACGGACCCGCACCTGGCACTTGCGCTAATCTATATCTATTTGTAGTTCATTTGGTAAGTACCCGCGCGCAGGGAGGTTTCGCCCCCGCGCAACCGGTTGGAGGTTTCTATGGGTTCTCGCGAGCGGCACATGCGCCAACGCTCAAAGACACACGCCATTCCCCTCATCATCGTCTCGCTGGTTGGATTCCTGTTCATCGCCGGCATCGCCTTTGGCGTCGGCATGCTGGGAAACATCAACCGCTGGCTGTCCGACCTGCCAGACTACACGGATCCGGACCAGTACATGGTAAGCGAGCCCACCACGGTGCTCGATGCCAACGGCACCGAGATCGCGACCCTCTACGTGCAGAACCGCGAGAGCGTGACCATCGACCAGGTATCGCAGTACGTGCTTGACGGCACCGTCGCCACGGAGGACGAGCGCTTCTACGAGCACAACGGCGTCGACCTCATCGGCATCGCCCGCGCCGTCATGGTGCAGCTCACCGGCGGCTCGGAGGGCGCGTCCACCATCACCCAGCAGCTGGTACGCAACACCATCCTCTCAGAGGAGCAGTTCGACAACACCATCGAGCGCAAGGTCCGCGAGGCCTTTATCGCCGTCAAGATGGAAGAGGTGTACTCAAAGGAAGAGATCCTGATGATGTACCTCAACACCATCTACTACGGCCATGGCGCCTACGGCATCGAGACCGCCGCGCAGACCTACCTGAGCAAGTCCGCAAAGGACCTCACCCTGGCCGAGGCGGCGCTTCTTGTGGGCCTGCCCAACGCCCCGTCGCGCTACGACCCCACGGTCAACCCCGACTACGCTATCCAGCGCCGCAACACAGTTTTGAACCGCATGTGCTCCAACGGCAAGATCACCGAGGAGGAGCGCGACGCCGCGCAGGCCGAGCCGCTCACCCTCAACGTGAACAGCATCCCCGAAAGCGGCACGCTCGCCCACCCCTACTTTGTCGACTACGTAAAGTCGCTGCTGCAGGAGGAGTTCTCCTCCGACATGATCTTCAAGGGCGGCCTCACCGTAAAGACCACCATCGATCCCATCCTGCAGGCGGCTGCCGAGCAGACCGCCGTCGAGCGCATGAACGCCGAGGGCGCCGACGAGCTCCAGGTGGGCATGGTTGTGGTCGACCCCAAGACCGGCTACATCAAGGCCATGGTGGGCGGTAAGGATTATTACGCGGACGAGAACCACGTGAACCACGCCCTGTCGCGCCGCTCCACGGGCTCCTCGTTCAAAACCTTCACGCTTGCCGCCGCCATCAAGGCCGGCATGAGCCCCAACGTGCTGCTCAACTGCTCCTCCCCCCTCAAGGTCTGGGGCACCGAGTTCAGCAACTACGGCAACCACAACTACGGTGAGCGCACCCTCGCCTCCGCCACGGCGGTCTCTTCCAACACCGGCTACGTGCAGGTGGCAGAGGCCATTGGCAACCAGAAGATCATCGACATGTGCGCCAGCATGGGCATCGACACCACCGATGAGATCGCCAACTTCCAGGACGTGCCCTCGCTCACCCTGGGCACCGCCAGCATCACCCCGCTGGAGATGGCCGAGGCCTACACGGCGCTGGCAAACGGCGGCTACCATCGCGAGGCGGTCGCCATCACCGAGATCACGTCCCGCACCGGCAAGGTGATCTACCAGCATGAGGATGATCCGGACCAGATCATGACCACCGGCGAGGCGGAGGCCGTGACGGACGTTCTTAAGGGCGTTATGTCCAGCGGCGGCACCGGCTACTACGGCCGTCCCAACATCGACCAGCCCGTCGCGGGCAAGACCGGTACCGCGGGCACCGCAAACCGCACCTCTGACTTGTGGTTTGTCGGCTACACCCCCGAGCTGGTCTGCTCCATCTGGACCGGGCGCTCCGGCACCAACGCCTCGTTCTCCGGCTACGGCACCGCAGACCTTCCCCTGCCCATCTTCAAGGCGTTTATGACCCAGGCGCTCTCCGGCGTTGCCCGCGAGGAGTTCCCCGAGGGCGACACACCCGATTACAAGGCGAATTCGTCCTGGGATTTCTCCGGTAGCAAGTACAAGGACCCGGATGAGGAAGAAGAGGACGAGAACAAAGAGGAAGAGGAGGGCACCGAGGCTCCCGGCGAGGGTACCGAGACCGGCGGCAACACGGGCGGTACCACCGGTGGCAACACTGGTGGCAATACCGGTGGTAGCACCGGTGGCGGCAACACCGGCGGAGGAAATACCGGCGGTGGCACCGGCGGCGGCGATACCGGTGGTGGTAACACCGGCGGCGGCGATACCGGTGGTGGTAACACCGGCGGCGGCGAGACCACACCTCCTTCCGGCGGCGGCGACACCGGTGGTGGCAGCACGGGCGGCGGCGAGACCACACCTCCCTCCGGTGGCGGTGAGACCGGCGGCGGCACGGGTGGCACCACGTCCTAATCCGCATTAATACGCATACATACAGCGACCCAAGAAGGCTCGGGGCTTCCCGGGCCTTCTTCTTTATCTTTGCTCGCCGCCATGCCATGGCGCCTACTATGCCGGCGCGAAGCCCTACTTGCACGGCAACACGGCAGCATCGACGTCGTCACCACCGGCACCGTCGACAAGCCCAGACTCGACTTCTCTTCGCCTCGCTGGCGGGCATTTGATGATCACGCTATTTTCGAGCTCCAGTTGGACTTCGTCCTCTGCTGAAATTGAGGTCCGTGCGCGCCCTCATGCTACTTTTTAGGTCCAGTTGGACTTGGGGATTCTGAAAATGACGTCCAGTTGGACTTCGCCAAGCGGGCTAATGCAATCTCTTGCGAGAAAGCGCAGGTAGAAGCCACGCTCTTTGTATTCCGCAATCCACGCAACTCCAACTGGACCGCATTAATAGCAAGCAGGGTGAGACGGAGGCTGATTTCAGCAGAGGGCGAAGTCCAACTGAACCCCAAAAAAACAGCGTCGACGCCGCAGACACGGCAACACCCGCAACCATGGCCAAAACCGCACGCGACGCCCCGCCCACGCGGTGCGGATTTGCACACCGCGCGCAAATCCGCACCGCGCGCAAAAAGCCGGGCTGGGAACAATCCCAACCCGGCTTAAGTTTCTGCGTTGCCTCAGTCCCGCGCGGGGACGTCCGCGTCGCGAGATGAAAGATCCTCGCTACCCGCGCGAACGGCGCGACTTCATCCAATACGCCACCAACAGCGCCACCAGGGCGATGGGCAGCAATATAACCAGCGAAATCATTGCGATGTGTGCAAAGGCGACCATACTATTTGCGTACGCTCCTCAACTTGGTAATCAGGCTTTCGAACTTCTCGCCGTCCTCAGCGGTCTGGGCGATTACCAGAATCGTATCATTACCCGCCAGCGAACCCAACACATCGGGCAGCTCCGCCGCATCGACCGCGGCCGCAATGCCAGACGCGGTGCCGGGCTGCGCCTTAACCAATACCAGGTTATCGGTGCGCTGCACGCCAGTCACCAACTCGGAGACCATACGCTGCAGGTGAAGGTCCTCTGCCAGCACGTAAACGCCCTCGGGTAGCTTGCGCAAACCCATGTCCGCGATATCGCGCGACACCGTTGCCTGCGTGCAATCAAATCCGCACGCCTTCAGCTCGTCTACCAGCATGCGCTGGGTGCGAACATCCTTGTTGCGTACAATATCGCGAATGGCGTCTTGGCGCCCGTTGCGCTTTTTAGCCATCTTGCTTCACCCCGATCACCTAGCTTGTGTATCGTTTCAAGCTTAACGATTACTAAAACGAATTAGTCCTCATGCCATTCATTTTACAAAGATGACTTAAAGTGGGCAATCATTTGGCGATATGTCGGTAGGCGGTGCATAACCGTTGGCCGAAGTTGCAGCCTATATGTATATGTGATTATCTTGTGGACGAGCAGTGCATGCACAAACATGCATATAGCGACTCGATCCAAGCGCTATAGGCGCGCCTCGGCACAAGACACAAACGGCAGAAGCGCCCTGCCCACAATATCCTGGATACGCGCGCCCATGAAACACGCCATGACGCTGCGGCGGGCAATCGGCGCATACATGATGCCAAACTCGTGGCTCGATTCCTTGACGGCCTCGATTGCTTCGCGCGTAGGCGCAGCATCCAACATATCCTGCACGCGATCTCGACGCTCCGCAGCGGAAAGGCGGTTGCTCGATGCGCACACGTTCTCAATGCAGCGAATGAGCTCACGAAGGTACCTGCGGTGCACAGCGCTCATGGCGGCGGCGTCATCCAGCAAACCCCAATACTCATAAAGATCGCGCAGGCGGCGGTAATCCTCTTGGCAGCGAGCGAACATGCCCGGATCAAAAGCAGCGTGCGCGGGGGTGGAAGGCTGCAGCAAATGGTAGCGGGCGCCCTCCACCACGGCGACGCGCGCAAGGTCGCGAACGCACCCGGTCATAAAGGAGACCTCGTTATGGCACATATCGGGCAGCTCGGCCATGGCCTCTATGCACTCGCGCGTAAAGAGCTTCCCCGCGGCAAACGCCAGCACGCCGTTTTCTACAAAAGGGGCGGCGCCCTGATGAAACGCCTCCGCACCACCCCAAAAACAGGACTCATGAGACAGGGTCGCGAATACACGGCTGCCATCTGCCTGCTCGGTATCAACGGAGAACTCGGGGATCACCATCTGCGCATCATGCTCGCGCGCGGCGGCGACCATCGCATCCAAAAAGCCCGCGCCCAGCCAATCGTCCTGCCCAACAAACAGCAGATAGCGCCCGCGGGCGACGCTGCATGCGGCAGCGCGGCCGCACGACATCGAATTGTTGTCCACCGAGACCGCTTCAACGCGTATATCACGGTCGACAAAGCGTTCGCACACCGATGCGGTCCTATCGCTCGAGGCGCAGTTGGCAACAATAAGCTCAAGGTCTTCGTAGTCCTGGTTAAGTACGCTCTCTATAGCGCGCGTTAGGTGCCCTCCGGCATTATGGGCCGCAAGAACCACCGAGACGCAGGGACGCTTTGGAGCACGACGAACCAAGGATATCCTCCGTTAGAAACTGAGCATTTGATGTCTTTGGTCATGGTATCTCAGCGTGCGCGTCCCTTTATCATGAACTCGCCCGTGCACGGCAAGTACAGAGGCTCAACACCCATGCACCATAATTCGCCTCGCGCCGGTAAACAGGCGTCGCTTAAAGCACGCCCCGCGCAATGCGAAGCGCCCGCGGGCGGATGCAATCACGCAGAGCTCGGCGACGGTCCGGATCCCTACGCAACGGGGCAGGGCAGCAGCGCGTCGTCATCATACTCGACGTTCATAAAGCACAATCCCTGGGCAGGAGCGGTGGGACCGGCGGCAAGGCGGTCGCATGCAGCCAGCGCCTGCGCAAGCCATTCCTCGTCCCTGCGACCCGATCCAACCTCCACCAGGCTGCCCACAATGGTGCGAACCATGGAGTGCAGAAACGCGTTGCCCGTAATGGTGAACGCGATCAGCTCCTCCCCCAGCTGGCGCTCGCTTGCGAACGAGACCTCGCGCACAAAACGGCACGTGGGCTTGCCCACGGCAGACGCCACCTTGCAAAAGCTCTTAAAGTCATGCTCGCCCACCAAGCACGCCGCCGCGCGCTCCATAGCGCCCACGTCCAGGGGCATGCGATGCCACCAGCAATAGTTTCGCGTCAGCAAGGGCTTGGACTCGCCCGTGGCGATGCGGTACGTATAGGTGCGGGCGCGGGCATCGAAGCGCGCGGAGAACCCGGGCGCGGCGTGATAGACCTGGTTAAGCGAGATGTCCGGGGGAAGCAGCGCCGCCATGGCCCTCATCCAGCGCTTGCGCAAAATCTCAAGCTCGCCCGCATAGGCGGGAAAGCTCACGTACTGGGATATGGCATGAACCCCGGCGTCGGTACGGCCCGCGCACGTCAGCTCCACGTCGCGGCGCAAAAAGACCTGCAGGGCGCGACGGATCTCGCCCGCCACGGTCAGCTGGCCGGGCTGCTCGGCATACCCGCTAAAGCGCGCGCCGTCATAGCCCACGCACAGCACGATGGTTCCATCCAAAACCTCGCGCTCGGGGTACTGGGTAATGGGTGTCTGCGTCATATCAACAGCTCCAAAGCTCAAGCGATGCCACCCGTATGGGCATTCGCGTTTTTGGACGAGAATACTACAAGGTTGGCCGCGCGCATGGGCTTCGCGTGCCGCTCCCCGCGCGGGGCGCAGCGCGCGTCACGGGATGCAGCGCGCATCGCTAGAGAAGCAGGCTCGCGGCGCCCAGGGCCAACATGGATGCCAGCCCGCCCATCAAGATGGCGCGATCGCGCGCGGCAAGCGGGGCGGGACGAGGAGCAGCCGTGGAACCCTCAGCATAGCATCGGGCGGCCATGGACTCCGCCAGGCGGTCCGCGCGCCTAAACAGCCCCACAATCAACGGCGTGAACACAGACGTCCACACGCTGATGCGATGGCGCAGGGTCCCTTGGTCGAACTCGACGCCACGGGCGCGCTGAGCCAGCTGAATGCGTTGAAACTCCTCGCCCACAACAGAGATGAAGCGCAGAGCCAGCGACAACACCGAGCCTATATCCGCCACGGGCACGCCCAGGTGCGCAAGCGGCGACATGAGCCGGATGCAGGCGTCGCTAAGCTGCGGCGGCGTGGTAGATGCCGAGACGCACAGCGAAAAGCCCAGCAGGGCAACAATGCGAAGGACCGCCAAAAGCCCTCGTACGCCGCCCGCGGGATCAAGCGACACCGGCCCCGCCAACGCCACGGCACCCGTGCCATCGCATGACACCAGGTTCGCCATCAGCGTAAACGCCAGGATTACCGAGACCGGTTTAGCCGTGGACGCTATCGCGCGCGGACTCATACGCGACAGACGCATAACAAGGGCCAAAAAGGCGTAGATGCACGCGATGACCCAGAGCTTCTCCGCTGCAAATACCAATACGGTAAGCGCAAGCAGCAAAAGCAACTTGACGCGCGCATCGACGCGGGCGAGCGGAGTGTCCGCAGCCACAAAAGACCCCAGGGGCTTATTCATGCTCGCCATCGCACGCCCCCATTCTTCCGTCAACCCGTTTTGCATCCGCCGGACGTCGCATGCCCGCGGTCCAAAGAGCTTCGAGCAGCATCGCGCTATCCGGCGGCTCTATTCCCGCCGAACGATAAATCCCCGGGCGTTCCCGCAGCACGCCCGCAGGCCCCGTCCACGCGACACGACCGTCTGCCATCAGCGCGACGTCGTCCACCTCGCAAAGCCACTCGTCCAAATCATGGCTGATCAGCACAACCGCTGACCCCTCAGCGGCAAGCTCCCTCACAAGCCGGTGCAGATCTCGACGCCCCGGCGCGTCCAAACCCGCCGTGGGCTCATCGAGCACATACGCGGGGGCACCAAGCGAGAGCACGCACGCCAAGCCGACGCGTCGGGCCTGGCCCCCGGAAAGTTCAAAGGGAGAGCGATCGAGCAGCTCCTCGTCCAAGCCAACGCGGGCGGCGATCTCGCGCACTCGCCCATCAAGCTCCCCCGCCTCCACTCCGGCGTTGCGGGGCGCAAAAGCGATCTCTTCGCGCACGGTTTGCAAGAACAACTGGCTCTCGGGGCGCTGGAACGCAAGACCGCAGCGCGCGGGATGCGCCGCCAGCCCGTCGATAGAGATCTCCCCGGCGTCTGGTCGCGAAAGGCCGGCAAGCAACATGGCGAGCGTCGACTTACCGGAACCCGAGCGGCCCGCAAGCAACATGAGCCTGCCGGGTTCGACGCGAAGCGACACGCTCCGAAGAACCGGACGCGCGTCATCATAGGCAAACGAGACGTCGCGAACCTCTATGCCGCCGCAGCCATTCTGACGGCTCGTCGCGCTTTGGGCGTCGAGCCCATTTTGTCCATAGGAGGAGAAGCGTCCGTCATTTGCGATGCGGGAACGTACCAGGCTACCAGACGGCGTTTTAAGCCACGCGACCAACTTGCGCGGACTGCGAATGCTAGATAAGAATGCACCGCCTTCTAGGGCCATCTGAACAGCTGAGACATACATAGATTGCAGCGTGAGGGAATCCCATAGGTCGCGCTTCCCCATAAGAAGGGCCTCGGGAGAGCCCTGCCATATAAGGCGGCCGGCATCGAGCACCATCACGCGATCGGATGCCAGCAGTTCAACCGGGTCATGGGTTACCTGGACGATTCCAAGACCGCGCCTATGGGCCAGATCGCCCACCAGCGCGCGGAAAGCGGGGCGGGCGGCGCTATCCAAATGAGACGTCGCCTCATCGAGAACCAAATATGCAGGATCCATCGCCAATACGCCGGCAAGCGCCAGACGTTGCTGCTCGCCGCCGGACAGCCCGCTCACATCGCGCTTTTCAAACCCGTCGAGGCCCACGGAGGCAAGCGAGGAACGAACGCGTTCGCATACGTCATCCTCGTCCAAGCCAAGATTGCGGGGGCCAAAAGCAACTTCATCAAACACGAGCGTTGAAACGATCTGATCGACCGGATCTTGCTGGACAAAACCCACGGCCTTGCGAACGGCCAAGCGGTCATGCTCGCTTTTTGCGGGATCAACTCCATCGACAACAACGGAGCCCGCGTCAGCCAAGCGCATAGCGCAAAGCAAGCGAGACAGCGTGGACTTGCCAGAACCGTTTAAGCCGGCAAGACTAACGACTTCGCCAGGCGAAAACGAGCAGGAGACGCCGTTGAGGGCGTATTGAGAATTGGTGAGATCGCAAATGTCCCCACCCGTATCAGCGGAGATATAGCATGCCGAGACCCCGGAAACCTCAATCATTGTTCGCCCTCCCTCAATCGTTCTAATCCGAACTATCGACCAAAGTGCACTTTGCATCAATACAAAAAGAGGGGCGCCTCTCAGCACCCCTCATATACGTTAAGCAATATCGCCGTACGGCTGATGTTACTCAGCGGTCTCCTCGGCAGAAGCCTCAATCTCGGCGGTCTCCTCGGCAGCCTCGACCTTCTCGGCAACCTTCTTGGGAGCAGCAGCCTTCTTGGGGGCCTTCTTGACGACCGGCTCGGTGACGAGCTCGATGATGACCATCTCGGCGTTGTCGCCCTTGCGGGTGCCGAGCTTCATGATGCGGGTGTAACCGCCGTTGCGGTCGGCCCACATGCCCTGAGCGGCCTTATCGAAGATCTCGGCCACGAGGTTCTTATCGCCCAGCTTGGCGATAGCGAGACGACGAGAGTGCAGGTCGCCCTTCTTGGCCCAGGTGATGATGGGCTCGACGACGCTGCGCAGCGCCTTAGCACGGGTCTCGGTGGTCTTGATGCGGTCGTTCTCGAAGAGCGCCTTGGCAAGGCTCTTCTTCATGGCCTTGGTATGGCTCGTATCAGTACCGAGCTTCAGGCCCTTCTTCTTGTTGTGACGCATGGTCTGGTTCTCCTCTAAAACACGGTCCCTTAAGCCTTCAGGCTCAGGCCCATGGACTCAAGCTTGTCCTTGACTTCCTCGATCGACTTCACACCGAAGTTGCGGATGTTCAGCAGATCGTTCTCGGAGAACTCCACAAGCTGGCGCACAGAGTGGATGCTTGCACGCTTCAGGCAGTTGTAGGAGCGCACCGAAAGGTCGAGATCCTCGATCTGCTTGTCGAGCTCGGCGTTATCGTTTGCCTGCTCGGGAGCGAAGATCGAAATCTCCTCCTCTTCCTCGGGGGCGTCGGCAAGGTTCATGAAGGCAGCCATATGCTGGTTGATGATATTGGCGGCCTGAACAACAGCCTCACGCGGAGCGATGGCGCCGTTGGTCTCGATCTCGAGAACAAGGCGATCGTAGTCGGTGTGCTGGCCAACGCGGCAAGCCTCGACGAGCTTGGCGCAGCGACGGACCGGCGAATACAGGGAGTCAACATGAATGACGCCGATGGGATCGTTGTCACGCTTGTTGGCCTCGTAGGAAACGTAGCCGCGGCCGTAGCCGATGCGCATGCTCATGGTGAGGTGTCCGCCCTCGGTGAGGGTTGCAATGTGCTGCTCGGGGTTCACGAGCTCGAACTCCGACGGGATGAAGAAGTCCGCACCGGTAACCTCGCACGGGCCGTCGACCGAGATGGTCGCGGTAGCCTCATCCGTGGTACCGAGCGAATGGAACACCAGGCCCTTAACGTTCAGGACAATGTCGGTGACATCCTCGACCATGTTATCGATCGACATGAACTCATGCTGAGCGCCGTCGATCTGAATCGCCTCGACGGCTGCGCCCTCGAGAGAGGACAGCAGCACGCGGCGAAGCGAGTTGCCGAGCGTATCGCCGTAGCCGCGCTCAAGCGGCTCGACGGATACGCGGGCGCACGTATCGTTGATTTCTTCGACCTGAACCTGGGGCCTAATGAATTCTGACATGTAATACCTCCAGCCTCAGCAGCCCAAAAGGACTACTTAGAGTAGAGCTCGACGATGAGCTGCTCTTTGATATCGCCGCTGATCTGCTCACGAACGGGCATAGCCAGAACGTTGCCAGACAGCTTCTCGATATCGACCTCGAGCCAGCCGGGAACCTCGAAACGCTCAGAGGAGATCAGAGCCTCCTTGATGGGGAGAAGATCGCGGAACTTCTCGCCAACGGCGACGACGTCGCCAGGCTTGACCTGATAGGAGGGGATGTCAACGCGACGGCCGTTAACGGTGAAGTGGCCGTGGCGGACAGACTGACGAGCCTCCTTGCGGGTGCGAGCAAAGCCGAGACGGAACACGACGTTGTCGAGACGGCTCTCCAGGAGAATGAGAAGATTCTCACCGGTGATGCCGTTCATCTTACGAGCGCGGTCGAAGTAGTGGTGGAACTGCTTCTCCAGAACGCCGTAAATGAACTTAACCTTCTGCTTCTCGCGCAGCTGCATGCCGTACTCGGATTCCTTGCGACGGCGCTTGGGCTGGCGAATAGATTCCTTCTTGCTGCTGTAACCGAGCTCAGCGGGATCGATCCCGAGCTGACGGCAGCGCTTGAGAACCGGAGTCCTATCGATTGCCATAGTTTTTCGATCCTTTCAGTTACACGCGGCGACGCTTCTTGGGGCGGCAGCCGTTGTGCGGGATGGGGGTCTTGTCCTGGATGCTCGAAACCTCGAGGCCAGCAGCCTGGAGGGAGCGGATGGCGGTCTCGCGACCAGAGCCGGGGCCCTTCACGAACACGGAAACCTTGTGCATACCGTGCTCCATGGCGATCTTGGCGCAAGCCTCGGCAGCCATCTGAGCGGCGAACGGGGTGGACTTACGCGAGCCCTTGAAACCCACGGTGCCGGCAGACTTCCAGGCAATGACATTGCCCTGAGCGTCGGTGATCGAAACGATGGTGTTATTGAACGTGGAAC
>OFMJ01000289.1_pt1 | contig 58204 bp, 51 predicted proteins | sample 1541801 | NCBI WGS metagenome assembly OFMJ01 (sample SAMN04209234, study PRJEB22552) | human gut metagenome | biome: gut; material: feces | host: Homo sapiens | place: USA: Oklahoma
TTTATCATACACTATATTTTCCATTTGGGACATAATCATAAATGATATATTAGGACATTATCATAAATGGTTCATAAAAATAAGTATCTTTAGCAGATTCTTGTTGACATATGCCAAAAGAACCATTATTATTATTTTTAATAAAAGGGAGTAACTGGCGTTTAGACGTTTGCGATGTCGTCAGTACGATGAGTTATCATCCGTATCGTAATGAAACAGTGAGACTTTTATTGCATCATGAGTGTGCAATAGGGGTCTCTTTTTTATTGCATAAGAGGTTCTTAAAGAATCTCCTATGCAATTGCACGATTGATTGTTATTCTTTCAAGATTCAGGCAATAATAAAAAGAGGCCGCTGCACGGAAAAAGAAACGGAGGAAAAATTGAATATGAAACCGAGTTATCAATTATCTGCAGAAGAAGTAAGAATGCAGGTAAACGGAAAACTTACCCCCCTCACGGATGAAGAGGTAAGGGAACATCAGGAACAATACGGGAAAAATGAACTTACAGAAGGCAAGAAAAAAAGCACGCTTCAGATTTTTTTGGAACAATTTAAAGATTTTCTTGTTATTATTTTGATTGTTGCGGCAACAGTATCTGGATTTATGGGAGATGTGGAAAGTGCGGCAGTTATTTTGATCGTAATTACCATGAATGCCATTTTAGGAACGGTGCAGACTGTGAAGGCAGAACAGTCATTGCAGAGTTTGAAGAAATTGTCCGGACCGGTAGCAAAAGTATTGAGAAACGGCAATGTTGTGCAGGTTCCATCTTCAGAGCTTACAATTGGTGATGAGGTTATGCTTGAAGCGGGCGATTATGTGCCGGCGGATGGACGAATTTTAAAAAATGCAAGTTTAAAGATTGATGAGAGCGCGCTGACGGGAGAAAGTCTCGGAGTAGAGAAAACAGAAGAAGCGATAAAAGGAGAAGTACCTCTTGGGGACAGAACGAATATGGTGTTCTCCGGAAGCTTTGTAACTTACGGAAGAGGTTCCTTTATTGTAACATCCATTGGAATGGAGACAGAAGTAGGAAAGATTGCTTCCCTTTTGAAATCTACATCAGAAAAGAAAACGCCTCTTCAGGTGAATCTGGATCAGTTTGGCCAGAAACTTTCTATTTTGATTTTAATTTTCTGTGCTGTCTTATTCGGAATCAGTGTTATGCAGGGAGATTCAGCAGGAGATGCATTCCTATTTGCAGTAGCATTGGCAGTTGCGGCCATTCCGGAAGCACTGAGTTCTATTGTAACAATCGTTCTTTCCTTTGGAACACAGAAAATGGCAAAGGAACATGCAATTATCCGAAAACTTCAGGCTGTAGAGGGGCTTGGAAGCGTATCAGTTATCTGTTCTGATAAAACAGGAACTTTGACGCAGAACAAAATGACTGTAGAAGATTATTACGTAAATGACACACGGATTCCGGCATCAGAGATTGACCGTCATGCGCCGGGAGCGAGACAGTTATTAAGATACAGCATTCTCTGTAACGATTCCACGAACGTAGATGGCGTGGAGATTGGAGATCCGACAGAGACTGCGCTGATCAATCTTGGAACCAAACTTGGGGCGACTCCGGAACATGTACGAGGTAAATTTCCACGTACAAGTGAGATTCCGTTTGACAGTGACAGAAAGCTTATGTCTACAGCACATGTGCTGGAGGATGGCCCGGTCATGCTGACAAAGGGTGCGGTGGACGTTCTTCTTACAAGAATGGATCGCATTTGGAAAAACGGAGAAGTTACGATTCTTACAGAAGAAGAAAAACAACAGATCGAAGCGCAGAATCAAGAATTTTCAAGAAGTGGATTACGAGTGCTTGCATTTGCTTACAAACCGATTGAAGCAGGGTATCAGCTAACACTTGAAGATGAAAACGATCTTATTTTCATGGGACTTATCGCAATGATGGATCCGCCAAGAGAAGAATCTAAAGCAGCGGTAGCAGAGTGTATTCGTGCAGGAATCAAGCCAATCATGATCACTGGAGATCATAAGGTGACAGCGGCAGCGATTGCTAAGAGAATCGGAATTTTGAAAGATGAATCGGAAGCATGTGAAGGTGCAGAAATTGATCACCTGACAGATGAGGAGTTGAAAGATTTTGTGGAAGGAATCTCCGTATATGCGAGAGTAACTCCGGAACACAAGATCCGGATTGTGCGGGCATGGCAGGAAAAAGGAAATATCGTTTCTATGACAGGTGATGGAGTAAATGATGCTCCGGCTCTTAAACAGGCGGATATCGGTGTTGCGATGGGAATTACCGGAACGGAAGTTTCCAAAGATGCAGCGTCCATGGTATTGACGGACGATAATTTTGCTACTATTATAAAGGCAGTGGAAAACGGAAGAAACGTTTATAAGAATATTAAAGGTTCGATTCAGTTTCTGTTATCTGGAAACTTTGGTGGAATCCTGGCAGTACTTTATGCGGCTATTGCAGGACTTCCGGTACCATTTGCTCCAGTGCATTTATTGTTTATTAACTTATTGACAGACAGCCTTCCGGCGATCGCTCTTGGATTGGAACCGCATACGAAGGCAGTAATGGATGAGAAACCGCGTCCGATGAATGAGTCGATTTTGACGAAGGATTTCTTGTCAAAAATCGGAATCGAAGGACTTTGCATTGCGGTAATGACTATGATTGCATTTATGCTTGGATACCGCGGATTTGCCGGAATGGAAGGCAACGCACTTCTTGCAAGTACGATGGCTTTTGGAACACTTTGTACATCAAGACTTGTACATGGATTTAACTGTAAGTCAAACAGACCGGTGATATTCACAAAGGCATTCTTTAATAATATTTATTTGATCGGAGCGTTTGTTCTTGGACTTGTGTTGATTACATCTGTATTGATGATTCCGGCACTTGATAGTATTTTCAAAGTCCAGACATTGAATGTGACACAGTTGTTTACGGTATATGGTCTGGCATTGATGAATCTTCCGGTTATCCAGTTTATAAAATGGATTCGAAAAAGATAGGGTGAGTGAATGGATTTAAACAAAGAGACAATTCGAAAAATAAGAGGTCTGATCGTGTTTGCGGTAGTCGTAGTCATGATTGTATGGAAATACGAAGTATTCTTTGAACTGCTAGGGTATGGTTTGAACATTATATTGCCATTCCTGATAGGCGGCGGGATTGCTTTTGTGCTGAATGTACCGATGCATTTTATAGAAGAGAAGTTGTTTGGACAGGGAAAACTTAAGAACAATAAGACTGCGAAGAAAGCTGCAAGACCGGTGAGTTTTATTTTGACGTTAATCTTTGTGTTTGGAATTATTTTCCTTGTAATGTTTATCGTGATTCCAGAACTGACAAGTACACTTGCAAATGTGGGACTTACAATCCAGAAAGAGATTCCGAAGCTTTTGGGCTATGCGGAAGAGCTCTTTAAAAATAACAAGGAGATTGTGGAGTGGATTGAAAATATTGAGTTTAATTGGAATAAAATATTTGAAGGTATCGTTGGATTCTTTACGAGTGGTGCAGGGAATGTGATGGATTCTACATTTGCAGTTGCCAGGTCGATCGTAAGCGGTGTGACAACTTTTGTAATCGGATTTGTTTTTGCATGTTATATTCTACTACAGAAGGAAAAGCTGCATGTTCAGGTGAAAAAGATAGGTTATGCTTTTTTGCCAAAGGACTGGGTGGAAATTATGATTGCGATTTCCTCTATGGCATATAAGACATTTTCACATTTCCTGACAGGGCAATGTGTGGAGGCAGTGATCTTGGGAACCATGTTTTTTATTTCCATGTCGATCTTCAAGATGCCGTACGCACTTCTTGTTGGAGTTCTCATTGCATTCACTGCATTGATTCCAATTTTCGGTGCATTTATCGGTTGCGTTGTGGGAGCGGTACTCATTTTTATGGTGAATCCGATGCAGGCGTTGATATTTATTATCATGTTCCTGGTGCTTCAGCAGGTTGAAGGAAATCTCATCTATCCACATGTAGTAGGAAATTCGGTAGGATTGCCATCTATTTGGGTTTTGGTAGCGGTAAGTATCGGCGGAAGTCTTATGGGAATTGTGGGAATGCTGATATTTATTCCGATGGTTTCTGTTGTATATTCATTGTTCAGAGGAATTGTGAACAGGCGTCTTGAGAGAAGGAACATAAAAGTAGAGTGATCCTGCATATGTTTTAATAAAAATACTGCAGGAGAATTATGTTAAATTATCTTTGGGGCGGCATGATTATGGCCGGAATTATTTTTGGTCTGTTCAGCGGGAAAATGCCGGAGGTAACGAACGGGGCACTGGATTCCGCTAAGGAAGCGGTAGATCTTTGTATTATGATGATGGGAATCATGTCTATGTGGGTAGGACTGATGGAAATTGCTACAAAGGCGGGCATCATAGAAGCAGCATCCAGATATTTAGGACCGGTGATACGCTTTTTGTTTCCGGGAGTGCCAAAAGGACATTTGGCAGAAAAACATATCACAACGAATATTATTGCCAATGTTCTTGGCCTCGGATGGGCTGCCACGCCGGCAGGACTGATGGCGATGAAGAGTTTGCAGGAACTCAATCCCAATCGGGATAAAGGTATGGCAAGTAAAGAGATGTGTACATTTTTGATTCTTAATATTTCATCTCTTCAACTGATCCCTATTAATATGATTGCGTATCGTAGTCAGTATGGGAGTGTAAATCCAGCGGGAATTGTTGGTGCCGGGATTGTGGCGACAATGGTAAGTACCGCGGTGGCAGTGGTGTTTTGCAAGATGATGGATAGAAAGTGGACAGTATGATGAAATAATAGGGATTGTCGGGAACAGAAAGTTCTAATAAGGTAGAGGGAGTGATTCGTAACGAGCCACTCCCTCTTTGTACGTTGATACGATGGTATTTTCCTGCTTTAAACCACAGATTATGGAAAATGCAATGATCTACGAGTTCTGTACGGTCAGGTAATTTGTCTTTTTCAGTACTTTATAGTCATCCTTTGAGAAAAGGAGTTGGTTGATCAAAGCGTCTCTATTTGTAATCTCTGTATTGGAAATTACAACTTTCATCGTAATTGGAAGCATCGTGTAATTAGAAAGTCCTGACATCAGTCCCAACTGATGGTTGGAATTTACAAGATTGCGAATGCAGGAAATCAAGACATGCTCCGTGGTCGTCTGACTATGCAGGAAATAGGTTCCGATAAAGCCTTCTTGTATGTATTCACCCACGTAAAAGCTTCCACAATCGCCAGGATTATTGGTGTCTTTTACATCGTTGAACATCTGTGCCCGGTAAGTGTTACTCTGCGACATAGAAGGATATTGCTCGATGATACTTTGTATAATACATTTATTCTGACTATCATAAGTGTACATATAAAGTTTGTCTGCAGCTTTATCATATAAAGGTTCCTCTGTTATAAACTCAGGCTCTCCTCCTAGGAGCAGAGAAGGAGAAACTTTGAAAATACGGGAGAGTTCCATAAAAGTGGGAAGATCTAAGGAAATGTCTCCTTTTTCGTATTTGGAAACTGTCGAAATACTCTTATGAAGTTTCAAAGACAGTTCTTTTAAAGTCATATTGTATGCTGTTCTGTATTTACGGATATTTTCACCAACAATTTTATCTACGTTCATGTCAAAGTTCTTTCTTAAAAATCAATTTTTTTATTAATTCTATACAAACAGTTACTAAATTATGTAAAAATGTACTTTTTCCAGTACATTTTCGATTAAACATATAATATCACATTTGAAATTTTCGTGTCAAGAAAATAACCATTACTTGAAAGATTCTTAAAAAATTATTAAAATTGGTATATTGATAAGTAAAAGGAGGATTACTATGAAAGTAGAGGAAAGACTGCTGAAGTATGTGGCAGTAAAAACACCTTGCGATGAAAACAGCGAGTCCGTGCCGACTTCCCAGTGTCAGTTCGATCTGGCAAAAATTCTGGTTGAAGAGCTGAAAGAACTTGGTGTAGAGAATGCGCAGCTTGATGAGAAATGCTTCGTATATGGTATTTTGCCTGCAACAAAAGGATATGAAGATAAGAAGAAAATTGGATTTATTGCGCATATGGATACAGTTCCGGAATTCTGTGAAGGTGAGATCCGACCTGTGATTACACCGAATTATGATGGGGAGGACATGGTTCTTGGAACAAGCGGCAGAGTGTTAAGCACAAAAGATTTCCCACATTTAAAGGGATTGAAAGGCCGCACACTCATTACTTCGGATGGAAATACAATTCTTGGTGTGGATGATAAGGCAGGAATTGCAGAAATTATGCAGATGATCCAGATCTTAAGAGATGAGAATATTCCACATGGTCAGATCAGTGTTGCATTTACGCCGGATGAAGAATGTGGAAGCGGTGCTGCTCATTTTGACCTTGGGAAATTTGGAGCAGAAGCAGCATATACATTAGACGGAGACGGAGAGGGAGAGATTCAGTACCAGAATTTTAATGCCTGCGAAGCGAAGTTTGAAATTCAGGGCAAGAATGTACATCCGGGTTCTGCAAAAGATGTGATGATCAATGCTGTTTTGATTGCGGCAGATATCAACAATATGTTGCCAAGATATGAAATTCCAAGATGTACAGAAGGTTATGAAGGATTTTATCATCTGCTTACAATCAATGGAGATGAAGGTCATGCGGTATCTGAATATATTATCCGTGACCATGACGAACACAATTTTAATGCAAGAAAGAACACGCTTCGTCATATTGAAAAGAGTTTAAATGAAATCTGGGGCGAAGGAACAGTAAAACTTACGCTTACAGATGAGTATAAAAATATGGAAAGTATCATCAATGACAATATGTATTTGATTGATCATGCAAGAAAAGCATGTGCGGCTGCGGGAGTTGCGGAAGATATTTCACCGATCCGCGGCGGTACAGACGGATGTAAACTTTCATTTAAAGGGCTTCCTTGTCCGAATCTTGGAACAGGCGGACACGGTTATCATGGTCCGATGGAACATGTGACTGTAGAAGGCATGGAAGCAGCAACAAAAGTTGTTGTAGAACTTGTAAAAATATTTGCAAATGAATAAAGGAAAAAGGGGAAAAGAAAATGGAAACAGCAAAGAAAAAGAAAAAACTGGAATTTCCTACCGCGATTACCGTATTATTTATCGTTCTTGTATTTGCAGCGATCTTAACAGCAGTAGTTCCGGCAGGTTTGTACTCGAAATTAGCGTATAATGCAGACAGTGATAAATTTGAAATCACAGCTCCATCCGGTGAAATTACACAAATGGAGCCTACGCAGGAAAGTTTAGATGAGCTTGGAGTTACCGGTAACCTTGATAAATTCCTGGATGGAAGTATTAGTAAACCGGTTGCAATCCCTGGAACATATGAGAAGGTAGAGCAGTCTCCACAGGGAATCTTTGATATCCTTCTTGCACCAATCAGTGGAGTGTATGATACGATCGACATTATCCTCTTCGTATTTATCCTCGGAGGATGTATCGGTGTCCTGAACTACATGGGAGCATTCAATGCGGCCATCGCAGTGCTTTCTAGAATTACAAAAGGGAAAGAATATATTTTAATTATTTTGATCACAGTGATCATTGCAGCGGGAGGTACCACATTTGGTCTTGCGGAAGAGACCATTGCTCTCTATCCAATTCTCGTCCCGGTCTTCCTGGCGGCGGGGTATGATGTAATGGTTTGTATTGCTGCGATTTACATGGGTTCTTCTATTGGAACAATGTTCCCTACGATCAATCCTTTCTCGGTAGGTAACGCATCCAATGCTGCTGGTATCAGTATCGCGGAAGGTATGGGAATCCGTACAGTTGCATTAGTACTTGGTGTAGTTATTACATTGATTTACATTTTACGTTACGCAAAGAAAGTAAAAGACGATCCTACAAAATCGATCTGTTACGATCAGTATGAGCATCATATGCAGAAATTCGGACATCAGGGTGAGGTTCCGGAGTTTACACTTAGAATGAAACTCTCTCTTGCAGTATTTGGTATTTCATTTGGTGTTCTTGTTTGGGGTCTTGTTTCTAAACAATGGTGGTTCGACAGTATGACATCCTTATTCCTGGCATGTGCGATTCTTCTTGCATTTACATCAGGAATCGGCGAGAAAAACTTCATGGATCAGTTCATCGGAGGAGCTGCAGACTTAATGAGTGTTGCTCTCGTTGTAGGTGTTGCCCGCGGTATTAACATTATTCTTGAAAACGGTATGGTTTCCGATACAATCCTTGAGTTCTTCTCAGGTGCAATTAGCGGAATGAACCCATTCGTATTCATTATCCTGATGATGCTTGTATTTATCGTACTTGGATTCTTCATTTCATCTTCATCAGGACTTGCAGTGTTATCTGTTCCGATCATGGCTCCTCTTGCAGATACAGTAGGTGTTTCAAGAGCAGCGATCGTTTCAGCTTATGCTTACGGTTTAGGATTGATTTCCTTCATTACACCGACAGGATTGATTCTTGCAACATTGGCCATGGTAGATGTTACTTATGATAAATGGTTAAAATTCATTATGCCGCTTATGGGAATTACAGCCGGATTCAGTGCGATCATGCTTCTGATTCAGGTAATGCTGTAAACGACAGAATTGTAGAACAGAGGGAAAGTTATGGATTTTGAAGCAAAGATCAGAGAAGACAGAGAAAGTCTGATTGAAGATATTAAAAAATTAGTATCAATTGACAGTGTGGAAACTGCTCCGGAGAAAGGCATGCCTTTCGGAAAAGGAGCAGCGGATGCGCTGCAGTGTTTCCTTGATCTGGCAGAAAGTCTGGGAGCAAATACCGAGAACTTCGATAACTATGCCGGTCATGCGGATTTTGGTGATGGTGAAGAAACTCTTGGTATCCTGGGGCATATGGATGTTGTTCCTTGCGGTGACGGATGGCTATGCGATCCGTTCAAGCCGGAAGTGATCGATGGGAAACTTTACGGACGCGGAGTCCTTGATAACAAAGGGCCAATGGCGGTATGTCTCCATGCGGTAAAGATTCTGAAAGAAATGGGCCTTCCGATGAAGAAGAAAATCCGTTTTATTGTAGGTGCAAATGAAGAGACAGATTGGAAATGTGTAGATTATTATTTCAATCAGAAGAAGATTGCGCCGCCGGAATTATCTTTTACTCCGGATGCCGAGTTCCCTTTAAATCATGCAGAAAAGGGTGTATTCCAGTATCAGCTTATTACAGACCTGAAAGAGGATGTTGTACTTGCAGGAGGTAATGCATTTAACTCGGTTGCAGAAAGCGCATATGTGCTTCTCGACGAAAGTTTGGCACCACAGATTCAGGAGAAGATGGCACAGTGGGAAGAAGTGACAGGATGTCATTTTGAAACAGAGACGGTAGATGGGAAACTTACGCTTACAGCCCATGGATTTGCGGCACATGCAGCAAACCCGGAAGGTGGAAAGAATGCGATATCGGCGATTATGAATGCTGTTCATGAGCTTCATGTAGGTGGAGAACTTGGCGAGATAGCAGAGTTCTATATGGGACACATTGGATTTAATCTTTGCGGAGAACATATCGGAGTGGGACTTTCCGATGAAGTCTCCGGAAAATTAAGCTTCAATGTCGGAAAAGCAGAAGTGATCGATGGAAAACTGATTTTATCTATTGATAACCGTGTACCGGTCAGCTACAAATGCAAAGAAGCGCAGGAGCTGATTGAGAAGAATTTGGAAGGAACGAGATTCCGTTTTGAGAACCCGGATATCATAGAGGCTATTTATGTTCCAAAGGACAGTTTCCTTGTGCAGACATTGATGGATGTGTATAAAGAAGTGACCGGCGAAGAAGAAGCCGAGCCGCAGGTTGACGGTGCGTGCTCTTATGCAAGAGCATTGGATAACTGTGTTGCTTTCGGAGCGCTTCTTCATGATCAGCCGAATCTGATGCATCAGAAAAATGAGTATCTGGAACTTGATAAATTGGATATGTGGATGAAGATTTATCTTGAGGCAATTTATAGACTTGCGAAATAGATAAGTTATGAAACAAGAAAAGGGGCTGTGAAAAAAACGAAAGTTTTTTCACAGCCCTTTTCTTTGATGTAGGCAGTTTACACAAAGATTTAATAAATAGTTTATTGCGTTTCCATTATTGCCATAGTATACTTGACTCATCTAAAATTTCTGGTGAATTTCTAAGAATCAAGACCAATCAGTCAGATATTCCAGAATAAGAGGTTTGATAGAATCATATTACAGGTAAATATGGAGGAAAAGCAGTTGTACAATGAACCGTATTTCTTTATAATGAAAGTATAAGAAGAAAATTCACGTATTCCTGCAGTTTCTCCGTATTGGGAAAGGAGCAGTTATATGTGTATGACAACAAATGAAAAAAAAGAAGAAAGTTTTATTATGTTACCTAGCGTGGATTTTTGCTTTCAGGAATTGATGGAGGCTGAAGAGGTGCGCCGAGGATTTATCAGTGCGATTCTCCGGATTCCACCGGAAGAAATTACAGAGGTGGAATTACTTCCAAAGAAACTGCGAAAGAAGCACAAGGAAGAGAAATACGGAATTCTAGATGTACGGGTTCTTCTAAGAGATGGAGAACAGATGAATATCGAGATGCAATCCATTGCCTATGATTACTGGCAGGAGAGATCTTTGTTTTATCTAGGAAAGATGTATACCGATCAGATTCACGAAGGAGAAGATTACAACAAATTGAAAAAATGTATCCATGTAGGAATTCTCAATTTCACATTGTTTGAGCATGAAAGATATTACTCTTGTTTTCATATCTGGGAAGATACAGCTCGTGATTTGTATTCGGATAAATTCGAGATTCATATCCTTGAGTTGACGAAGCTTGTGCAATATGAATATCCACAGACAGAACTCCTTCGGTGGGCACAGTTTTTCGGGGCGAAGAGTAAGGAGGAGATTCAGATGTTAGCAGAAAAAGATGAATACATCCACAAGGCATATGATAAACTGGAAGAAATCAGTGCAGATGAAGAGAAACGATTGGAATATGAAGAAAGACAGAAAGCTATCCGGGATTATCGGCATATACTTGCCAGTGGAAGACGAGAAGGAATGAGAGAAGGACTGAAAGAAGGCATGAAAGAAGGACTGAAAGAAGGAGAAAAGTCCGGGCGTCATAAGAATGCGATAGAAACAGCTCGCAGAATGCTGGCAGATAATCTTCCTTTGGAGAAAGTGGTGGAATATTCAGGTTTATCTTTAGAGGAGGTGCAAAAACTTAGTATTCCATAAGTGTGGGCTTTAAGGCGCCGGTTAGAGGAAGGCTTCGGTTTATCTGAGGTCTTCTGTTTTTGTGAGATAGGATTAGGAAGTCAAAAGGTATGTTTCCCCGAATGGTTATAATTCTTTTTGCATAAAAAAACACTCTGAATTTGTTAATAATTTGTCAAAAACTCACAGTTTGTGTAAGTGTATGAAAAAAATACTTGTTATTTTATTAACAATGTTTTATAGTAAAGGAAGAAATACTATAATATAAAATAAAAGGAGACAAATCTATGAGTAGTAAGGTTACAATCATTGGAGCAGGAAGCGTTGGAGCAACAATTGCGTACACATTATCCGGACAAGACATCGCATCAGAACTTGTTCTTATTGATATCAATAAAGAAAAAGTAGAAGGCGAGGTCATGGATATTGAGCAGGGAACATGTTTCAGAGATCCGATTTCTATCATCGCCGGGGACTATGCAGATGCAAAAGACTCTGATATTGTCATTATCACATCGGGAATGCCAAGAAAACCTGGACAGACAAGAATTGAATTGACACAGACCAATGTAAATATTTTAAAAGAGATTACACCTGAAATCGTAAAAGCTGCACCGAATGCTCTTTACATTATCGTAAGTAACCCGGTAGATATCATGACATATGTGTTTACAAAGATCTCAGGCCTTCCGGAAAATCAGATCATTGGTTCCGGAACGATTCTTGATTCAGCAAGACTCCGTTGTGGACTCTCTGAGCATTTTCAGGTTGCACAGAGAAATATCCATGCATATGTATTTGGTGAACATGGAGATACTTCATTTATTCCGTGGTCTGCAGCTCGTATTGCCGGTGTCAATGTGGATGATTACTACGAGATGATGCCTCTTTTGGGAAAAGAAGTAGAGCCGTTGGATAAGGAAGAAATGCTTACTTATGTACAGAAATCAGGTGGACAGATTATTGCAAACAAGGGAGCTACATTTTATGCGGTAACAAGAGGTGTAGTAAGATTATGTGGATTCCTTCTTTCTGCATCTGAGTCTATTACAACCGTATCTTCTATGATGCATGGAGAATACGGTATTGAAGATGTATGCTTGAGTACACTTGCTCTTGTGGGACCGAAAGGAATACAGGGCAAGGTTCCGATGAAACTTACAGAGGAAGAAATCGGTAAATTAAAAGCAAGTGCAGATGCACTGAAAGCAGTCATTGCACAGATTGATTTATAAATAGAAAGGACAGCGTAAACTATGAAGTACAGCTATTATCCGGGATGTACGTTGAGAACAAAGGCAAAAGATCTGGATGCGTATGCCCGCGTTTCTGCAAAAGCGTTAGGCGTAGAGCTTATTGAAATAGAAGACTGGCAGTGCTGTGGAGGAGTTTACCCCATGGGTTCTGATGAGATTGCAACAAAGCTATCTTCTGTACGGGCCTTGAACGCAGCAAAAGAGAAAGGGCAGGCACTGGTGACCATGTGTTCTGCCTGTCACCATGTGATCAAACGTGTGAATGACGATATGAAAAATGTAGAAGACATTTGCACAAGAGCGAACAATTATATGGGACTTAAGGAACCTTACAAAGGGGAGACAGAAGTGCTCCATTTTCTGGAAGTGTTAAGGGATAACGTTGGATTTGAGGAGATTCAGAAAAAGGTTGTGAATCCATTTGCAGGCAGAAAGATTGGCGCGTATTATGGCTGCCTTCTTCTTCGTCCGGGGAAAATTCTTGGATTTGACGATCCGGAGAATCCAACGATCATAGAAGATTTTATACGTGCGATCGGCGGGGAGCCGGTTATTTACCCGTATCGCAATGAATGCTGCGGTGGTTACATCTCTTTGAAAGAGAAAGAGATGGCGAAAAATATGTGTGACAAGATCATGGAAAGTGCGGAAGGATTTGGAGCAGAAATACTTGTGACAGCATGTCCGCTTTGTATGTACAATCTGAATAAGAGCGGTCACCTTCCGGTTGTGTATTTCACGAAGCTTCTTGCTGAGGCTTTGGGAGTGGCCGATGAGGTGAATGTGAAGGAGGTGCAGGCATAATGAGTTCCGAGAAGAAACTTGCGGAAGAGATCCGCGAGATTAGCGGAGTCAATCCATTAAAATGTATGAAATGCGGGAAATGTTCTGCAACATGTCCTTCTTATAATGAAATGGATATTAAGCCACATCAGTTTGTATCTTATGTGATCAATGAAGATATTGAGAGTCTTGTGAATTCAAAATCACTTTGGAAATGTCTATCCTGCATGGCATGTGTACAAAGATGTCCGCGGGATGTGAAACCGGGGAAACTTATTGATGCAGCAAGACAGATCGTTGTACGGCAGAGAGGCGGAGATTATCTGACACCGGATGAGATTCCGGAACTGTTGGATCCGGATGTTCCACAACAGCTTTTAGTCAGCGCATTCCGAAGATACAGGAGGTAAGCTTAAGTGCAGAGGATAGGAGTATTTGTCTGTCATTGCGGAAGTAATATCGCCGCAACGGTAGATGTGGAGAAAGTAGTAGAGATGGCGTTTATGGAGCCTGGAGTTGTTCATGCAGAAGACTACCAGTATATGTGTTCCGAAGCCGGTCAGGCAAAAATTGCAGATGCCATCCATGAGAAGAATTTGACAGGTATTGTGGTATGTTCCTGCTCACCGCGCATGCACGAAGCAACATTTAGAAAAGCAGCACAACGCGCAGGACTAAATCCATATATGGTTGAAATTGCCAACATCCGTGAGCATTGCTCATGGATTCATAAAGATATAGAAGAGGCGACAAAAAAAGCAGTCATTTTAATGAGAGCTGCAGTTGCCAAAGTAAATTTAAATGTACCGCTGAAAGAGGGCGAAAGCCGTGTTACGAAAAGAGCGTTGATCATTGGGGGCGGTATTGCGGGAATCCAGACAGCGCTTGACATCGCAGATGCAGGCTATGAAGTTGACATTGTGGAAAAGACACCGAGTATTGGTGGAAGAATGTCTCAGCTTGACAAGACATTTCCAACATTGGATTGTTCGGCATGTATTCTGACACCGAAAATGGTAGAGGCAGCCGCTCATGAGAAAATCAAGATTTATACATATAGTGAAGTGGAAAGTGTAAGTGGGTTTGTAGGTGACTTTACGGTAGACATTCGCAAAAAAGCAAGAAGCGTCGATGCGGATAAATGTACCGGATGCGGTCTGTGTCAGGAAAAATGTCCTTCTAAAAAATCATTGAATGAATTTAACAGAGGCTTGGATACACGAAGTGCGATCTACACACCGTTTGCCCAGGCTATTCCGAATGTACCGGTCATCGACAAAGAAGCGTGTATTAAGTTCAAAACGGGAAAATGCGGAATCTGTTCCAAAGTATGTCAGGCAGGCGCTATTGACTATGAACAGAAGGATGAGATCATTACAGAAAAATACGGTGCTATCGTGGTTGCCACAGGATTTGACACCATCAAACTTGATCAATATGATGAATACGCGTATAGCCAGAGCAAAGACGTTATCACATCTTTAGAACTAGAGCGTGTGATGAACGCAGCAGGACCGACTCACGGACATTTGGAGAGACTTTCCGATGGGAAAGCACCGAAAGAGATCGTATTTATCCAATGTGTGGGAAGCCGCTGTTCAGATAACAGAGGAAAACCATATTGTTCCAAGATCTGTTGTATGTATACTGCGAAACATGCCATGTTGATCCGTGATAAATATCCGGATGTAAATGTGACCGTATTTTATATTGATGTACGTACGCCGGGTAAAAATTTTGACGAGTTTTACAGAAGAGCAGTGGAACAGTACGGCGTGAATTATATCAAAGGCCAGGTAGGAAAAGTCATTCCACAGCCGAACGGAAAGCTGCTTGTCCAAGGGTCCGACCTTTTAGACAACAGGCAGATTTTAAAAGAAGCGGATATGGTTGTCCTTGCAACAGCCATTGAACCAAATCCGGATGTGAGAAAAATCGCAACCATGCTGACTGCAAGCATTGATACAAATAACTTCCTGACAGAAGCCCATGCAAAGCTTCGTCCGGTAGAGTCGCCGACAGCCGGTATTTTCTTATCCGGTGTATGTCAGGGACCGAAAGATATTCCGGAAACAGTTGCCCAGGCAGGAGCAGCAGCGGTGAAAGCGATCGGACTTCTGGCAAAAGATAAGCTTATGACAAACCCATGTACGGCGAAATCGGATGAACTTCTGTGCAATGGATGTTCGGCATGTGCAAATGTATGTCCGTATGGAGCAATTACTTACGAAGACAAAGAAGTAAATGACCATGGTATCCGTGAAGTGAGAAGAATTGCAATTGTCAATAATGCGCTTTGCCAAGGATGCGGAGCATGTACTGTAACATGTCCATCGGGAGCTATGGATTTACAGGGATTCTCAAACAGACAGATTATAGCGGAGGTGGATGCAATATGTCGATAGAGAACAAAGAATTCAGACCGAAAATTGTAGCGTTCTGCTGTAACTGGTGCAGTTATGCGGGAGCGGATCTGGCAGGAAGCAGTCGTCTTACATATCCGGCAGATGTGAAGATTATTCGTGTACCATGCTCCTGCCGTGTCAATCCGATGTTTATATTAAGAGCGTTTGAAAGAGGCGCAGACGGTGTGATCTTGTGTGGATGTCATCCGGGAGACTGCCATTACAGTACCGGAAACTATTACGCAAGAAGACGTATGACGTTACTATTTTCTATGCTGGATTTTATCGGTGTGGAAAACGGGCGTACCCGAGTGGAATGGGTATCTGCCGCAGAGGGTGTAAAATTCTCTGAAACAATGAACAGTTTTGTAGAGAAGATTTACTCTCTTGGAGAGAATGTAAGATTGGAGGATTTAAGATGCAAGAAATAATTGACCGTGCGAAGGAACTTCTGGCAGACGGAACGGTGGCACGGGTACTCGGCTGGAAAGCCGGAGACTTGCCTTACAATCCGGAACCTGCTTATTTTGAAAATACAGAATCGCTGAAGGATTTCGTTTACAACGGATTTTGCGGAGCGAACTTAAGTAAATATATGATTGAAGCTTCCAAGATGGAAGGAAGGACAATGGTTTGTCTGAAACCATGCGATACATATAGTTTTAACCAGTTGATCAAAGAGCACCGTGTGGACAGAGAGAAAGCTTATATTGTCGGTGTCGGATGTAAAGGAAAGCTGGATATCGAAAAAATCAGAGCCATGGGAATCAAAGGAATCGGGAAAATAGAAGGTGCAGAGATTGCGGATGATGCCGACACACTGACTATTCAGACGATTTACGGGGAAAAAACATGTTCTTACGCAGATGCATTGTTGGAGAGATGTCATGTGTGCAAAGGAAAAGAACATAAGATTTACGATGAATTGATCGGAGAGTCCAAAGAGACGAAGGATGCAGACCGTTTTGCAGAAGTAGAAAAGATCGAAGCTATGAGTCCGGAAGAGAAATTTGCTTTCTTCCAGGAAGAATTGAGTAAATGTATCCGCTGCAACGCCTGCAGAAATGTATGCCCGGCATGTAATTGCAGAAAATGTGTGTTTGACAGTAATAAGTTTGACAGTGCACAAAAAGCAAATGTGGATTCCTTCGAGGAGAAAATGTTCCACATCATCCGCGCGTTCCACGTGGCAGGAAGATGTACGGATTGTGGCGAATGCAGCCGTGTATGTCCGCAAGGAATTCCGCTACATTTATTCAATCGTAAATATATCAAGGATATTGATGAGCTATATGGAGAATATCAGGCGGGAGAAGACACAGAGTCCAAAGCACCGCTTACTAATTTCACATTTGATGATGCAGAACCAAGTATTGTAGGAAAGAGAGGGTAAGGTATGTACAAAATAGCAAAAGAAAATCTTTCCCAATTATTTCGACAGATTGTTCAGGAACAGGAACTTTATCTTCCGGTGAAAACAGCCGGACAGACAAATTTTGCGGTCTGGAGCGAGGATGCAGGAGTGGATCTCGATACATTAAAGACGGTAAAATCTCCGAAAGATGTATTTTTCCCACAGAGTGAGAATTTATATACTGTGAAAAAAGAAGGGAAGAAACTTCATGTAGAGCCGGAAGAACTGAAATCCCAGGATTTTGTTATATTTGGGATGAAAGCATGTGATGTGAAAGGTGTGGAAGTGTTAGACCGCGTATTTTTATCTGATCCCATCGATACTTTTTATGCGGCGAGAAGAAATCATGGAACGATCATTGCACTTGCATGCCATGAGCCGGAAGAATCCTGCTTCTGCAAAGTATTTGGCGTAGACGCTGCGAATCCGGCAGCAGATGTGGCAGCGTGGATGATCGGTGAAGAACTCTACTGGAAGGCGTTGACGGAAAAGGGAGAATCTCTTACAGAACTTGTGAAAGACCTTCTAATTGATGCAGAGGAAACCAAAGTAGTAGAAGAAAAAGAAGCAATTCACAATATTGTGGAAAAACTTCCATATATGAACCTTTCTTTAGATGGATGGGGAGGAGATGTACTGACGGAAAAATTTAATTCCGGTCTTTGGGAAGAACTATATAAACCGTGTCTTGCCTGTGGAACGTGTACTTTTGTATGCCCAACCTGCCAGTGCTATGATATCAAAGACTATACGACAGCGAATGGTGTATCCAGATACAGATGTTGGGATTCTTGCATGTATTCGGATTTTACGATGATGGCACACGGGAATAACCGTACCAGTCAGATGCAAAGATTTCGTCAGAGATTTATGCATAAACTGGTGTACTACCCTGCAAATAATGATGGTATTTATTCCTGTGTAGGATGTGGGCGTTGTGTAGAAAAATGCCCGGCATCCCTTAACATTGTGAAGGTGATCAAAGCATTTCAGAAACAGGGAGGGGAACAGTAATGTGTGAATGTAAATGCCATGAAAATTATACATTGGATACGCTGATTCCGAAAGTCGGTGTCATCACGGATATCCGGGAAGAAACACCGGATGTGAAAACATTTCGCGTGAATGCACCGGAAGGCGGCAAGTTGTTTGAACATATGCCGGGACAATGTGCCATGCTTTGTGCTCCGGGAGTAAGTGAAGGAATGTTTTCTATCACTTCCTCACCAACCAATAAGGAATATCAGGAATTTAGTATTAAAAAGTGCGGAGTCCTTACGGACTATCTCCACGGTCTTGAAGTAGGAGATGAGATTACAGTTCGTGGCCCATATGGAAATTATTTTCCGGTGGAGACAGAGCTGAAAGGAAAGAACCTGTTATTTATTGCCGGTGGTATCGGACTTGCACCACTTCGTTCCGTCATCGATTATGTGCTGGACAACCGTGAGAATTACGGGACAGTAGATATTGTCTATGGTTCCCGTTCGGCAGATGATCTTGTACAGTTAAAAGAGATTCAGGAAGTATGGATGAAAGCGGAAAATGTAAACGTATATCTTACCATTGACAGAGAACAGGAAGGATGGGATGGGCACGTTGGATTTGTTCCGAACTATGTAAAAGAATTAGGGTTCGATACAGAGAGAACCGCACTTGTCTGTGGACCGCCGATTATGATCAAGTTTGTATTAGCAGGTCTGACAGAACTGGGATTTACAAATGAACAGGTATATACCACATTGGAACTTCGTATGAAATGCGGAGTAGGGAAATGTGGACGCTGTAACATTGGATCGAAATATGTGTGCAAAGACGGGCCGGTATTCCGCTTCGATGAAATCGACGAGTTACCAAACGAGTATTAAGAAAGGACATAAAACATGGAAAATATGGTAAATGTATATTTTTTCGGTAAGAGATATAGCGTTCCGGCAGATCTTACGATCATGACTGCCATGGAATACGCAGGCTATACATTGAAAAGAGGATGTGGATGCCGACATGGTTTCTGCGGGGCATGTGCAACTATCTACAGAATCAAAGGGAAAAATGAATTAAAAACATGTCTTGCCTGTCAGACTCAGGTGGAAGAAGGAATGTATGTGGCAAGTATCCCATTCTTCCCGACAGACAAGAGAACCTATACATTGGATGATATCCGGCCGAATCAGCAGATTATGATGGAGCTTTATCCGGAAATCTATAGTTGTATCGGATGCAATGCATGTACAAAAGCATGTACACAGGACTTGAATGTTATGCAATACATCGCGTATGCCCAGAGAGGTGAATTTGAAAAATGTGCAGAAGCTTCTTTTGACTGTGTAGGATGTGGATGCTGTTCCGTAAGATGTCCGGCGGGTATTTCCCATCCGCATGTAGGGCTTCTTGCAAGACGTCTGACGGGAAAATATATTGCCCCGGAGACAGAACATTTGAAAAAACGTGTGGAAGAGATTAATCACGGAGAATATGACGAACTGATCGAGCAGATTATGCGGAAACCTATTACAGAAATGCAGGAACTTTATAACAACAGAGAAATCGAGAAATAAGGAGGGCACAAACTATGTACACACCATATCCAGAGAATATGATGGAATCTGTCAAAAAGGTAGAGGCTACAAGAAAAGAACGTATGTCTTCAGAGCCAAGACGTCTGACTGCAGATGAAAAAGATGCTCTCCTTAAGGAATTCCATCCGGATTATAACCCCAATGCTTTTGCCGAAATTAAAGTAGGACCAAATAAAGGAGAAAAGGCGCCGCTTGAACTGGCGAAACTGCTTCATTCCACAAGCCGTATTCTGAAGGAAGACATCGATCTTACAAAGATTGACTACGATGTGGATGTGCTTGTCATCGGAGGCGGAGGAGCCGGAGCATCTTGTGCCATCGAAGCACATAATGCGGGAGCTAATGTTATGATGGTAACAAAGCTTCGCATTGGTGATGCAAATACAATGATGGCCGAAGGAGGTATTCAGGCTGCAGATAAGGAAAATGATTCGCCGGTACAACATTATCTGGATGCATTTGGCGGCGGACATTTTGCAGCAAGACCGGAACTGGTAAAACGTCTTGTCATGGAAGCACCGGATGCGATCAAATGGCTGAACGATCTTGGTGTGATGTTTGATAAGGATGAAGAAGGACGTATGGTGACAACACACGGTGGTGGAACATCCAGAAAAAGAATGCATGCCTGCAAAGATTATTCCGGAGCAGAGATCATGCGTACAGTAAGAGATGAAGTGCTGAACCGCAAAATTCCGGTTGTAGAGTTTACTGCGGCAGTGGAACTTATAAAAGATGAGAAAGGCCAGGCGGCCGGAGCTGTTCTTCAGAATATGGAAACAGGAGATTATCTTGTTGCAAGAGCAAAAACAGTGGTTATTGCGACAGGTGGAGCAGGACGTATGCACTATCAGGGATTCCCGACATCCAATCATTACGGAGCAACGGCAGACGGACTTATTATAGGCTACCGTGCAGGCGCCCCGCTTCTTTATCAGGATTCCATTCAGTATCATCCGACAGGAGCTGTGTATCCGTCACAAATCCTAGGAGCACTTGTAACAGAGAAAGTTCGTTCTGTTGGTGCGCAGCTTGTAAATGCAGAAGGAGAAGCCTATATTCATCCGTTGGAAACGAGAGATGTCAATGCATCCGGTGTGATTCGTGAATGCAGAGAAGGCCGTGGTGTAGATATACCGGGTGGACAAAAAGGCGTATGGCTGGATACGCCGATAATCGAACTTCTCGGCGGAGAAGGAACAATTGAGAAGAGAATTCCTGCCATGTTCCGCATGTATATGAATTATGGAATTGATATGAGAAAGGTTCCGATTCTGATTTATCCAACTTTGCATTATCAGAACGGTGGACTTGAGATTGATGGGGAAGGTTTCACAAAGACGATCCCGAATCTCCTTGTTGCAGGAGAAGCGGCAGGTGGAATTCATGGAAGAAACCGTCTCATGGGAAATTCCCTTCTTGATGTGATTGTATTTGGACGGAATGCAGGGAAAAAGGCAGCCGTGAAAGCGAAAGATGTAGAACTCGGTCAAATGAACTTAGACCATATCAAAGCATATGCAGAAGAACTAAATGCAGCAGATGTGCATACCCATGACGTATCTCCGTTACTTTTACCGAAATACGCACGTCATGAGAGATAATGACAGAGAGAACTGAAAGAATTGGAGGTAGATTTTCATGCGTGAAATAGAAGTGCAGCAGATTACAGATGTTGTAGAAAGATTATGCATTGAGGCAAATCAGTATCTTCCGGAAGATGTACAGTGTGCGATCAAAAACTGTCGTGCATGTGAAGATTGGGAAATTGCTCAAGATGTGTTGGATAACATTATTACAAATTTTGAGATTGCAAAAGAGGAAAATGTGCCGATTTGCCAGGACACAGGTATGGCATGCGTATTTCTCGAAATTGGTCAGGATGTACATCTTACAGGTGGAAATCTTGCAGAAGCAGTTGACGAAGGCGTTCGCCGAGGTTATGATAAAGGGTATCTGAGAAAATCCGTTGTGGCGGATCCGGTTCGGCGTGGTAACACAGGAGATAATACGCCGGCAATGTTGTACACAGAGATTGTTCCGGGAGAACAAGTGAAGATTACAGTGGGACCAAAAGGATTCGGAAGTGAGAATATGAGCGCGATCCGTATGTTTAAGCCTTCCGCTGGCCTTCAGGGAATTAAAGATTTCATTATAGAGACAGTGGAAGCAGCTGGACCGAATCCATGTCCTCCGATGGTAGTCGGTGTAGGAATCGGAGGAACATTTGATAAAGCAGCGCTTCTTGCAAAGAAGGCCCTCATGCGTCCTATTGATTCTTCACATCCGGATCCGTTCTATGCAGATCTTGAGAAAGAAATGTTGGATAAGATCAATGAACTGGGAATCGGACCGCAAGGCTTTGGAGGAAAGACAACGGCAATCGGCCTGAATATTGAGACACTACCGACCCATATTGCAGGTATGCCATGTGCGATCAACATTAACTGTCATGTGACGCGTCACAAAACGGAGGTGATTTAGATGGCAGCAAGAAAAATTACATTACCATTAACAGAAGAACTGGCGAAGACACTCCACGCAGGTGACAGTATACTTGTGACCGGAACAATTTATACATCCAGAGATGCAGGACATAAGCGTATGTGTGAAGCGCTTGCGCAAGGAGAAGAGATTCCTTTTGATCCGAAGGATGCAACAATCTATTATGTGGGGCCTACTCCTGCAAAGCCGGGCAAAGTCATTGGTTCGGCAGGACCTACAACAAGCGGACGTATGGATGCTTATGCACCAACCATGATGTCCGTAGGAGCAAGAGGAATGATTGGAAAAGGAGCCCGTCTTCCAGAAGTTGTGGAAGCAATGAAAAAATACAATGGTGTATATTTTGGTGCCATCGGAGGAGCCGGTGCGCTGCTTGCCAAATGTATTAAGAAAGCAGAGTTAATTGCTTACGAAGATCTTGGAGCAGAAGCACTTCGTAAACTTTATGTAGAGGATATGCCGCTTGTTGTCATCATTGACAGTGAGGGAAATAACCTTTACGAAGAAGGAAGAAAAGAATACCAGATGTGGGCAAAGTCTCACAATGAATAGAAGCGCGTAAGAGACGCGGAAATTTGAAAATGTATTGGAAAGAGGACGGGGAGAAGTATGCCCCGTCTTCAAAAGCGTAAGGAGAGTAAAGGATGAAACAAGTGAAACGTCCCATGTCACAATCGTATATTGTAGGACTTCTTCTGGCATTTGCCGGAGGATATCTGGATGTATATACTTACGTGTGCCGGGGAGGTGTATTTGCAAATGCACAGACCGGGAACATGGTTCTTCTGGCCATCAGTGCGGCAGAAAAGGATTTTGGAAAGGTCATCAAATATCTGCTTCCAATCCTTGCGTTTATGCTTGGAATTCTGATCACAGAGTTTGTGAAATCCAGATACCGCTATAATACGGCGATCCATTGGAGACAGATTGTTATTGCAATAGAAATGCTGGTACTTTGTCTCATTGCGTTTGTACCGTCAGGGGGACTAGATGATTTTGTGAATATTGCAGTAGCTTTTGTTTGTTCCATGCAGGTAGAAAGTTTTCGTACATTTGAAGGAACGAGCAGCTATGCTACAACGATGTGTACAGGAAACTTACGTTCTGCGACAGAGCATCTGTTTTTTTCGGGACTGAATAAAAACAGGGAAGAAAGAAATACAAGCCTTAAATATTACGGAATTATCGTTATTTTTATTATAGGCGCCTTTGTGTCAATGAAAGTAACACAAAATATGGGAGAAAAATCAGTTTTGGTGGCATGTTTTATATTATTTACGGTGTTTTTGATCATGTTTATACCGAACGAGCAGAAAAACCATTCTTAATCAAACAACAGGGGGAGTAAAGACAACATGGAAAGAGATATGACGGTTGGAAGTCCGGCCAAAATGATCATCAATTTTACATTGCCTATTTTTCTTGGAAATGTATTTCAACAACTTTATAATATGGCGGATACGATTATCGTCGGCAAATTTGTAGGAGCGAAAGCGCTGGCGGCTGTAGGTTCTACAGGAACCATTATGTTTCTGATTATCGGATTTCTGACCGGGCTTACGGCAGGATTCACGGTACCTACGTCACAGAAATTTGGCGCCGGTGATATGAAGGCTATGAGGAAAACTGTGGGATCTGCAGTGATTCTTTCAGCAGTTGTATCTGCGGTAATGACGGTGATCAGTATGATAGGAATGCGAAGTCTGTTGAAGCTGATGAACACACCGGATGATATTTTTCAGGATGCCTATGCCTATATTATGGTAATATGCGGAGGGATTTTTGCACAAGTCCTTTACAATCTTCTGGCCAGTATTTTAAGAGCTCTTGGGAACAGCAAGACACCGCTTTACTTTCTGATTTTGGCAGCAGGGCTGAATGTAGTTCTAGACCTGGTATTTATCATTATCTTTCACATGGGTGCAGCCGGGGCGGCATATGCCACTGTAGTATCGCAGGGAGTATCGGGGCTTCTTTGTCTTGTATATATTATAAAAAAAGTACCGATTCTGCATCTGAAGAGAGAGGATTGGAGACTGGACGGAATGCTTGTGAAAATCCAGTTGGGAGTAGGTCTTCCGATGGCGCTCCAGTATTCTATAACAGCGATTGGTTCCATGATGATGCAGTCTGCCTTAAATATTCTGGGTTCTCTTGTTATTGCCGGTTTCACGGCAGGAAGTAAGATTGAGCAGCTTGTGACGCAGGCTTATGTTGCGCTTGGCACAACAATGGCAACTTACTGTGCACAGAACATGGGAGCAGGGAAAGTAGACCGGATTCGAAAAGGATTCAAAAGCAGTACAATGATCGGAATTGTATATTCGCTCATTGCAGGCGCGCTGATCATGACAGTAGGAAAATATTTAACTCCGCTGTTCCTCTCTGAAAATGTAACAGAGATTATGGGCTATGTGGACACTTATTTAAAATGTGTGGCAGCTTTCTTCATTCCGCTTACCATTGTTAACGTATACAGGAATGGAATTCAGGGAATGGGATATGGTCTCCTTCCGATGATGGCCGGAGTTGCGGAACTGATCGGTCGAGGTGTGGTTGCGATTGTGGCAGCCCGGGATAAGAGCTATGTAGGAGTCTGTATGGCAAGTCCTGCAGCCTGGGTACTGGCAGGAGGACTTTTGATTATCATGTATTTCTATGTCATCAGACAGAGTACAACACGGTTTGAAAATTATTATAAGTAGCAGAATAGAAAATTCATAGAAATACTCCGGTGTTCATACAATGGAATGATAAGAACAACCGGAGTATTTTTATGCATATTTTACTGTATATATCAGATTTCATTGTACCTGCAGTCATACTTGGAATTGTGATGCATGGTCTTTCACAAAATGTCAATGTCTATGATGAATTTATCAAAGGAGCCAAAAAAGGTTTTTTGACGGTGATCAAAATCATGCCGACTTTAATCGGCCTTATGGTAGCGGTAGGAATTCTGCGTGCGTCCGGATTCTTGGAATTTATAGGGAAATTTATCGGGCAGTTTACTTCCTACATAGGATTCCCAGGGGAACTTGTACCCCTTACGATTGTAAAAATGTTCTCCTCTTCCGCAGCGACCGGCCTTGTGCTCGATATATTTAAACAATATGGAACAGATTCACATATCGGTTTGATCGCTTCCATTTCCATGTGTTGTACAGAGACGATTTTTTATACCATGAGTGTATATTTTATGGCTGCAAAGGTGAAAAAAACGCGCTATACATTAACTGGAGCACTTCTTGCAACCTTAGCCGGACTCATAGCAAGTGTGATACTGGCAGGGAGCATGATCTAAAACCATACACAGATTATAAAGAAAAACGAGTCCGGATGCGCGGGTAAGGCAGCATATGGACTCGATTTTTACTTCTATTACTTTTCGTATGATTTCAACACATATTCCCTTACCACGTCAAAAGGCGCGGGACCTACATCCAGTACGGCTTTGTGGAATTTTTTCTGTGAGAAATCATCTCCTGTTTTTTTCATTACTTCTTTTTTCAATTCCAGCATTTCCACGTAACCGATATAGTATTTTAGATAATTCCCCGGATCAGAAACAATGAGTTCATAGATCTCGGAAATGGTATTTGTATCATCAATTCCGTATGCAGAGAAGAATTGAACCGTATCCGGCAAAGACCAACCGTCATAGTGGATTCCGATGTCGGCCAGGGCATAAAGACCGAGGATCAGAGAACTGTTTTTCTGTGCAAGAGTGGCTTCTTTTTTGGAAAGAGGGGTAAGGTAGTAGGAACACATTTCCGCATAAGTGGCCCAACCTTCCGTGTAGCCGCCGAAGTTGAGGATACTTCGAATGGGATCAGGCTCTTTTTGAGCAAAATAAGTTGTCTGATATAAATGTCCGGGGTAACCTTCATGAGCCAGTGTAGTAAAAAGATTTAAATCTTCCATATTATGCGCCCGGTTGATATATATGGTATTTTCGGAGGAATGATCGATACAAGGAATAAGGTAAAAAGCAGGACTTAGGTAAGGTTCCATAGTTTTTGGAACATATTTTACATCTGTGTTTACATTTGCCGGAGTGGGAAATGTTTTTGCAATCTTGCTTTCTAATTGTGCAAGGAGTTTGTCGGGACGATTCTCGTCAAAAGATAACTTAGAAAGCGTGGAAACTTCTAGAAACTGTCCCATCGCAGCAACGTCATTTTTTATCTGCTTTTGTATCAGCTTTTTTAATTCCGGTACAGATCTTGAAGAGCCGGTTTCCCGTGATACGACGTATTCATAATATTTTTTGCCATTATGAAGATTGCAGACACCGGAAAGTTCTGCGCCTGTGCCCTTTAGTTCTGTTAAAGCACTGACAAGAGATTGGTAAGCTGGAAGAAAAGAATTTTGAACAATCTGCTGATTTTTCTTGATATAATCTGCTTTTTGCTTTGCGGGAATCTCTTCCATATCTGAAATTCGCTGTTCAAAAGTGGAGTACATATAATTGTTTTCTCCCATATCGAGAAGGGATTGGCATTGTTCCAGCACAGTATCGACTATCTGATCCGAAAGAAAAAGTCCTTTTTCAGATTTTTCACGTTCCAGATCGATCAAAGATGCAAAGTACTGCGGTGTTGTTTCCAGCAGATTTAAGTATGTATCCACATCTTCCACGTCATAAAACTGATATTCTGCAAGGAGTACGGGAAGCTGAGCTTGTATACCGGTCAGAGGACTCAATGGCTCCTCATAGAGAAGAAAATCAGCTCCATCCTTGGCAGTATTTAAATAAGAAGCAAGAACATCATAAGTAAGCTTGTTTTCATCGGAAAGCGAATGATAGGGGAATGATTCGAGGGATTTCCGGCAATTTTCAATTGAAGCCATAGTTGTAACAGAATCGGTGTTGTAGGTACCGAAAGTAACAGGGGCATTTAGTATACCGTAGTCAGTGGGAGTTTGCAGTGTAAAATGAAGATTTAGTGTACTGGAAGCGGTCTCCTCCTGAAAAAGTGAAAGTGTAAATTTGCGGAAGGCATCATCGGATGATGGGTTTGTGCCCGTTGGCAGATATCCGGACAAAAAAGTAAAGCAAAGATAGGCGCAAAGGAGTCCGAAAATCAACATAATTCCACGGAGGCGTTGCTTTGCCAGTTTTTTGACTGATGAAAGGTTCATGAGATTCTCCACAGTATTTTTGACTATTTTATGATGTGTAAAAAGGAAATATAACTTCTACGCAGCATTAGAAAAACTTATAAAATCTGATAATTGATAAATAAAATGAGAAGAAATAAAAAAATATAAAAATAATAAAGAAAAATATTGACAAAATAAAATTTGAATGATATTATAAAGACAACAAGAAACCGAAGAGAAAACAAATATCAAATCTGAAAAGGAGATGAAAGATTCAAAAGTAGGACAATAATTTCTGACGAGAAAGGAAATTAGGGAAGCTTCAAATATAATAAGAGATCATTATATAAGAAGTGGAATCTGAAGAAGGAATTAGAAGTTTTCAAGTAAGTGGATTATAGTTGATCTGAAAGGTTGAAAGAAAAGGAGAACAGACCATTGGACAAGTCAGAATCGTAAATAGCTGTTATAATTAGGAAAATAATTATAACAGCTATTTTACGTGTGCTTTGTATATAGGAATTTTGATTTTATATCCGTCTTAATCTGTTTTTTAAAACAGGTCCGATAATAAGTGCAGCAATGATTTTAATTGTATCGCCCGGAAGATAAGGAAGTACTCCGGCAGCGACGCCCTGCATGAATGTAAGATCCATTTGTACTGCGAGCCATGCGCTTCCGAATGCATAAGTAATTGCAGTTCCGAGTATAAAGCCGAATGCGGAAGGAAGTCTTCTGCCATCTGACATTTCTATTACAAATCCACTGATCAATACAAGGAACAGATAGCCGATCATATATCCACCGGTTGGACCAAAAAGCCGTCCTACACCGCCGATGAATCCCGAGAACACCGGAAGACCGACAAATCCCAAGAGAAGATAAAGTATGCAGCTTACTACTCCGAATTTAGGGCCAAGCACATAGGCGCTCACATATAGGATAAAGGTGGCAAATGAAATTGGAACCGGACTAAAGGGAAGTGGAAGCGAAAATGGCGCTACAATACACAAAATAGAGGTCATAAGTGCGGTTAAAGTCAGTTGTTTGGTTGAAAGAATGGATGTTACCTGTTTTTTCATGTTGAGAATCTCCTTGTATATGAAATGGTTATATGGTATATAAATTCATTATAATAACGGGAAAAAGCATTGTCAAATATTCTTGCATTATGTTTCCGCCAGTTTTCACAAGAGAAATATCTGAATAAAAAGACGGAAAATTCAGACTATAAGCAAATGCAAGAAAAAAAGAAAAACTAAAAGAAATAAAATGAAAAATAGTGTTGACAAATGAGACGTGCAATGTTATTATAGACTCAACAAAAATAATAAGATTACTTCATAAAACAAATAAGAAAGAAGGAGGCTTCATCCAATGGACACGACAGAGCAGAACGTTCAATATATCGGTGGTATGGCAAATGGTTCCTATGATACAAGCCTTAACCATAGAAGATAACCGGTAAAGAATAAAGCAAATGATAAAAAGATTCGGAGAAGACCATAACCGGATATAGATAAGAATGATTCAGATTTGCAGATATATTGAATAGAAATTGTAATACCACGTGAATACAAAGCATGAATAGATGTGTAAAGAAACATCTCATTAATGATTCAATTCGGAACATAGTATAAGATAATTATAGAAGAGATAACTTGAGAAGAGTTATAGAGAGTATAATTAGCACTTATGTTTGCAAAAGATAAAGATTTGATATTGAAAGAAGATTCAACTTTAGATTGCAAGATACAATAGGCAGATAGGAACATAGAATCAAATCCCTCCGGAATTTATAAAATACAAAAGACAACTAAATACCCAGACAGCCCTTATAGTTAAGAAAATTATAAGGGCTGTTTTTTTTGACATTGACAAAGCTATGTGTTAAACTAGAACAGTAAAAATTTAACTATTGTTACAAAAGGTTAAAAAATAATTAATAGAGGTGAATATAACATTGGATAAGTACGAATATCGTGTCAAAACAGAGCAGATGCTTGATTACATGGAGAAAAAGCAGTACAAAAAGGCAATGGAAATAGCGGATACTATTGATTGGCGGAGAGTGAAAAACTCTACAATGCTTAGTACGGTAAGTGAAATATACGAATGTAATGGGGAGAACCAAAAGAGCAGAGACATTTTATTCATCGCATATGACCGGGCTCCGGAAAGTCGGAAAATTGTATATCGTCTAGGAACCTTGGCGGTGAAATTAAATGATTTGCAGGAAGCAGAGGATTGCTATGAGGAATTTATCAAAGTAGCACCGAAAGATCCAAATCGATACATTTTGAAATATAAGATATTAAGAGCGCAACATGCTCCGGTAAAGAAGCAGATAGAAGCTTTGGTTGAGTTTAAGAAAGTAGAATATGTGGAGAAATGGGCATATGAGCTTGCAAAACTCTATCATGAAGCCGGGAAGATTTCGGAATGTCTGGATGAATGTGATGATCTTATTTTGTGGTTTAGTGAAGGGAAATATGTTCTGGAGGCTATGAAGCTGAAGATGCAGTATAAGCCGCTGACTCCGCTTCAGCAGGAGAAATATAACCATTGTATTGAAAATGAGAAGAAGGCGCAGATTCAGACTGAGGAAAGAAATCCGGAAGAGATCAAAGAACTTACCCCGAGAGATACGGAAGAGGATTTGGGAAAGACACAAGTTTTTGAAGTGCCGAAAGAAGTTCTGAAAGGCAAGGAACAACAGGCGGATGAAATACAGGAAGAACCGGAAGATGTAGAGAAAGAAGTCATTTCGGAAGACGAGAAAATCAGCCGGGAAACAGCAGAGGAAAAAGAGACGGAAGAGGCAGTAGAAGATACGTCAGAAGAGACAGATACAGTGGAAGATCAAGAAGAAACTGTAGAAGAAGAGAAAGGCGAAGAGCCGGAATTTGGTGCCGGAAGCAAGATTATTCAGACAACAGTAGCAGGTGCCACATTGGCAGAGGCAGTGGCCAAGGGATTTGCAGCAGCAACAGGAAAAGAAATAACTGAACCGACAGTAGAAACTCCAATAGAAGTGGATTCTATAACAGAAGAAGCTTCTACAGAAGCAGAGACAATGCCGGAAGAAGAAAAGGAAATGGAAATGCCGGAGGAGACCCCAATGACAGCACAAGAAAAATTAGAAGGAATTTTGCAGAACTGGGAAGAAAAGCAAAGAGAAGTAGAACAGCAGATTGCAGAGAAAAAACAACAGGCGGAGGCAGAAAAAGCAGCACGCGAAGAAAGAATGCAAAGGGAAAGCATGTTTAATACAGTACCGATTATTCCAGATGATATTCAGAAGCTTTTAGATGATCTGGAAAATGGAATTTTAGACAGTGATGTAGATTCCTTAGATGATGAAGAGACGATGGCTATCTCGGAAGAATATACAGAAGACATTCCGGAAGAAGATTTCAACGAAGAAGAGTTTGATGAGGAAGAGGACTTTGACGAAGAAGATTTCGACGAGGAAGAAGACTTTGACGAAGAAGATTTCGACGAGGAAGAGGACTTTGATGAAGAAGACTTTGACGAAGAAGATTTCGACGAGGAAGAAGACTTTGACGAAGAAGATTTCGACGAGGAAGAGGACTTTGACGAAGAAGATTTCGACGAGGAAGAGGACTTTGATGAAGAAGACTTTGACGAAGAAGATTTCGATGAGGAAGAGGATTTTGACGAACTTGTAGACGATGAAGATTTCGTTGCGGAAGAGTTTGAAATCCCGGAAGAAGATGAGGAAGAAGAGATTGCAGACGAAGAAGAAATTGTTGAAGAGCCGGAGAAGGAAAAATCAGCTTTAGAACAGTTGGAAGAAGAGATTGAGGCAGAGAAGAACGTTTCGCCAGGCGGAGTATCATTTGATACAGGCTTTGTGGTACAAGGACGTTATGACCTTGATGTACAGAGCGAAGTTGGAATCAAAGCGGGACTAACAGAAGAACAGAAGAAATTATTCTCTTATTTTGTTCCGGTGCGAGGTATGAGCGAACAGCTTGTGGAAGTGCTTGAACATGATAAGCATTGCAAATCCAGATACGGAACTTCACGTACAGGTAACCTTCTGATCGTAGGACGTCCTGGTACAGGAAAAACAGTACTTGCGGTAAATGTAGTAAAGGCAATCCAAAAAGACAGAAAGTTAAAACAGGGCAAGGTTGCAATTGTAACAGGTGATGCGCTGAATAAAAAGGAATTGTCAAGTGTTATTAATAGGCTGAAAGGCGGAGCTCTTATTATTGAAAAAGCAGGTAAGATGAATACAAGAACGATTCGTGAGCTGAATGATTTGATGGAGGAGCAGACAGGAGAATTACTGTTTGTGTTAGAGGAACAGAGAAGACCACTTGAAAAGATGCTTTCTGTAAATCCGGAATTTAAACGTAAGTTTACTTCGAAATTGGAACTTCCGATTTTTATTAATGATGAATTGGTTACATTTGGTCAGACATATGCAAAAGAAAACGGTTACAAGATTGATGAGATGGGAATTCTTGCACTCTATAGCCGTATTGATATTCTGCAGAAAGAAGACCATGCAGTAACAGTAGCAGAGGTAAAAGAGATTCTGGATACAGCCATTGACAGAGCACAGAGAGCAAATGTAAAACATTTGATGAAGCGTGTATTTGGAAAGAGAACAGATAATGCAGACAGAGTGATTCTGACAGAACAAGATTTTAAATAAGGAAAAGTCTTAAGTCAGGATAGTTGTGTGAGAACTTTAAGAAAGGGGGTAAAACCCCTTTCTTTTTATGTGTTTCTAAAGTATAATAGGGGCATATAGAGCATATGGGAAGGTGAATACATGGGAGACACAAAGAGAACATATTCACATGAAATCGGTGAATTAGACCATTATTTATTTGGCCAGGGAAATCATTACGAAATTTATAAAAAAATGGGAGCGCACATGGTGAAGCAAGGAGAGACAGAAGGTGTCTATTTTGCTGTGTGGGCGCCGCATGCAGTATCCGTATCGGTAGTCGGTGAGTTTAACGATTGGGACAAAGATAGGAATCCGATGGAACGAGAAGAACCGTTAGGCATTTATACATGCTTTGTACCGGGAGTGAAGAAGGATATGCTTTATAAGTTCTGTATCCAGACATATTCGGGGCAGTTTATTTATAAGGCGGATCCGTTTGGGAATAGTTTTGAGATGAGACCGGGAACGGCAGCGAAGATTACGGACATCAGTGATCTGAAGTGGACCGATGCCGATTGGATGGAAAAGAGAAAAGAATGGGATCACCGTAAGAATCCGGTATCTATTTATGAAGTACACTTAGGATCATGGAAGCGTCATGCAGGATGCAAGGAAGATGATGGATTCTATACATACCGTGAATTTGCAGATGAAGTGATCAAATATATGAAGGATATGGGATATACGCATATTGAACTTATGGGGATTGCAGAGCATCCCTTTGATGGTTCGTGGGGATATCAGGTGACCGGATATTATGCGCCGACATCCCGCTATGGAACACCGGAAGATTTTGCGTATATGATCAATAAGTTTCATAAGAATAAAATAGGAGTAATCCTTGATTGGGTACCGGCACACTTTCCGAAAGATGAACATGGATTGGCTGATTTTGACGGAACTCCGTTGTTTGAATATGCTGATCCGAAGAAAGGGGAGCATCCGGACTGGGGAACGAAGATTTTTGATTATAGTAAATCTGAAGTGCGGAATTTTCTGATTGCCAATGCATTATTTTGGATTGAGTATTTTCACATTGATGGTCTCCGTGTGGATGCAGTTGCCTCCATGTTGTATTTGGATTACGGAAAGCAGGATGGACAGTGGATTGCCAACGAATATGGAGGCAATCAGAACCTGGATGCTATTGAGTTTTTCAAGCATTTGAATTCCGTTGTTCTTGGAAGAAATCATGGCGCGCTTATGATTGCGGAGGAGTCAACGGCATGGCCGCGTGTAACGGACAAGCCGGAGAACGATGGGCTTGGGTTTAGTCTGAAGTGGAATATGGGATGGATGCATGATTTTACGGAGTATATGAAATTGGATCCATATTTCCGGAAACCAAACCACCATTTGATGACGTTTGCAATGACGTATGCGTATAGTGAAAATTATGTTCTTGTATTGTCGCATGATGAGGTTGTTCATTTGAAATGTTCTATGCTTAATAAGATGCCGGGACTTGGATTTGATAAGTTTGCGAATCTGAAGGTTGGTTATGCATTTATGATGGGGCATCCGGGCAAGAAGTTATTATTCATGGGACAGGATTTCGCGCAGCTTCGGGAATGGAGCGAGGCAAGAGAATTGGATTGGTTTCTTCTTGCAGAAGAGAATCACCAGGTACTTCAGAATTTCACAAGAGATCTGTTAAAGCTTTATCGTAAGAATAAGGCAATGTATGAATGTGATAATGAGCCGGCGGGATTTGAGTGGATCAATCCGAATGATGCGGATAGAAGCATTTATAGCTTTATGAGACATTCCAAGGATGGCAAGAAGAATCTCTTGTTTGTATGTAATTTTACACCGGTAGAGCGGCCGGAATACCGGGTGGGAGTCCCGAGAAGAAAACAGTATAAGCTTGTTCTGAATAGTGATGAGAAATGTTATGGAGGAACAGGCGCTGAAAGGCCGAAGGTCTATAAGGCAGTGAAGAGCGAGTGCGATGGAAGAGATTATTCTTTTGCGTATCCGCTTCCACCATATGGAGTGGCTGTATTTGAGTTTTAAAATAGTTGATTAGAGAATGGAAATATAATGAAGCGTTGTTAAAGTAGGTGAATGGTTGAACCGAAAAACAACGCTTCTATTTTATTGTTATCGATCATATATTATTATTATGAACAATATTGAAGGGTGCCGGTTTATAAAAGGGGGGAATGATAAGCATGAATTTAAGGAAGGGGTTCAGAAGAGGCACGGCTTTTTTGATGGCATTATTGATGATTTTGATGCTGAGTGGGCATGGAACAGAAATTGTGTTTGCCGAGGAAACAACAAATGTACAAGCTGGAGTTGGCTTCACTGCGTTAGATGATCATCTGGTGGAAGGGATGACGCCTAAGGGGACGAGAATTCATCTGTTTGATTACTGGTCTACACAGAGAGAGGCAAATGATAGAATTAGTAATTCGAATGATGGTGGAATTAATGCAGGACATGATTTTAAATTTACGCATGGTTCTAATGGATTTGATAATATGAATGCATGGACCGGGAGCTCAAATCCCAGAACTGGCATCGTGAAAAATAAACTAGGTGAAAATGGATATCCTGAATTTTCTAAACGGGCTGGACAGAAAGAAGAATCTTTAGACTATATATTTGATCCTTCTATCCGGCATGAGGGTAAGGCAAGTTATGACAATGTAGAAGGATTGCTCCAGGTCGATCAAGATGGATATTATTATTATGATTGTCAGAAGAATTATGCAGCTTTTGATGAGAGTACAAAAAAGTTTAAGTTATATGATGAACCGGGTGTATTTACAGGAGATAAATGGAGTCGTAGATGGACAACTTCCAATAGTAATAATGGTCAGTTTTTTCCATTTAATACAGCGGATGGTGTTTTTACTGAAAGAAGGAATCAGTTAGAACAATTGAGAGTAAACTCGAAATCCAATACGGATAATAATAGAGATCAGCAATCAGATGAAGGATACTGTGAGTCCCCTTTTAACCACTATTTTGGATTGTCCATGAGTACACAGTTTATACAACGGGATGGAGGACATACTGAGAAAGATGGGCCGGCAATGACTTATGAATTCAGTGGTGATGATGATGTGTGGGTATTTATCGATAATGTTTTGGTTGCAGATTTGGGTGGTATTCATAGTAAGGCTACATTGAGAATTTATTTCTCTACTGGAAATATCTATATTAATGAAAATCTAAATGGGAATTTACGTGAAAAGTTTCGTGATGCCGGTATAAGTGGGAATTTTATCCCGGGCACGAATATTTTTGCAGATGATACATATCATACATTAGATTTTTTCTATTTGGAGCGTGGGAATGCGGATTCTAATATGCATTTGAAGTTTAATCTTGTTACGGTTCCGGAAAGTGAGATTATTAAAGTTGATCAGATTGGGGAAGCTGTCCCGGGTGCTGAATTTACATTGTACCATACGAACAGTGACTATGAGATTGATGACCAGGCAGAAGTGATTGCCACCGGAACTACAGATGAAAAGGGGCAGTTTGTATTAATTAGCCCTGATGGAAGGCTAATTAGTCTACAGAATCTGAATGAGTATAAGGAAAAGTATTTTGTACTCAAAGAGACAACAGTTCCTATGGGGTATAGAACAGCCGGAGACGGAGAAATAAAGCTCTACATTCCGGAAAATGTAAAATCTCCGGTTTTGCTGACATATGACTCCTGGAACACAGGTTCGCGATCTCTTGCCAAGCTGATGACGACTGCGGATCCTGTGATTCACCTTGTTCCGAATGCGGGTGGAAGTGAAGGACCGGAAGGCAATAGTGATATTGATCTGGGCAATGGGGGGAAGATGTTTGCAGTAGTGCTGCAGTATGATCATAGCGATGAGACGAAGGATTTGACAAATCCGAATAACTGGCATGCTGTATCCGGGGACCCAATTGGCGGCTGGATGGTGCAGGAAGGTACAGCTATGAGTGACATTATTGCCGTTGCCAAACAAAATCCGTATGTGTTTGAGCTGGATTCCAGCGGGGCTTATAAAGCAGAAGTAGAAGAACTGGTGGGAGATGTCTTAAAGTATTACTTTATGCAGGGAAACCCAATAGCAGAAAATACAGACTATACGGTAGGCTATTATTATACAACGGAAGATTCCTTGGATGATGCAACTGCAGATAATACATGGAGGGTGCAGAGTGATGATTTTGAGAGAATGTTTGCAGCCAGGCTTTATGTACCTAACATCGAAAACCATGTGTATGTAAGAAAAGTAGATGAGGCAGGAAATGCTGTCAGAGGAGCTGAATTCGGACTTTTCAGTGAGTCAAATGATGGCATAGATATAGGACTGGATGGTTCGGTAACAATCAGTAAAGATGCTGAGCCGGATTATCGGGGAACCACGGATATAATTTCCGGATATCCGTTTAAAGATGACATAGAAGGCTCTCTTATATTTCCGCAGGAGGGCGGGCTTCCTATGGGTACCTATTACCTGAAGGAACTGTCGGTTCCTGAAGGATATAAACGGAATGATAAGATTATAAAGATTGTGATTGATCAATCCGGTATATATCCGGATGCCGGTGAAAAAGATGACGGTATTGTGGTAAATCGGAGTATCGGTATGATTGTCAAGAGTATGGTTCAGTTTGCCGCTGGTGATGATGTGGATAATACTTTACATGATTTGATCATGAATCTTAAAGTGAGCAATAGCTATAATGGAGATCAGACACAATGGAAAGGCACAGATCAGACTACTTATCTGAAGTTTCAGCCTGACGATAGCCAAACGATACTGGAATATGCAGCGCTTGAAGGGTACCCGGCTATGTTTGATATTGACGAGGGATGGTCTGGATTGGAGATCAAGCAAAGAATTGGATTACATTGGCATACCAATATGAAATACTCGAAGAGATGCCAAAGGCAAGTGGTTCCCAAGATGGAGTTTTCGATTATAGTGCAGTAAAAGACAGATTGGAGGAGTATGACGGGGATCCGAATTTATTCGGTGGCGGACAATCTTCTGAATTTGGAGTAAATAGCAAAATAGCCATTATTGGCGGCATATTGGTCTATGTTGTTATAGGTGCTGTGGTGACATATTTTATAAGACGAAGAGAGCACGGTAGATAAGAATAGAAGGCTGAAGAGGAGTCCTACTGGACAGAATCTTCAGCCTTCTATTTATGTGCAATGCACATTCTCTTTTATCGTCTCGCTTTGATGACTTTCAGTCTTGTGAATTCTTCCCTTTCTTTTTCCTCCAGTGCGTTTGTAATCGTGTACACCAGATTTGTATAGGTTGGAATTGTGATATTTTTCAGAGCGTTGGCTCTTTTCTGGGTTTTCTTAATATTCGTTGCAAGCCGGTAAGCGGAAGTCTCCACCATGGAAAGGCGGATCGTCAGCTCCTTTACTTTCTGGAAGGCCTCTCTTGCTTTATCAAGAGATTCCTTTGTAGTAGAGAAGGAGTTGGTCGGAACCTTTTCATCCGGAGTATAAGCAACGAGAGGAATCTCAGTACCCATGATACTTCGGCTTTTGATCCGGATAGAATCTTCAATCGGCACCGTGTAGGCAATCTGGGAAACGGTGTTGATTCCGTTCTCAATATTCGCCCGTTGGAGACATTTGTAGGCGTAGGTAAATGTACTGTCGATCTGTTCCTGAATGTCCTTCGCCTGCGCAATCAGATCCATAAGCTCGCGGATGAGAATGTTACGTTTCTTATCCATAAGATCAAACCCTTGTTTTGCAAGAGAAAGGGAGTTTTTAGCAAGTATTAAGTTTCCTTTCGTAGGAAATGAACGTGGATCCATAACATCCCTTCCTTTCTAGTTTGTTGCTGCTCCTTCTGACGGATAGAACTGTTCCAGAATCTTTGTATCAATTCGGTCAAGTTCTTCTCTAGGAAGCATTTTCAGAAGTTCCCATCCAAGGTCTAATGTTTCTTCTATCGTACGGTTTTCTTCCGGTCCCTGTCCGATATAGCGTTCCTCGAAAGCCTTACCGAAAGCAAGGTATTTCTTATCGATAGGAGAAAGTTCGTCTTCACCGATAACAGAAGCCAGGTTTCTTGCCTCTCCTACTTTTGCGTAAGCGGAGAATAACTGGTTGGCAAGATCTTGATGATCGATTCTTGTGTAGCCTTCACCGATACCGTCTTTCATCAGACGGGAAAGGGATGGCAGAATGTTGATCGGCGGATAAATAGACTGTCCGTGAAGGTTTCGGTCTAATACGATCTGTCCTTCTGTAATATATCCTGTTAAGTCCGGAATCGGATGCGTGATATCATCATTTGGCATAGTCAGGATCGGAAGCTGTGTTACAGAGCCTTTCTTTCCTGCAACGATGCCGGCACGTTCATAAATGGTTGCCAGTTCACTGTATAAGTATCCCGGGAATCCTTTACGGCTAGGAATCTCACCCTTGGAAGAGGAAACTTCACGCATGGCCTCGGCAAAGGAAGTCATATCCGTTAGGATTACAAGAATGTGCATTCCTTTTTCAAATGCCAGATATTCTGCCACAGTCAGGGCAACCTTTGGCGTAATAAGTCGTTCTACTACCGGGTCATTTGCCAGGTTTAAGAACATGGCAACGTGATCGGATACACCGCTTTCCTCAAATGTACGGCGGAAGAAATCAGCTACGTCATGTTTGACACCCATGGCGCCAAATACGATGGCAAATTCTTCATCGGAATCGTCTCCGAGGGATGCCTGCTTTACGATCTGGGCGGCAAGCTGATCGTGAGGAAGACCGTTTCCAGAGAAAATCGGAAGTTTCTGTCCACGGATCAGAGTCGTAAGTCCATCGATAGCAGAAATACCCGTACGGATATAGTTACGTGGATATTCACGTTTTACCGGGTTGAGCGGAAGACCGTTTACATCACGTTTCAAAGTAGATGTGATCGGGCCGAGGTTATCGATCGGCTGTCCGATACCGTTGAAGGTACGTCCCAACATGTTTGAGGAGAGAGCAATCTCCATCGGGTGACCTGTCAACTTTGTATGTGTATTCAGAAGGGACATGTTTTCTGTTCCTTCGAATACCTGGATTACGGCCTTGTCTTCGTAGATTTCTACGATACGGCCAAGTTTGCGTTCATTTTTGTCCACAACGAATTCCACGATTTCATCGTAAAATGCGTCCTGAACACCCTCTAAAGCAATCAGAGGGCCGTTGATATTGCTTAAGCCTAAATATTCAATTGACATAACTAGCTCCTCCTTATGCGTTTCGTTCCATGACGCGGTCATAGAATGCGTCAATATCTTTCATATAGTTGTCAAATAAATCCAATCTGTCGTTTGGCACATCATATTTCATGGCAATGACGCGCTCGAAGATATTTTCTTCTTTCAATACGGAAATCGGCATGTTCATAGTGATCAGGTCTCTTGATTTCCGATACAGATGCAAAATGACTTCCATCATTTTGAACTGTTTTTCCAAAGATACGCAAGTATCATCTTTATGGAAAGCGTTCTGCTGTAAGAAACCGAGACGAATGACTTTGGCAATCTCAAGCACGAGTTTCTGATCATCCGGAAGTACGTCGCTTCCGATCAGTTTTACGATTTCCATTAAGCTACTTTCCTGATTGAGAATGGCCATCAGACGATTGCGGTCATCCACAAATTTCGGAGAAACATGTTCGCTGTACCAAGGAGCCAGATCAAGCAGATATTCACTGTAACTTGTCAGCCAGTGGATCGCAGGGAAATGTCTGGAGTAAGCAAGGCTCTTATCCAATCCCCAGAAACAGCGGACGAAACGTTTTGTATTCTGTGTAACCGGTTCTGAGAAGTCACCACCTTGTGGAGAAACCGCACCGATAATAGAGACGGAACCGTCTGTACCGTTTAAGTTGTGCATCATTCCTGCGCGCTCATAGAAAGCAGAAAGGCGGGATGCCAGGTATGCCGGGAATCCTTCTTCTGCAGGCATTTCTTCCAGACGTCCGGATAATTCACGGAGAGCCTCTGCCCAACGGGATGTGGAGTCGGCCATAATGGCTACGTCATAACCCATATCACGATAATACTCGGCAAGAGTCAGACCGGTATAAATACTGGCCTCACGGGCAGCAACCGGCATATTGGAAGTGTTGGCGATCAGTGTAGTACGATCCATGAGAGGATTGCCGGATTTCGGGTCGATCAGTTTCGTAAACTCTTCCAGAACCTGAGTCATCTCGTTTCCACGTTCTCCGCAGCCGATGTAGATGATGATGTCGGCATCGGACCATTTTGCAATCTGGTGCTGCGTCATAGTCTTTCCTGTACCGAAACCACCCGGAACACAGGCAGTACCTCCTTTTGCAATTGGGAACATAGTATCTAAGATACGTTGTCCTGTTACAAGAGGAATGGAAGCCGGGAAGCGGTGGTGAGTCGGTCTTGGGACACGGATTGGCCAACGCTGTGTCATAGTCAGTTCCATTTTTTTGCCGGTATCGGTTTCTAAAGTAACAAGCACGTCGTCAATGGTGTATGCTCCATCAGCCACAACAGAAAGTACAGTACCGTTTACAGTTGGAGGCACCATACATTTGTGTACGATGGCAGAAGTTTCAGGAACTTCCGCAATAATGTCGCCGCCATGGAGAATGTCTCCTTCTTTTACGGTGATGTGGGCGTTCCATTTTTTCTGGCGATCCAGAGAATCTACGCTGACACCACGGCTGATGAAAGCGCCGGAGTTTTCTCCGATTTTTTCAAGCGGTCTTTCAATACCGTCAAAAATATTGTTCAAAATACCAGGGGCAAGAGTAACAGATACCGCATTTCCTGAGGCTTCTACGATTTCGCCCGGTCTAAGTCCTGTTGTTTCCTCATAGACCTGCACCGTTGTCATATCTTTGTCTAAGGCAATAACCTCGCCTACAAGACGTTCATTTCCAACATATACCATTTCGGACATTTTGAATCCGGTATTGCCTTTCAGATAGATGACAGGACCGTTGATACCGTATATGGATGCTGTTCTAGTCATTTATCTCACCTCCCGAGAATAAGAAATTATCATATTCTTCCTGTAGCAAGGAAGAAAAGGAATTATCGATCAGAATATGTCTGTCGTGAATAACTGCGCGCACACCGCCAAGGAAATCTTCTTTGCTTATGGTAAGTACGGCTCCTGTACGTTTTTCAAGCATTTCCTTTTTGTCTGCATCGGAAGGATTGATGTAGATTGTCATATCTTCACCCTGAGCAAATGAGAGAGCCTTGCTGATATGTTTCACAAGCAGTTCGTCATAAGCATCGGTTTTCATATATTCTTCCGTCAGTTCTAATACACGTTTGAAAAGTTGATTTTTCAACTGTGTCTGGCACTTTCCCTGCTTTCTTTTTAAATCAAGCTGAGATTTGGCCAGGGCCTTGTTCAATTCCTGTTTTGCGTTATTTGTTTCTGTCTTTATTGTCAATTCGGCCTGTCTTAAGGCAGTCTCTTTATGGTCATCGAAAATCTTCTCAAGAGCATCGGAGTGTTCTTTGATGATCCGGTTTCCTGAAGCTCTTGCCTCTTCCATGGAAGCATTTTTCAGATGTTCAATCTTCTCTTCTAATGTCAAATGTGTCACCTTCTTTATAGTTTTAGTCCAATTGCTTCATTTACATAGGATGTGATAAAGTTTTTCTTACGTCCGGTTCCGTGTCTGTCGGGAATCTCTATAAGAAGAGGCATTTTACGTTTCAACTTCATCTCATCGATGATGTCAGGGAATTCTCGTCCGAGTTTCTCTGTAAGAAGTACGATGCCAAGATCTTTGTCATTCATGGCGGTGGTAAGAGCCTCGTAAAGCTCTTCCCGCTCATGAACAACGATTCCGTCTACGCCGGCCAGGCGCATGCCTGTGTAAGTGTCTACGTTATCACTGATCAGATACATTTTCATAGATTACAGTTTACCTAAGATCATGAAAGAAATAATCAGTCCGTACAGACAGACACCTTCTGCAAGACCTACGAAAATGAGTGACTTACCAAGTACGCTGGAATCTTCGCTGATTGCTCCTAAAGCTGCACTTGCTGCACTTGCTACGGCGATACCACCACCGATACAAGAAAGACCTGTAACAAGGGCTGCTGCGATGTAGCCAAGTCCTACGGAAAGTCCGCCGGATGTTGCTGTAGAAGAAGCGGCCTGTACATTTCCACCGTACATCATGATAGAAGCGATGACAAAAGCACCAAAGAAGAAAAATACGTTTGTTCCGATGGCTCTTTTATAGCGTTTTTTGTTCTTTTCTCCGATTAAATAGTATCCGAAAGGAACCATAATACTTAAAACTAAAGTGATGATTAATGTTAATTTTGTTACGAAACTCATGATTGTGTCCTCCTAATTGTATGGTTTAAATTCGCGTCCTGTTCCTTTGTAAAAACGGCTGAACATCTCGTAATATTCCAATCTTAATACCTGGATTCCTACGATTAGCCCTTCCATACCGCAGACGAAAAGGTTACCGCCTACGACAACTACCCAATTCGGGTTACCGGTTTCAGCCCCTGCCAGCATAAGCACAACTTCCATCATGGCTGCGTGGCTTACGGCAAATGCACCGATACGGACAAAGGAAAGTGTATTGGAAAAATAACTTAATAATGTTTCAAACATTTCAAAAACTGCCTGTACGACAAACATAACTTTGCCTTCTTCAGAATGTTCTGCGCGTTTCTCAAGCTTCGCTGTGAGAGGCTCTTTGAAAAGCATAAGAAGAAGCGGAATACCGAACATGACGATCAGTACAATGGTTCCCGGCAGTTTGTTGCCCGTCATGAACAGTACAACAGACAAAACGACAGATCCGTAGAATACAAGACCTGCGATTCCGTTCTGATCAAGCAAAGCTTCTGTGTCATGCGCTTTTTTGGCATTGATAATATGGAAGATCATGGATAAAAGAATGATTCCCATACCAAAAGCAATGGCAACGATAAATACGGTATTCAGTTTACCGATAAACGGTAATGTCGTCATGTGCGAAATCGGCCGGATCCATCTTGCTTCAATAATATCTTCAAAGCCGAATACGCTTCCGAACATAAATCCGAAGAATGTAGAGAAGATACCGGCAATGGAAATGATTCCTGCAAGGTTGATCTTCTTCAGTTTGTAAAGGAGCGCGCCCCCGATAAAGAGGCATAACCCCTGTCCTACATCGCCGAACATGGCGCCGAAGATAAAGGTGTAAGTCAGCGCCACGAAAATGGTAGGGTCTATTTCATTGTGAGCCGGAAGACCGTACATCCGGATAAACATCTCAAACGGCTTGAAGAATTTTGGATTCTTAAGCTTGGTAGGCGGCTCGCTGAAGTACTCCTCATTATTGTCTTCTACAATGACAAAGACATCAGGATCCTTCTTAATATCGTCCATGAACAGTGAAAACTGATCCTCAGGCATCCAGCCGCAGAGAATAAAGTGATCTCCACGCTTATTTTCCACAAGAGCTGCCAGCTTACGGACGTCGAAGTTGTTGCTTAGCTCAGTGAGACGTTTTCTTACTGCAAGAAGTTTCGGTCCGTCATCTTTAAAGGCTGCCCGGATTTTATCGTCAGTAGAAAGAATTTCGGTATTCAAAGCCGCGATTTCTTCTTCCAGTTTCCGGCATACTTCTCTTGTTGTTCCTTCATATTCATCCGGCAGACGAAGCCGTTCAAAATGAAGGGATTTGAAAATCGCATCAAGCTGCTGAATATTGCTCTCTGCTGAAAAATATACGCCATATACATGGGTATCGTCTCTGGATCCTTCCAAAAAGATCACATCCAGATCTTCATATACATATTTCTCAAGCTTGTGATAGTATTCCACAGGTACACGGCCAAAACGGAATTTGATAAATTTGTACTGTGTTACTTCGTGGATACTGAAATCAATGGGACGGAATGGTTCCACAAGCTGTAAAACTTCCCGGCAATGTCCCTGTCTCTTTTTCAGCTCATCCTCTTTTTCACGGAAGTTCATGTATGTCTGATTCATGTCGCGGATGAAAGAAAACATTTCTCCCGGAGAGAAGTCGACGTTTTCAGAATTTCCTGTGTCCTCAATATAATTGGCGAACTGATTGGCTTTGTCAAGGGAATCCTTAAATGGATTTACTTCGACAAAAGGTAACAGATTGTCTACGGTTTTCAGTTCGGAGAGGGTATTTTCAAGCTGAATTTCATATTTGGAAAGATACTGGTCGCAGATACGGTCAATATCTCTCTTATGAGCTGTGATTGTGATAAATTTCATTTTTACAATCATAGTCGCTGTACACCTCCTGCATACTCAAGTGTTTCCCTTGGCGTCAAACCGTAGCGGATACATTCAAGTGTTGTAGTTAATTTTTCTAGTTCCTCTTCCTTTAAGAAAAGGTATGTGTTGACTGCGGAGAGAGAATAAGGAAACTTTCTTCTCTCGGCTTTGTACAGACGGTTCAGAGAATCCTTATACAGATGCTCAATCGTGTGAGTACTGTCAAAAACATATCTTTTTGCATAGTATGTCTTCTGAACTGCAGTCATAAACTCATCAACACCGGCAGTTTCCACAAGATTCTTTAAGTCGTCTTGTTTCAAATGATACTGTATCGGGATGAGCATAGCATAGATATCGGCAGGAGAGAGTGTGTAATACTTCTTCGCTCTGTATATCCATTGCAGATTGAGAAGATCAATCTTGTAACCGGAGCTCTTTGTAAACATTTCCAGATCCTTTTTCTTCAATATTTTTTTGCGTTCTTTCCATATAGCAGAAAAATAATAAAGGTCTAAGGCGAGGTCATAGTCAAATAAGCTCGGGTTGCCGCTTTCTGATAATTTCTTCAGAGGAGCATAGTACTCCGTATCTTTCAAGGCTTCCACAAGACCCTCCATAGATCTGGCAGTGATGAGACTGTCAATGGAGATTTGGGAATATTTGTCAAAAAACGGTTTCTTATAGTTGAGATCAAAAGGCTCCTGGTAGTGATTGAACACGATCCGGGAGCAGTAATTGATAAGATCCACTTCATAACGTTTCATATATAATTTTAAAAAGTGACGAACTTCAAGGCTGGAAAAGGAATAGAGTCTTGAATAATCGTTATAAAGCGACTGGGTCAGAAGCTTTTCCACATCACCACGGTGGAGAGTATTTACATCCGCATCCCGGAGAATTTCTTCATAGCCGGCTGTGGTCTTTAAATAGTTCACGGCTTCTGTTACGCTTCCCAGATTGGCGATCTCTTCAAAGTTCTGTTCGGTAAGCAGATGGGACTGCATGGCGCGGATCTTGGTGACGACACCGCTGTATTTCAATAAGCTACCCATTATGCTACCTCTGTTATGCGAGCCAGAATAGCCCGTGCATATTCTTCGTGTCTGGCCTCATACTCTTCATTGTATGCGCGGAGCGTATCATCACTGGCCTTTTGAAGTTGGGTAAGTTCTTCACTCATCCGGCTTTCCAGATGTGCACGGATATCTTTTAACTTATTTTCCGTATCGGCCTTAAGGAACTCATCAAATTCCTGCTTTTTCTCCGCCATTTCCCGGTCTAAAACTTCTTTTTGGGATTCTGCATGTTCTACGATAGAATCTGCGGAAGTCTCGATTTCTGATAGTCTTTTTACAATCGAATCCATGAGCAATCCTCCTTTAAAAATTTTAAAAAATCTACGCTATTAATCATACTCTTATTCTGTTAAAATACTATAGAAAAGATTGCAGAAAAAATCTTAAAAAAAAACAAAAAAAATGATAAATTTAACTAAAAAACAGGGAGGAAAACAGATGAGATTGAGAAATATACCGAGAGCGCAGGAGGAAATCGATGCAAGTCCGGTGGCAATAAAAGATGAGAAAAATCATAGGGGAAAATGGGCGGAAGTGTTCGGAAACGAACACCCGATCCATATAGAAATCGGAATGGGGAAAGGACAGTTTATTTTGGAACTGGCGAAGAGAAATCCGGAAATCAATTACATTGGGATTGAACGTTATTCCAGTGTACTTTTGAGAGCATTGGAAAAATTCAGTACAGAAGAGTATGAAGAACTTCAAAATATACGCTTTATCTGTATGGATGCGGCAGAACTTGATGAAATATTTGCATCGGAGGAAGTGGAGAAAATATATTTGAATTTCTCCGATCCGTGGCCGAAAGCAAGACATGCAAGAAGAAGGCTGACATCCACGAGATTTTTAAGCGTTTACGAAAAGGTACTTGTGGAAGAAGGCGTAGTGGAATTTAAGACGGACAACAGACCTCTTTTTGAGTTCTCACTGGAGCAGGTAGAAGAGGTAGGATGGGAACTGAAAGCCCATACCTTCGATTTGCATAATAATAAGGAAATGAATGATGGAAATATCATGACAGAGTATGAGGCGAAGTTCTCGGCTATGGGGAATCCGATTCATAAACTGGTTGCAGCAAGAAAGTAAAAGGTGGGTCTTGCATATCTTGATAAAAAAGGATGTGCAACATGGGACGAAAAAAGAAATGTAAAGATATCATACAGTGTATGCTTTATGAAAGACCAGGATTGAATAAGAGGCTGACCTGCATGAAAAAATCTTTTGATGAGGTGTTCCATATCTTGAATCCTCGGTGCAAATGCGGAAAAGATGTATAGTCGGTATAGTTTTGCGGTGACAGGGAATGCTTAAAATAAAAAAGGCAGGATCAGTATGAGCAATCAATTAATTCATGAAAAGTCACCGTATTTGCTGCAACATGCACAGAACCCGGTAAATTGGTATCCCTGGTGTGAGGAAGCGTTTGCAAAAGCAAGGAAGGAGAACAAGCCGATATTTTTAAGTATCGGATATTCTACATGTCATTGGTGCCATGTGATGGAAAAGGAATCTTTTGAAGATGAGGAGACGGCAAGGATACTCAATGAACATTATATTGCCATAAAAGTGGACAGAGAAGAGAGGCCGGATATCGATACCGTGTATATGGCGGTTTGCCAGGAAATGACCGGGCAAGGCGGCTGGCCATTGACCATTCTTATGACAGCGGAACAGAAACCATTTTTTGCAGGCACTTATTTCACGAAGAAAAGCAATGGACGTATGTATGGTCTGGATGGGATCCTGAGGGAAGTTGCAAAGGACTGGGAGGAAAATAGAGGGGAAATAGAAAAGATTTCTGATAAAGTGTCGGCTTTCATGCATGGGAATTCCAGAATCCGGATAAATGAGAGTGAACCGGATAAGAGCATATTGAAGGAAGCGGCACAGACTTTTGAAGATAATTATGACAGGAGATACGGTGGATTTGGAACGGCACCGAAATTCCCTATGGCACATAATCTTCTTTTCCTTATGCGGTATGCACAGTTTGAAGGGGAAAAAGAATGGGCAGATATGGCTTATGATACACTACTTCATATGTACAGAGGCGGAATTTTTGATCATATCGGCGGTGGATTTTCACGATATTCCACAGATGAAAAATGGCTCGTACCACATTTTGAAAAGATGCTCTACGATAACGCGCTTCTTAGTTATACTTATCTGGAGGCATACCAGCTTACTAAAAGTGGGATTTTCCGAGAGGCAGCCGAGAAGACAATGCACTATGTACTTTCGGAACTTACAGATGGCGGTGGTGGCTTTTACTGCGGGCAGGATGCGGACGCTGATGGAGAAGAGGGCGGCTACTATACTTTTGTTGAAGAGGAGATTACGGAAGTCCTTGGTGAGGAAGACGGCAAAGCATTTAATCAGTGGTTTGGATTGTCCGGAACAAGTACTTTGGGGAAGATGGTTCCAAATCTAATCCAAAATGAACAGTATGAAACGTTGAATCCGGAAATTTCCCATTTGTGCAGTAAAGTCTTGGAGTATAGAAAAGAACGCACAAAGCTTCATAAGGATGATAAGATTCTGACTTCATGGAATGGGCTTATGATTGCTGCACTTTCAAAGGCATATCATGTGCTTGGGGAAGAGCGGTATCTGAATGCTGCGAAAAGGGCAGAGCGTTTTGTGGAAGAAAAGCTTTGCGGGCCGGATGGAAGATTTCTGGTACGTTTCCGTGAGGGCGAATCCATAGGAAGTGGGATTTTGGAAGATTATGCATTTATGGGGTTTGGCTTTCTGGAACTTTACAATGCGTCATTTGACATACAGTATTTGGAAAAACTGATCCGGACGGCAGAGTTGATGGTGGAGTATTTTGAAGATGAAGAAAATGGCGGATACTATCTTTATGCTTCAGATGCGGAAAAACTTCTGATTCGTCCAAAAGAAATATATGATGGCGCGCTTCCATCAGGAAACAGCATGGTTGGATATCTGCTTGTAAATCTAGCGCATTTGACAGGGGAAACTGTCTGGATAGAAAGGAGCGGCCGTCAGCTTCGGTTTCTTGCGCAGAATGTCAAAGATTATCCGGCAGGATACAGCTTTACCCTTCTTGCCATGTTAGAAGAACTGTATGCTTATCGGGATCTTGTATGTACAGCTTCATGTATAGAAGATGTGAAACCTTTGAAAGAGAAACTTAAGGAAAGATGGTGTGGAAATCTTTCTGTGCTTGTGAAGACGGATGAGAATAAAGAAAGAGTAGACCGGATCGCTCCGTTTACAAGGGAGTATCCGTTTGAAAAGAATAGTGCACTTTATTTTCTTTGCCAGGATGGAGCATGTATGCCCCCGGTAGATGATGTGGAAAAGCTTGAACTTTTTTGGAGAGAATGATATAATAAATAAGATGAAACGGGAAAAGCAGGTTTAACAACCTGTTTTTCTTGCGTTTAGAGGGAAATTTATTAAAGTAAAGTGATAAAAGGAGGATGCTATGAAGGCAGAAACGAAAAAAGAATTGAAAGATATCTTTGACTTGAAGAAGATATTTTTCGTACTGCTCGGAAACACAGTGTATGCAACCGGAATTGCAACATTTGTACTTCCGACAGGATTGATTACAGGGGGAACAACAGGACTTGGTCTGATTGCGAATCACTATTTCGGACTTCCAATCGAAGTGTTTGCTGCGGGATTTAATGTAGTGATGTTTATTCTTGCGGTTCTTGTTCTTGGAAAATCATTTGCGCTGACATCTTTGATCAGTACATTTTATTTTCCGTTTATTTTAGGTGTGGTTCAGAAGATTGAAGTGTTGCAGAATCTGACAAATGATCCGATGCTTTGTACAATTTTTGCAGGTGTATCCATTGGTGTCGGAATTGGAATGGTAATTAAAGCGGGCGCTTCTACCGGAGGTATGGATATTCCACCGCTGATCTTTAATAAGAAAATGGGGATTCCTGTATCCGTAGGGCTTTATGTATTTGACTTTGCAATTTTGATCGGCCAGATGCTCTTCCGTGATAAAGAGAAAAGTCTGTACGGAATTTTGCTTGTTATGATTTATACAGTTCTTGTGGATAAGGTACTTCTTATGGGAAAATCTCAGATGCAGGTGAAGATCATGAGTAAGCAGTATCGTGAGATCAATGAAATGATTCATAAGAAGCTAGATAGAGGAACGACACTTTATAAGACGGAATCCGGTTATCTTCATGAAGACGGATTCTCTGTAATGACAGTGGTTTCTAACCGTGAATTGCCGAAGCTGAATCAATTTGTTATGGAAATTGATGACAAAGCATTCATGGTAATCAGCCAGGTGAGTGAGGTAAAAGGAAGAGGCTTCACATTACATAAGCATGTATTATAAAAAATGACCGGGGAATCCCGGTCATTTTTGATGAAATTATTTCTCTGATCGTATCTTTTTGATTTTGAAGATGATAGTTTTTATCCCGATTGAGACAAAAGTGATAAAACTGCTGAACAGACATAAAAAGGCAATCGGTATCAAGAAAAAGTTCTCATGCAGAATGCCTTGTGCATCAACATACTCTACGGATACGGCTTTTAGAAAAATGCAAGCGATTCCGATACATAATAATATAGCGCCTATAGCTATGGAAATGAGATTGATTTTTGCTCTTCTTGTTTCACTGCCATCCTGGATTAGTTTTTCTGTTAAATTATTCATGGTATTACCTCCTAATATTAAATCATCAAGCGAAACAGAGAATAATTTTGATATAGCTATGATTAATTCTAAATCAGGTAAGTTTTTGTTGTTTTCCCAATTTGAAACTGCTTGTCTTGAAACGCCTAAGCGATCTGCCATCTGCTCTTGTGTTAGTTTCCGTTCCACTCGCATCTGTTTTATTTGTTTGCCGAAATCCACTGTGAATTACCTCCTGTTTGCTTGATTCTGCAATTACCATAAATGAATATCCCTTTTTTATCAAGCAAGACCTGCTTGCATCCTGCTTTTTTAGCGCAAACGCTGCTTGCAGCGTTAGAAATGGTGAATTTATTATACGATATTTATGGGATACTTACAATTAGTCTAAGACAACCTTTACTTCAATTTGACCGATTTAGAATAGAAATAAACTTTTGGCTTAAGAAATTAAAAAAAATTAAAATTTCTCTTGCATTATTCTTAAGTCTGTTATATAATAATCCTTGCGTTAAGGAATAGGAATTAAATAATGCATGCGCGATTAGCTCAGTTGGTAGAGCACCTGACTCTTAATCAGGGTGTCCAGGGTTCGAACCCCTGATCGCGCACTTCAGGAAGCACTGTTTTTGTAGCCTTTGAGCTATGGGGGCGGTGCTTCTTTTTGCGCGGAAACAGCGTGTTCATGGGGATTTTCAGCCCTTTGACGCTGCCTTATAGTTGTTGAGAGTGGTTCTCTCGTCTGCATGTCCAACCATTTCTCGTATGGTATTAATATTTACTTGTCCATCAATAAAAGACGGGATGCAATCTTTTTTCACACATTTTTTAGAAATTTCATCTGCAAAAGTTAAGATATTCATGATATACTATAACGGCAGAACAGTTATAGTACAGCATGCAAAATGTAAAAAGAAAGAAGGGAGACAGGATGTTTGGTTATGTGACGGTCCAGAAAGGAGAACTGAAAGTGAAGGACTATTACACATATAAGGCGTATTATTGCGGTTTGTGTAAAGTCTTACGAGGAAAATACGGTTTTCTGGGACAGATGACTTTGACCTATGACATGACGTTTCTGATCATACTTCTTACTTCTCTTTATGAGGAGATTCCGGTACATGAGAAGAACCGCTGCATTGTTCATCCGGCGAAGAAACATGAGATGATGTTTAATCAGATTACGGAATATGCCGCTGATATGAATATCGTGCTCACCTATTTTCACTTTGTAGATGACTGGCAGGATGAGAAGAGTAAGTCTGGACTTGCGGGGCTTCGCCTTCTGCATAAATCATATTTGGAAGTACAGAGAAAGTATCCTGAGAAATGTGACAGAATTAAAACGTGCCTTAAAAAATTAGGCAAAGCAGAGAAGCGAAATGAGGAGAATATCGATCTTGTTGCCAGATATTTCGGAGAACTTATGGCAGAACTTCTTTTATATAAGGAAGATGTATGGAAGCCAACTCTTAAAAAACTTGGATTTTATCTGGGAAAATATATTTACATTTTAGATGCTTATGATGATATTGAAAAAGATATGAAAAACGGCAGCTACAATCCGTTAAAGAATATTTACGGGGATGAAGACTACGAAGAGAAGTGTGGTCAGATGTTAAATCTCGTGCTTGCGGAATGCAGCAGCGCGTTTGAAAAACTTCCATGCATACAGTATGTGGATATTTTGCGAAATATCTTGTATGTGGGAGTATGGAATAAATATGATGAGAAACAAATGAAAGGGACAGAACAATGATGGCAAATCCATATGAGGTGCTTGGGGTATCGTCAAGTGCCAGCGATGATGAAATAAAGAAGGCATACCGGGAACTGAGCAGAAAGTATCATCCGGATTCTTATGCGAACAACCCGCTTTCTGATCTTGCGGAAGAGAAATTTAAAGAGGTGCAGGAAGCTTATGACCAGATCATGAAACAAAGAGAAAACGGACAAGGGTCTTATTCCGGAAACCAGAATTATAACTACGGCTATTCCAACAATGGAAATTACAACGAGCAGGATGTGCAGTTTCAGGCAGTAGCGAACTATATCAATGCAAGACATTATTCAGAGGCGCTGAATGTTTTAAATGGCATGAATAATAAGAACGCAAGATGGTATTATTATAGTGCGGCGGCAAACTACGGTATGGGGAATAATATTGTTGCGTTGCAGCATGCGCAGCAGGCGGCGGCTATGGAACCTGGGAATCCGGAATATGCCAACATGGTGAATCGGATGCAGTGGCAAGGACAGAGATACCAAACAACAGGATATGGCTATGGACGCCCTGGGTATAATCGGGGAGGATTTCTGGGAGATTGCGGTACGGGAAATACGTGTTGTGATCTTTGGCTTGCGGATTCGTTGTGTGAATGTATGGGAGGCGATCTTTGTTCATGCATGTAAAAGCGAAGCAGATTGCGTTTCTCGGACTTTTAGCAGCATTTTCTGTGCTGCTTCTTGTATTGGGATCAGTATTTGAAGTAAGCACTCTGTTTTTTATTTGTGGGGCGGCATTTTGTGTAGGAATTGCGGTCCGGGAATGGGGAATTTACTATGGTGCCGCATTTCTTGTGGCCAGTACCCTGACGGGATTGATCGTGGCCCCGAACAAAATATACTGTATTACTTATGGAGCTATGGGATTGTATCTTCTTCTCTCAGAGATACTTTTCCGTAAAATTGCAGAGTCAGAACATTTGAAGAACCGGACAAGGACGTTGTGGATTGGCAGATACATGATTTTTAATGCGATGTATGTGCCGGCAATGATTTTTGTGCCGCAGCTTTTTGTGGAGAAGAAGATCGAAGGCGCACTTTGGGGCATAGTATGGATTGCGGGACAGGCAGGGCTTTGGATTTTTGAAAAAGCGCATGACTATTTTCAGTTGTTTGTCTGGAACAAATTAAGAAAGCATGTGATTCGATGATAAGAACAGGAATTGCAGATATCCGTTTTCTTTATGAGATGGAGAATTATGAGAAATATTATAATCGTGTGCCTGAATTCCGCAGACAGAAGGCAGACCGTATTCGGAATGTGAAGAAGAAAGCACAGAGCATCGGAGTATGGGTTCTTTATGAAAAAATGCGGAATATGTGGGGGATTTCCCAAGAAGCAGTATATAATCTGTCACATTCGGGGGATTATGTATTGTGCTCGATTGATGATGAAGAAAATCCATTCACAAAGGTTGGATGTGATCTGGAAGAAACGAAAACAATATTAACCAAACTTGTAAATAAATATTTTTTCCCGGAAGAGCAGAAATACATTTTTGCGGGAGAGACTGAGGAGGAACAAAAAGAAGCATTTTACAGGTACTGGGTTTTGAAGGAAAGCTTTATGAAGGCAACCAGGCGGGGGATGACCCTTGGCCTAGATACATTCGAGATTCGGATGGACATGGAAAGACCAAGACTTGTGGAAATGCCGGAAGAGATAAAAGATACGTATTATTTTAAGGAATACTTTTTGGACATACCATACAAAATTGCGGTTTGTTCAACAGATGAAAGATTTTCTCGGGAAATACAGAAGGTAGAATTATGAATGAAGAACAGGAAAAAAAGTTTAAAAAGATAATGGTAGTTATAAAATGGAATCTGAGAAAACTCAAACATTTCCTGAAAGCCTTTTTGGGGAAATGTTTCCGTGGACTTACGGGCAGGGCAAGATTTCTTGTGATTTTGATAGTGATTCTTGCAGCAGGGTCTCTTACCGGTTATGGAATTGGAAGACACATGGCGCTTGCGAGTGCAGAAAGAAAAGAGAAAAAGCTGACGGCAGAATATACGAAGAAAACAGAAAGCCTTGAGGCGAAACTTAAGGAAGCGCAAATCAAGGATTCGAAGGAGCGTCCGTGGAATCTGGTTCTTGTAAATGACACTCACCCGATGACGGAAGGATATGTTCCGAAACTTGCGGATGTGGGGAATGGGCACCAGGTAGATGAACGAATTGCAGACGCGTTGAATCATATGCTGGCGGATGCGAAGAAGGCTGGATTGAATCCTATGATATGTTCTGCTTACCGGACCATTGAATATCAGCAGAAACTTTATAATGAATATATGGGGAATGCGGTGAAAGAAGGATTGAATTACTGGGATGCATTGAAAAAGACGAAAGATTCCACCGCTTATCCGGGTAGGAGCGAGCATAATATCGGGCTTGCAGTAGATATTGTATCTTCTTCTTATACGCAGCTTGATACAAAACAGGAGGAGACTCCGGAAGCGAAATGGCTTGCTGAAAATTGTTATAAATACGGATTTATCCTGCGCTACCCGAATGGGAAGACGGATATTACCGGAATCATATATGAACCATGGCATTACCGCTATGTAGGAGTGGAAGATGCGAAAAAGATCACGGAAACGGGTGTGACTTTGGAAGAATACCTTGGAGAAGATTAAAAAGGGATTGCAGGACAGTATAGGATTTGATAGAATAAAAAAATAAACTATTTCGTTTACGTTGGGCATGAAGTGGATATATGGTATAAGGAGGGAACGAGTTATGGTAAGCCTTACATTTGGAGAACAGGTGAAGATTATTTTGAACCGTAAGGGCATGACCATTAAGGAACTTGCTGAGCAGATTGAGATATGTACAGGAAAGAAGATGTCCAGACAGAATCTGACACAACGCTTAGGAAGAGATAATTTTCAGGAACAGGATATGAGACTGATTGCGCAGATCTTGGGGTGTCCGTTTCAGTTGAGTATTCTTGCAACGAATGAATCTGTAGAGCGGGCAGCCTATATTGAAGAGATTGAGCCGACGGAACTCGAGATTCAAAAGCTTGTGAAAAAGCGTTTTGAAAGAGAAGAGAAAGAACAGGTTAAGGTGATGGGACGGGCGCCTCTTGCAGATGAGACGATTTCTGAAGAGGAATCGGCAATTGAAAGAGAAGTTACGATTGCTGACCTGATCGATGCGGATGAGTCTTTGACAGCATCGGAGGAGACAGACGAGGAAGAAGCGGAATCAGTGGATACTCCGATTGTGGATAGGGTGCCGGAGAATATGCCGGGAAAGATGGAAGGACAAGTGAAGACCGTTCAGGAAAATATAGAGAAGGAGCCGCAACTGTATCAGACTGCAGAACCGCAGCCGTATTATGTGCCGGATTCACAGTATTATGAGGCGGAGTATGCACATGCCGGATCGGAAGAGTATGAAAGTATGTCAAGAACAGAGAAGAAAGAACCAGTAGGAGATATTAATCCATATACAAGGAAAGAATATGAGACGAACAGTGTGCGTATGCATCCGAAACGTATCGGATATGTGCAGGTGTATGATCGTGCGGATCATAAGTGGACCGATATGACAGAGTGGGCGTTTCTTGGATATCAGGAGAGAAAGAAGAGATTACAGGGCAAGGATTATATTCCGCCGACATATTTGGATTAATGAAAGAGAGTGAAGAGATTGCGAATACCGCAATCTCTTTTTCGAACATTTGTAATTAAAATACAGGAGGAGAATGCATGGAGTGGAAAAAACTGCTGTCCCCTATGAGGAGCAGAGGTGTTGTGTCAAAGGCGGCAGGCGGACGATCAGATCTTAGAAGTGAATTTGAAAAGGACTATCACAGAATTATCGGAAGCGCTTCTTTTCGGAGATTACAGGATAAGACGCAGGTATTTCCGTTGGATAAGAGTGATTTTATCAGAACAAGGCTTACACACTCGCTGGAGGTGTCTTCCTTTGGGAAATCATTAGGACAGAATATCGGGGAGAACATTCTTGCCTATCAAAAAGATCCGCAATTTACACCGCAGATGAAGGAGGATATGTGTAATATTCTGCAGTGTGCAGGATTGATTCATGATATCGGGAACCCGCCTTTCGGGCATTTTGGGGAAACGATTATCCGGGAATGGTTTGAAAATAATCTTTCGGCTATCGAATTTGATGGAAGAACGGTGGCGGAAGCGCTGACGCCGCAGATGCGGGAAGACTTCTACCATTTTGAAGGGAACGCACAGGCGCTTCGGCTTGTGAGTAAACTGCATTTTCTTGTGGATGAAAATGGAATGAACCTTACATATGGACTTTTGAATACCATTGTGAAATATCCGGTATTTTCACTTGAAATCGATCGGACAACAGGAAATATCAAAGATAAGAAGATGGGATATTATTTCGCAGACAGGAAAATCTTTGAAGAAATACAAAATGCCACAGGAACGAAAGGGAAACGTCATCCGTTAACATTTATCCTGGAAGCGGCAGATGATATAGCATACAAAACGGCGGATATTGAGGATGCTTTTATAAAGGGATATATTTCTTATAAGAAATTATTGGAGAATCTGGACAGACTGGATGCAGGGAATAAAACAGGAGAATTCCTTGCGGCGCAAAAACTCCGGGACAAATATGACAGCGGAATAAAAAGGGGTGTAGAGAACCCGGAAGAGTATGCGGTAAAGAATTGGATTGTCAGAGTGCAGGCATTTTTGATCGGATGCGCAACTTCTGGGTTTACTTCCAATTATCAGGAAATTATGGAAGGAAATTACAAGTACGACTTGTTTTATGGAACTTTCGGAGAGCAACTTATGAATTTACTGGGGGAACTTGCGTATCGGGAAGTGTTTACATCGGAAGACATCTATAAAATGGAGATGGCAGAGAATACCATGCTTACATTTCTTATGGATCGTTTTGTGAAAGCAGCAGTAAAATATGATACAGATCTGAAAATGGATTCTATGGATCAACGAATGATAGCATTGATTTCAGATAATTATAAGAATGCATATCATTATCATGCAGAAGGGAAAGATGAAGTGGAGAAATTGTACCTTCGCCTGCTTCTTGTTACGGATTATGTCTGTGGTATGACAGACAGTTATGCGAAACGGTTATACCAGGAGATGAATGGAATCATATAATGCGGAATCTGTGAATACATATGGATAGAAAGACAAGATAAGGAGAGCGTTTTGAAGCGTTTTACCCAATATTTATATGAGTGCAGGGAGGAACAAAAAGTCCGGAATGTTGGATTTGTGAAGGGAGAGTTCCGCCCGGATTCCGGGAAACTTACGATACAGGCGAGGGGAGCAGATACAAGACTCGGAGGTGATATGCAGGTTTTCCTTTTTTACCCGAAGGGAGAGGAATATGAAGCGGTTTTGCAAGGAACAGTATCCAAAAGAAGCCCTGTATTGAATTATACACTTGTGTTTGACAGAGGGGACATGGGAGAGGCTGAGACGACGGAAGATATTATAGGTCTTCTTCTTTTGGATGACAGCGGAAAACATTATATGGCAGTGTGGAATGGAGAAACCGTAAATACGGGAGATATTCGGCAGATACAGGCAAAGGAGAAGGAAGAAGAGAAAAACGTAGAAGAGAAGGAAAGCGAGGTGTCGGAACAGTCGGGGGCGGAGCCTTCCGGCTATGTCTGTGAAAAGATACAGAGAAAGGATCTTGCCAGACTTCCGCGAAAGGACTGGTATCTGGCGAATAACAATTTTCTCCTGCATGGTTTTTATAATTATCACCATCTTCTTTGGATCGAGGAAGAGGAGGAAATCTACATAGGTGTACCGGGAGTGTGTCATGCAAGAGAAATACAGGCGGCGAAAGCCTTTGGGTTCACGGAATTCCGTACGGCGGCAGAGGTGGATGGAGAAGCCGAAGAAGAACGATCGGAGCCGGGAGATTTTGGATATTTTTGCAGGAGGATTATAAGAAACAAATGAATGAGAACGAAAAATACATGAGAGAAGCCATCAGACAGGCGAAAAAGGCATATGCGATTGGTGAGGTTCCGATTGGATGTGTTATTGTATATGAAGATAAAATCATTGGAAGAGGCTATAACCGCAGAACCATTGACAAGAATCCACTTGCTCACGCAGAACTGATTGCAATCAAAAAGGCGAGCAAAAAAATGGGAGACTGGAGACTGGAAGAATGTACCATGTATGTGACTTTGGAGCCGTGTCAAATGTGTTCCGGTGCCATTGTGCAGGCACGCATGAAAAAGGTGGTAGTAGGATGTATGAATCCAAAGGCTGGATGTGCAGGATCAATCCTGAATCTTCTGCAGGTGGAGAAGTTTAATCATCAGGTGGAGTTGGAAACGGGGGTTCTGGAGGAAGAATGCAGCGAGATGATGAAAAATTTCTTCAGAGAACTGAGAAAAACAAAGAAGAAGCATTGACATTTCTATAGAAAAGAGAGTATAATATAGACTCGTGCAGCCGGGGCGTTAGCGGTGCCTTGTACCTACA
>OFMJ01000292.1_pt1 | contig 58191 bp, 50 predicted proteins | sample 1541801 | NCBI WGS metagenome assembly OFMJ01 (sample SAMN04209234, study PRJEB22552) | human gut metagenome | biome: gut; material: feces | host: Homo sapiens | place: USA: Oklahoma
GGGGGTTTGTTTTAAGGATTTGTGTTTGAAAAGCGTTTTGTGCGGATTAAAACCGTGGGATGGTAATCCATTCGCCGTCGCGCAGTGCGGATTCGTGCGCGCAGATACCTGCGGCGGTGATGTTGGCCGCGAGCGTTTCGTCTACCAGCGGTTTACGGTCTTCCACGATGCTGCGCACGAATTCATGCACCAGATGCGGGTGAGAACCGTGATGGCCGCCTCCCGCGCCTTTGACCAGCGATTTCTGCGGATTGGTAGGGTCGTAATTTCCGCCGACCGTGTGCTTCCAAAGCTGTTTGGGGAGCGTGTTATAGTGGTTGGGCATTTCAGTGACGCAGACATCTGTGCGGAATCCGCGGGAGCCGGATTCGTGGGTTTCGGTGAGTGTAGTGATATACGGGTCATCTCCGTCGCCAAAGCCCCATTCAAAGGTTTTCTTGCTTCCGTAAACGCTCAGCCCTTCCTGGTAGACCCTTGCGGTCTCAAACAGAGAGCGGGTCGCTTCGGCGGAAAGCCCGCTCGCGAATTTGAAATGCGCGGTCTCTACCGGGAAAGGATTGCCGTACTGTTTTACCAGTTCTTCCCGCATACTGCCTGAACCGAGGCAGGAAACCCGCTCAATCCGGCTGCCGGATAAACCCACCATCGGCGCGATGGCATGGGTACCGTACCAGAAAGGAGGAAGTCCGTTCCAGTAAGGCGGCCAGTTCTCCATGTCTTGATAATGCGAGCCGCGCAGGAACTGGATTCGGCCCATCTCGCCGCGTTCCAGCATTTCTTTGATGTAAAAATACCGGTAGGTAAACAGGGTGGTCTCCATCATCATATAGTTTTTCCCGGAGTGCCGTACCGCTTTGAAAATGTTTCGAATCTCTTCCAGAGTAGTTGCCATGGGAACGGTGCAGGCGCAGTGCTTGCCCGATTCCAGCACCTGAACCGTTTGTTTGGCATGGTCTGGAATGCAGGTAACAAGGTGGACTGCGTCGAGCGAATCATCTGCGAGCACCTCGTCGAGCGAAGCGTAAACCTTTGAAATGTTATATTCTTCTGCGAACTGTTTTGCCAGATTTGGGTCGAGGTCGCAGATGCCGACCTCTTCCACATCGGGATGGTCTTTCCATATGGGGACGAATGCGCCGCCGAACCCCAGCCCGACAACAGCCGCTCTTATTTTTTTATCTGCCATGTTCATCAGCTCCTTTTTCTGAATCTGATTATAGCGTGCGCTGATTTTTTACACCATTGACAGAATGGAATACCACATGTATGATTTGGTAAAAAGGGGGCGGTCGTTTGACGTTGTTTGAACTGGAAACAAGGCGAGAAATCAGCGCCGCCTATTATAATTTTTACGCGGAACCCGCCCTGCATCCTGACCGGGTCATGTACGAGCACGACTTCGTTTGCATCTGCGAGGGAAGCTGGGAGGTCTTTCAAGACGGTCTTCCGTTCCAGTTGGAGGAAGGGGATGTTCTGCTTTTGACCGCAGGGCACCATCATTATGGAAAATTGCCCTGTAAAGAGGGAACACGGACAATGTATATTCATGTAAGTCCGGCGGACGACCGAAACGCGGGTACAGATGACGGTGAACCGGAAGGATATGTCCTTCTGCCGGAAAAGGTCTCATGCGGGCAGTTCCCCAGAGTGAAACGGCTGTTTGAAACGATTGTGTATGAGTATTCACTTGCCGAACCGCCGTTGTATCAGGCGCGGTTATCCGCTTTGTTTGGATTGCTGTTGGTCGAACTCAGTGCGGCGCTGCAGCGGGCAGAACCGTTGGCGCAGGACCCGCTTGTTAAGGAGGTGCTGGATTTCATCCACGCCAATCCGCAGCGTTTTTTTACCGGAGAAGAACTGGCGAAACGCTTTTTTGTCTGTTCAAAAACCCTCATCAGCCGGTTTCGGTCGGAAAAGGGGGTGACTCCTTACCAATATCAACTGCAGAATAAATTAAACGGAGCGGAATCCTATTTAAAGGAGCATCCAACGGCTACCCTGCGGGAAGCTGCGAAGAACTTTGGCTTTTACGATGAATTCCATTTCAGCCGTCAGTTCAAGAAAATGTTTGGGATGCCGCCGGGCGAATACCGGAAAGTGAATGCGCGTGGGTAAAAGCAAATTCTGCAAGGATAAGCGCCGCTTGAAAACAGTCTGAAAAAGCGCTTTACGCGATAAGCGGCGATAGGGTATAATGAAGCTGAATGGGCAGGAGGTGTGTCATGCAGCCGAATCAGATATTTTGGCTTGTCGGCGGTGTGATTGTCGTAGCGCTGGCAATTGTGATTTTGCTTGCGGTCAAAAAGGTCCGTGATTTTTCTAGACAGCTGTTCGGCACGCCGTCGGTGTCTGAAGGAATCGCCCGGCAGAGAGAAATGCTTTCCCGCACGCCGAAATCGGTTTCGGCGATGACGCGGGTGTACCTTCCGCAGATTGAGCGGGATTTCCCGGCGTTTCATTACGACGAGGCGCGTCAAAAAGCAGAAGACGCGTTATCCGCCTTTTTTACAGCGCTCACCCGGCAGGATGCCTCACGGCTTGCTTCCGTTTCACAACCGCTCCGGCAGCAGGCAGTCAGGCGGATTGATGACGCCAAAGCGCGGGGGGAGCGGGAACATTTTGAACGGGTGCGGATTCATCAAACGGAAATCGCGCGTTACATCAAAAGCGGCGGGCGCTGCACGGTGGTTTTTCAGAGCGCGGTGGAGTATCTGTTTTATGTCACCCGCCAAAACGAACTGCTCAGAGGCAGCAAAGAATTGTTCGAGCAGACGAAGTACAACATCAGCCTCGTTTATGTGCAGGATGCAAAACAGCTCACCGAGGCCGAACAGGATAAATCGGCAGGGCTTACCTGCCCGAACTGCGGTGCGCCGCTTAAAACGCTCGGCGTAAAAACTTGTGATTACTGCGGGTCGTCCGTAGAAGAAATAAACCGGTATGCCTGGGAATTTTCAGGTATTGAGTTGATTGATTAAATCCAGCATACAATTTTACAAGGTAACAAAAAGGAGTTGTTATTATGGGCATTATCAGAGCAGCAATCGGAGCGATTACCGGCGGGTTGGCAGACCAGTGGCTGGAAGTGATTGAACCGGACAATATGGGCAGTGAGACTGTGTTTACCAGCGGCGTTCTGGTGCGCCGGGGAGATAACCGGTACAGCAACACCAAAGGCTCTCAGCGCACCGTTTCCAACGGTTCGGTCATCCATGTGTACGACAATCAGTTTATGATGCTGGTCGATGGCGGCAAGATCGTGGATTATACCGCGGAACCGGGTTATTACACTGTCAATAATTCCGCGATGCCGTCCATCTTCAACGGCCAGTTCGGAGACAGCCTGAAAGAGTCGTTCAACCGGGTGAAATTCAGCGGTGTGACGCCGACGGCGCAGCAGGTCTACTATATCAATCTGCAGGAGATCAAAGGGATCAAGTTCGGCACCCGCAACCCGATCAACTACTTTGACAATTTCTACAACGCGGAGCTGTTTTTGCGTACCCATGGCACCTATTCCATCAAAATTGTGGACCCCATCAAGTTTTACATGGAGGTTATCCCGCGCAACGCTGAGCGGGTGGAGATCACCAGCATCAATGAACAGTATTTTTCCGAGTTTATGGAAGCGCTTCAGGCGGCGATCAACCAGCTTTCGGCGGATGGCGAGCGCATTTCGTTTGTTCCTTCCAAAGGAAGAGAACTCAGCCGTTATATGGGCAATATTCTCGACGAGGATTGGAGAAATCTTCGTGGTATGGAGATTCAGTCGGTCGGTATTGCCAGCATTTCTTACGATGAAGAGTCGACTAAACTCATCAATATGCGCAATCAGGGCGCTATGCTTGGCGACCCCAGTGTGCGGGAAGGTTACGTGCAGGGTGCGGTAGCGCGCGGCATGGAGGCTGCGGGTTCTAACGCGGCTGGCAGTATGGCTGGATTTATGGGTATGGGGATTGGCATGCAGGCCGGCGGAGGATTTGTCGGCGCTGCGTCGCAGGCAAACCAGCAGCAGATGGAGCGCGCCGGTCAGCAGCCGGCTGCCCCGAAACCGGAACCCGAAGGCTGGCTTTGTGCCTGCGGGGCAAAGAATACCGGTAATTTCTGTACCCAGTGCGGGAAACCCAAACCGCAGGAAGATGGGTGGACCTGTGTCTGCGGGCACAAAAACAAAGGAAATTTCTGTTCCCAGTGCGGGAAGCCGCGCCCGTCCGGCAAGGTGAAATGCAGTAAATGCGGTTATGAACCGGATCCGTCTGCACCGCTGCCGAAATTCTGCCCGAACTGCGGCGATCCCATCGGCCCTGAGGATCAGGAAGGTTAACCCCTGGGGAAAGGAGAACCCATTTTATGACCGTTGTATCTTATAAATGCCCGAACTGCGGCGCGGAACTTGAGTTTGACCCTAAGACTCAGAAGTTTGGGTGTGAATACTGCTCCTCGCAGTTTACCAAAGAGGAGCTGGACCGGATCCGTCCGGAGCCGGAGGCGGCTGACCAGCCTGAAGATAAGAAAGAAGCTGAAAAAAACGGTGCGGAAGAGGCTGTGGTCTACTCCTGCCCGAGTTGCGGTGCGGAGATTGTGACCGACGCGACAACAGCTGCTACCTTCTGTTATTACTGCCACAATCCGGTCGTCCTTTCCGGCCGGCTGGACGGCAGCTTTACGCCGGATAAGGTCGTGCCGTTCGCCTTCAATCAGGAACAGGCGCAGAAGAAATTTGAAGAATGGATCGGCAAAAAGAAATTCCTGCCGAAATCGTTTTCAAGAGAGCGTCGGCTGGAAAAGCTGACCGGCGTTTATTTCCCTTACTGGCTGACCGACTGTGATGTGTTTGGCCGAATCGACGGGCAGGCGACCCGGGTGCGCACCTGGCGTTCCGGAAACCGCCGGTTTACCGAGACCAGTTTTTACAAAGTGGTGCGCGGCGGCGAGATTCATTTTGAGGATATGCTCCATTCCGCCCTTTCTAAGGCAAACCGGGTTTTGGTGGAGCAGGTTCAGCCATTTTCCGAACGAGGAATGAAAGATTTTTCCATGGCGTATCTCTCCGGCTTCTTTGCCGAGAAGCGGGATATGGAATACAAACAGTTTGAGCCGACGGTGCGGTCTCAGGTGAGGCAGTATACCGAATCGCTCCTGCGGGACCGGGTGAACGGTTACGCGACCGTCAATGTCGGCAGCACGGTGGCTGAGATACATACCCTTAAGCCGGAATATGCGCTGCTGCCGGTCTGGACGATGACCTTCCGGTACCAGAACGAGCTGTACTATTACGCCATGAACGGGCAAACTGGAAAGACCTGCGGAAAGCTGCCGGTCAGCTATAAAAAACTGGCGCTTTTGTTTGCGGGCATTGCTTTGCCCATTGCTATTCTGCTTGGATTTGGGGGGTATTTTCTGCTATGATGCGGGTAGTAAAACAGCGTGCGTTTCACGGGGCGCTGATTTCGGTTCTGCTTTTGTGCCTGTGCATGATCCTGCCCTTTTCCGCAAAAGCAGAAGAGCAGCATGTCTACGATCAGGCGGGGCTTTTTACCGAAGAGCAGATCCAGTCCATGGAACAGCAGCTTTCCCAGCTGAGTGACAGATATAACATGGGCTTTGCGGTTGTCACGACCAATAATGCCTACGGCATGTCTGCGGCGGATTATTCGCGCGACTTTTTTGACAGCAATGGCGTGGGTTATGGCAGTGATCTGCGCGGCGCCATGTTTTTGATCGATATGGACAACCGTGAGGAGTACTTTGCCGCGAGCGGCGCGGCTTATGACCTGATCGGTCAAGGCGAGATTGACGGGCTTTTGGACGAAGCTTATCCCTATCTGACCGAAGGGGATTATTACGGCGCTGCTCAGGTGTTTGTTGCCCGGGTGGACAGTTATTACGCCGAAGCGGTTTCTTCCGGCGCGTATGATCCCGTGACCGGAGAGGCGGATATCCGCTTTACCATAGACGTTGGTCGTGCGCTGCTCATGGGCGGCATTGGGCTTGCGGTAGGTGCTCTGGTGGCGTTCTTTATCTGTTGGAGAATCGTGCGCCGCTATAAGATGCAGACGGTTGAATCGGCGTATCCTTTCCGTGAAAAAAGCCGTGTTCATCTGACCCAGTCGGAGGATGTGTTCTTGAACCGCGCAGTGACCAGCCGTGTGATCCAAAGCAGTTCGAGCGGGGGAGGAAGCCACAGTTCACGCAGTTCCGGTTCCAGCCGGAGTTTTGGCGGCGGCGGCCGCAAGTTTTAAACGAAAAGCCCGGCGGATACGCCGGGCTTTTTTGCGCTTGACAGACCGGATGTTGGGGAAACCAGACGGCGTTTTTCAAAAGGTTTGACGTGTGAAAAGCCGCCCGCTATAATAAATCGTAGCTGTAATATCATTGTTTTATCCACTATAAAAATCCAACCAGACAAAGAGGCAATCAATTATGAAAACATTCCACATTCTTCAAACCGTTCGCCGTGTTCCGGCCGGACTGATGTTTGTTCCGCTGGTGTTGGGGGCGCTGCTCAACACTTTTGTTCCGCAGGCACTGGAGATCGGCACGCCGTTTTCCGCGCTTTTCTCTTCCAAAGGGACCATGTGCCTGATCGCACTCGCGCTTTTCTTTTCCGGTTCTCAGTTGGTTCCGTCCCAGATTCGCATGACGCTCAAACGAGGCGGAACGCTGGCGTTTTGCAAGCTGTTTGTCAGCATTGGGGCCAGCGCGGTGTTCTGTGCGTTGTTTGGGAAAGAGGGCGTTTGGGGCATTTCATCTCTTGCGTTGACGGTATCACTCACCAGTTTGCTCCCGGCTATTTACATTGGGCTGATGGAGGATTACGGCGATGAGATCGACCGGGCGGCTTATGGCATCTTCAACGTGATCATGATTCCGGCGGTGCCGGTCTGCGTCCTCAGTTTTTCCAACAACGGGGGATTTCCATATCTGGCATTGCTCGCCTCAGTGCTCCCGTTTCTGCTTGGAATGCTCATTGGCAATCTCGACCCGGATTTCCGCCGGCTGTTCGAACCGGCTGGGACCATCTGCTTGCCGTTTCTCGGTTTTGCTCTCGGTGCTTCCATCGATCTGAAAAGCTGCGTTTACGCCTTTGTGGAAGGCCTGATTCTCACTGTTGTGTACCTGCTTGTTAACAATCTGCCGCTGTTGTTTGTGGAGCGAAAGCTGCTGCACCGCCCCGGTCATGCTTCTACTGCGTTTTGCGGGATTGCCGCTATGTCGCTTGCGACTCCTCAAATCGTTGCTGAGCTGGACCCGTCCTTTCTTCCGTATGTGCAAAACGCGACAGCACAGATTGCCAGCGCTGTGGTGTTCACCAATATTTTAACCCCGCTTCTCACAAAATGGGTCGTTCGCCTGAATGAAAAACACCCGTGCCGCACCGCAAAATAGTTTACGAGGAGTATAATATGAATATTATAATACGAAAAGCAGTCAAAGAAGATGCTCCGGCATTGAAAAAATTGCTGGACGAGCTGATGGGTGAGGAAAACCGGCTGGAGGATATTGAGCAGGCGCTGGATGTTATCCTGCCCGATGACCGATATTGTTTGCTGGCGGCTTGTGAGGAAAACGGCAGGGTGGTCGGTACGCTGATGGGGGTTATCTGTCAGGACCTTGCGTTTGGCGGGAGACCTTTTGGCGTTGTGGAAAACGTAGTTGTTTTAAGTGACTGCCGCGGGCAGGGAACCGGAAAAAAGTTGTTTGAAGCCATTGAGGATTGGGCTGTGAAGCAGAAGAAGTGTGCGTACCTCATTCTGGTTTCGGGCGCGCAGCGAACACAGGCACATCGTTTTTATGAAACAATTGGATACAGCCGTGAAGCCGGCTACCGTAAATATTTTGTAAAATATGAATAAATCATGTCTGAAACTGCAGGAAATTTTTTAAAAACTTTCACGTTGACAATGAGTTCACAACTGAATATAATAAAAACAGTCAAAAATTTGAAAAAGTTTTGAACAGGACAGGTTGCTTTAACAAGGTTTCTGCAGAGAGCCGTCGGGTGGTGCAAGACGGTGAAACGGTTATTGCAATATCCCCTGCGAGCTGTCAGCTGAACGGAATGTCAGTAAGCATGACCGGATTTCCCCGTTAAAGGAAGAGCATTCGCTTTTGAGCCGATGCGGTGAGGGGCCTGTTAAAACAGGCAAACAGTGTGGTAACGCGGAGTTTATGCTTCGTCTCTGGAAAAGAGACGAAGCATTTTTTATTTCCGCTTGTTTATCAAATATTCTGGAGGGATGAAAGATGAATGGCATTTTAATGATGATCATTGCCATCGTCGTGCTGGGCGGCGCTTATCTCATTTATGGGCGCTGGCTGGCAAAAACGTGGGGAATTGACCCTAAGGCAAAAACGCCGGCTTATGAACTGGAAGACGGCGTGGACTACGTTCCGGCAGACCGGGGCGTTGTATTTGGGCATCAGTTTGCTTCTATTGCGGGCGCGGGACCGATCAACGGACCAATCCAGGCGGCGATTTTCGGCTGGGTACCGGTACTTTTATGGGTGCTGATCGGCGGCGTATTTTTCGGCGCAGTACAGGATTTTGCGTCTATGTATGCTTCGGTCCGTAACAAGGGGCGCACCATTGGCTATGTTATTGAAGAGTATATCGGAAAAACTGGTAAAAAGCTGTTTTTGCTCTTCTGCTGGCTGTTCTGTATTCTGGTCGTTGCAGCATTTGCCGACGTTGTTGCTGGTACCTTTAACGGGTTTTCCACCGCGAGTGACGGCACGGTGTCTACCATTACCGCAAATGGTTCGGTTGCGATGACCTCCATGCTGTTCATCATTGAAGCGGTTGCGCTGGGCTTTATTCTTCGGTATGCCAAACTCAACAAGTGGATCAATACCGCCATCGCAGTTGTGCTTCTGGTCGCGGCTATCGTGATTGGCCTTGCCTGCCCGATCTATGCATCGCAGGATTGGTGGCACATCATTGTGTTTATCTACATTTTGATTGCCTCTGTCGTTCCGATCTGGGCACTGCTTCAGCCGCGTGATTACCTCAACAGCTACCTGCTTGTTGCGATGATCGTTGCGGCGGTCATTGGCGTATTTGTCGCCAACCCGTCCATCAACCTTCCTGCGTTTACCAGCTTTGAGGTGGATGGACAGTACCTCTTCCCGATTCTGTTTGTTACCATCGCCTGCGGTGCGGTATCCGGTTTCCATTCGCTGGTTTCTTCCGGTACAGCATCCAAACAGATCAAGAATGAAAAAGATATGCTTCCGGTTTCCTTCGGCGCAATGCTCATGGAGTCACTTCTTGCGGTTGTTGCCCTCATTGCGGTTGCTTCGTTCGCAACCGGTGCAGCAGCGGAACAGGGACTTACCACCCCGCCGCAGATTTTCGCGGGCGGCGTTTCCAACTTCCTTGCAACCATCGGCCTTCCCAGCGATGTAGTGTTTACCCTCATCAACCTTTCGGTTTCCGCGTTTGCGCTGACCTCGCTTGACTCGGTTGCGCGTGTTGGTCGTCTTTCTTTCCAGGAACTTTTCCTGGATGCTTCCATCAAGGATGAGGACATTGGCCCGGTACGCAAAGTGCTTACCAACAAATACTTTGCGACGATCATCACACTCGGCCTTGCTTACGCGCTTGCGAAAGCCGGCTATGCTGCGATCTGGCCGCTCTTCGGTTCCGCGAATCAGCTGCTTTCTGCTCTGGCGCTTATCGCTTGTGCGGTGTTTATGAAACGCACCAAACGCAAGAGCGCGATGATGTACATCCCGATTGCGGTTATGGTTGCTGTAACCTTTACCGCGCTTGGGCTTACCATTTACCAGAAATCTGCCGCTATTATTACAGCGGCGTCAACCAATGTTGCGGCAGATGCACTGCAGCTTGTATTTGCGGTGCTGATCCTCGGTCTTGGCGTTTGCGTTGTGATCCAGGGCGTAAAACGTTTGCTTTCCAGAAATGATGCATCCGATCCGGATAACAAAACCGATGACCCGGCTGTAAAAACGGCGGAACAGGCAAACGCATAATTGTTCGTGTTAAAAAAGCGGATGTGTTTTTGCACATCCGCTTTTTTGTGTGTTTAAAAGGGAAAAGATTGCGTACGGGTTGCGCGGATGGTATGATGGGTAAAAAGGGGGAGTGCCCATGAAAAAGCTGGTGTTGATCAACGGCACTATGGGTGTGGGTAAGACAACAGTGTGTGAACAGCTGCTTCCGCTTTTGGATGCGGCGGTTTATCTGGACGGCGACTGGTGCTGGAAAATGCACCCGTTTGTGGTCAACGAAGAAAACAAAGCGATGGTTCTTAAAAACATCGCCTTTCTGCTGCGCAGTTTTCTTAACAATTCCGGTCTGGAGGTGATTCTGTTCAGCTGGGTCATGCAGGAAGAAAACATCGTTTCAGACCTGCTTTCTCTTCTGGACGGCTGTTCCTACCGCCTGTACCGGTTTAAACTCGTCTGCGATGAGACCGCTTTGCAGAAGCATCTGCAAAAGGATATTGACGCCGGCATCCGCACGCCGGATGTGATGGAACGAAGTCTGGCGCGCCTGCCGCTTTATGAAGCGATGGCGGGCGACCCGGTGGACACCGGTGTGCTTTCACCGAAAGAGGCGGCAGAGTATATCAAATTCCAAATTGACTGAATCAATCAATTGACAGAGGAAACTGATTTTGATATACTGAAAATAGAAATGGATCATTGGGATGAAATGCGAAAAGGAGGGAAGTTTTATGAAAAAAGCTTTCTACTGGGTGTTGTTTTCATTGTCGGCGCTGCTTCCGTTCGGACTGGGTTGGCTGATCAACTGGCTGGATGCACTTCGTGCGCAAACCTTTGAAGTTTCGCTCTTTTTCTGGCTCCTCTTCGCGGTTGCCGCGGGTGGAGCGGTCATTGGCAGTTTTTTGGTGCTTCACCGTACAGTCGGAAAATGGTTCACGCCGCTTCTTCTCTGCGTGATTTATGTGGCTTATCTTATTTTAGCATCGGTTGTGTATTTCGCGATTCCGCAGAACGTGTACACTCTCACCTTTGCGGCGTTGGGAGCCGGGTTGTTTTTTGTCGAAATGCTGCACAGTGCAGTGACTGGCAGAAACAAACAACGGTAAAATGTGTTTCAAATATAAAAAGCCGTCCGAACCGGACGGCTTTTTGCGTGGAAGAGCGGTCAGCAGAGGGGGAAAACGCCCAGTGCTTTTGCGGCAGCGGATTTAGAAGATAACGCGAGGAATCCAGCAGGTTTTCAGCAAGCTTAAACGGCAGATGCGGCACAGGAATATGCCGCCAAAAACAGCGGATGCCTTTTTGGCGGACTGAAGCCGCTCGCGGGTACGGGGAAACTGTCGTGCTGCGCTTTAGAATCTGTGCGGATATAAAAAAGCTCCCGCAAACAGCGCGGGAGCTTTCATTTTTCCGAAACAGGCTAAACCTTGAACCGGGTCCAACGTCCGCTCTTGAATCGGATATAGGTCATGATAAACCGAGCGAACTGATCAAAGGCAAGGCCAATCCACGCGCCGAACAGACCAAGGCCCAGCGGATAACAGAGCAGCCAGCCTGCAAACGGACGGATGAACGCAACGCTGACAAACGAGACCAACGCGGTGAATTTGGTGTCGCCCGCACCGCGCAGACATCCGGAAAAGACCACCTGAGAAATCTGTAAAAATACAACTACCGTGAGGATGGACATGATCATGGTTCCATAATCCAGCACGACCGTTTCGTCTGAAAACAGGCTGAAGATCGGCCTGCCAAGCGATAGAAAGATGATGGAAAGAAAGGCGGCGAAAATAAGCCCCAGCCGCTGACAGACACTGCCGTAAATTCGCGCCATGTCCACCCGCTTGGCGCCAAGGCTTTGGCCGACCAGCGCAACAGACGCGACGGACAATCCGTCCCCAAACGAAAAGGAAAGGCTCATAATGTTCATGCCGACCTGGTGTGCCGCAAATGCGATGGTACCTAAGTTGGCGACAACGATGGAGTAGGTGAGAAAGCCGATACGCAGGAAAATCTGCTCGGCAAGAGTACTTGAACCGATGTTGACAATGGAAAATAAGGTGCGCTTGTCAAACCGGAAGTCGTCTTTGGTGAGATGACGGAAACAAAGGTATCCGTCCCGGTGCAAAATGGACGCGACGCTCATGATGAGTGCGGCAACTGTGCCGATGACGCTCGCAATCGCGGCGCCTTTGACGCCCAGTTTCGGAAAACCGAGATTGCCGCCGATGAGCAGATAGTTGAAGATGATGTTAACGCCGTTGGAAACAATGTTCGTATACATGGCGATCCTGGTGTTGCCGATGCCGCGCTGTGCCGCGTTGATAACAAGTGACACGACATTGAAGACCATGCCGCCCATGATAATTGAAAAGTACGCGGAAGCATCCGCGTGGGTTTCCTCATTCGCTCCGGCAAGGGTGATGATCGGATCGGCAAAGGCCACGCAGACAACGCTGACAATGACCGTCATGACAAGGGTGATCATGAGTGCCTGCATCAGCACACGGTTGGCGGCTTCCCGGTCTCCTTCTCCCTTTCGGTGTGCGACGATTGCGGAAACAGCAACATTAAGTGAGATGAAAAAAGCCAGCCCGATAAATTTCGGCTGGGTAGTGAGTCCGACCGCGGCAATCGCCGCTTCTCCCAGCCCGCTGACCATGATGGTGTCGATAAACCCGACCAGCGCCACTAGAAAGGATTCCAAAATGGAAGGCCATGCAATATTGATGGTTGTTTTTAAAATCGTGCGGTCTGAAGGGATTTCTCCTGCCGGCTGTGTACCGCGGAGCATTTTTTGAGCGTTAAAAAATCGCATAAAAACACCTTTGCTGTAATGTATTTGTGTGATGATTGCTTTGCTAACTATTTCAATTATAGACGAGTAACAGAAAACATGCAAGTTTTTAACCTTGTTTTCGTCAAATGTATAAAATATTGGCCTGAAATTCTGTACAGGTGTACGAATTTTGCAGGACCTTCAAATTACAGAAAGGAAAAGCGGCGTTGTTTTTTAATTCGTGAGTTGAAAAGCGGAGGAAAATCCTTTATGATAAAGTTGTACCAAAAAGTAAAAAATTGTACAATATTTTACGGCTTTGCAACGGTATAATGGTTGCAGAGAGACAAGGTGACCGTTATGAAAGAACAGTGTATTGCCTGTGCAAAACACTTGTCCGGGCTTGCAATGGTTCAGGCGGCCGCTGTGGATGTAACACAGAAGCGCTTTTTTGAACCGCCGCTCAAAGGCGGCGAAGGGCGGTGGTTTTGCTACTATTGCCATAAGGAAGGCTGCGACCCGCTCAACATTTGTTTGTATGGGTGCAATGAGGCCTATCGCTGGAATGGAAAATACATTTATTATTGTCCAATGGGAATGATCTTCGCTGCTTCTTCCATTTCGGATGAGCAGGGCCGTCTGACTGCCGGTTTGGTGGCAGGCCCCATGCTGATGGGCGAACCGGAAGATTATGCCGGTGAGGGAGGTATTTTTGCCGATGCTGTGAAAATGCTTCCAGTCTTTTCTACCGGAAGAGTGAGCGATCTGGCGGAAATCATGTCCCTCCTTACTTCGGGTATATCGGGCCGCGCCCACAGTTTTGCCGGCACGGTGGTTTACGAGCAGGAAAAAGTGCTCAATGAACTGTATTCTGCCGGGAAAAAGTTAGACGGCGATTACCGTTATCCCATTGACGCGGAAAAGAAGTTACAGGAACTCATCTATCATAAAGATAAAAAAGGTTCACAGCAACTGCTGAATCAGCTGCTGGGGCACATTTATTTTGTAGCCGAATACGATGTGGACGTGATGAAAGCGCGGGCACTGGAGCTTGCTGTCATCATTTCACGCGCTACCATTGAAGCGGGCGCTGACCTAAATGAGATTTTCGTCTGCAACCAGAGCTTTTTAAAAGAAATCGAACAGCTTTCTTCTGTGGAAGAGATTGGCGTTTGGCTTTCTGCGCTGCTTCACCGGTTTATTGATTATTCGTTTGATTTTTCGCATATCAAGCATTCGGACGTGGTGTTCAAGGCGTCAGAATATGTAAAAGATCATTACGCGGAAAAAATTTCATTGGAGGACGCCGCGGCTTATGTGGCGCTGAGCAAGTCCTATTTGAGCCGAATCTTCAAAGAGGAGACCGGCGAAAGTTTTTCCGCTTACATCAACAAGGTGCGGATCGACAAAGCAAAGCTGATGCTGCTTGACAACGGTACTCCTCTTGTGGAGGTGGCAAGCGAATGCGGTTTTGAAGATCAAAGCTATTTTACCAAAGTCTTTAAACGGCTGGTCGGTGTTTCACCCAAACGTTACCGCGAAAGCCGTGGGAATATATCAGCCGAAAGGTGAAAAGGAGAATCCGTTATGAGCATATTGGAAGAAATGAGCACATTTTTGCAGCAGGGCCGTGCGCCCAAGGTAAAAGAACTGGTTGCGCAGGCGCTGGATGAGGGCATCTCCCCGCAGGAGATTCTGGAAAAGGGCTTGCTCGCTGGCATGAATGTCATCGGCGAGAAATTCAAAAACAATGAAGTTTTCGTTCCGGAAGTTTTGATTTCCGCGCGTGCCATGAACATGGGCATTGAAGTACTGAAACCGAAGCTCATCGCGGAGGGATTTGAGCCGAAGGGCACCGTCGTCATCGGCACCGTCAAAGGCGACCTGCACGACATTGGCAAAAACCTTGTGAAAATGATGATGGAAAGCAAGAGCTTAAATGTCATCGACCTTGGCGTAGACGTAGCACCCGAGAAATTCATTGAGGTTGCTCAGGAGAATGACGCAAACATCATCTGCTGTTCCGCTCTGCTCACCACTACGATGGGGCAGATGAAAGCGGTTGTTGACCTCGCTAAGGAAAAAGGCATGGATTGCAAAATCATGATCGGCGGCGCGCCGGTTACCCAGAGCTTCTGTGATACCATTGGCGCGGACTGCTATACCGATAATGCGTCTGCCGCCGCGGAAGCTGCGCTTTCTTTCGTTGAATAAATATTCCGTAATTTATATCATTAAACAAGCCGCCAATTTGGCGGCTTGTTTTGCTGTGCGGTGTTTTGAAAAAGCGAGGGGAGGTTTGTGATTGTGCCTCGCCACAATGGGGAACCGTATTTTTATGCGCTTGTCAAATTATGAATGGCTTGTTCGGCTTGACAGCCAAACCGAAAAGGCGGTATCATGAAAAAGATTAAGCCGTAAGGGAAGAGTGAACTTGCAAGACAAAATCATCCGCCGGAAAGCGTTCCGCGCTGCATTTCCATTGACGCTGCCCATTTGCGCGGGCTTTTTGTTCCTTGGTATTACCTATGGGATTTATATGCGCAGCAACGGGTTTTCGTTTCTCTGGCCCATGGTGATGAGTTTAACCATCTTTGCCGGTTCGATGGAGTTTGTGACCGTTTCCCTTTTGGCGTCGGCCTTTCATCCGCTGTACGCGTTTCTGCTCACGTTAATGGTCAATGCCCGGCACCTGTTTTACGGGATTTCCATGCTGGAACGGTACCGCGGCACCGGAAAGAAAAAGTGGTACCTCATTTTTGGGATGTGTGACGAGTCGTTTACCATAAACTGTATGAAGGATCCTCCCGAAGGAGTGGACCGGGGCTGGTTCATGTTTTTTGTCACCCTGTTAAACCATATTTACTGGGTGGCGGGCGCCACACTGGGCGGTTTGTTCGGTGGACTCATTCAGTTTGACACAAAAGGAATCGATTTTGTCATGACGGCGCTGTTTGTGGTGATTTTTGTCGATCAGTGGAAGGCACATCGTCCGCATCTTCCGGCGGTGGTGGGAACAGCGGTTTCGTTTGCCAGTCTGCTTGTGTTTGGAGCGGAACAGTTTATCCTGCCGGCTATGCTGCTCATCTTGGTGGTGCTCACCCTGCTCCGCCGGCCGCTTTCCGGGAAGGGGGCGGATGAGGCATGACGCTGACACAACAGATCATCACCGTGGCGGCAGTCGTGCTGGGGACAATACTCACACGTTTTCTGCCGTTCTGGTTTTTTCCGGGGGATAAGCCGGCGCCGGATTACCTGCGCTATCTTTCTTCCGTACTGCCCTACGCGGTGATTGGGCTTCTGGTGGTTTATTGTTTAAAAGACGTCAATCTCACATCGGTTCCGTTTGGATTACCGGAGCTATTGGGAATTGCTGTTACCGTGCTTCTGCATCTGTGGCGAAAAAACATGCTGCTGTCGATTGCAGGGGGAACCGCGGCGTATATGTTACTGGTGCAGTTTGTATTTGTATAATCGTTGTTTGGGGAAGGAGGAATCACCTTGCAGGTTGCAGAAGAAAAGGTAGTTCGGGCGGCTGCGCGAAAGGTGTTTTCGCCGCTCAAGCTGCTGCACCGCAATGAGTCGCTTGTTTGGATGGATGACAACGGCTTTTTTCTCACGCTGGTGGAATTTCAGCCCGGTTCAGCCCCCAACAGTGTTTCGTTGAATATGGGCGTGAGCTTTCTCTGGAACCAAAAGGCTTACCTCACCTTTGACTTCGGCTACCGGGAAAAGGCGTACATTCATTGTCCAGATGAGGTCGCGCTCTACAAAGAGGCGGCGGGGCTTGCCCGTTATGCCAAAGAACGGGTGCTTGGTTACCGCAAGCTGCGTGTTCTTTCCTGTGCCCGGCGCCAGATGTTCGCGCCTGACTTCCGCCCTTCCGGGTTGTGGGGCGACTGGGACCGCGCGATGGTTGCCATCCTCTGCGGGGACTGTGAGACCGGGCGGGAATATTTGGAACGTTTTTTTGATTACACACCAAACGAAGTGTGGGAGGCAGAGTGGCTGGATCGTTACCGCTTTCTGATCTCCGCTTGCTTTCACGATGACGAAAAGTTAAAAGCTCTCGTGCTGGAGCTCATTGCCGACCGGCGAAGAAAACTGCGCCGGACGCGCGGGTTGGAAAAGCTGCGGCAAGACCCGGTTTATGGATAAACCTTTGTAAAAAGAATGCAGGCGTCGGTTATGCCGACGCCTGCGTTTTCTTTTCTGTAAATGGTTTGGCGGATCACGCAGCCGGTTGTTCGGCGTCTGCGGCATCGTCGCTGGCTAGGCGTTTGAATACGCTTCCGGTGCGGTAAAGATAAACCAGCTTGATGATGCTGACCACGATCAGCCCGGTCAGCCCGGCCAGAAGGATGAAAATCCCCATTGCTGTTCCTATCAGAATCAGCGCGCCGCCGATGAAAGATGCACAGGTGGTGCCGACATACCATTTGCGGAGCTGATCCCAGCGCCCCGACAGGTCAGCCGCAATCGGCTGCAGGACAGCCGCATGACCTTTATATTCCATATATTCTCTCACGACGGTGCAAATGGTATTCACCAAAAGGATGATAACAAGCAAAACGGCGTTGACATCCGCCGGAATGATTTCGTACAGAACGCCCGTGACCGCCGCGGCCAGACCGCCGATTCCTGCGATGCGGTAATGGGAACTCATCTTTGCTAATTTAAGCAGGGTAACGGCATATGTGGCAGTACAGATAAAGCTCAGCACCTGCCCCGGAAGGCGAATTGCCGGAACAAGTGTGACAAGCGTTTCGTTGGTCATGTATCCGCTGATGACGATTGGGATGATGAGCCAGAACAGGATGCGAAGCAGCGGAGCCAAAAAACGAGCACGTTCGGCATTTTCCCGCTTTTGTTCGGCCGCTTTTTTCTGCCAGCGTTCTTCCGGCTTTTGCTCCTTTTTTTGAAAATGTCCGCAAACGGGATGAAACTGACAGGCAAGGCAGCTTTCACGCCCGTTTGCGCGGCAGCATTTTGCCAGCTCGCAGTCACCTGTCACCTCGTGGCCGGGGCCGTCATTGCATCCCGGGCAGTTTAAGTATTCCTTCCAGGAACAGGTTTCACAGTTTTTTCCGCAGATGGTGATCGGCATATGCGTCACTTCCTTATTGGTTGAATCAGGCAACCTTCAGTTTTATTTTTGCACAAGATAAACAGGCTGTCAATACAAGACGATTAATGTTGTTGTATAATTTGTAAATTCGCAAAAAAACAAACCGGCATGGAAAATTCCGTGCCGGTTTGTTTTTTATGAAGCAGGCGTTATTTTTGCCGTTTTTTGCGCTGTGCGGTCAGTTGCTTGCGCTTTTTCTCCTTGCGGTTATACAGGATTGTGATGATGATGTAAAACAGGATACACGCAACCACAGCACCGGCAATGAGCTGCACCCAGATGTTGCCGAACACCTTGGTGATTACATCCCAGACTCCGTAGATGAAGTTTTTGGAAACAGAAGTGGCGGCGACCACTTTGGTTTCGCCGATCACTTCGTCGTTGAGCTTGAGCTGCATGGTGCCGATCTCGTCCCCTTTATTTACTGGGGCGTCGACCGATTCCGGCACGTTGAGAATCTGCTGAACGCTGGAAATGTCCACATCGTTCGGAAGAAGCAGGGTCAGGTCTTCGGCGGGAGCAAGCTGAAGGGCATCGGTTTCGGAAGAAAGGCGGATTTTGGTGGTGCCTACGGTTTCTGTGGACTTCAGCACGGTTTTATAAGAAAAACCGTTGAACGCCCATTCGTACAGATATTTAGTGTCTTTGAAACAGAGGTTGTCACCATCTACATCCGGCGCGCCCAGTGTGACAAGCAGGTAGTTGAACCCGTTTTTGCTCGCCATCGAGACCAGGTTTTTCACACCGCCGTCGGTTCCGGTTTTAATGCCTTTGATTGGCTCATAATAATAACTGCCGCCTCGGTATTCATTCATCATCAGGTTGGTGTGAACAAAATAGCGGGGTTCGGTGTGGATGTTGGTCGCCGGCGCTTCATAAAGAGCGGTGCAGGAAATTTCTTCAAAATGGTCGAGTGACAATGCGTATTTGGTGATGAGATACATGTCTTTGGCAGTTGTCACCTGTCCTTCGGCATCCAAACCGTGGGCATTGACAAAATGAGTGTTGGTTGCGCCCAGTTCCTGCGCTTTGGTGTTCATTTTGTCGATGAATGTCTGGGCGTTTCCGCCGCCGTAATAATCCGCAAGGATATTGCCCGCTTCACACGCTGACTGCAGAAGCAGACCATACAGCAAATCAATCACCCGGATCTGTTCGCCTGCGCGGAAATCAGCAGTCGAAACACCAACACCTACAAACTCGTCAAACACATAGCTCGGCGCAGTGATGATCCGGTTTAGATCATCCTCTTCTTCCAGAACAATAATGGCAGTCATAATTTTTGTGAGTGAGGCGGGAATAATCTGTTGGTCTTCGTTTTTAGCATAAAGCACCTCACCCGAATCCATATTGACCAGATAAGCCGCCTGACTGTTGATCTCCTGATCCGGTGTAAACGTGGCAGAAGCCGTTGAAAAAGGTGAAAAAACAGTAACTGCGGTGATGATGAAAACCAGAAAAACTGAAACGAACCGTTTGCGCATGTAGACAATTCCTCCATTTAAGTGTATGATAAAACAAGAACCGTGAGGGCAAATCTCCCTCCGGCGTGAATTTTTGCCGGGACAAGCCCGGCAGACAGGTGGGAACAAAAATGTCAAATCAATATTCGTTCGATACTGTTGCAGTACACGGCGGTTATACAGCGGAGCCGACAACTCTTTCGGTCGTTCCGCCGATCTACCAGACCAATGCCTATGAATTTTTGAGCACCGAACACGCGAAAAGCTTGTTTGAGCTTAAAGAAAACGGCAATATTTATACCCGGCTCAATAATCCGACCAGCGCCATGCTGGAAGAACGTGTCGCGGAGCTGGATGGGGGCATTGGCGCCCTTTCGTTTGCTTCCGGGCACGCGGCCATTTTCAATACGATTTTGAACCTTGCGAACGCAGGTGATGAAATTGTTTCGTCCACCTGTATCTACGGGGGTGCCATCAACCTTCTGGGCGTTACGCTTGACCGTTTGGGCATTAAAGTGCGTTTTGTTGACCCGGATGATATGCAGGCATGGGAAGCGGCCATCAATGAAAAAACCAGAGCGGTTTTCTTTGAGATCATCGGCAACCCGAACGCGAATGTAGCGGACGTGGAAGCGATTGCCGCAATCGCGCATAAACATGGGGTTCCGGTTATCGCCGACTCTACCTTTACTACGCCGTATCTGTGCAAACCCATCGAGTTCGGGGCGGATATCGTCATCCATTCTGCCACGAAATTTTTGGGAGGACATTCCACATCCATGTGCGGTATTGTGGTGGACAGCGGCCGTTTCGCCTTCAAAGGGAATCCCCGTTTTCCGCTCTATAACGAGCCGGACCCGAGCTATCATGGCATCGTATTCGGCGACCTCGGCGAGGCCGCGTTTATCACCCGTTTGCGGGCGCTTATCATGCGGGACATCGGCGCCTGCTTAAGCCCGTTTAACGCGTTTATGATTCTTCAGGGCGTTGAGACTCTTCACCTGCGGATGCAGCGGCATTGTGAAAACGCGCTGAAAGTTGCGCAGTATCTGGAACAGAATCCGAATGTCAGCTTTGTCAATTACCCGGGGCTAGCTTCCAGCCGGTATTATGAGCGGGCTCAAAAATATCTGCCGAAAGGCGCGGGATCAGTCTTTACGTTTGGGCTCAAGGGCGGTCGCGAGACCGGCGCGCGGTTTATCGACAGCCTGAAACTGATCAAAAACGTCGCGAATGTAGGCGACGTACGCTCACTTGTTATCCATCCTGCAACAACGACCCACAGCCAGCTGACAGCTGAACAGCTGAAAGCAGCGGATATTTCGGAAGAAACCATTCGGCTTTCCATCGGCATTGAGGATGTCAATGATATTATAGCCGATTTGGAACAGGCTATCAAGTGCGCGACCAAATAACCGGAAGAAGTACGGAGAAGAAAAAAGTATGGTTTATGTTACGGGGGATTTTCACGGGGAGTATAAACGCTTTGGCACAGCGGAGTATAAAAAGCTGAAAAAAGGCGATACGCTCATCGTTTGCGGTGATTTTGGATTTCTGTGGCAGAATGATAAAAAAGAGCAGAAGATTCTCAAAAAAATAGGCGCTCAAAAGTTTTATACTGTATTCGTTCCCGGCTGCCATGATAATTATGAGGCGCTTGCCGAATATCCTACCGAGGAGTGGCGGGGAGGAAAGGTACGTGTGCTTTCCGGCAATTTGATGCAGCTTTGCCGTGGCGAAGTGTATTTTTTGGAAGGCAAAACCTTTTTCGCGTTCGGCGGCGGTGAAAGCCAGGATGCTTCGCTTCGGGAAGAGCAGGGGCTTTGGTGGCCGGAAGAGCAGCCCAGCGAAGAGGAAGAAGCTTATGCGCTCAGCAGGCTGGAAGAGCATGGAAACAAGGTGGATTATATCATCACCCACGACGCACCTTTGAGTATTTGTGAGTTTCTTGGGCTTCCGCCGGTCAACGTCAATTCCCGAATCAATAATTTTCTGGAAAAGATCGGTAAAACAATCGAGTTCAAGCGTTGGTTTTTCGGAAAGCTTCACATGGACAAAGGGATTACCGTGCGGCATCAGGCAGTCTATTTAAAAGTGCTCCCTGTTGAGACCGACGAAACAGGAAAACGCAAACGTCATTGATCAAAACAACCGGACGCCTTTGGGCTGCCGGTTGTTTTTTTACTACCTTTTTACCGCGTGTTTATCTTTCGCTGTGTGCAAGCACAAGTTTTTTGCACCGTGGTGAGGAATCCCGTTTGGGTGAGAATGCCCATATGGTTTTAAAAACATCACAGCGACAAGATGAACAAATTTATATTATATAATCTTTTTTATTTGTTTAAATAATACAAAAATTGTTAGAAAAATGTGACAGTACTTGATTTTTTGCAGAATATCATTACAATAGTAAACAGTTAGCACTCACACTTTAAGAGTGCTAAAACCTTACAACAACATAGGAGGAATCATTTATGAACATCAGACCTCTTGCCGATAGGATCGTTATTAAAATGGTAGAGGCGGAAGAAACTACCAAAGGCGGCATTATTCTTGCTGGATCCGCAAAGGAAAAACCGCAGGTCGCTGAAGTTTTGGCTGTTGGCCCGGGCGGCGTTGTAGACGGGAAAGAAATTAAAATGGAGCTGAAGGTGGGCGATAAAGTGCTCATCAGCAAATACGCAGGAACCGAAGTAAAGGTTGACGGCAACGAATATACCATCCTGCGCCAGAGCGACGTTCTCGCTGTGGTAGAATAATTATACAGAGCTTTTAGGGGGAATTAAATATGGCTAAGGATATTATTTACGGCGAAGAAGCCAGAAAATCTCTGCTTGCCGGTATCGACAAGCTGGCAAACACAGTAAAAATCACACTGGGTCCGAAAGGCCGCAACGTTGTGCTCGATAAAAAATACGGCGCGCCGCTCATTACCAACGACGGTGTTACCATCGCAAAAGAAATCGAGCTGGAAGATTCGTTTGAGAACATGGGCGCACAGCTTGTAAAAGAGGTTGCGACCAAAACAAACGACGCTGCCGGTGACGGTACCACAACCGCGACTCTGCTTGCTCAGGCACTTGTCCGTGAAGGCATGAAAAACGTGGTTGCTGGCGCGAACCCGATGGTTGTCCGCAAAGGTATGGCCAAAGCGGTTGACACTGCTGTGGAAGCGGTCCTCAAAAATTCCAAGAAGGTTGACGGTTCTGACGACATCGCCCGTGTTGCTACCATTTCCGCTGCGGATGAGTCGGTCGGTAAGCTGATCGCGGAAGCAATGGAGAAGGTCACCGCAGACGGTGTTATCACCATTGAAGAATCCAAGACCGCTGAAACCTACAGCGAAGTCGTAGAAGGCATGCAGTTTGACCGTGGTTACATTGCTCCGTACATGGTCACCGATACCGAAAAGATGGAAGCAGTTCTCGACGACGCTTACATTTTGATCACTGATAAAAAGATCAGCGCGATTCAGGAGATTCTCCCGCTGCTCGAGCAGATCGTTCAGGCGGGCAAGAAGCTGCTCATCATCGCTGAGGATGTAGAAGGCGAAGCGCTCTCTACCCTGATTGTCAACAAACTGCGCGGCACCTTTACCTGTGTTGCGGTTAAAGCACCGGGCTTCGGCGATCGCCGCAAAGAGATGCTGCGTGATATCGCTACCCTGACCGGTGGCCAGGTTATCAGCGAAGAGGTTGGTCTTGAACTGAAAGATACAACAATGGATCAGCTTGGCCGCGCACGCCAGGTCAAAGTTCAGAAGGAGAACACCATCATTGTTGACGGCGCAGGCAATCCGGATGAGATCAAAGCGCGTGTTGGCCAGATCCGCGCTCAGATCGAAGAGACCACATCCGACTTCGATCGTGAGAAACTTCAGGAACGCCTTGCGAAACTGGCAGGCGGTGTTGCTGTCATCAAAGTCGGCGCTGCAACTGAAGTAGAAATGAAAGAAAAGAAACTCCGCATTGAGGATGCTCTTTCCGCAACCAAAGCGGCTGTTGAGGAAGGCGTTGTCGCAGGCGGCGGCGTTGCGCTCATCAACGCGATCCCGGCTGTTAAAGCTCTGATGGATGCTTCTACCGGCGACGAGAAAACCGGCGTGAAGATCGTGCTCAAAGCACTGGAAGAGCCGGTTCGCCAGATTGCGACCAACGCTGGTATGGAAGGCTCTGTCATCGTTGACCAGATCATTAAATCCGAAAAAGTCGGTTACGGCTTTGACTTCGCGAATGAAGAGTATTGTGACATGATGGCCCGCGGCATCATCGACCCGACTAAGGTTACCAGAAGCGCGCTGCAGAACGCGGCTTCCGTCGCGAGCATGGTGCTCACCACTGAAAGCCTTGTCACCGATCATCCGGAAGAGAATCCGGCTCCGGCTGCTCCGGCAGGCGGCATGGGCGGCATGTATTAATCGCTGAACAGTAAGATGAAAAACGGTTGGGAGCAATCCCAACCGTTTTTGTTTTAAAGAGACCGGACGATATAATTTGTTTCAATGCCGTCATTGAATGCGGCTCAATTCTTTTTGTTTTGTTCAATTTTTTCCAGAAGCGTCTGGTGGTAAAGGTCCGCGTCAAGGGGAAGGTGGATCATCGCGCCGTTCTGCCAGCCGGAAAGCATCATGGCGTTGACCAGTTCAAGGCTGTTGATACCGTCCAGGCCGTTCCACTTGTTTTCCGCGCCATAGAGAATGGCATCGGTAAAATTCTGGGTGACGTCCGGATGGGAAAACCCTTCCCTGGGCGGATATTCCACTGTGCTGACAACTGTTTTCAGTTTGCCAAAGGGATTGTTGTTGGTTTTGTTGTATTCCGGTTCCGGCATGTCTAATTTGTAAAAGGTCAGCCGGCGCCCTTCCGCAACAACCTTTCCGCTGTCGCAGGTAATCTCCAGACGGCTGGTACCGGGAGCGTCCCCGGTGGATGCGATGAAGGTGCCGATCGCACCGTTTTTGTAGCGCATATAGGCGACCGCTTCATCCTCTACTTCGATGGGATGATACTTTCCGCATTCGCAGAATGCCTGCACCTGTTCCGGCATGCCGAACAGCCACTGCCAGGTATCAATGGAATGGATGGCCTGGTTGAGCAACACTCCTCCGCCGTCGGTTTCATAGGTGCCGCGCCAAGGGGCGCTTGCGTAGTAGCAATTGCTCCGGTAAGAGATGGTCTCGATCCAGATCATCCGGCGAACCCGCCCGAGTTTTCCGTTCTGGATCATTTCGCGCAGACGGACAAATGCCGGGTTTGCGCGTTCCTGATACATGATAGAAAAAACCTTTCCGCTCTTTTTCGCGGCTTCGTTCATGGGGATGACCTGCTTTGTATAAACACCTGCCGGTTTTTCCACCAGTACATGAAGACCGGCTTCGAAGGCCTTGATGGCAAGTTCCGGGTGGGAGTAGTGCGGGGTGACAATCATCACAGCATCGATCAGCCCGCTGTGCAGAAACTCATTGTAATCGGTAAAGCCGGCCACATCATCCGGCAGCTGCTGTTTTGCGGAATCAATTGTGGATGGATGGTTGGCGCAGATCGCAGTCAGCCGCGCGCCTTCAATCTCGCCGTTTGCAAGATAACGGGCGTGCTGGCGGCCCATATTCGCCATGCCTACAATGCCGATGCGTACTTCGTTCATTGCTGTTTCCTCCTGTGTGTTTTATAGCAGAGAATCAACGGACCTTAAAATCAGTATAGCACGCGAGAAAAGGAAAGGAAGCGTTTGGATAAAGATTTATCAGGATTTACAAAAATTGGGCTTTTTACTCGTTCAAACTGCTCAGGTGTTTGGAAAGTACTTGGATTATTACGCAAAGATTTAGATTTTGTTCACTTTTCACAAGGTGGATACGTTATAATAAAAAAGAATGGAACATCAGTCAATGATTGTCGGTCCGAACCAAATAATAAGGGGGTAAATGAAATGTCAATAGGGAAAATTTTAGTGGTAGACGATGATAAGAATATCTGTGAACTGCTTCGTCTTTATCTGGAAAAAGAAGGATATAATGTTTTGATCGCCAATGAGGGTGAAGAAGCAATCGCCAAGTTCAATGCGGCTAAGCCCGATTTGATTCTTCTTGACATCATGCTGCCGACGCTGGACGGATGGCAGGTCTGCCGGGAGATTCGCAAGACCTCCAATGTGCCGATTATTATGCTGACGGCAAAAGGCGAGACGTTTGACAAGGTGCTTGGACTGGAACTCGGTGCGGACGACTATGTGGTCAAACCGTTTGATACCAAGGAGGTCATTGCCCGTGTAAAAGCGGTGCTTCGTCGAACCGGAAATTCTGTCCCGGCGACGGAAGCAAAAGAGGTTAATTATGACAAGCTCAGTGTCAACATGACTCGGTATGAGCTGAAAGTGGATGGAAAGGTGATCGACACTCCCCCGAAAGAGCTGGAGCTGCTGTTCCACCTTGCGTCCAATCCGAACCGTGTCTATACGCGTGATCAGCTGCTGGACGAGGTTTGGGGATTTGAATATTACGGCGATTCCCGTACCATTGATGTGCATGTGAAACGTCTGCGTGAAAAGCTGGAGGGCGTTTCTGACAAATGGTCGCTCAAGACGGTTTGGGGAGTCGGCTACAAATTTGAAGTGGCGGAATAACGGCGGTTTCATTTTTTCGCCGCTGTGGAGGCAGTTATGCAAAAAAGCCTTTTTACAAAATATTTCGCCATCTGTGTGGCGGTTATCCTTGTCGCTCTGACGGTTCTCGGTTCTATCCTTTTGCTGATATCGGCGCAGTATTTTCGGAGCGAAAAATATGATCTGCTTAAAAAGACAACGCAGAACGCGGTGGATTATACCATATCCAATTATCGCACACAGGATAATCAGGTGATTCTTGATGCGGATATCATCAATTCTTACCGCATTTTAGGCCGTTCGATTGAAGCGCAGGTGTTTTTGGTCAACAATTCCGGGCAAACGCTGTTGGTGGAAGGAATGCATATACAGGGCGATGATTCGACCGCGGATTATTTGAGCGGTTCGGATAACGCATATTCTTCTGTTCTGCTTCCTTATTCCATCCCGGAAAACATATTAAAGCAGGTGCGTGAAGACGGAGAGTACTTTGAAGTTGGCACATTGGGCGGGATTTATAAGAGTCAGACTTATATTTACGGTGCACCGGTCGTGCTGGAAGACGGAACATTGATCGCTTACCTGTTCCTGTCTGCCCCGGCAACCGCAATGGGGGATTTTCTGCTGCAGATTTTGCAGATGTTTTCCATTTCCTCAATATTTGTTATTTTTCTGTGTTTTATCATTTTTTATTTTGTCACTCTTCAGATGGTCAAGCCGCTTCGGCGGATGGCGCATGCGGCTGCCCGGTTTGGCAGCGGGGACTTTACGACCCGGCTTGAGGTACACGGGGAAGATGAGATCGCTCAGCTCGCTTCTGCGCTGAACAATATGGCCCAGTCGCTTTCGGTTCTGGAAGCCAGCAGAAGAAGTTTTGTGGCGAATGTTTCTCACGAACTGCGTACGCCGATGACCACCATTGCCGGTTTTGTGGATGGAATACTGGACGGGACAATCCCGCCGGAAAAAGAAAGAGAATACCTGCATACGGTTTCGGACGAGGTCAAACGGCTTTCCCGTCTGGTACGGGCAATGCTCAATATGTCCAAAATCGAAAGCGGCGAGGTGAAGATCAACCAGACGGATTTTGATATGCTGGATGTGATCCTGCAGACGCTCTTTAGTTTTGAGAAGAACATTGAGGCAAAGGCCGTTGATATTCAGGGGCTGGATCGCGATAAGGTTATTGTGTCGGCCGATCAGGATCTGATCCACCAGGTGGTCTACAATCTTATTGAAAACGCTGTGAAGTTTGTGAATCCGGGCGGCGTGATTTCATTTGGATTCCGCGCACAGGGCGGGAATACTTATGTTACCATACGCAACAGCGGTGCCGGCCTTTCCAGAGAAGAAGTGCAGCATGTGTTTGAACGGTTTTATAAAACCGACAAATCACGCAGTTTGGATACAAACGGCGTGGGCTTGGGACTGTATATCGTTCGTTCAATCGTCAACCTTCATGGAGGAGAGATCACGGTTCGCTCGGTGGAAGGGGAGTATTGTGAATTTGAGTTTTATGTTCCAAGCGGAAAGGTTTCCAAGGCGATGAAAAAGTTGCCGGGAAAAGAATCGGTTTGATGGATAACACAAACGATTTAGGTGAATTTATATGAATCAAAAGGAAAATGAGTTTGAAAATAGCTCCGGACAGGAGAACTGTTCGCAAGAGGCGCAGCAGCCTGATTGGAACGGACCCGACGGTTCTGAGCGGATGACTGCCGGAGCTTCCGGATTGGGAAGTGAACCATCCAATCAGGAGGATGGATCCGCGGACCGGCAGGCTGGTCAGGGAGCCTATTCGGCTTCTAAAGAGCCCTTTTCCGGCGCTGAAACAGATAGGCCGGAGGGTGAGCCGTTTCTGGGGCAGCAGACGGCCGGGCCGTCTGCTCCGCCGGCCGGCCGTGTAAAGGAGTTTCGCTGGGAAGATGTAGAACCGGGCTTGTATGGGCGGCGTTCCATCAACAGGGGAAGAAGAAAGCCGGAAAACGAACCAAAAGCATTGCGCGTTTTTGCCGTTGTGGTCAGCTGCGTGCTGGCGGTGACGCTCGGAATGCTTGCGTTTGTTCTGGTGGTGGATCTGCGTGGGAATCTTACAGATAACGGCGTATCGGATTATTCTACCGGGTCGTCAGAAGAGAAAGAATACTCGGGTCATGAGGATGGACCAAGTTTGGTGTTGAGTGACACGCCGGATTCTTCCAGTGAGATACCGGTGACCGGCGGTGTGTTGACCATACCGCAGATCGCAGCGAAAGTGCGTCCGTCGGTAGTGGGTATCGTTTCTTATACAGAGGAAAGTGGAATGCAGGCTTCCGGTGTGGGTTCCGGTATCATTATGACGAGTGACGGATACATCATTACCAATGAGCACGTGATTGCCGATGCCGCCGCGGTCAAAGTGGTTATGGAAAACGGCGACGAATTCGAAGCGGAGATCGTTGGCGCGGATAGCAAGACTGACCTTGCCGTGGTCAAAATTGAGCAGGATAATCTTACTCCTGCGGAATTTGGCGATTCGGACAAACTGGTGGCGGGAGAAACGGTCGTTGCGATCGGAAATCCCGGAGGGCTTAAATATGCGGGAAGCGTGACACAGGGAATCGTTTCGGCAACCAACCGCCTTGTTTCCGCATCTTCTGACACGAGCTATACGCTCAACTGCATTCAGACCGATACAGCCATCAATCCCGGTAATTCAGGCGGTCCGCTGGTCAATGTGTATGGGCAGGTCATTGGAATCAACTCGTCAAAAATTGCCAAAACCGGTTATGAGGGAATGGCCTTTTCCATTGCGATCAACGAAGCGAAACCGATCATTGACAAATTGATTCAATATGGCTACGTTCCGGATCGTATGCGCATTGGCCTTACGGTCACGCCAATTGATGAGGTTCTGTCGGAACTTTATGGTGTGCCGGTTGGTTTAAGGGTCCTTTCAGTGGAAGACGGTACCGATGCCAAAGCGCAAGGTATTGAGGTCGGAGACATTATTGTGAAGGCAGACGGCAATGAAATGACGGAATTCAGCGATCTTTCTGATCTGCTCAGCGAAAAAAAGGCGGGAGACAGCATTGTGTTGGATATCTATCGCCCAACCTCGGATGAAAACGGGCGGAATTTTCAAGTGGTTGTAAAACTGATTGAAGAACGGGGAAATTGATTGTCTGTCCTTATCCCGGCGCATCATGCGCCGGGATTTTTTGCTGTATTATCTGTAACGACGAAATAAAGGAGAGCTTTTACATTTGCGGGAGGACACCCTAGCACTAAGAGAGTGTTTTATATTCCGCCGGAAAGACAGGTTGCGCTTTTCTCTTTTTTGCATATGATGAATTATAAGCAGGAAAACCAGCGGGCGAGCGGCAGAAGTGACGGCCGCTGCCGTCCCCAGAAAAGCTTTGCCGCGCATGCAGATGCGGCTTGCCTGCTTTTTATAAATTGTTGCCGCCGCGGATGAGATCATCTGCGGCGGCTTGCATTTTTGCGGGGTATGAAACTTTGATTGCAATACGACCGGTTTGAATTTGTTTGAACGGCTCAAAGGCGGAGTATTCCGAACTGCCTGAACATAAAAAAGCCGTCGCATTAACGACGGCTTTTTGCATTTATAGAATGTTTATTTTACCAGATATGGAATCAATGACAAAAGCAGACTGTGCAGCCACTGATAGAAAAAGCAGATGAGCGGGATGCTGACGATCCCGATGAGTGTACAAACGCTGAACAGTTCAGCCGCATACAGCTCGTCACATTTGTGCCTTGCGGCAAACATCATAATAGCCACAGCAGGCGGGGCGGCTGCACCCATCAGAACAGTCAGCGCGACCATTTCTCCCACGGGAAGAAAGGCGAAAATTGTCGCACAAATCACCGGAATGAGCAGCAGGCGAACAGCACTCACTGCGTAAAACCGGACTTTTGTAAATGCTTTCAAAATGTTTGTCTGCGCAATGAACGCGCCTGCAACGATCATGGCCAGCGGGGAATTCATGCTGCCGATAAAATTAATCGGATCGTAGACAACGTCCGGAAGACGAATCTGGAAGAAAAACAGAATTACGCCGAGCAGGATCGCAATAATGGTTGGCGCTTTCAAACAGTTAACCAGTTCAGAGGCTTTCATTTTACCGGTGAAAATCCCAATGCCCTGCGTCCACATAAATAAATTGGAAATGGCAATGTAAGCGCTAATATACAAAACGCCCTCATTCCCGAACATGGCATAAACCAGCGGCGTTCCGAAAAAGCCGCAGTTTGTGTAAATACAGGCCAGACGGTCTACCTTGTATTTCATTTCCGGAGATTTTTTTAATACGATCCGGGTAATGACCATCATAAGCAGAATGGAAACAGCGGAAAGAACAAACGTGGTTAGAAGTCCGCTCACCACACGCGCTTCCAGTTCGGTTTGGAATGAGATGAAAATGATAAAAGGATTGACAACCAGCAGTAGCAGGTTGGAAAGCTGAAGATTGGTGGTTTGAGAGATAATGTGTATCCGGTAACAAACATACCCGACAATGATCATGATAAACATGACGATTGCCTGATAGAGCACAGTCATTGCAATGTCCATGGGTGGTATCCTCTTCTTTAAGAATGAAAATCTTCCCTCCCATAACGGGAGAGAAGATTTTTTGTACGGTTACAGGGATTGAATTGCCTGGTCGATTTCGGTCATTCGGCCGGGAATGTCAATCATCTGCGGACAATGCTCAGCACAGGCGCCACATGCGATACAATCGCCGGGGAGCGGACCGTCTTTTGCTTTCTGGACTTCTTCGTTGAACGCGTAGGAGGATCCGGTATACATATAACGATTGTACATGGCAAACACGTTCGGAATATCGATCTTCTGCGGGCAGTATTCCACGCAGTAACGGCAGGCGGTACAGGGAATGGTGCGAATTTGTTCGCGGATCTTGAGCGCTTGTGCGACCCGTTTGTAATCATCTTCCGTAAAGGCTTCAAAGTGCTCGAATGTATGTACGTTATCTTCCACCTGTTCCATGGTTGACATACCGCTTAAAATTACATGAACATTGGGAAGCGAAGCACAGTACCGCATCGCCCAGGAAGCGATGGAATCATCCGGACGGCTTTCTTTGAGAACGGCATTTGCTTCCGGGCAGAGGTCAGCAAGCGCGCCGCCGCGCACCGGTTCCATAACAATGACCGGAATTCCTTTTTTGGTGAGGATCTCGTACTGGGCTTTGGCGTTCTGGTAGTCCCAGTCAAGGTAGTTGAGCTGGATTTGGGTGAATTCCCAGCCGTCGTAATAATCAACGATTTCCTGCAGCACTTCCGGCGAGTCGTGGAACGAGAAACCAATGTGGCGAATCTGACCAGCCGCTTTGCGTTTTTCCAGTTTGTCCAAGACTTTGAGATCTTTCATGCGTTTGAAAGTGCCGGCATTAAGCCCGTGAACCAGGTAAAAATCAAAGTAGCCGGCGCCGGTTTTTTCAAGCTGTTCGTCAAAGATCTTGTCTACGGCAGCCTCAGAAACTTCCGGCATAAAACCGACCGGGAATTTTGTGGCAAGATTGTAACTTTCGCGGGGATAACGGGAGAGCGCTTCTTTGACAAATTCTTCGGATTCGCCGCCGTGATAGCGGTAAGCGGTGTCAAAATAATTGACGCCGTGCTGATAAGCGTAATCGATCATCTCAAGTGCTTTTTCACGGTCGATTTTTCCGTCTGCTCTGGTCGGGAACCGCATGCAGCCGAATCCCAGGCGGGAAACTTCAATTCCCATTTTTTCAAACAATTTCTTTTGCATAGCATCCTCCATTTGTTACTGTGTCGTTTGCCTGTTTTCTAATTTTAGTATAGTACAAACCAGGGAATTGTCAAACCAATTTTTGTGGATTGCCGGCTAATGTAACATAAGGAGCGCAAATTTACAAAAAAATCAGGCTTGACCGTGTGTTTGACGCTTTACTTTGTTGACGAATCAAACAAAATATTATACAATAAATTAGAATATATTATAAATGAGCGGCGCCTTATTTGCTTTGCGCCGGGGGGTAACATGAAAGTATTAATTTCGCCTTCCATTCTTGCAGCGGATTTTACTGTTCTTGGAAAAGAAATAGCCCGTATGGAACAGGCTGGGGCAGATATGCTTCATTTTGACGTTATGGACGGCGTATTTGTTCCCAACATTTCGTTTGGGTTGCCTGTGCTGAAATCGATCAGGGGTTCCAGTAATCTTTTATTTGATGTTCATTTAATGATCTGTGATCCGCTTGCCTATGCCGAGCGTTTCGCACAGGCCGGGGCAGACAGCATTACGTTTCACTACGAGTCCCAATCGGACGCTCAGGCGGTGATCCGTCAGGTCCGTTCTCTTGGCAAACGGGTGGGAATGTCAATCCGCCCGGGAACATGTTTGTCGGAAGTGCTTCCGCTTCTGCCGCAGCTGGATATGCTGCTTATCATGACAGTTGAGCCGGGATTTGGCGGCCAGAGCTTTATGGAAGACATGTTGGAGAAAATCAAAGCGGCGCGCGCGTTTGCGTCTGAAAACGGGCTTTCGCTGGATATTCAGGTGGATGGCGGCATTAATGAAAAAACCGCGCCAAAAGCGGTTGCTGCTGGCGCGAATGTGCTGGTAACCGGTTCTTATCTGTTCCGAAGCGAAGATCCTGCCCGTTCCATGGCGCTGCTGCGCGGCGAGGGATAAGCAGGGCTGTTTAACAGGCGTAATCGGCGAGCGTTTCCACCGCGGTGTCTTCTACAATGCAGGCGGCGTGCTCTTTTAAAAAGGAAAGTTTAATTTCTCCTTTTCCAAAGAAACGGCCGTATTCGCTGAGCAGATGGATCAGTTTTTCATCCGCTTTTAAATAGGAGCAGATTGCAAGGTAATACGACTGATCCAGAAGAAAAAGAGAACTTTTTCGCACGAGATGGCTGTATTGCGCGAAGAGCCGCTCGCAGCTGTCGAGCAGAGGGGTTAAACCGTCAAACCGGAACACAAGAGGCGTGTTAAAGGGAGTTTCTGGTTTGCTGTTTTGGATTTTTCCGCGTGCGCGGTCGATGAGGTTTACATACAGCACACATCCTCCGTTTGCGTCCGGAAAAGCTTCAATAAACAGCTTGCTCCCGGTCAGGTCCAGCGAAGTTTCATCCTTGATTTTTGAAATGAGCCCAAGAACGGTTTGCCTGGTGCAAACGCCGCTTTCTTCCATGTCGTGAAAGGAAAGCGCCATTTCATCCAGGTCATCTTCGTTCAGGGTGATTTTAACGGTTCTCTGGTCGATCAGCTCTATCTTCAAATTCGTCAGCTCCATTTTGGGGCGGACAATCGTTTCCGCGCCGGATTTTTTCCTGCCAAAACAGGTGTTTTAACATGGCTTTCTTTTTATTTATTTTATGCCATTGCTTGAAAGGGGGTTCATTGCTTGCTGCATAAAGCGACGAAATCTCAAAAAACGGACATGCTGCTGACGCTGTTTGCGGTTCTTGCAATGTCGGTATATTTGTATGGTGTTCGTGTTTTGATTATGACAGCATTCACAGTGCTTCTGGCACTGGTGTTTGAATATATCTGCATGCGGCTTTTGGGCAAAAAAAAGGGAGAACGGATTGATATGAACGCGGTTGTTACCGCTGTGATATTTACCCTTTGCCTTTCTGCCGCAACCCCTTACTGGGTGTCTATTTACGGTATGCTTTTTGCGATTGTAGTTGCAAAATTTCCGTTTGGCGGCACAGGGAAAAACATCTTCAATCCTGCGGCGGTTGGGCTTGCGTTCTGCGCCATCAGTTTTCCAACGGAAATGTTCCGCTATCCGGAGCCGTATGCAATCATGTCTATTTTTGATCCGGCAACGACTCAGTTTTCCAATTCGCCGGGGTATATTCTGCAGACGGGCGGAAACCCGGCTCTCAATACGATGAATACCCTCCTGATCAATTATTCAGGGCCGATCGGAGCGACTGCACTGCTGGTAATTCTGGCTTGTGCGCTTTATCTCACCGTGCGGAAAACCATCGCTTGGAGAATTCCGTTGAGCGCGGCGATCTGCTTGGGAGCGATTGCCTTCGTTTTCCCGCGCAGTATGACAGATGGTCTCCATTCGGCTGCCTATGAACTCATGAGCGGGATTTTTGTTTTTGCCGTAGTTTTTATGGCGTCCGACCCAGTCACATCACCCAAAGGCAAATGGGCGCAGGTGTTGTTTGGCGCGTTTATCGGCGCGGGTACGATGCTGGTGCGCTATGTTGGTTCTACGGAAATGTCGGTTGTTTTCCCTCTGCTGCTTGCAAATGCTCTGGTTCCGTCAATGGAACGTGTTGGCTTGAAAATTTCGGCTCATTTTGCTTCGCACGAAGCGGCGCAGGATAAAAGCCGAATGGACCAGAATGGAGGGGAACAGGCATGACACGTGAATTTTACCGGGAAAACAAAGGCTTTTTCAACGCCATTGACGGATTGTTGTTAAAAAACACTGTTTTGGAAAAAGGGCTGGTCGTAGCCCCAGTGGTTGTTGTCAGCAACAGCTTGAAAAACGCAGTCGTGTTGTCTCTTGTTTTTGGGTTGATTACCTTCTTTACAGTTCTTGCTGTTTCATTCGTGCCGAAACGGATACCTCATACAATTCGGGTTATCATTTCGGTATTGCTTGCCGCGGTGCTGTATATTCCTATCGCGATGTTGGTTGATTTATGGTTCCCAGGCTCGTCTTATCAGATTGGCGTATTTGTGCCGCTTATGATCACCAATTCTCTGGTTGTGTGGCGCAGTGAGTCGCGTTTTCATAAAGAAGGCCGCTCCCGCATGATCGGCGATCTGATTTGCCATATCCTCGGCTTTTTCGTGGTCATTGCTGTTGTCGGCGCTGTGCGCGAGTTGTGGGGAGCGGGAACTTTATGGGGAAATCCCATGTCGTTTGCGCAGTATCCGGTGACCGGAATCCTTCTTCCCTTTGCGGGTTTTGTGCTTGTGGGATTTTTGGCAGCTTTGCTGCATAAATATAGGAATTATCTGACCGGTTCGGAAGGTGAGCCGGAAGAATTTGGTTATCAGTCCTGCGGGATGACTGCGCAGAAAAAGGACGAGCAGTTAAAGAGCGCTGTTTCCGTTCCTGCTCAGGGCACGGAGGTGAAAACAGATGAATGATTTTCTGCCGCTTGTTGGTTCTTTCTTTTCACAGTGCTTTTCAGCCATGCTTTTGATGATTTTTGTGGAAAACATGGTCTTTACCCGTGCGCTTGGTACAAGCACCGCGTTGGTTATTATCCGAAAAAAGAACAGCTTGGGTATTTTTGGCATAACCGTCACGTCGATTACGGTGGTCGCCAGCGTAATCGCGTATCTGTTGGAACCGGTGTTGTTTGGAATTCCAAACGTTTCCTATTTCCGCCCGCTGATTTATGTTGTGGTCATCAGCTTGGTTTATCTGGCTGCTTTGGCGATTTCGGGATATTTGAAAGAATCGATTCGCGAAAAGGTAAAACCCATGATCCATATCACGGCGTTCAACTGTGTGGTGTTGGGTACATTGCTTCTCGCCGTGCCTGAAAAACTTGAGTTTGCCGGTATGCTTGGATTTGGGCTCGGAGCAGGTATCGGTTTTGCACTCGCGGTGTTTTTTATCTCGGTTGCGTATGATTACCTTTACAGCAAGGCGATTCCGAAGGCGTTTCGCGGCTTTCCGGCGTTGCTGATTTATATAGGACTTTTGTCTCTTGCGTTTTACGGTTTGGTGGGGCATCAGCTGCCTTACTGATATCAGGGCAAAATGATTGAAGATGAAATGAAGGTGCTCCCATGAGAAAACCAAGAAAAATAAAACGGTATAATAAAATCTACAGGAGCGGTTACGGTACCCGTAAAAAAGTATTGCGGTGGTCCATTTTTGTTGTGATCATACTCGCCGTAGTATTTGTCGGTTACAGCGTAGCCGGTCCGTTTATGGATTTCGTCAACGGCAGGATCGAGCCGAGCTCGTCCGATTCCTATTCTGTGGATTCTTCGCAGACAGACAATTCGTCAAGTTCCGGCCTTTCCAGCGAATCCGAACCGGAACAAACGGCGGATGAGGCGCTCAAAGCGGTCAATCTTCCGCTTGATACGGCAAAGGATACCGCTGCGTTGTCCGCGTTCCTCACTACTGCCAAAGAAAACGGCGCTACTGCCGTTATACTGGAACTCAAGGATACCACTGGTGTGCTCCATTACAATTCTTCGCTGGAACAGGCGGTTTCCTATGGGGCGGTTTCTTCTGACCCGCTGGACCTTTCTACTGTATTGGGCGCGATCAAGGCAAGCGGCCTGACGCCGGTGGCGAAACTCAGCGCGTTTATGGACAAGACAGCGCCGAATGTTGCGCGCGATAATGGGTATTTATATGAAAATACCAATTCCGCTTGGTGGGACAATGCGGTGGATGCAGGCGGAAAGCCCTGGCTGAATCCGTACAAAACGGCGGCGTGTGATTATCTGATCGCCATTCAGAATGAGCTGATTGACGCGGGCTTTGAAACGATCCTCTGGCACAAGGTAGAGTTCCCGGAAGTAAGGCAGCTTTCTTCCGCGAATATGGGGCCGGAGGCAGAGGGTGTTTCTCAGCAGCAGGCGCTCAGCAATTTCATCTCCCGCTGTGAAACAGAAGCGGAGACAAAAGGCGCAACGGTTTATATCTCTTACCCGGTTTCCGCGTCGTTTGGCGTAAACGAATCCTGGTTCGGCGGCGATCCGGCAGCGCTCGGCGCAAAACATGTCGCGCCGGTGATGGACCTTTCTTCGCTCAGCGGTGTTACAGTCGGGGAAGTGGCGCTTGACTTGACCAATCCGCAGGCGGCAGCTGCTCAGGTGCTGACCGCTTACTCCCAGAAGGTGGGCGAGGCGCAGATCCTTCCGGTAGTGGAGGATGAGGCGTATACAGACGCAGTAAAAGCTGCGGCAGAATCTTTGGAAATTGAGGGGTATGTCACTCCTTGATGCAGATAGACCAGGCACAGTCAAAAAAATATATTGGAGGCATGAATGATGTCGGAGTATTTAAAGTACAAACATTGGCTGGAACAGGATCTTGAAGACCGCGACCTCGCTGAAGAGCTTGCGGCGATCAACGGGGACGAAGAGGCGATCAAAGACCGCTTTTACCGTGATTTGGAATTCGGCACGGCAGGTCTGCGCGGCGTTCTGGGCGCAGGCACCAACCGCATGAACATTTATACCGTCCGCAGAGCGACGCAGGGCCTAGCGGAGTATTTGAACGCCGCGTTTAAGGACCCGTCGGTTTCGATCAGCTATGACAGCCGCATTAAATCAGATGTGTTTGCGAAAGAAGCAGCTCGCGTGCTTGCGGCAAACGACATTCATGTTTATCTTTACTCGGAACTCATGCCGACACCTTGCCTTTCTTATGCGGTCCGCACTTTGAAATGCAGCGCGGGAATTATGGTGACAGCAAGCCACAACCCGGCGAAATACAACGGCTACAAGGTTTACGGGCCGGACGGCTGCCAGATGACCAATGATGCGGCGGATGCCGTTCTTGAGCGGATCAACCGTCTTGATCTGTTCAAAGATATTCGCCTTGTTGATTTTGACGCTGCGCTTCAGGCAGGCAACATTGAGTACATTGCGGACAGTGTGCTGGAAAGCTACCTTGACTGCGTACAGGCTCAGAGCATTCATCCGGAGCTTATTCCGCAGGCTGGGCTGAAGGTTGTTTACACACCGCTTAACGGCACTGGAAACAAGCCGGTCCGCAAGATTCTTGACCGCATCGGCGTTAAGGATGTTCATGTAGTAAAAGAGCAGGAGAATCCTGAAGGAGAGTTTTCCACCTGCCCGTTCCCGAATCCGGAAATCAAAGAAGCATTGGCGCTTGGCCTGCGTGACTGTGCGGCGGTCAAACCGGACCTCCTTCTGGCAACCGATCCGGATGCTGACCGTGTTGGCATTGCCGTGCCGGATGAAAACGGCGATTATGTTCTCATCACCGGCAACGAAGTCGGTGCACTGTTGCTCGAATACATCTGCAGAGAGCGTCGCGCACTGGGCACCATGCCGGAACATCCGATGGCGGTGAAAACCATTGTAAGTACACGCCTTGCCGACCGCATCGCGGCGGAGTACGGCGTAGAGCTGGTTAATGTTTTGACTGGATTCAAGTACATCGGCGAGCAGATCGGGTTGCTGGAAGCGAAGAACGAAAGCAACCGTTACCTGTTTGGCTTTGAGGAGAGCTACGGATACCTCTGCGGCACCTATGTTCGTGATAAAGACGCGGTTGTCGCATCCATGCTCATCTGTGAAGCGGCAGCGTTTTATAAATCCAAAGGCGTCAGCATGCTGCAGGCGATCCGCGCGCTTTACGAGAAATACGGTTATTATTACAACTGCATCGGTAACTTTGGTTTTGAAGGTGCCGCCGGAATGGAGAAGATGGCTGAGATCATGGCACGCACCCGTGCCGAGGCACCGAGTGTGATCGGCGGGCTGAAGGTGGAATCTTTTGCGGATTACAAAGCGTCTGTCCGCACCGATATCGCCACCGGAAAGCAGGAAGAAATTCATCTGCCGAAATCGGATGTGCTGGAGTTTGGCTTGGAAGGCGGCGCGAGTGTTATCATCCGTCCGTCCGGAACCGAACCGAAGATCAAGGTTTATTACACCACAACCGGCGCGACCGAGCAGGACGCGAAAGCGCTTCAGCAGAAGCTTGCCGATGATTTTACCACTTTGTTGAAATGACAGCGTAAAAATCTGCCGGAATAGGCCGATATGCGAAAAAAACAGGCACTGTGTGAAAAAAAGCTTGCAATTTTACAATGCTTGTGTTATCATAATAACTCGATGGCCCTTTCCGCGCGGAATTTGTCTGTTCCGTGAGCGTGATTGCGGTGTACTTGTGGAAAAAGAGGTGACTGAAAGTGAAAGAAGGAATCCATCCGAAATACGAGCCGACCACCATTAAATGTGCGTGCGGTAACGTAATCGAAACCCGCTCCACTAAGAGCGATATTAAGGTTGAAATTTGTTCGAAATGCCACCCGTTCTACACCGGCAAACAGAAGCTGGTTGATACCGGCGGACGTGTTGATCGTTTCAAAAAGCGCTTCAATATGGACAAATAATTTCAGCAAAAAAGCGGTGTGCAGTAAGCTCACCGCTTTTGTGTTTTTTGAAAGGAGCGGCAGCGGGTGGAATATAAAACCATAAGGAACCGGGGAGAAGATGAGTTTATTGAGCGGCGTTCCCGGTTTATTGGGCATATCGCCCCAGTGAAAACAGAAGAGGAAGCGCTTGCGTTTCTGGAAGAGGTGCGTGCCGCGAACCGTGAGGCAAACCACAACTGTTACGCATATGTTTTACGTGAAGGTCAGATCCGCCGCTACTCCGACGACGGGGAACCGCAGGGAACAGCGGGCGTACCTATTTTGGAGGTTCTTCTCCGAAATGAATTGGTGGACGTCTGCGCGGTGGTGACCCGGTACTTCGGCGGCGTTCTGCTGGGCGCGGGCGGTTTGGTGCGTTCTTATTCCACCGGGGCGAGCATTGCGGTGGCGGCCGGCGGGATCATGACCATGACCCCCTGTACCTCTTTTGTTGTGGAGGTGGATTATTCCCTTTACGGAAAGTTGAGTTATATCCTGCCGGATTACCGCATCGTTGTGCAGGAAAGCAGCTTCGGCGAAAAGGTGCGTTTGGTGCTGCTCATCAAAACCGAGCGGATGCCGGCGTTTCAGAAGGCATTGCAGGAACTTTCCGCCGGAAAGGCAGAGGCGTTTGTTCTGAAAGAATGTTACGCTGATATGGAATAAAAAGACAGGCTTTGTCAAAAAAATAAAGTAATCTGACAGGTTCTGCCGTATATATATTATAGAGTGCTTTATAAAGGAGGGCTTTGTGCTTATGACCATCCGGGAACAGACCCAATTGCTGGAGGAACAGCTGCTCAGCCCATATGCGATGCGATCGGCGCAAAGCCGCGGTCGTGTGCGTGAAGAGCCTCAGTGCGACATCCGCACGGATTTTTGCCGGGACCGTGACCGGATCATTCACTGCAATTCTTTCCGCCGGTTAAAGCACAAAACCCAGGTGTTCCTTTCCCCGATGGGAGACCATTACCGCACCCGCCTGACCCATACGCTTGAGGTTTCGCAGATCGCTCGCACCATTGCCCGTGCGCTGCGGCTGAATGAGGATTTGACTGAAGCCATTGCAATGGGGCACGACTTGGGGCATACCCCGTTTGGGCACGCGGGCGAGCGTGCGCTGAATGAAGTTTGTCCGCTCGGGTTCCAGCACGCACTGCACAGCGTTCGGGTTGTAGATGCGCTGGAGCGGAACGGAAAAGGACTCAACCTGACTTACGAGGTAAAAAACGGGATTGCCTGCCATTCGCTGGATGCGGTCGCCGCTACCCTTGAGGGGCGGGCGGTCAAGCTTGCCGACAAGGTCGCGTACATCAACCATGACATTGAGGACGCTCTTCGTGCAGGCGTGCTTTCCAATGAGGATATCCCGTTTCAGTGCACTTATGTGCTGGGGCGCACCAAATCGGAGCGGATTTCAACCATCATCCATTCGGTGGTGGAACACAGTTCGGATGATATTCGCATGGACAGTGAGGTGCAGCAGGCGCATGACCGTTTGAAAGCGTTCATGTTTGAGCAGGTATATAAAAATTCGACCGCCAAGTCAGAAGAGGGCAAAGCGGAGGAAGTGGTAAAGATCCTTTACCGTTATTTTGTCAAGCAGCCGGAAAAACTTCCGGAACTTTACCGCAGGACTGCGGAAGAACAGGGTGCGGACCGCGCGGTCTGCGACTACATTGCCGGCATGACCGACGGATACGCGACCGAATTGTTTGAAGAACTGTTTGTTCCGCACTGCTGGAGCATGCGGTAATTGTTTGGGGTGTGATATGAGAAAGGAGGGGGATTATGGCGATTCCGAGCAGCTTTATAATGCAGTTGCGCCAGACGGCCGATATTCAGGACATTGTTTCCAGCTATTGTTCGATCACCCGCGCCGGGCGGAATCAAAAGTGCCTTTGCCCTTTCCATTCGGAAAAGACCCCGTCCATGGTGATTTACCCGGATACCCAGTCTTTCTATTGCTTCGGCTGCGGCGCCGGCGGCGATGTGATCACCTTCATCATGAAGATCGAAAATCTCGATTATGTGGAAGCCATTCGCTTTTTGGCAAGACGGTATCACATGGAGATCCCGGATGAAGCAGGGGATGACCGCGCTTACCGGATGCGCACCCGCATTCTGGAACTGAACCGGGAAACAGCGCGTTTTTACCACAAATGCCTGCTTTCTCCGGCGGGAAAAGAAGGGCTTGCCTATTTGAAAGGGCGGCAGCTGAGTGAAAAGACGATCACTACCTACGGGCTCGGTTTCGCACCGATGGGGTGGGATAACCTGATCAATCACCTGCGTTCCAAAGGTTTTACAATGGATGAGATGATCGCCGCGGCGGTGGTCGCCCGCAGTGACCGGGGCGGCAGGGTCCGTTTTTACGATCAGTTCCGCAACCGGGTCATGTTTCCAATCATCGATCTGCGCGGCAATGTGATCGCGTTCGGCGGCCGCGTGATGGACGATTCCAAGCCGAAATACCTCAACTCGGCGGATACACCGGTGTTTAAGAAAAGCCGCAATCTGTTTTCGCTGAACCTTGCCAAAACGCAGGTGCAGGACCGGAAGCTGATTTTAGCGGAAGGGTATATGGATGTTATCTCCATCTATCAGGCAGGATTTCACAACGTGATCGCGACTCTGGGAACCGCGCTCACCGAAGAACAGGCCAGACTGATCTCCCAGTACGCCGAACAGGTTATCATTTCCTATGACTCGGATGTTGCCGGTCAGCGTGCGAGTGAACGGGCGATCACCCTGCTGTCACAGGCGGGAGTCGCTACCCGTGTGCTTGCCATGAGCGGGGCGAAAGACCCGGATGAGTACATTAAAAAGTTCGGGCCAACCCGGTTTAAGCTGCTTCTGGAGGGTGCGAACAATCCGGTGGAGTTTGAGCTGCTCAAGGTCAAAAAGACGCTTGATATGAACACCGAAGACGGTAAACTTACCTATCTGCGGCAGAGTGTATCGGCGCTGGCAAGGCTCAGCAATCCGTTTGAACGGGAGGTTTACGCGGGAAAAATCGCGGAGGAGACCGGTGTTTCCAAGGCGACTATCCTCGAACAGGTTCAAGGAGTTATGAAACGGGAACGTTACGCAGACCGCAAGCGGGAGTGGAACGAGGTGCAGAGCGGGCGTGCGCTGTATCAGGACCGGGTCAACCCGCAGAAGGCGACCAACCTGAAAGCTGCCATGGCGGAAGAAGGAATTTTGGTGTACCTATTTAAAAACCCGGATGCGGTGGATGAAGTCGCGGCCCGGCTCAAACCGGAGTATTTTGTCACCGATTTTAACCGCCGTGTGTATGAACTGATTCTTCAGAAAGCAGGTGAACAGCACACGGTCGATCTAGCGTCTCTGTCGGGTGAATTAAATCCGCAGGAAATGGGCAAAATATCGGGGCTTTTAGCAAAGAACCACGATATGCAAAATTCCAGACAGATGCTTGACGATTATTTACAGGTTCTGGAGGAACTGCACGAAAAGCCAAAGCCGTCTGATCTGGCTCAGGCCGGCGAAGAGGAATTGGAAGCGTATTATGAACGACTCAAACAGAAAAAAGGCGGGCGTTGACCCGTTTGATATACATTTGTGAAAACAGGATCATCCGAAAAACAAAAAAGGATGAAGAAAACAGGCGCCGGAGTCTATGCCGCGTGGCGCCGAGCACCGCTGCGGCAGCGGAGAATGGGAATTGTTTATGGGAGCTAATGAGAAAAAACCGGTTGTCGCTGAACTCATCGAACAGGGCAAGACAAAAGGAAAACTGACGACAAAAGAGATCACCGACGCGTTGGAAGAACTGGATTTTGATCCGGAACAGATGGAAAAACTCTATGATTCTCTGGAGAGCATGAACATTGAAATCGTGGAGGATTTTGAGCCGGATCTGGATTTGGAGGATCTGACGCTTGAAAACAATACAAACGTTGATTTGGAAGCGTCGCTTTCTACTGAAGGAATCAGCATTGACGACCCGGTCAAGGTCTATCTCAAAGAGATCGGCCGTGTTCCGCTGCTGTCTACCGAAGAGGAGATCGACCTCGCCACCCGTATGGCGCAGGGGGACGCGTTCGCGAGAAAGCGCCTGAGCGAGGCCAACCTTCGTTTGGTCGTCAGCATCGCCAAGCGGTATGTCGGCCGCGGCATGCAGTTTTTGGACCTGATTCAGGAAGGCAACCTGGGCCTTATCAAAGCGGTGGAAAAATTTGACCACACTAAGGGCTTTAAGTTTTCCACCTACGCGACCTGGTGGATCCGTCAGGCCATTACCCGCGCCATTGCGGATCAGGCGCGTACCATTCGTATCCCGGTGCATATGGTCGAGACCATCAATAAGGTGAAGAAGGTTTCCAGCCAGCTGCTGCACAAAAACGGGCATGAGCCGACGGCGGAGGAGATTGCCGAAGAGTTGGATATGCCGGTGGAAAAGGTGCGGGAGATCATCCGTGTGGCACAGGAGCCGGTTTCGTTGGAAACGCCGATCGGTGAGGAGGAAGACAGCCATCTGGGCGATTTTATTCCGGACGATGACGCTCCGGCACCGGCGGAAGCGGCTTCTCATACCCTGCTTAAAGAACAGCTCAACGATGTGCTTTCTACCCTGACCGAGCGTGAGAAAAAGGTTCTCTGCCTCCGTTTTGGTTTGGAAGACGGACGTTCCAGAACACTGGAAGAGGTCGGTAAAGAATTCAATGTTACCCGTGAGCGTATCCGTCAGATCGAGGCCAAAGCGCTGCGTAAGCTGCGTCATCCCAGCCGGAGCAAACGCCTGAAGGATTTCCTTGATTGAGTTTTCCATTGACATTACTCTACCAAAATAGTATAATAACTAGTAAGAGGTAGGGTGATGGTATGCATATTACGCTGGAATCGGATTATGCGATCCGTATGATGATCTATCTTGCGCGTGAAAACAAAAGGGTCGATGCGAAGAAAATTTCCGATGATGCGGAAGTTACCCTTCGTTTTGCGCTGAAGATTCTGCGCAAATTTGCGGCTGCCGGCGTGATCCGCTCCTTTAAGGGAATGCAGGGCGGCTATGAGTTGGCGCGCCCCGCTTCAGAGATCACCTTGCGGGAGATCGTTGAAACGGTGGAGGGTACATATTATTTCAGCCGCTGTTTAAACCCTGAATGCGGATGTACACGTACGGAAAAGCAGCATGCTGCTTGTAAAGCGCAGAAGGTGTTTTGCGACATTTCACAGATGGTGCGGGAAAAGCTGGAATCGGTCACGCTGGATCAGCTTGCCTGAACAGGATAATAACAGGAAAAGCCGGGGACATACACCCCGGCTTTTTTATGCACATCGTTTTGCTGAGTGCTTGAAAAAAGCTGCTGACTTAACACAAAAAAGCGCTTGACACTGCAAAATTCCTGTGATATACTGGTATACTGTATCAAAATGGGTTTTTGCACCTAAAAATGGTCAAACCCATGGAAAAAATGGCAAAAAATCATAGTTGAAACAGAGAAATAACCCCTTGTTTCATACTGTGTTTTGTGAACTTTACCAAGCGGTTGTTCGAGTAAGTGGAAGAATGGAGTGGTTGAGTAAATGGTAAATGTCAAGCCAGTGAAACTCGGAAAAAACACCCGTATGAGTTTTTCGCGCATCAACGAGGTTTTGGAGATGCCGAATCTCATCGAGGTGCAGAAAAATTCCTACAAATGGTTTCTTGAGAAAGGTTTGAAGGAAGTTTTCGACGATATGTCCGCCATTACCGATTACACCGGTAACCTGGTGCTCGATTTTGTCGACTATCATCTGGATGATCAGCCGAAATACAGCGTGGAAGAGTGCAAGGAACGCGACGTGACCTATGCTGCTCCGCTGCGTGTCAAAGCCCGTCTGCTCAACAAAGAGACCGGTGAGGTAAAAGAGCAGGAGATCTTTTTGGGCGATTTCCCGCTTATGACCGAAAGCGGCACCTTTGTCATCAACGGCGCGGAACGTGTTATCGTTTCCCAGCTCGTTCGTTCTCCGGGCGTATATTACAGTGAATCGTTTGACAAGACCGGTAAGCCGCTGTACGCGACCACCGTTATCCCGAACCGCGGCGCGTGGCTCGAGTACGAAACCGATTCCAACGATATTTTCTATGTCCGCATCGACAAAAACCGTAAGATCCCGGTGACTGTACTGCTGCGTGCATTGCTGCGCATCAAAGACAACGTGGAGGGCGACTTCACCGAAAGCTTTACCCAGTATATGGGCACCGACAATGAGATTTATGAGGTGTTTGGTGAGGACGAGCGCCTGGTGGCGACCATCCAGAACAAAGACACCACCAAAAACGGCGAGGAAGCTCTGCTGGAAGTCTACCGCAAGCTGCGCCCGGGCGAGCCCCCGACGGTTGAAAGCTCCATCACCCACCTGAGAAACTTGTTCTTTGACGAACGGCGTTATGACCTTTCCCGTGTCGGCCGTTATAAATACAACAAAAAACTTGCGATCGGCAACCGCCTTGTTGGACAGACTCTGGCACAGCCTATCGTTAATGAATTGACCGGCGAGCTGCTTGCGGATGCAGGCCAGAAGCTCACCCGCGAGATGGCGGAAGCCATTGAGCGTGCCGGTGTTGACACCGCTTTCGTCACCTTGGAAGACGGAAAAACGGTGAAAATCATTTCCAACGGCATGGTTGATATTCACGACTATGTCGGCGATATGGAAGTTGAGTCGCTCGGCATCAACGAAAAGGTTCGTTTCAAGGTGTTAAAACAGATTCTTGAAACCACCGAAGGGGAAGAAGCTCTGCGTGAAGCCATTGCTGCCCGTGTGGATGAGCTCATCCCCAAACACATTATGAAAGACGATATTTTTGCAACCGTAAACTACTTAAACAACCTGGTTTACGGCATTGGTACGGTGGATGATATCGACCACCTCGGCAACCGCCGTATCCGTTCGGTCGGCGAGCTGCTCCAGAACCAGTTCCGCATTGGTTTTTCCCGTATGGAACGTGTTGTCCGTGAGCGTATGACCCTGCAGGCGCAGGATATGGACGTTGTCACTCCGCAGGCGCTCATCAACATTCGCCCGGTCACATCCGCCATCAAAGAGTTCTTTGGTTCTTCGCCGCTTTCTCAGTTCATGGACCAGACCAACCCGCTGGCTGAGCTGACCCATAAGCGCCGTCTTTCCGCTCTGGGCCCTGGCGGTCTTTCCCGTGACCGTGCGAGCTTCGAAGTTCGTGACGTTCATTACAGCCACTACGGAAGAATGTGCCCGATTGAGACGCCGGAAGGCCCGAACATCGGTTTGATTTCCTATCTGGCAACCTTCGCGCGCATCAATGAATACGGTTTTATTGAGGCGCCTTACCGCAAGGTTGATAAAGCGACCGGCGTTGTCACCGATGAGGTCGTTTACATGACCGCTGATGTGGAAGACAACTATGTTGTCGCACAGGCGAACGAGCCGCTGGACGAAGAAAACCGTTTTGCCCGTCCGCGTGTCAACGCGCGTCACCTGGATCAGATCCTTGAGATCGAGCGTGAGCGGGTCGACTTCATGGATGTATCTCCGAAGATGGTCGTTTCTGTTGCAACGGCGATGATTCCGTTCTTGGAAAACGACGACGCAAACCGTGCGCTCATGGGTTCCAACATGCAGCGGCAGGCAGTTCCGCTTTTGAAGACCGAGTCCCCGATCGTTGGTACCGGTATGGAGTATAAAGCTGCGGTTGATTCCGGCGTTGCGGTTGTCTCCAAGCATGACGGTGTCATTGAAAGCGTTTCTGCGGACGAAGTTGTGCTTAAAGAAGATAACGGTGTGTCCCACACCTATAAACTGCTCAAGTTTAAACGTTCCAACCAGGGCACCTGCATCAACCAGCGCCCGATTGTGGAAAAAGGCGAGCGGGTCAAGGTCGGCCAGGTTCTGGCAGACGGTCCTGCTACCAGCAACGGTGAGATCAGCCTTGGTAAGAACGTGCTCATCGGCTTTATGACTTGGGAAGGTTATAACTACGAAGACGCGGTCCTCATCAATGAAAAGATCGTCCGCGACGACGTGTTTACCTCCATCCACATTGAAGAATATGAGATCGAAGCACGTGACACCAAGCTCGGGCCGGAAGAGATTACCCGCGATATTCCGAACGTTGGTGAGGACGCGCTCAAAGATCTGGACGAGCGCGGCATCATCCGCATCGGTGCAGAAGTTCGCGCAGGTGATATCCTCGTCGGTAAGGTAACCCCGAAAGGTGAGACCGAGCTCACCGCAGAGGAACGCTTGCTGCGTGCCATCTTCGGTGAAAAAGCGCGCGAAGTGCGTGACACCTCATTGAAGGTTCCGCACGGTGAATCCGGTACGATTGTTGACGTTAAAGTATTTACCCGTCAGAACTGCGACGAGCTTTCTCCGGGCGTCAACATGGTCGTCCGCTGCTACATCGCTCAGAAGCGTAAGATCAGCGTCGGCGACAAGATGGCAGGCCGTCACGGTAACAAGGGCGTTGTTTCCCGCATCCTCCCGCAGGAAGATATGCCGTTCCTCCCGGATGGCACTCCGCTGGATATCGTTTTGAACCCGCTGGGCGTTCCGTCCCGTATGAACATCGGTCAGGTGCTGGAAGTTCACCTCGGCTACGCGGCGAAAGCACTCGGCTGGAAGATCATGACCCCGGTATTTGACGGCGCGCATGAGGAAGACATTCGTGCTTGTTTGAGAGAAGCCGGCTATGATGAAGACGGCAAGACCCAGCTTTATGACGGACGTACCGGTGAGCCGTTTGACAACCGTGTAACCGTCGGCTATATGTACTTCTTGAAACTCCATCATCTGGTTGATGATAAGATCCATGCCCGTTCAACCGGTCCGTACTCCCTCGTTACTCAGCAGCCGCTCGGCGGTAAAGCGCAGTTCGGCGGTCAGCGTTTCGGTGAAATGGAGGTTTGGGCGCTGGAAGCTTACGGTGCGGCTTATACTCTGCAGGAAATCCTGACTGTGAAGTCGGACGACGTGGTCGGTCGTGTGAAGACCTATGAGGCGATTGTAAAAGGCCAGAACGTACCGACGCCGGGTATTCCGGAATCCTTCAAGGTACTGGTTAAAGAGCTTCAGTCGCTTGGACTTGACATCAAGGTGCTGGATAAGAACAACGAGGAGATCGATCTCAAACAGTCGTTTGATGATGATGATATTGGTCTGCAGCATATTGATGATGAGGCAGTCAGCAATCTGGTCGAAGTAGAGGGCGACATGGAAGGTTATGGCGTGGAAGAGCCGGAAGATGATGGGGAAGCCCCGGAAGAATACGGTTCTGACTTTGACTTCGGTCTGGATGATCCGGATGCAAACGACGATTTGGATATATAAGGAGGAGACGTCTGAATGGAATTTAACGTGTTTGAGTCAATTAAAATAGGTTTGGCGTCACCTGAGCAGATTCTGGAGTGGTCCTACGGTGAAGTAAAGAAGCCGGAAACCATCAACTACAGAACCCTCAAGCCGGAACGTGATGGTTTGTTCTGTGAACGCATCTTTGGGCCGACGAAAGACTGGGAATGCCACTGCGGTAAGTACAAACGTCTCCGCTATAAAGGCAAAATCTGTGACCGCTGCGGCGTTGAAGTCACCCGTTCCAAAGTTCGCCGTGAGCGTATGGGTCACATCAAACTGGCGGCGCCGGTTTCTCACATCTGGTATTTTAAAGGCATTCCTTCCCGCATGGGGTTGATTCTCGATATCTCTCCCCGCCGGTTGGAAGAGGTCCTTTACTTTGCGAAATATATTGTTATCGATCCGGGCAATACGGTTCTCGAAAAAGGCCAGCTCCTTTCCGAGAAAGAGTATGCTGATATGCGCGAAAAGTACGAAGATGATTTCCGTGCCGCTATGGGCGCGGAAGCCATCAAGGAACTTTTGCAGGAGATCGACCTTGAAAAACTTTCCAAAGAGCTGAAAGATGAGCTGGAAGGTGCTTCTGGGCAGAAACGTGTCCGTTTGCTCAAACGGCTTGAAGTGGTGGAAGCATTCCGCATTTCCGGAAACCGTCCGGAGTGGATGATCCTTGACGTTGTTCCGGTCATCCCGCCGGATATCCGCCCGATGGTTCAGCTCGACGGTGGTCGTTTCGCGACTTCCGACCTGAATGATTTGTACCGCCGTGTCATCAACCGCAACAACCGTTTGCAGCGTTTGTTGGAACTCAACGCGCCGGACATCATCGTGCGCAATGAGAAACGCATGCTCCAGGAAGCGGTAGACGCGCTCATCGACAACGGCCGCCGCGGCCGTCCGGTCACCGGTCCGAATAACCGTCCGCTCAAATCCATTTCGGATATGCTCAAAGGTAAACAGGGCCGTTTCCGTCAGAACCTTCTCGGTAAACGTGTTGACTATTCCGGCCGTTCGGTTATCGTTGTTGGTCCGGAACTGAAAATGTATCAGTGCGGTCTTCCGAAAGAGATGGCTCTGGAACTGTTCAAACCGTTCGTTATGAAACGCTTGGTGGAAACCGGCGCTTCCAACAATATCAAGAGCGCGCGTAAAATGGTTGAGCGCGCGAAACCAGAAGTTTGGGATGCGCTTGAAGTCGTCATCAAAGACCATCCGGTTCTGCTCAACCGTGCACCGACCCTTCACCGTCTTGGTATTCAGGCGTTTGAACCGGTGCTCGTTGAGGGCCGTGCGCTGAAACTGCATCCGCTGGTTTGTACCGCGTACAACGCAGACTTCGACGGCGACCAGATGGCGGTTCACGTTCCGCTTTCCGCAGAGGCACAGGCAGAGGCCCGCTTCCTTATGCTGGCGGCAAACAACCTGCTCAAACCTTCCGATGGCCGTCCGGTCACCGTTCCGACCCAGGATATGGTTCTTGGTTCTTACTACCTGACCATGGTCAAAGAGGGTGAAAAGGGCGAAGGCAAGGTCTTCCGTGATTTCAACGAAGCGATTATGGCGTATCAGGAAGGAATCGTTTCCCTGCATGCGGCAATCAAAGTGCGTGTAACCAAAGATATTGGCGATCACAAGGTCAGCAAGATCATTGACGCGACAGTCGGCCGAATCATCTTCAATGACCCGATTCCGCAGGACCTTGGTTATGTGGATCGTACCAAGAGCGAAAACCAGTTTGATCTGGAAGTTTCCTTCTTGGTCGGCAAAAAGCAGCTCGGTCAGATTATTGACCGCTGCATCAAGCAGCACGGTACTGCTATGACCGCTGAAGTCCTTGACCGCATCAAGGCGCAGGGCTTTAAATACTCCACCCGCGGCGCGATTACCGTAGCCGTTTGTGACGCAGTTGTTCCGCCGCAGAAAAAGCAGATGCTTGCTGACGCGGACGCGCAGGTCGCAAAAATCACCCGTCAGTTCCAGCGCGGTCTCATTTCCGATGAGGAGCGTAGCTCGCTGGTACTTGACGTTTGGGCAAAGACCACCGAGGATGTTGCTGACGCGCTGAAAAACAACCTCGACCAGTATAACCCGATCTTCATGATGGCGGACTCCGGTGCGCGTGGTTCCATGAACCAGATTCGTCAGCTCGCCGGCATGCGCGGACTGATTGCAAACACCGCCGGTGTTACCATCGAAATGCCGATTCGTGCAAACTACCGTGAAGGCTTGAACATCTTGGAATACTTCATTTCTTCCCGTGGTGCGCGTAAAGGTTTGGCGGATACCGCTCTGCGTACCGCAGACTCCGGTTACCTTACCCGCCGTCTGGTTGACGTTTCGCAGGATGTCATCATCCGTGAGCATGATTGCGGCACCCATAACGGCATTGAGGTTTACTCCATCAAAGAAGGCAATGAGATGATTGAACCGCTTCAGGAACGTCTTATCGGCCGCTATCTGGTGGAAGATTTCATCCATCCTGAAACCGGCGAATTGCTTGTTTCTAAGGATAAGATGATGGATGAAAACGATGCGAAGAAGATCGTTGAGTCTGGTGCGGAAAGCGTCATGATCCGTTCGATCCTCACCTGTGAGGCGAAACACGGCGTCTGCACCAAATGTTACGGCGCAAACCTCGCAAACGGAAAACCGGTTACTGTTGGTGAAGCGGTTGGTATCATTGCCGCTCAGTCCATCGGTGAGCCGGGTACCCAGCTGACCATGCGTACCTTCCATACCGGTGGTATTGCGTCGGCAGAAGATATTACACAGGGTCTTCCGCGTGTTGAAGAGCTGTTTGAGGGCCGCCGTCCGAAGAGCAGCGCTATCATCTCTGAGATTGCTGGTACGGTCCGTATGGAGGAGATCAAGCGCATCCGTAATGTAATCGTCACTTCTTCGGATGGAGACGAAAGAGCTTATCCGGTTCCGTATGGTTATCGAATCCGCGTGATGGAAGGGGATACCGTTGCGGCTGGTGAAGCGCTGACTGAAGGTGCTGTCAATCCGCATGATATTCTTGATGTCAAGGGCGAAAAAGCCGTACAGAACTACCTCATTGCGGAGGTTCAGAAAACCTACCGGATGCAGGGTGTTGATATCAACGACAAACACATTGAGGTTATTGTTCGTCAGATGATGCGTAAAGTCCGTGTGGATGACGCAGGTTCGACCGGCCTGCTTGCAGGGTCTCTGGTTGACCGTTCGGAGATCACACAGGAAAATCAGGAAGTTGAACGCCGTACCGCGGCGGGAGAAGAAGGGCTCACCCCTGCAACTTATATTCCTGTTCTGCTTGGTATTACCAAGGCGTCTCTGGCAACTGACAGCTTCTTGTCTGCTGCGTCCTTCCAGGAGACCACCCGCGTTCTTACCGAAGCGGCAATCAAGGGCAAGGTTGACCCGCTGCTCGGCTTAAAAGAAAATGTCATCATTGGTAAGCTTGTTCCGGCTGGTACCGGTATGAAGTGTTATACCGATGTTGAGGTTGTTCCTACTGTTACGGAACAGCATGAGCCGGTTCAGCAGTTATAAAACGTTGATTATGGCGCCGGAACATTCCGGCGCCATTGTCAGCTTATTGGATTGCTGGTATAAACGGAAAGAAGTTAGGCATTTTATATAAAAATGTCGCTGTAAAGCACATAAAATTCGGTTCTTGACAAACACTGTAAAAATGTGCTAATATAAATTGGTTTGTTTTGGAGCTTTCCGCCCGAAAGTTCCCGCACCTGTATTGTTTTGGTATCTCCCGTGTAAATTGGTTCACGGTGGATATATATAATTTTGTAAGGAGGTGCTTTCATGCCAACCTTTAACCAGTTAGTCAGAAAAGGAAGACAACCGGTCAACAAAAAGTCTAAGGCGCCTGCACTGCTCAAGGGCTACAACGCCAAGACAAAAACCGTTACGGATCAGGCTTCCCCGCAGAAACGTGGCGTTTGTACTTCGGTTCGTACCATGACCCCGAAGAAGCCGAACTCCGCTCTGCGTAAAGTTGCCAGGGTTCGACTGACCAACGGAAACGAAGTTACTGCTTACATTCCGGGTATTGGTCATAACCTTCAGGAGCACAGCGTTGTTTTGATTCGCGGCGGACGTATTCGTGACCTTCCTGGTGTGCGTTACCACATCATTCGTGGTACTCTTGATGCGCAGGGCGTTGCCAAGAGAAACCAGGGCCGTTCCAAATACGGCGCGAAACGACCGAAAGCTGGTGCGAAATAAGGTTTTTTGTGCGTGGAACCACTTAGTGGCTTTTGATATACATTCATTCGCCTCTAATTGGTGCCGACGGAAGATTAGCCTTTCGAGTACCGATGATATCATTTTATGAAGGAGGGAAGCGAAGTGCCGAGAAGAGGAAATATTGCAAAACGCGATGTTTTGCCGGACCCGCTTTATAATTCCAAGCTGGTAACACGCCTGATCAACAACGTCATGTACGATGGTAAAAAGGGTGTTGCTCAGAAAATTGTTTACGGTGCATTCGATATTGTTGCTGAAAAAACCGGTAAAGAGCCTTTGGAAGTGTTTACCGATGCAATGGAAAATATCATGCCTGTATTAGAAGTAAAAGCACGCCGTGTCGGTGGTGCGACCTACCAGGTTCCGATGGAAGTCCGCCCGGAAAGACGTCAGACCCTGGGTCTGAGATGGCTCACACTGTACTCCCGTCAGCGCAGTGAGAAGACCATGAAAGAACGTCTCGCAAACGAAATCCTTGACGCGATCAACGGAAACGGCGGCGCGGTCAAGAAACGTGAAGAGACCCACAGAATGGCAGAAGCGAACAAAGCGTTTGCTCATTACAGATGGTAAGAAACCTGCCGTTTTTCAATGCAGAAACAGGATATACCGTTATGGCTGCCTCCTGGTTTTGCTGTTAAGCTGTTTTTCCGAAATGATTTGGAGGTTATCTGTTTATGGAAAGAGACGTTTCTCTTGAAATGACTCGTAACATAGGAATCATGGCGCACATCGACGCCGGTAAGACGACCACGACCGAGCGTATTCTGTTCTATACCGGTATCACCCATAAAATCGGTGAGGTACACGAAGGTGCCGCAACGATGGACTGGATGGTACAGGAGCAGGAAAGAGGTATTACCATTACCTCTGCTGCAACGACCGCTTACTGGAAAGGTCACAGACTCAACATCATCGATACCCCGGGGCACGTTGACTTCACTGTTGAAGTACAACGTTCTCTCCGTGTATTGGATGGTTCTGTTACGGTTTTCTGTGCTAAGGGCGGCGTTGAGCCTCAGTCTGAGACCGTATGGCGTCAGGCGGATGAATACCGTGTTCCGAGAATGGCGTATGTCAATAAAATGGACATTATGGGCGCCAACTTCTACAATGTTGTGCAGATGATGCACGACCGCTTGAAATGTAATGCGGTTCCGATCCAGTTGCCGATCGGTGCTGAGGATACATTTAAGGGCATTATCGACCTTGTCGAGATGAAGGCTTACGTCTATTATGACGACCTTGGAAAAGATATCCGTGTGGAAGAAATTCCGGACGATATGAAAGACAAGGCGGAAGAGTACCGTTCTGCGCTGCTTGAAGCAGTTGCTGAGCAGGATGAAGAACTGATGATGAAATATCTCGACGGCGAAGAACTGACCGTTGAGGAGATCCAGAGCGCAATTCGTAAAGGCACGCTGGATAACTCCATCATCCCGGTCACCTGCGGTACTTCTTACAAAAACAAAGGTGTTCAGAAACTTCTGGATGCAATTATTGCTTACATGCCGTCCCCGCTGGATATTCCGCCGATCAAAGGTGTGAATCCGGAAACCGACGAGGAAGAAGAACGCCCGGCAGATGATAACAACCCGTTTGCTGCGCTGGCATTTAAGATTGCGACCGACCCGTTTGTTGGTAAACTTTGTTTCTTCCGTGTATATTCGGGTGTTGTAAAAGCCGGTTCTACCGTTTACAACGCAAACAAAGACAGCAACGAACGTATGGGCCGTATCCTGCAGATGCACTCCAATCACAGAAAAGATCTGGAAGAGTGTTACTGTGGTGATATCGCTGCTGCGGTTGGCTTGAAAAACACCACAACCGGTGATACCCTCTGTGATCCGAAACACCCGATCATTCTTGAGTCGATGGAATTCCCGGATCCGGTTATCCGTGTTGCGATCGAGCCGAAGACCAAAGCTGGTCAGGAAAAAATGGGCATTGCCCTTGCAAAACTTGCTGAAGAAGACCCGACCTTCCGTACCTATACGGATGAAGAAACCGGTCAGACCATCATCGCTGGTATGGGTGAGCTTCACCTTGAGATCATCGTTGACCGTCTGCTTCGTGAGTTTAAAGTAGAAGCAAACGTTGGTAAGCCGCAGGTTGCTTACAAAGAAACCATTCGCAAAATGGCTGATGTTGACCATAAATACGCTCGTCAGAGTGGTGGTAAAGGTCAGTACGGTCATGTTAAGATCAAAGTTGAGCCGAATGAATCCGGTAAGGGTTATGAATTCATCAACGCGATCGTCGGTGGTGCGATTCCGAAGGAATACATTCCGGCTGTCGATGCTGGTATTCAGGGCGCAATGCAGTCCGGCGTACTTGCCGGCTATCCGGTTGTCGACTGTAAAGTAACCCTTTATGATGGTTCTTACCATGAAGTTGACTCCTCTGAAATGGCGTTTAAGATTGCTGGTTCCATGGCGTTCAAAGAGGCTATGAGAAAAGGTGATCCGGTCATTCTGGAGCCGATCATGAAAGTAACCGTTATTGTTCCGGAAGAGTACATGGGCGACGTTATCGGCGACTTGAACTCCCGCCGTGGTCAGATCCAGGGCATGGAAGCTCGTCCGGGTGCACAGCAGATCAATGCGTTTGTTCCGCTGTCTGAGATGTTCGGTTACGCAACCGATCTCCGTTCCAAAACACAGGGCCGTGGCCAGTATGTTATGGAACCGAGCCATTATGTTGAAGTACCGAAATCGATTGCGGAAGGCATTATGTCCAGCCGTGCAAAAAAGAACGATTAGGTCTTGAATTTTTCACCAATAATTGCTAGAATAACTAGTAATGACATTTCCTAAAAAATGAACCGTTTAAGGAGGAAAACACAATGGCAAAGGCTAAATTCGAAAGAACCAAACCGCATGTCAACATTGGTACCATTGGCCACGTTGACCATGGTAAAACAACCCTTACCGCTGCTATCACCAAGGTTCTCAACCTCGAAGGCGACGCTGATTTCGTAGATTACGCGAACATCGATAAGGCTCCGGAAGAGAGAGAGCGTGGTATTACCATCAATACCGCTCACGTTGAGTATCAGACCGAGAACCGTCACTATGCGCACGTTGACTGCCCGGGGCATGCTGACTATGTTAAAAACATGATCACCGGTGCTGCTCAGATGGACGGCGCTATCCTTGTTGTATCTGCAGCAGACGGCCCGATGCCGCAGACCCGTGAGCACATTCTGCTTGCTCGTCAGGTTGGCGTTCCGTACATTGTTGTATTCATGAACAAAGTTGACCAGGTTGACGATCCGGAACTGCTTGAGCTCGTTGAGATGGAGATCCGTGATCTTCTGAACGAGTACGAGTTCCCGGGCGATGACACCCCGATCATCAAAGGTTCCGCTCTTCAGGTTCTCGAGAGCACTTCTACCGATCCGAACGCTCCGGAATATGCTTGCATCCATGAGTTGATGAAAGCTGTTGACGAGTATATCCCGACTCCGGACCGTAAAGCTGATCAGCCGTTCCTCATGCCGGTTGAAGACGTCTTCACCATCACCGGTCGTGGTACTGTTGCTACTGGTAGAGTTGAAAGAGGCCAGCTCAATACTGGTGACGAAGTTGAAATCATCGGTTTGACCGAAGAGAGAGCGAAAACCACTGTTACTGGTATCGAAATGTTCCGCAAGATCCTCGACTATGCTGAGGCTGGCGACAACATCGGTGCTCTGCTCCGTGGTGTTCAGCGTTCTGACATCGAGCGTGGACAGGTTCTCTGCAAACCGGGCACCATTCATCCGCACACCAAATTCAAAGGCCAGGTTTACGTCCTGAAGAAAGAAGAAGGCGGCCGTCATACCCCGTTCTTCAACAACTATCGTCCGCAGTTCTATTTCAGAACCACTGACGTTACCGGCGTTATCACTCTTCCGGAAGGCACCGAGATGTGCATGCCGGGCGATAACGTAACCATGGACGTTGAGCTCATCACCCCGATTGCTATCGAGGAAGGTCTCCGCTTCGCTATTCGTGAAGGCGGCCGTACCGTTGGCTCTGGCGTTGTTACTGCTATCAACGAGTAATTTACGTTCAAAAAGCTCCTGCTTTTGCAGGAGCTTTTTCTTTTTTATTATATCTTTTGCTGGTTGAATGAATGTATTAAGCTAAAATATTAGGTTGCCTGGATTTGTCCGCAAGTATGTAATTCACATTTGTGTTTTTTTCTGGTGTGTGGTACTATAAAAACAAAGTCTGTATAAACTATATTCGGGGTGATCGGTTCATGCCGCGTTTTTTTGTGGAAGAAATCAAAGGAAATGAAATGGTGCTTACCGGGGAAAATGCCAGTCATATTGCCCGGTCTCTCCGAATGCGTTGTGGAGATATTATTACGTTATCCGATGCGAACGGCTTGGATTGTGAGGCGAAATTGACTTCAGTTTCGCCGGATGAAGTGACTGTGACGATTTTGGAGACCCGCTGCAACACCAGTGAGCCCACTGTAAAAGTAACCTTATTTCAGGCTTTGCCGAAAGTTGGAAAATTTGAAACGATTGTGCAAAAATCGGTCGAATTGGGCGTTTATAATATTGTGCCGATTATTACGTCACGTTGTGTATCGCGCCCGGATGCAAAATCCATGCAAAAAAAGGTAGAACGATACAATAAAATCGCTTTGGAAGCGGCGAAGCAGTCAGGAAGAGGCTTGATTCCAAAGGTTGAATCACTGCTTACATTTGATGAGATGCTAAAGTGCTTTTCGCAATTTGATTATACCCTGTTGTTTTATGAAGAAGGCGGTTCACGATTGGAAGAGCTCCTTCCGGAAGAGGCGAAAAATGTTGCTATTGTAATTGGAAGCGAGGGCGGATTTTCACCGGAAGAGGTGAAAAAGGCGCGTGAAGCAGGCGCGTTGATCGGCACGCTTGGGCCGCGGATTCTCCGATGTGAAACGGCGCCTATTACAGCGTTGTCGATTGTTATGTTCCGCACAAAAAATATCTGAAACCGGTTGATAAATTGCAGGGGTTGGTATATAATATTTTTATAGAGTTGATTCATCAGTCAGGAGGGATCAGTATGAATAAAAAGAATACATTTTGGGTCTGGATTGTAGCAGGAATTACTGCTTTGGCAGGTATTGCAGTTGCAATAGCGGTATTTGTCAAACGTGCAGGGAAGAAACTGCAGAAAGATCTGGAGTTTGATGATAGCATCTATTTTGAAGATGAAGATTCTTATGATGAGATTCCGGAAGATGACGAAGTTTCTTCTGAGGATGAAGAAGCCGAGGAAGACAAAGAAGAGTGATTCAGTTGGATTTGTGCTGTACAGTTAAAGCTGTACAGCACAAATTTTCCTTGACAGGTTATATGATGTATGCTATAATAAATGAGCAGTAAGGCAGTACTTACTTTTATATCGCGGAGTGGAGCAGTCCGGTAGCTCGTCGGGCTCATAACCCGAAGGTCGTAGGTTCAAATCCTGCCTCCGCAACCATCTGGGGTGGACACTTTAGATGTCCACCCCATTTTTGTCAGTATTCATGCGGGTTTGCGGGCTTTTTAGAGTCCA
>OFMJ01000293.1_pt1 | contig 58152 bp, 57 predicted proteins | sample 1541801 | NCBI WGS metagenome assembly OFMJ01 (sample SAMN04209234, study PRJEB22552) | human gut metagenome | biome: gut; material: feces | host: Homo sapiens | place: USA: Oklahoma
TTTTAATCGGAGAAGGCTCGCCTGCTGCTGCTTTGGGCTTATGGCCGTCCCAGGGATTGAAAATCATATACTCGCCGGCTTTTACAACCACCTTCAGACCAGGATTGCTGTTGTCGAAAATCACAACATCCTTTTCCGGATTGTACGGAGTCTTCACTGTCAGATCCTCAACCGGAGCGTAGGTCATGGTTTCCTGACCCTCGATAATGTACTGAATATCTGTATAATTCTCATGAGCCTCAAACTTTGCTTCCTCCCACGGAATTGTTGTGTAGCTCATAACATTGGCATAAACCATCTTGCCGTCAATTTCATATTTGCCGTTTTCCAGAGAAGCCAGATCCTGACTCTTCAGCCAGTCCACTGCCTTTGCATAACGTCCTTCAATTCCCAGATTGCGATAAAAATCCAAATTCTTTGCCTGATCAAAAATCATGATAGCATCCTCCTCTGTTTCATATTCCTGTGTCAGCCTCTTCGTCTGGCACTGTATATTTCTGATGAACTGCTCTTATCTCAGCTCAGTGGTCGGAATCACATCCATGTCGTCGAATTCCTGATTCTCGCCGCCCATAGCCCAGATGAAAGTATAGTTGCTGGTACCTGCGCCGGAATGAATACTCCAGGACGGGCTGATAACAGCCTGCTCATTCTGCATTACAATGTGGCGGGTCTCATTTCCCTCACCCATCATATGGAATACTACGTTGTTCTCCGGAATCTCAAAGTACATATAGATCTCCATTCTTCTCTCATGGGTGTGAGACGGCATGGTGTTCCATACACTGCCTGGCTCCAGCACAGTCATACCCATAGACAGCTGGCAGGTCTCCAGTACAGACGGATGAATAAACTGGTTGATGGTTCTCTTATTGGAGGTCTCCATAGCGCCTAATGGCTTCTTTGCTGCATCATTAATAGAGATAAAGGTGGTCTTGCATGCCTTGTGAGCCGGAGCACTTACCATGTAAAACTTAGCCGGATTTGCTGCGTCATCACTGGCAAAGGTAACCTCCTTGGTTCCCTTGGTAATGTACAGACAGTCCTTATATCCCATCTTGAAGGTCTCGCCGTCTGCTACGATGGTTCCTGCACCGCCGATGTTGAAAATACCGATCTCTCTTCTCTCCAGCAGGTAGTGCGTTCCGAAATTTTTCCATACATCAATACCCTTATCAATGGAAACAGTCTCGGTGGTAGGCATACAGCCCAAAGTTACCATACGATCAACGTGAGAGTATACTGCTACTATTTCATTCGCAACATAAAGATTTTCAATCAGGAATTCTTTTCTGGTTTCCTCTGTAGTATAGCGCTTAAAATCTTTCTGATTTGCGGAATAACGAATATCCATGTGTATCAATCCTCCATACATTTCATTTTCTGACAAGATCAAACAGTCCTATCTGTTTACCATTATAAGTGATTTCAGAAAATATGCAATAGAACAATTTCCCGAAAAAAGGAGGCAGATTCTGAACATTCTGGCTAAAACCTGCGAAGTGTTTTTATGTCACGGGAAATTACGTCCTATGACAAAAAAACAGCCCGGAATCTCTAACAGAAACCGGACTGTACAGAAGCTGGGCTACAAGGATTCGAACCTTGAAATGACGGAGTCAGAGTCCGTTGCCTTACCATTTGGCGATAGCCCAAAAACATCGTATTTATGAGGATTCTACAACTTAACACTTTTTAATTCCCGCTACTTGTATAACGATTTTGTATAATCCTCTTTGATGTTCAACATTCTATCATATCATTCCCAAAAGTTCAATAGTTATCACCAAAGTTTTGTATTAAAAAAATTGTATATCTTACATTAATAAATGGTTATGCAAAGAATCTCCCGGTATAGTCTTTTAAGCATATCACCATACCGGGATTCCTGAATCACAATAATACAGTCGTTTTACCATCACAGTAACCATATATACAGCTATTCATCAATGATATTTCCTGTTGGTTTTTACAAACATTAAATACCATGTTATGCAGAAGATCGGTTTCCGTTTTCGGATATATCCTGTACTTTTCATAATAGGACGGGCAAGGCGTTTGATTAATTTTCACTGGCTCCGGCTTTATATTAACCTTATATTGTTCTGATACTCTCGCCATGATGTTGTGTATCTTTTCGCAATTCTCTTTTGACATGATACTTGGTTCCGGTAAGCAATATAAATGTTCCATAAGTTCCCCTTTATTTAAACCGGGCAACCTCTCGGCTGTCCGGCTCTTTGAATGGTCTATTCTTCGGTATCTTCCATGTCGTTTAAATCGTCCTCATACATATCACTGAAAAAATCTATTGCATACTGCTTGCGTATATAGGCTTTTTTATAATCTTCGGTGATAAAAGTATAGAGATTTTTCTCCACAAATTTCGTGTCTTTAATATAACCTAAAACATCTGATACACTGACATTTATCTTTGCCATTTTCAGATCGTCAAAGGTAAGTGCATAAACACGATCCACAAAGTCCTCTAACTCTATTCCTTCTAAAAAAGCGTCATCTGCATATTTATCTAATTTTGATAGGGTTTCTTCGTCTGGCCTATATTCTTCCATTAATTCGTCAAGGCACTCTAATGCAAGATCGGTAAAAAATTCTTCAACCGCTATAATTAGTTCCTTTTCTGCTTCCAACAACTCCTCGGCTGTGTATGTAGCTTTTTCTTTCTTATTTTTGAGTTCAGCAAAATGTTTCTCCCACCTATCCGGGGAATTACTCATGGAACTTCTCAACAATCCGAAAAATGCCTCTTTTGTGGCTTCTTTTTCAATGGCGTCATCAAAATTACCCACATCAACTAGCGGATAGGATTCTTTATAATATTCTGGATTTGCAATATAATTACAAATCTGCTCCGTAGTAAAATGAATCCCTTTCATTAGGTTATCAAAGTTTTCCTTGTCTATTTCTTCTGTTGTTTTCCCCGATTTCATCACTTTATCAAACAGTGCTTTTTTGTCACGTAATGTAATTTTATATTCTCGGCTTAGGGTATCTTCACACGCGGACAAATAATGTAAATGCTTCTCTGCTACAAACTCTTTTAGTTCCTGTTCTGCTTCTTTCAACTCGTCCACTGATATAGAAATAAGTTCTTCGCTCATGATGAAAACCTCCAAAATTTATTTGACACGCCAATTATACCAAAATATGGATATGTTGTCATCCCCTTCTCACATCATTTCCTATGTAGGCAAAAGCCTAACATAAGGAGTGAAACATTTGAATGATACAATAAAAAAGCCGTCTGTTTCGGCTTCTAATACCGCATACGGCACAATCTACCATCAGGACTGTTTGGAGGGTTTACGGGCCATTCCTGACGCTTCTATCGACTTGATTCTAACCGATCCCCCATATCTGATTAAAGATACCCACGCCGGGGGCCGGACAAGGCTTGCAAGGACATTACAGCCCATTAACAATGAATTACGGGATAATGGACTTGTGGGTGGTCTTGATCCTGCTGTCCTGCCTGAACTGGTAAGGGTGTTAAAGACAATCAATCTATATATCTGGTGCAATAAAGCACAGATACCGGATTATCTAAATTACTTTGTGAGGGAGCTTGACTGTTCCTTTGACATTATTACATGGGTCAAGACCAATTCACCTCCAACTTTCCACAACAAATATTTATCTGACAAAGAGTATTGTCTCTATTTTCGTAAGGGCGGCTATTGTCAACCTACATCATACGAGACAGCAAAAACAGCTTATTTTCAACCGACTAATGTTCTGGATAAAAAAGAATATCCACACCCAACTATAAAGCCATTAAACATTGTTAAAACGCTTATAGGCAATAGCAGTAAACCGGGGGATATAGTGTTAGATCCTTTTCTCGGCTCCGGCACTACGGCGGTAGCTTGTACAGAGTTAGGGCGGCAATATTTGGGATATGAGTTAAACGGGGAATATTACGAAGTGGCACAAAGACGGATTCAAGATACTATTGACAAACTGGACTTGTAACCGGATTTTAAGGAAATGTAAACCGACATCATGACAGAAATTTGATTTCATATTTTGGTTATAATCACGGTTCGCCTCCCTGACATTAACATCCGCCTTATCAGTCGGTTATAATATGAGTACGAGGGGCAGAAACACCAATCACCCTAATAATCACCCGTACATTAATAACCACATATGAATCATATAATCGGTGTGAAAGCCCCTCTTTATATAGATTAGACACATAATAATATTATAACCATGGAAAGGGTCAATGTCTATGAAGCTAATCAAAAACGTAAACGAACTGAATTATAGAAGCGATTTATCACCACTTGAATATATCGCATTGGAACGGATCTTCACAACATTTATTCAGGGCTACGAAAAAGCCAGATTCCCACACATAAATATGCTTAATACCTTAAAAGCTAACTCAATGTTGTATGATTCCGGCATTGAAATAGTGGACAATAAAAACAAAGATACATACTTAATGGGGAATTTTGCTGTAAACTGCATACAGGCAACAACGGATAATAGAATCATTGTCATTGGGTATGATGTTTCAGATTTTCCCTCTGTTGAGTACATAAGCACATCAACGCCTATCATTGGATATGACATAACCGAAATCACAGAAAACATGGATTTTCCCCGGATTGACTATGAAAAATTATTTTATTAAGAAGCAGTCTAAAAAACGGGAGCGGCCTTATAAACCGCTCTTTTTGTTTCGTCTTTTATTTTAGTATGTGTCGCTTATCTTCTATCTTGCCTACAAACTCAAATACTCATCCAGATTGTCCAAGCAGGAGCAATATGAATGAGTAAAAAGTTGAAAATCGTTGGCTGTAAATAACACGACAAAATAAGGTTATCTATTCATATCAAAAAAGCCAATTCGATGATTAGGGCTTCTAAGTGGTCTGATTGCAAATAAAAAAGACTCCCGAAGGAGTCTTCTTCTAGTATTATTTGCTAATACTATTTGAATTTGCATAGCAGATATATGCCTTCATTCCCGTCTTTTCTGGATTAGCATCAACAACATTATCATCAATAACAGCAACATTTATGATAATATCATTATCTAAACAATATTTTGACAATGATTCTGCTGATAAGTTATTTCCAGTGAAATCTAATGAATATGCTTTATCATATTCGAACTCATATCTAATAGGAACACCATTATTTCCATAAGCTACCCATGTTCCTAAATCAGAGTTATATTTAGCCCCATATATTAGAATATAATGATTTTGTGGATCTATATTACCAATTTTACTTGAAAATCTTAAAGTGGATACTCTCTTATCAATCACATCGCAATAAATACCATTTCTAGTTTCAGGCATATATGATGAAAATCCTTCATCATCTACCCAAAAGCCAGCATCAGCATTATCTTGTGAGGCTCTATAAATATGAACTCCATCATTTACAACCTGTGATTGTGCCCCCTGAATCCAAGCACCATCTGCACCTACCTGGTAACCATCTGGTGTTGTGGTATTTGTCAGCATTGCGCCATCAGATCCTACATAATAGGTTCCGTTGATCCACTTATTAGCTGCTATATAGCCATTTGCCTCAAAATAGTACCATTTACCATTTACCTGCTTCCAAGCATTTGCCGGATATGAGCCATCAGCATTCTGATACCACCAGCCGGCTGCATCCTGCTTCCAACCTTCAGTCACAGAAGATGTGCCAGAAGTATTTGCCCCAGAATGGGACCCGATTGCCGGATATGCTGCAGTGTCATAGGCATACGGATGTGTTGCTGCTTTGTAAATAAATTCTCCACCAGAAGCAATATTGGCATCAATATCGATGAAGTAGAATCCATCATTGAACTCTACCATATTCCACTGGTGATCATTGCCGGTTGCATGAATCCAATATGCCTTCACATCAACGGCCTCCATTAATGCTATAAATCCCCGTGTCATGCCAGAACAAGCGGCCTGTCTGGTTACTAGGCCCCCATAAGCTGTATTTGCTCCTACTGCCTTATCCCAGTCAACATAGGTTACATTATTTTTAATATAATCATACCCGGCCCGGATTTTCTGGTCGTTGCTCATTCCCTCTGTGATATTGTTGGTTACAAAGTCCGCTGTTGCCTGTGCCACGGCCTTTAACTGCTCCTGATTGAGAGAGGGGCCATATATACTATTACTCCCGGCTGTGTAGCTTGTGGGATTTTTTGCGGTAACTTCCTCGGCTGTCATGGCCCATGATGTTATGCTCATTCCTGCGGTCAAAACTATTGTAGCAAGTAACAATTTTGTTGCTGATCTTCTGTGCTTTTTCATACTCCGTTATTCTCCTTTATCCCTAGTTTAAAAATTCAAAATTCGTTATTAAAACTCTCTCTTTTATTTGGGCTTGTAAATTTCTTTCATCATCTGGTTTATATTTTGATACCACATCATTAAGAGTGTCACCCGAAGCATAACTAATTTTTACTTTTTCACCTATTTGTGGTAAATGTTCCCAGACAGTAATTTCACGTTCAACATTTCCTTTCCAATCAGTAATGGCCCATAACTCCGGTGATATAACAATCTCTTTCCCATCTGTTGTCTGCAACACTACATTTTGAGGATATTCTTCACCGTTTTCTTTCGTCTGACACGCAACATCTATAACGTCCCCCTCCAAACTACTTTTATCCGTTGGAAATACTCTAAAACAGTACCTTGTATCGCCATTATCATTGAACGTATATGACATTACATTTCCATTTGGGAGAACAGTGAAGTTATTACGGGCACTATTGGTCTTGTATTCATATTTGCTCGTCATATAGCTTTCGATCTCGGTTTTATAATCTCCATAAAATTGTGGCTCCAATCGCAAAGTCAGTTCGTATCTTCCTACCCCTTCTTTGGTTTCGCCTGTCTGGGAATCCACCCCATAGCCATCTGTTGAATACGACCATTTCTGTTCAAATGAATCCTTAGGCTTGGGGAAATTATTATCTAAGCCAAAAATTTCAAACAATTCCTGCTCATATGGATTTATTCCTGACACTGAAATATCTACCTGAAGCGGATCAAATTCTTCCTCTGTTTCAGTTTCCGGCTCTGCCTTGGTATTAGACCTTCCTTCCTCTTTTAGTTCTGCTTGGGCCTCTTTGATTGCCGCCTTATCATCTGCGTTCATTTGCTGTTCCAACTCTGCGGATATTTCAGCAACTTCACTTTTTGGACTTTTGGAGCCGCCTCCGCAAGCTGTGACAGCCATTGATACAGCTACCATCATTATACCAGCATAGTATTTCTTTTTCATCTTCTTTTCCTCCTGAAATGTGTGATTTTAATTATAAGACGATTCTAAAACTGAATCGGTTTTATCCTTAATAAAAATCTTTGTTGCCAACTCATTATTATTTTCCATATCTACTTTTGACCGGAAAAGGTGTATTGTCAATTCTTCATCTTCTCCATTCATACGGGTTGTAAATGCTCTGATTTCCTCGAAAATCTGATCTAAATCGCCCATATCCTCTGTACATAAGATTACCCTTAAAGTTGTATCACGTCCGTCTGGGTGAGAACTGATAAACGATTGATAAATACGGAACCTTTGGCCTGTGTCGGGCTGTGTGCGTGGTGGTAGGCTGTGCGATGCTGTAAGGGTGCATGATAACAGGATAGCCGTTAATACTATGATTATCCTTTTCGTTGTATCACCTCCCCTTTGAACATTATACCCGGTATATCGGGATTGTGCAATATCCAACCGACACTGAAAATATAGTTATCAACGAAAGAGGGATAGCCGTATATGATAACATATGAACCATTTTTTGAAACACTGAAACGTAAGGGAATCACCACATACAAGCTGATTAATGAATACGGCTTTTCTAAAGGTACACTGGATTCCTTAAAGCAAAATAAAAATGTGACTATGGAAACACTGAACTATATTTGTAATCTGCTTGAATGTGATATAAATGATGTAATCTCATATACCAAAGATTAGGGGAGGGCTTCGGCTCTCTCTTTTTATTATACGAATTTTTTAGGATCATACACCAGCCCTAAGACAGCATCCCCGTTTTCCTGATTGATGGTTATATATGCGGCTGTTACAAGTGCCATATGTAGCCCGTGGCAACTCTCCGTAATATCCAGCCCATACGCATTTCTGATTGCTACTTGAATCACTCCCGAAACAAATTCGATTTCTAGGCATGATGATGTAAGTTCGCTAAACTCCTTTAAAGCTGGCAATATGGCGTTTCTAAACCACGTTTCGTATAACTGTTTCCGTTCCTCCTCCGTCAAGTCTTTGGTGTCCTGAATCGCTTTGTGAATCGTCACAAGTTGCCGTGTCTCCAACTTGTCAATTTCTGCCCCTACTTCCCCGGCAATCTCCGCATTGATTCTAAAATCATATCTTTCCATCTTTCTGTACCTCCTGTTTCCTGTTCTATCCAGATTATAATCTGGATATTCAAGAACCATTATACAGATTATAATCTGGATATTCAAGAGTTATTTTGCCATTTATAGTTAGTACAGAGGTGACAATATGTATAACTATGATCCACTATGGAAAACAATGAAAGCTAAAGATGTAACAACCTACAAACTGATTAAATGCGGCATTGAAAAGAAAACGATTTATAACTTGCAACACAACAAGAATGTAACCGTAATTACTCTTGAAAAGCTATGCACAATCTTGGATTGTTCTGTTGAAAATATTGTAGAAATTAAGCCTAATAAAATCGAAACAAAATAGTTATGGCATTAAATAAAATTACTATAATTAGCTGATACAATAAAAATCAGGGTGATTTCCCGGTTTTAATTGTTAGGTGGTAAAGGTATCGCCTACCCTCGTTTAAATCCAATACAGACCATTCTACGACTTTGTTTTTCATAAAGGAAGGAAAGAATTTCAAGAAAACGGGGGGTGAATTGGCTGTTGTGGGGAATGTGCGTCAACTCGTCCTTTGAGTTGTCCACATTGTCCACGGCAGACAAGAGGGGGGTGCTTTCTTGGAGCGTAGCGAGTTCTTTGCCCCCTCTTATCCTTCTGCATGAAAAAAACGCCGCCTCTCGGCAACGTCTTATCGTCTGTGTCTTATGTTCTGCTTGATCCCGTCTGCCTCCGGCTCCGGCAACTCTGGCCCTTTCATTCGGGCTTTTTCTAATATCTCCGCTCGATAGGCTCCAGTATGATGTTTCTTTAGCTCCTGCTCTGTCAAGTCATCATACACTGGGCGGATTCCTCGAATTATATCCCGGATTTCTTTCATTTGGGCTTTGCTCTCGTCCACAAGCTTGTAAAATTCGTCATAGGTAACAGACAAGGATTTTCGTAGATTCTGGATCTGTTTCCGCTTTTGGGTGAGAGATTCAGAATCAGAAACAGGGGCTTTTATTTTATCTTTATAGGCTCGGTCTAATTCTGCCAGTCGGCCTTTTGCCTCCTGAATCTGAACTTCTGTTTCCAAAAGCTGGGATTCTAACTCTTTACGTCTCCTAATCTGGATAGGACTACAAGCGTGCAACTCTTTTTTCCTTTGCTCTAGGCTCTGGCCCAAAGTATCGAGTATTCCCATCAACTGTTCAGCCGATTTTGCATAAGCCGCCGCAATCGCCATCTGTGTCTGGTTCTGGTCTTGCTCCGTTGCCAGTGTAGCGGATAAGCATATCTGTTGATAGGCTCCGGCTATGTAACTTGCCCTTAGTCCCTCCAAACGTGCGGATACTTGCTTTAATCGTTCCGTTTCCGATTCTTCCAGCTTCTTGATCCGTTCCTCAAATTGCTTTAGAAATTCGTTATCTTTCAGGATTTCCCTGTTGAGATTCCCCCGGTCGGTCTGTATACCTCGATTTTCGGCCCGGAACGCTTCAACGCCCATATGGACGGTAGCAATCTGATTAACTCCTTGTTCCTCGTAGGAACGGTGGTCTATCTGCTGATTGATTCCATTTTCTTTTAGTGACTGATTGCACATAGCCGCCCATGATTCACGCCAGCGGAAAAGACTGTCTTTGCTGTTCCAATCTGCTGTAATCTCGTTCTGTATCTTCTCGGACTTTGGGGCTTTACTAACACGTTTCAAGTCTTTTTGCTCTGCGGCCTCCTTAGTCAGCCACACTTTTTTCTTACCAATCTGGTATTGATATTGCTTTTGCCAGCCTTCGGCCTCGGCCTCTTTTATGTCAGATGACGGGATGGACTTTTCTTCATTGTCTTTGCGGCAGAGATAATTTAATTGTGATTTTGCCATCCACTCCCCACGGTCATTAAGTGGACGCATTGTCAACATGATGTGAGCGTGTGGATTCTGAAAAGTCATTTTGTTGGGGGCATTGGTTGGGGTGCCGTATGCGTCTATCGGGATTCCCCGGCCATTTGTTACCGGAGGATTGTGAATTGAAAAATCCGCACACATACCCTTATCAGTAAAATTTTTCTGGATATATGACCGGACTAAATCTAAATGCTGTGATTGATTCAATTCAAGGGGAAGGGCTATTTCTATTTCACGGGCTAATTGTGCCGCCCCGGATTTCTCGGCCATTTCTACGGCGTTCCATAGTGTTCCCCTGTCCTGGAATGATTCGGGGGCGTTGTCTGGCAACATGATTTCGCTGTGTTCAATCCATTGTTTTTTTGAGTAATCATGAGTTAAGCCGTCCCACTCATTTGTGAGCGTATCACCGGATCGGTAAGCTGTGGCGGCTACTGATGATCGGCCACTGTTCCGGCCTATGATTTTAACATTAAGATGGTAAATTGCCATTGGCTGTGTCAACTCCTTTGTGGTGATGTAGTTTTTATATGGGCCTGTCGGCCCTGTGCTTTTAGCCCTCGGCAGGAGCCGCCAGAGGCCGCACACATAGCCCCGTAGGGGTTATGGATATGTGCGCCCTTACTAATTAGAAACGGGATTCAACATCACATCTCTGCTATGTATTGGGCTACTTCCGGGGATTGGATAGCAAAGTAAACAATCTTGACAATATCATCATTTGAGATATTATCAGATTGAATATAGTCATTCAGTGCATTTTCTAAAATTGCGCCTCTCTGGATCAGCCTCCTTGTCCGGGCTTTACGCTCTTTCAAATTGGCCCGTTTCCGGGCCGCTTCTTCTCGGCGCTTGGCTTGTAGTGCTTCAAGTTCTGTCATGATGTCCCCCTTATATAAATATCAAATTAATGGTATATCTGTTGTATTGTGGTTTCTGACCTTTTGGGCCAGTTTGGATATTTGAGAATCTTTGAAATAATAACATTTTTTAGGGCGAAGATAACCAACGCCGGATATAATCAAAATCACTTCTTCCTGATTAACAAGGGTAATCAGATCATTAGGCTGTACAATGTCCTTATCCTCATATGTATAGGTCTTGTGACGGTTCTTTCCGGCACTTAGCGTTTCTTTTTTTTCCCGATACTTTCCACACCAATCCTGAACGGCTTTAGCACTTTGCGGATCGGATACTTCACAGATTACTTTGACACGGCAGTTGTCCATTAGTACCCTCGTTTCTTCCTTGCTATATATCACCTCGCATTGAGCCAATGACTGAAATGCTAGTATCACAGAAATTTTTTTTGACGCTAATGTGGCAAGGGCATTAAAAATCCCCTCCATGCGCCCCAATCGTGCAAATTCATCAATGAGAATAATCATAGGCTTATTTTTAACCTCTTTTCCACTGGCATCCGGCCTCCGTTCCATTTCTTTTAAGGTCTGGACGGTACACAACCTTAAAATAGCCTTGTAACTTTCCAACATGTGCTCCGGGATTGCAAGAAAAACGGATTTATTTTCTTTGAAAGTGAAAGGGCTGGCCTTAATGGGATTGTCACGGAAACAGTATTTTATATCTGACTTGCTACCAAACACGGATAAATTTGTCGTGAGTTCAACCATGCAATCCTCCACGGATTCGGCATCTTTCCCGTCAAATTTTGCTAAATATTTATAATGCAAGTCTGACGGTTCACTGCTTTTAATAATTTCACCTATTAGGGATTTAATTTCAGATTCAAGAATTTTGTTGACAGAATCAATAAAATTTTCTCCCTGTTGGTAAAAATACAACAACATACCCACAAACATATCTTGCGCATTGTTCACAAAAAAAGAATCGCTTTTACTTGTGGATATAATTAAAGCACTTGCCACTTCCTGCATTACCTCAATAATTAGATCGTCACTTGGATTGTCTCGTAATCGGTAATACACGTCCCATCCGGCTGTGGTTTGGTCGGTCGGATTCACCACCATTATATCCGGGCTATGGCTGTAAGATGACTTGATATGTAATTCCCCTTTAATGTCGATTGCGTATGTCAAAAAATCATTTTTCTTCGTGGCAAAATTGGCAAGTAGAGTATCAAGCAAAACTGTGGAAGTCTTACCAGAGCGAGAACCACCAATAACGCAATAGTGGTAAATTTCTTGTGTTGGAATCCTGACATATTGATTTTTATAAGTTCCCAAAATTACGCCCTCCGGCTCCTTGTTTAAATATTTTTTTGGTACTTTGGGATAAGTGGCTATTTTCTTCTGGGTGCTTTCTTTTTGTAGACCCGTTTCTGGAATCAGGCCGTCCCCTATGCACATTTCATCAAGTCGTTTTCCTTCACAAGCTAGGCCCCATAAGTTGTTAAGTGTCACCCACGCAATCAAGGCAATATTTATAATCATGATCTGTTTGCTGGATATACTGGGGATAGTATGGGGAATTATCAGATACAGGGGTAGGGCCAGCCACAAACCTGTAAGGGCCACGGCCCTATAAATCAAGCTGGGAATCCGTTTCATGGTCTTGATCCTCCTGCCTCGTTTTGTCCTGCTCCCTGTGTCTGTCTAGCAGTTTCAAAAACCAGTTAATTGTTTCCATTTCCGATTCCGGCACTATATATACATTTCCAATCTTACGCATATGTTTTAAGTCCTCCTGTGTGTATTTACTTATCTATTTTTAGTATGTCAGTTACATAGAGATATAGAAGGCTTTTTATACTCTTATACATAATCTTTTTTTAAATACCTAATGAAATAGCCATATGGATATTACCTGATGAAAAGTAAAGCCTTTTGAATTACCATGTGGGCCTCCTGCGGCCTGAATGGATAGCCGGGAAATCTTACTATATATTTGAACCTCTTTCCGAAAAATTCATTGGGTACATTATCACTTGGTTAGTCATTAGGCTATTCCATATGGTTGTCATCATATGGTATTGTCTTTCTAACTAGAGGTCAAAAGGAACAACTTTCAAACGGTTCATTAGGTAACAATATCATTAGGTTGTGATAACAGCCATATGGTTATATACACTCAACATATATAAGATAATAAGGATATTACAAATAAATCCCCTCTAAGCCGCATAAATGCTGGATTCCTGATTTTTCAAAAGTCGAGTTTCTTATACTCCATTCGTTGACACTTCAATTTAAAAAATCCAAAACCTAATAGTATGGCGTGAAACGCTGATTTTGTGCTCCTTAATTTTTCACAAAATTTATGTTGATTTTTTGTCTAAAATTTCGAGTAAGTTTTTTTGCACCTTTTTCCTAAAACACACCATTATAGCTGTGACTGATTAAATCAGTCGGAAAGGATTGATAACATGAAAGTAGCAACAAAAATACCAACTTTAGAAACAGCGGACGGGAATTTAAAAAAGGTCAGCACCTCCGCATATACGCCCAAAAATTACAGGCGTGTATTTTACAATCAGGCCATTCCCCTGTTAAGTCACTTTGCCAACAAGGGGACAGAAATTGTCCTGTACCTACTGTCCAATGCTGACAGCAACAACATGATCTACTGTACCTATGCTGACATCATGCGCGATTGCAATACAACAGATAGGGGCTTAATCGCTTCTGTGTTCCGGGATTTGACAGAATCGGAAACACTGGTAAAAGTGTCACAATCTCACTATATGTTAAATCCGGCAATAGCCGTACAGGGTAATAATCAAAAGTTCGGTCTGATAGCAAATACCTTTAATTCGATTTTATGGGATAAAAAAAATAATAGTGATTCGGAAGGAGAAAGCACCAATGCATGATAGAGTTGGAACAGAATTAATAGAACGAGCAAAGCACGTAAATATTGTTACATATCTTAGGGCAAAACACCCGGGTTCAATTCAGTTTGCCGCACACCCTGACAAACCGCAATATAAGTGTTGGCGAGGGGTAAAACATGACAGTATCACATTTTACGCACGTGATGATGGAAACGGGGACGTTACATATAAATATACCCGTTGGTCTGACGGAGATATGGACGATGGGGCCGGGTATCTGGTTCGATATGAGGGGTACACATTTCCTCAAGCTGTTCGGGCTTTATGTGATTTCAGGGCAGAAGAATTTTATTTTGATTAAGGGGGCTTTAAAATATGAATATATTGGACACACAAGGTATTATGGATTTACTTCATATCTCGATAAACAGCGTGTATAAAATGTATAAAGATCCTGACTGCCCCACGTTCAAGGTCAACGGGGAATATAGAATCATAGAAGAAGAATTGATTAAATTTCTGAAAGAAAAGAGCATAAACACGGTTGATAAGCGGAAACGGAAAACTGGCTGATTGCCAGTTTTTTTATTGTATCAAGCAATTAAAAAAAGCGGTTTTAAGCCGCTTTTTTCTTTGGTGCCTTATTCATCAGTAATGTGTCCTGTGAAGCTGATATAGCGTCTGCCGCCTCGTCAACAGAACTTCTTAATACGTGCTGGTAAATATCCATTGTAACTGATACGTTCTTATGTCCGGCCATCCGGCTAATCTCTATCAACATATCCTTGTGGTGCCTTAAAGCGAAACTGATTCCGGTATGCCTCAAACAGTGCAAATGTAAATCTTTATCAATGCCGTTTTCTTCTGCAAACTGTCTAAATATCCTCTTAAATGCGTTGCTTGCATTTGCTGGCTTTAAAAATTCAGGCTTGTTTAACTGTGTCCATACAAAGTCTGTTTTCTTCTTACCATCTATTCTGTCCCGGATAATGTCAGCCACAAATTTTGAAACTTTTATCACTCGTTTGCTATGCTTGGTCTTTGGTGGGCCTGTCACATATGTAGTCTTTTCTTTGTCTGCGTCTGCGTACTTTTTGGTTACTGTCCGGTTGATTTTGATATATCCTGATCCGTCCGGGTTACTGGTAAAATCTCCGGCCTGCAAGCCGCAAGCCTCACCCACACGCATATATGTAAGCATAAGCACAATAAACATATCGCTGTAATGGCAACCGCTGTGGTGGGGCGATGCTGGCTCCTGACATTTGACAATAAATTTTGTCATTTCTTCATCACTCAAAATGTCTTTATCTTCCACAATATCGTCAGTATCATCATCAAAGCGTGGTAGCTTCAAATTTGCGGCAGGATTCAAGTGTGAATACTTACCAAACAAATAGTTGTAATATTCGGTAAAGGCTTCTTTTGTGTGTTTGACTGTACTTTTTGAATATCCATCGTCAGTCAGATCTTCAATTAACTTTTGGATTTCTTCGGCATTGATACGGTCAGCAAATTTATTATTTAACTTGGAATTTTTAATCTGATTATTTAATGTTGTTTTCTTTCGGATCACGGAATTATCTTTAAGGGCTTTTTGACTGTCAAAATACATTTTCATTCCGTCATACAGTTTGACGTGTCCTGTCTTTAAGTCTGTTCCCTGTACAACTGATATTTCCCACATCTTTTGTTCAACTTCCATTTTTTTATAACAGTCATCTGTGTCTTTTCCATAAACGGCGATTAGTTTTGACTGCCCGGCAACCTTACAAGTTTTTTGGTATTTAAGGTTCTTGCCCTGCATGGTAAATCCTTTTGGTAAATCATATTTTTTTGTTGGCATTTTTAATATCCCCTTTCACTGTTTAATATGTGAGATTTCAGAGGATTGGTGCCAAAAAGTTATACGAATTTATATATTTTTTCATACCTTTTGGAAGGCAGTAAAACGGGATTTTTTGTATAAAAATTTGTATAAAAAAGTGTGGTTTTCGTTGGTGAAACTTGGTGATTACAAGACTTGTTTCCGTGTATAAAAATTTTAATACACATGGAAAAAGCACGTATTTACAAGGTTTTTCCTCATAAACACGTGCTTTTTTAGCTGGGCTACAAGGATTCGAACCTTGAAATGACGGAGTCAGAGTCCGTTGCCTTACCATTTGGCGATAGCCCATTAACACAGCAAGATGTAGTATACACGATGTCTGTCCGATAGTCAAGCACTTTTTTTTACTTCTTTTTATTTTTTTTGTTTTAAATTTGCTCAATATTTTAGTTGTATTTTCTATTTTTAATGCTATTCTTATATTATCGGAACTTTTGATATTTTTCATATAAATTGAATTACATTTTAAGGGGTAAAGGGGTTACAAATGAAAAATCTGCGTATCAAAACAAAACTGCTTATGCAAACGACCTTTTTGTTGTTGGGTCTGACCGCACTCGGCGTAGTCTCCCTCGTGTTCATGTATCGGATGAATGAGCGCAACACGGCTATCAACGATGACTGGCTGCCTTCCGTTGTCACGGCAGAAGAACTGGACACACTCACCTCCAATTTCCGCATCAGGGAATATGGACACATCATCGCCTGGGAGCCGGATATCATGGCATTGCGGGAAGAACAGATGGCAGACCTTCTCCTTGAAATCGACGCCAAATTCGCCGAATACGATCAGCTTGGCAGCAGCGATGAGGAAAAGCAGATGCTCGCCTCCGCCAGACTGGCCTGGGCCGATTACCTGCAGCTGCACAACACCGTAGTCGAACTGAGCCGCAGCGGCGAGATGGAGCAGGCCATGGTGATCGCACGGGCCGATTCCCAGAAGCTGTTTGACGAAGCCACCGAGATTTTCGAGGAGCTGGTCGAATACAGCAAGACAAACGCCCAGACTGCAAGCCACGAAAGCACGCTTCTCTATTCCAGAGCGTGGATGCTTCTGATCTCGATCATTGTACTCCTGATCGCCGCGGGATTTCTGTTATCCCTTGCCACAGTGAAAGCCATCCTTACCCCTGTCAACGAACTCGACAACGCCGCCGCCCGAATCGCGGACGGCAACTTAAATGAAGTGATCACGTATGACTCGAAAGATGAATTGGGCTCCCTGGCCGTAAATTTTAACAAGACAGTAACACGGCTTAAGGATTATGTGAATTATATTAAGGAAATCTCTGCCGTGCTCAACCAGATTGCAGACGGTGACCTGGCGTTTGAACTGACCTACGACTACGCCGGTGAATTCAGGAAGATCAAAGAGGCCCTGGAACATATTTCCGGGTCACTAAATGGAATTATCGGACAGATCAACCGTGCCTCCGATCAGGTAGCGAGCGGTGCGGAACAGGTAGCCACCGGCGCCCAGTCCCTCTCTCAGGGCACCTCCGAACAGGCGGGTTCCATCGAAGGGCTGGCTGCATTTGTCGGAGACATCTCCGGACAGATCCGGGGCAATGCCTCCAACGCGGAGCAGGCCAGTGAGAAAGCCCGCAGGGTCGGCGATCAGATGTACGCCAGCAATCTGCAGATGCAGCGCATGATCGCCGCCATGGACGAAATCAGCAGCAGCTCCCGAGAGATCGGCAACATCATTGAAACCATTGAATCCATTGCGCTCCAGACGAATATTCTGGCACTTAACGCCTCCGTGGAGGCGGCCAGAGCCGGTGTTGCCGGAAAGGGCTTCACTGTCATTGCAAATGAGGTCAGAAACCTTGCCGGGGATACGGCAGACGCTTCCAAAAATACCTCCGCTCTCATCGAGAGCTCCATGAAAGCGGTGAAAAACGGCGCGGCGATTGCCTCCGAGACAGCCGCCGCCATGATGGAAGCCGTAAACGGTGCCGTGGAGGCAGCCGAGACCGTGGACCTCATCTCCAAAGCCTCCTTAAAGCAGGCGGAGGCCACCTCACAGATCACCATGGGAATCGATCAGATTACCGCCGTAATCCAGAGCAACTCCGCAACCGCCGAGGAGTGTGCCGCAGCCAGCGAAGAGCTGTCCGACCAGGCGAACCTTTTAAACGGGCTGGTCGAGCAGTTCCGGCTGAAGAAACGTTGATAGTCTGAAAAGAGTAAACGCATTATGCAACTACCACTTCCACCCTTTCGTCTCCCAGAACCTCAAACGTAAAGCCTGCTGAAACGTCTGCTGGAACGTCTGCTGAAACGTCTGCTGAAACGTCTGCTGTAACGTCTGCTGAAACGTCCGCCGAAACGCCCCCGGAAGCAGCCGCGGCGGTTCTTTCCACCCGAAGCGTAATCGTTCCATCTGCCCGGCTGGCCGCTGCGGTCATCACCACGTGGCCTTCTAAGTCCGTTACGCCGGTCTCCGCGGTCATTCCATCCTCCGGGAGATACAGAAGGAATCTGACTCCCTCCGCAAACGCGTAATCCGGTCTGCTGCTCTCCTGTCCGACCGCCACAATGCTGCCGGGGCGCACCATGAGCGGCAGGGAGAAGTAATCGTGTGTCTCCTTCTGCCATCTGCCTCCCGCGACGGTCTTTCCGGTAAGCAAGTTCACCCAGGTTCCCTCCGGTAAGTAGTATTCCACCTCGCCGGATTCCTTGAATACCGGGGCCACCAGCAGGGAATCGCCCAGCATATACTGCTTATCCAGCGGCTCGCAGGCCCGGTCCTCCGGAAATTCCACGAACATCGGGCGCATCATCGGGATTCCCTCTTCATGGGCTTTTACCGCCTGACGGTAGAGATACGGCATCAGCGCACATTTCAGCTTTACAAACTTCCGAAGCACGTCGCAGGCTTCATCGTCGAACAGCCACGGCACGCGGTAGGAGGAAGAGCCATGGAGACGGCTGTGGGAGCTTAAAAGGCCAAACTGGCACCATCTCTTGTAGATATCGGCCGGCGCCGTATTTTCAAAACCGCTGATATCATGGCTCCAGAAGCCGAAGCCCGCACAGGCCAGAGAGAGGCCGCTCCGGATGGTTTCCGCCATGGACGGATAGGTCGCCGAACAGTCACCGCCCCAGTGAGCCGGGAACTGCTGTCCTCCCACGGTCGCAGAACGGGCGAACAGCACGGCTTCCCCTGTTCCTCTCTCCTGTTCCAGAAGCTGGAATACGGTCTGATTATAGAGAAACGTATAGTAATTGTGCATCTTAACCGGATCGGAACCGTCAAAATAAGCGATATCCTTCACCGGAACTCTCTCACCGAAATCCGTCTTAAAGCAGTCTACGCCCATATCCAGCAGCGTCTTTAACTTGCCCTGATACCAGGCGGCCGCGTCCGGATTGGTGAAATCTACCAGTCCCATACCGGCCTGCCACATATCGGTCTGCCATACATCCCCGTTCGTCTTTCTGATTAAGTAGCCGTGCTCCATGCCCTCATGGAACAGCGAAGATTTCTGTCCGATATACGGGTTGATCCACACACAGATCTTTAATCCCCGGTCGTGATACCGTTTCAGCATACCGGCCGGATCCGGAAATGTCCTGGGATCCCACGTAAAATTACACCATTCATACGCTTCCATCCAATAGCAGTCAAAATGGAACACGTGCAGCGGTATATCCCGGTCCGCCATGCCCTGGATAAAGCCGGAGGTCGTCTCCTCATCGTAATTGGTCGTAAAGGAGGTGGTAAGCCAAAGGCCAAAGGACCAGGCCGGAGGCAGCGCCGGTTTGCCGGTCAGCTCCGTATATTTGGATATGGTTCCTTTCGGGGTGGAACCGTTAATCACGTAGTAATCGAGCCGTTCCCCTTCCACGGAAAACTGCAGGCGCTCCACCTTTTCGCTGGCAATCTCATAGGCGGCATCCCCCTCATGATCCAAAAGCACGCCATACCCCTTGTTGGTAATATAAAACGGAATATTCTTGTAGGTGATTTCGCTGGCCGTTCCGCCATCCTCATTCCACATTTCCACCATCTGGCCGTTCTTCACAAACGGGGTGTACCGCTCACCAAGTCCATAGATGCACTCGTCCACATCGATGGCCAGCTGCTCCACCATATAGGTTTTTCCCGTATCCCGGTTGGTCATATGGGCCATGTTGCGGAATCCGGTGTTGGTCAGTTCCCGGTCTCCGTCGAGGAAACGGATTCCCCAGCCGTTCGGCCTCTTATCGATAACCGCAGATGTGCGGCCGCTCTGATAGCGGATCTCCTCCTCTGTTTCCTCGATTGTCACATGGGGGGCGGTCTCCTTAATCCCGGCGAAGGGGCCGCGGTAAGCGGTTCCCTCAAAATGCCTCACGGAAACCTTAATCACATCTTCCATTGGACTGGAAAGACAGATGGTGAGCATCCCCAGATTCAGGCAGTCTCCTCTTCCCGCGATATGCTTTCCCGGCGCATAGATTATGAGTTCAGCCCCATGTATCCGGCTGTTTGCGAATTCTGCCGCGTAAAGCGGAGTGATTTCCTTTTTGGTACACCAGTAACCTTCTGTGAATTTCATCAACATTTTCCTCCTGCTAATGCATTATTTTCGTAACAGTTCAGACGGCCATTTTCCCGCCGTCTGAACTGTTACTCATTTTCTTTGATATCAACGGTCTGAACAAGCCGCACGTCACCAACGGACCGCCCCACGCAGACCGAATACTCATCCTCCGGCACTTCGAACGCCATTTTCTCCTCATTGTAGTAAGAAAATGCTTTCCATGAAAGCCGGAAATCCACGGCGCGCTCCTCGCCCGGCTGAAGGCGGACTTTCACAAATCCCTTAAGCTCCATGGCCGGCCGTTTGACAGTCTTTCCGGCTGCACCGACGTAAATCTCCACGACCTCCGCTCCAGCCGCAGAGCCGCAGTTTCTCACTGTCACAGTACCATAGATGCCGTCTTCCCGCCGCTCCAGCTTTAAATCCCCATAGGAAAACTCCGTATAGGACAATCCGTGACCAAAGCAGTAGCGGACCGCTTTTCGCTCCGTCTCGTAATACCGGTAGCCAACGTAGACGCTTTCCCGATAGGCAACGGTATCGCCGCCCGGAAACTCTCCGATGGAATGGGCCGGGCAGTCCTCCAGCCGCTTCGGGATGGTAAATGGAAGCCTGCCGGAAGGATTCACCCTGCCGAGAAGGACCTCTGCCATGGCCAAGCCGCCTTCCATTCCGTTGTAGCTGCTGTATACAATGGCCTTCGCCCGGTCGGCAAAGACCTCCATGTCCACCGGAGAACCGGCCGTGACTGCGATGACCGTATTCTCATTGGCATCCAGGACAGCGGAGATCAGTTCCTCCTGTCCGTAAGGAAGCTTCATATCCGTCCGGTCGCATCCCTCCAGATCGAACTCGTGATTCAGCCCGATAAACAAAACGGCGTTTTCACAGGATTCTGCCAGGGCTGCGGCTTCCCTTATGAGTTCTCTGCGGCGTTTCTCCGCCGCATCGCTTCCGTCTCCCTTATAGGACGCCTTATAGGCCCGTTCCTCCAGGCTCTCCGCCTGCCAGTTTTCCTGTTCCGCCGACTTTTCACCGTCGCTCTGGTAGCCTGGAGCATACTCTACGCTGACCGCTCCGCCCAGCTCCATCTTTAGTCCCATAAGCGGTGTAAGCTCGTAAAGCGCCTTGATCGCCGCGCTGCCGCCGCCGCTGGAATGCATCTTCCCTGCATTTTCCCCGATTACCGCCAGGCGTTTCACTGGCTTCAGCGGAAGAATCCCGCCTTCATTCTTTAACAGCACAATCGCCTCTTCGGCACATTTGAGGATTGCCTCCTGATGATCCCTCGTGTTATAGGAGCCTCTCTTTCTGACGCCGTCCAGCATATGGAGCCGGTCCATGAGAACCAGGATATTCTTAACCTTCTCGTCCAGCAGCGCCTCGGGGACCTCTCCGGATCGGACCTTTTCCGCCAGCGGGTCCGCCATGCAGTACTGATCAAAATCACTGGTCACCGACATCTCGATGTCCAGTCCGTTTTCCGCGGCCTGCATCGTGTCGTGGACGCCTCCCCAATCGGATATGACCACGCCGTCAAAGCCCCATTCCCCGCGGAGAATGTCCTGCAGCAGGTAATGGTTATGGCAGCAGTGTTCTCCACGGAACCGGTTGTAGGCTCCCATCAGCGTCTTCGTCTTTCCCTCTTTCACCGCGGCCTCGAAGCCGGGGAGATAGAGCTCTCTGAGCGCCCGCTCATCCACGGCAGCCTCCACATCGAGCCTGCGTGTCTCCTGATTGTTTAAGGCAAAATGCTTCACACAGGCCGCCGTATCCTGCTCCTCAATGCCCCGGATAAGCGGAACTGCCATTTCCGAGATCAGATGGGGATCCTCACTCATGTACTCAAAATTTCTGCCGCAGAGTGGGGAACGAATCAGATTGATTCCCGGAGCCAGGATCACGTCCTTTCCACGTCCCCTGGCCTCCTGCCCCAGCACGCATCCCATGTCTGCCGCCCGCTCCCGGTTCCAGGTGCAGGCGATGGCCGTATTGCTGGGAAGGTAGGACACGTAATCGTCCGTCGTCCCCTTAGGCGCCCAGTTGTCGTCCTGCAGTTCCTTTCTGACCCCCATGGGGCCGTCCGACATCCAGAGCGGCGGGATTCCGAGGCGCTCCACACCTTTCGTATGGAAAATCCCCTGTCCATGAATCATCCCAATCTTCTCTTCCAGGGTCATTTCCCGGATCAGATCCCAGATCTTCTGCATTGTCATTCGTTCCTCCTCCTTGCAGGCTTATTTTTTTCATCCGTCTTTAACGGCTCTGTTTTAACCTTTGACAGATCCGGCCGACACACCGCCCACTATGTATTTCTGCCCCAGAATAAAGACCAGCAGCACGGGCGCCAGCGTCAGCATGATATCCGCCGCCACCAGGTTCCAGGAATTCTGGAAGGCCCCGAAGAAGTTATAGACGGCAAGCGTCATGGGCCATTTTCTGGAATTGTTTAAGTAATACAGCGGCATGGTAAAATCGTTCCATACTGCCATGAAATCCAGCACAAACAGCGTGGAAACAATCGGTTTCAACAGCGGCGCAATCACCTTTAAGAAGAGCTGCCACGGCTTGCATCCGTCGATGACCGCCGCCTCGTCAATCTCACGCGGAATCGTCGCCACAAAGCCGTAGGCCAGAAACAGGCTCAGCGGTATGTTGATCGCGGCATATAAGAGAATGATGCCGATTCTGGTGTTGACCAGATGAAACGCCTGCATAACCTTCATCAAAGCCACATTGTTGATCGGCATGGCGATGCCGGAGATGATAAAGTAATATAGAAAACGGTTGACGCCCTTCTGGTTTCTGGATATGACGAAGGCTGCTGCCGCAACCAGTCCGACTACGATGATTACGCTGCCGGCCGCATAGAGGAGTCCGTTGAAGAAGGAGGACACCAGTTTTCCCTGTTCGATGACGGTGGCATAGTTTTCAAATACCCATTTCGTCGGGAGTGACAGCGTCATCCGGTTGGCCTCGGCCGAGGTCTTAAAGGAATTTAAGAACAGCACCACCAGCGGGATAATGACGATCAGGCTGATTACGATTGAGATCAGGTTTCCGGCCACACGGCCGATAGTTCTGCCGGTTCTTCCCATCATGCTTCCACCTCCTTATTTTCCATGGATTTGATGATAAAGTAAAGCAGCGCCAGCACAAAGAAAAACAGGACGCTGGACAGCGTGGTGCCCATGGCTAAATCTCCCTTGGAGAATTCCTTGTAAACAGCTGTATTGATTACGCCTGTAGCGTTTCCCGGGCCTCCGTTTGTCAGGGAATAGATCATATCGAATACGCGCAGGCCGTATGTAACATTTAAAACCGTTACATTGACAAGAACCGGCTTTAATAAGGGCAGCGTGATATCCCACAGCTTCTGGAAGAAATTGGCGCCGTCGATGCTGGCCGCCTCGTAGTACTCCGGCGAGATGGACATCAGCCCGGCGATGACGACAACCATGATGTAGCCCATGCCCTTCCAGGTATCCACGGTCATGACCGTCGGGAACACCAGACTTAAATCGGTCAGCCAGTTTTTAGCCAGCCCGTCAAGCCCGATTCCCCTCAGAAAATTGTTTAAGAAGCCGGTGGTCGGATGGAGCATGCTCCGGAACACGAGGCCGACCACCAGATACGACATGACCTGTGGGGAAAAGATGATCATGCGCTGGAAATTCTTGCATTTGATAAACTTCTGGGTCAGAAGAAGGGCCAGCGCAAGGCCGACAACCGTCTTCATGACCGTGGTAACAACCGTGAACAGCACGGTGTTGCCGATATATTTTAAGTACTCGGAATTGCCCTGAAAGATCTTTTTATAGTTGGTAAGGCCGACAAAATTGATCTCATCGCTGAAATTGTTCCAGTCTGTAAACGAATATGCGATACCCAGCAGACCTGGAAGGAAGCACAGCAGGAAAAAGAGGATCGCCGCGCCGCTGGCAAAGTACCAGGGATATAATTTGTTTCTGTTCATGACCGTACCTCCTTTCCGCCGCCGTTATTTTACCCAGCCCGGGTCCTTCTGCAGCTCCGCCTGTTCGGTACGCCGTCTCATGATCGTATCCAGCACATCCTGGGGCGTCATGGCTCCGGTATACATTGCCTCCAAATCTTTTCCAACATCCATCCACTGGCTGTCGATGTAGTTCACAGAAGTCTGCACCACGTTGGCTTTTGTGAGGGAATCTAAGAACTTCTGGTCCTCATCGGAGTATTTGCTCTTAATCTCCGGCCAGCAGAGCGCACTTAATTCCGGCTGTCCGTCGAGACGCTTCTGAAGGTTTTCCGGTTTCGCCAGAAACTCGAAGAACTGTTTTGCCTCTTCCACGTATTTGCTGTCCTTGTTGATAAAGTAGGCATTGCTGGCGGGATTGACGCCGACTGCTTTGTTGTCATCCCACGGCATAACGAACGCCCCCAGCTTCTCTGTCGCCTTGAAGTCCGGATAATCGGCTTCGATCTCACCGCGGAATCCCAGCTCGGCAATGGTCATGGCGCACCGCTCCGTGGCTATGGCCTCTTTTGCATTCTCCCATGCGTTGCTTAAGTAGTCATCTCCGAAGTATCCGGCTTTTGCACACTCATCTAATTCTGTGATGATGTTCAGTAAGTGGGGAATGGAGTCTAAATCCACTTCATTCGCATTTAACTTGTTGTAGACCTCAGGATCATCGGCCAGCCATAATCCGCCGGTCTCAAACAGGGGAAGTACCTGATGCCAGCCGTTTGTGGTGGCTTCATAGACTGGTGTCGTTCCGGAATCCTGAATGGTCTGGCAGACCGTCCTGAATTCTTCGTATGTAGCAGGCGCCTCCAGTCCAAGCTGGCTGAATATGTCTTTATTATACAGATAGAAATACATCTTCGCTCCCGGGAAGGTGATGCCGTATACCTTGTCATTCACGGAGACAGCCGAACGGGCGCTGTCTTCCATGCGGCTCACCCACTCCTGTCCGGTCAGCTCCGCACTGTACTGGTCCATGTGAATGCTGGAGGCCAGACCGATGGGCGTATCCACACAGATGATATCCGGCGCCTCCCCGGAATCCAGCTTCACCTTAATTAAGTCTCTCCACTGGGCGTCGGGGGAAATCTGGAAGTCGATTTTGATTCCGGTCTCAGCTTCAAATTCCTTTGCTAAATCCTGGACGATTCCCGATGTCGGAAGGCCGCTCTGGTGGCTGCCAAAGGTCAGGGTTACGCTCTTCTTCCCATCCTTTGCCGCACCTGTATTGCTGTCTGATCCACAGCCCGTCACCACTGCCGCCGCCATGACCGCCGCCATAGAAAGGCTTAATGCTCTCTTTATCATCTTTTTCATATCTGTTCTCCTTTTCTCAACTGATTCTCACTCTTATTCCACACTTGTCTTTTGTGCCTATATTTTATCGATAAAATACGTTTCCTTTAGCGTAAATTCATCATAACATAAGAGTCATTTTTACAAAATAGACAATTCCGAACTACCATTTGCATTTTTTTGAACTACATTGTATAATAGCACTCACGAAGGGAGGTGGCGTTCTTATCAAAAAGACGACAAAGCATTATTCCCAAAAGATGTATCTTTTTGTCATATATGGCCTGTTCATCCTGCTTCTGCTGGGGATTTTTTTCTTTTTCACCTACACGCATTACAGGAAAAATGCTCTGGAAGAAGCGAGAAAAGATTTAGAAAACATGTGCGCCTCTGTAGAAAATTCTGTGGAAACCCAGTTAAACAACATATCGACCATTTCCATGAATATCGTATACTCCAACGCGGTAAAGTCCAATTTCAAAGAGTTCTCAGCCTCCTATCGGAGGAACGGAACGGACCCGCGCCGTCTGGCGGCCTCCCGTGAGAAGGCTCTGGCCATCCACGATATTGTCACCGCGATCATCGGCGCCTATCAGTCGGCCTCCGATGTCCGGATCTACACCATGGACGGTTCCGTGGCCGGATACTGGCTGCTGCTCTCTTCCGTAGACTTGGATTCGCTTCCCTGGTACGAGGAGACCATGGCGCAAAACGGCCACATGTATATCAGCAACCCGGAAGTGCAGAAGGATTTACCCGCAAGGGGCGGCAATAAGGATTCTCAGAAGTTCATATCCCTGGTGCGTCTGTTTCTCGACACCGCGGGACAGCCGGAGGGCATCGTCGAGGTCATACAGGACTGCGATACCATCTTCTCCCTGGCGACCCAGCTGGAAAACCAGAACCCTGACAGCCGTGTCTACATTTACAATTCCAGAAAAGAGCTGGTCTACCCCTACAATGATACGAAAGTTGTGCCCGATTACTACGGGCTGATTGAGCGCAGAGGCCTTCCGGAAAATACCGGCAGGCTTTTAAAAACCGACGCAGGCGAGAACCTTCTCTTTACATACCGGACCACGCCGGACTATAACTGGACCGTGATCTTAACGAAGCCGAAAGCGGCCATCTACGAGCCTCTTAACACCTTCCGGGTAATGTTCGCCCTGATCGGTATTTTCTCCATTTTACTCACCCTGCTGATCTGTTTCTATATCTCAGAACGGCTGACGGCACCGCTTCGGAAGCTGACGGCGGCCACCGGCAAGATTACCATCAACCGGGTGCTGGACGAGAATAAGGTGAATCTAACTTCCGCGGACAGCAATATCACAGAGCTTTCCATGCTGTGCGAATCCATCCGCAGTATGTATGAGAAGCTCCGCAGCACCTCCCAGGAAGTGCTCTTATCCCAGAGCGAGGAGACGAGAGCCAAGCTGCAGGCCACACAGTCGCTGATTAATCCGCATTTTCTCTACAACAGCCTGACGAATATCAGCGTCATGGCCGAGGAGGAGATGAATGAGGACATCATTCAGATGTGCCAGGCCCTGTGCGACTATTTCCGGTATATCTCCTCCTCCAGCGAGATGATCGTTCCGTTAAAAGAGGAGATCTTCTACACCAAACGGTACTTAGAAATCATGCAGATGCGTTATACCGAGGAATTTCATTACACCTTTGCCATTGAGGAAGAGGCCGAAAACATCTGCATTCCCAAATTGATCATCCAGCCGCTGGTGGAAAACGCCTTCAAATACGCCTTCGACAAACAGCCGCCCTGGGAGCTCACCATCTCCGCTTCCATCGAACATGACCGCTGGCTGCTGAGAATCCAGGACAACGGCGGCAATCTAAAAGATGAGAAGAAGCAGGAGCTGCTCCGCCTGTACCGGAACTTAAACCTCAATGAGGAGTTGAAATCCATGCAGATCGGAGGCATGGGACTGAAGAACGTATATCTCCGGCTGAAACTGCTTTACGGAGAGAAGGCAGTATTTGAAATTGAAAATACACTGCCGCTTAAGACGATCTTTATCCTTGGCGGGCCTGTTTACCATTCAAAGCCGCTCCACTAAGTTCGTGAAAAACCTCACTATACCCGATAAAGCGGGGCACGCTGAGTGGAGATGACAAGTATCGCACATAAGAGACCAAAATACGGTCTCTAAGTGCTCATAACGAGGAGGAATACCATGAGCAGCATCCCCCATTATAAGTATCTGGTCGTGGAGGACGAAAGCCTGATACGCAAAAACTTAATAAAAAAGATCACAGCCCTGGAACTGCCGCTTACCCTGATTGGGGAGGCGGCCAATGGAATGGAGGCCATCGTAAAGGTGGAAAAGGACTGTCCCGACCTTGTCATCACGGACATCCGCATGCCGCAGTGCGACGGCCTGGAGCTGTCCCGGTATCTGCACAAGAATCATCCGGGAGTGAAGATCATCATTCTCAGCGGCTATGACGACTTTTCCTACGCTCAGGCCGCCATCAAGTTCGCAGTCAGGGATTATCTGTTAAAACCGGTGACCGCGCAGGCGCTCTCCGAGTCGCTTCAGAAGCTGCTGATCACGATGGGGACGGAGACCGAGGAACTGGAGACCTACCGGACCAGGAACAGCGCCCTGGATCAGAAGTCCATCTGCGAGCTTTTGGAAAAATATCTTCAGGAAAACTATCCGCACGATGTCTCCTTTCAGGAGCTGGCCGAGAAATTCGGATTTACGCCGGAGTATTTGGGGAAAATATTCAAGAAATATACGGGGGAAACTCCGTCCAAATACTTGACGAAGCTGAGAATGAACGAAGCCAAGCGGCTGCTCCTTAACAATCCGGATATGGAGATCCAGATGATCGGAGAGCTGGTCGGCTATAAAGACGGCTTCTACTTCAGCCGTGCATTTAAGAGTTATACGGGAATTCAGCCGAGTGAATTCAGGAACCGTTGAGAAGTACCCTAACCCCTCATTCGTGAGGGGCATTGGGACTTCCCATTTGCTGTAAGCATTAACGAACGTGTATCCGAAAATTGGGCCATCCCTGTTACCAGATCCGCAGTCAATTTCTTTTCGCTTTTCACTATATCCGTTCCTGCAGTATGCGTGTGCTCCAATGGTTGATTTTACACATCTCAATGTAAAAATCTCATTTTACCGGTTCTTCAATATACATAATTGCACGGATACTTGTCCAGTTCAATTCTCTATACGCAGTGCGTAGAAATTTAGCTAATTCCATAAGAATTCCTTTCCTCCGCTTTGAATATGAATTATTTTTTTGAAATAGTGATTTGCAAATTAATATTGGGTATGACAGCTGCTTAGTGTTTATGTGGGTTTCCGGCGTTTTCCATTCCCTCACCTGACCTGAAAAAACAAAAAAAGCTGGTAAATACAAGGTTTTCCCTTATAAATATCAGCTTTTTAACTGGGCTACAAGGATTCGAACCTTGAAATGACGGAGTCAGAGTCCGTCATTCGAACACCCATTTTTCTAGTAAAATCAATGCTTTGCCGGTTCTGTCCTCCGCTTTCGAACAAACCGTTTCGAACACTCTGTTTCTAAAATTTTCTACTGTTCGATTATATCATAAGCAGTGTTCGAACGCAATAAAAAAAGCCGTTCCCGGCTTTTATATTCTATCATACTATACTTATAATGCTTTATCCATTTTGCTAGTGGGTTCTGCTGGGTTAATTCCAAATGCTTCTACTATGTCGCCGGGTTGGTAGTATTTCATCAGATACTCCACTTTGGCGGCTTGTTTTAATTGGTCTATCTTATCGCCCATTTCTTTATCAAACTTTAAGTTCCGATACATCTCACCTGGTATCGTACAACGGTAAAATTCAGCCGGATTGCCATTTCTGTCTTTTTTAGTTCCAGAAGTTCTGTTTACCTTATAGCAATAAGTAATATCGGTAATGCGACCTAACAACTGGCTTATTGGGTCTTCGTCTGTTTCTGCCGAATCTATCATTTTAGCATACACCTGCTCTGGCGTCTTTATTGTCGTGATATGTACTTCATTCCATAACCCCAGCACGTTACTATAACGTGCTGGGAGTTCCTTTTTATATCCCTCTAATATGCCTAACAGCACTGCGTATTGTAATTGTCCTCGGAACTCATCAAGCACCAGAATAGGTTCACCTGAATAAGAATCAAATCCATTTTTATAGTCCGAAACCATATATAACTGTTCTTCACCTAACGTTTTCACCAAGTCCAGTGTAATACCCGTTTTCCCGCTTCCGCTTTCACCTATATACCAATGAACCGCCACAGACCGTTTAAAGGGCGTTTCCAATGAACGTTTATCAAAATACATGTTCTTAATCATGGTCGTGTATTTATTTTCAAAAAATCTATCGTCCATACGCCTAACCTCTTTCCATGTAAATCCATTTTCTATTGCTTCCCTAATTAACTGAACATCGGTACGGTCTCCCTGCTTCCCAATCAATTCACCCTCTTGAGCCTTGGCAAGAACAACCTCGCCCTTTTCCTCAAACTTGCCTGTCTTATTTATATATTCTTCCACTTGCGCTTTGCTTCCCTTCGTCATTTCTATATGTGCTTTACCACCAATGAATTTTTTTACTGTATTAAAATATGCCTTATTGACATCGCACAATACAATATGCAGATGCTCCAACCCTTCCGCACTCTTACAATACAAACACGCCGCTTGTCTCGTTTTTGAAACCCACTGGGCAACAACGAAATCACATATTTCCTGCGCCGTCCATGTGGCTATATCCTCCGGCTTTGCTCCTGCCACTCCATGGGTGCGTACATTCGGGCATACAATAAACCACGAACGTGAACGCGAGCCTTTATCTGCTGGCTTTTTAGGTTTAGCCTCTGCCATGTTCCGCACCCTCCTTTATTCTGTAATCTGTTATGATGAATTTGATAAAAGCAGTTGGTGAGATTCCGCGTCTTTCGGATTCTGCTTTTATGTATTCATCAACTGAATTTGCTAATCTTATCGTATACCTTCTATAACTATTTTGCTTCATTTGAATTACCTCCATTTTTTATTCATAGCTACTATGTGAGAAATGGCGGCAACGGTTAACAAAAGTTGACATTTTATTATAAACTTTTTATAAACTTTATTAATCAACACTAAAATAGCCCATTTAATAAAAAAAGCCCTGAATCACTGGGCTAAAAATCTCATTCGCTAATCCTCATAAACTCTAGGTTTCCCGAACTTTAAGCCCATAGCCCAAAAGTTGAGGGTAATACTAACCTCAACTTTTGGCAAGGCAAACAACTTTATTTAGTATTTCATTTACGAAAAAGGAAGCCCCAGAGGGCTTCCGCTAGTCTTTTACATATTCAATTAAGTCACTTAGTTTACAATCCAGCACATAACACAGACGCGCCATGACTGCCAAATCCACTCGCTGGATTTCGTTATTCATATAGGCTTTTAATTGAGTACGTTGCATTTCAGCACGACACGCTAACTTGTTAATACTAATTTTCTGTTCTTCCATTACATCCTTCAACTTCAAGCGAACGTATCCATAATCAACGTCTTTCATGGCGACCTCCTTTTGTTTCTATGATACTAAGTCTTGCCATATTTTTAAATGAGTGGTAATATATGTGTAGATATATACTCAACGGAGGTTTTTATGGATACATATGATTACAGACAAGACACAGACAGCATTAACGAGACACAAGCAAAAATTGACTTGCTTTCGGAAAAGGAAGCCAAACAAGTTTCGGAGTTCATTTCCTCACTTAAAGAGCAGTCCGCGAAAGAGCAGTCCACCGCTTTACTAGAGAGATTTACTTCTGCCCTTCTCCCATCATTAAAAGATTTTGCCGAACTTACCGGGTCTTTACTTACGGTTGAAGAAAGTAAACAATATTGTATCGTGGCTGAATTAACGAATCGTCAAGGTTTTGACATAACTGAAAGTAGCAAAATCATAAGAGCAATATTCACATTGGCAAACCATATCGGGATTGGGAGTAAAGACGGTGAAACTTGCATATCACTCATATTCGATTGTACTTGTCTTGAATAAGTGTATAATGGGTAACCCAATTATATAAAATAAAATGAAGCGCAAAGGAGAATGTAAAATGAAAAAGAAAATGTTGGTAGGGATTCTTTCAACGGCTTTAGCTATGTCCATGAGTATGACAGCTTTTGCGGGACAGTGGCAGTCAGACACTAACGGCTGGTGGTGGCAGAATGATAACGGAAGTTATCCAGCTAACACATGGCAATGGATTGATGGAAATAATGATGGAACGGCAGAAAGCTATTACTTCAATGAGCAAGGTTATTGCCTGATGAACACCACCACACCTGACGGGTATACCGTTAATCCAGCAGGAGCATGGGTTGTTGACGGAGTGGTTCAAACGCAAGCAATCAACACCATAGTACAAAATCCCGCAGTGCCCGCATTAAACTTACTTGACACAACTCCAACAACCAAAAGTTCTTATGCTGGCAAATTCACAAATTATCGAACTGCACAAGGTGCTTTGTGGTCTGAAGGATATTATCTTTATTCATATAATTGCTACCTTGAATTTTACGCCGGGAAGCAGTATCAAACATTCACGGCAACTCTGGGAGTAAAACAGTCCACCAATTCTCCTACTATGACCGTTGAGATTTATGGCGATAATGATGTTTTATTAGACTCTTTCAGCCTTGATAAGCATACCGAACCCTTCGAGATTTCTGTGGATATCTCTGGACAGAATTATATCAAAATTGTAAATGCTCAAGACGATATTATGGGTTATGCCATGTTTAAAAACGCACAGTTCAAATGATGAAACCATAAATAAGCGTGTCCCCAGTAGGGACGCGCTTATTATATTCGTTCGAGATCTTCACCATCAATTTCTTTGTAAAAATCGCTTTCGAACCGTTCCCTTACCCGCTCAAATTCATCAGCATCATAAGAAGTTATAACCATCTTCATATATTCATCGAAAGATAGGTTATGAGCCTTTTCATATTCTGAATGAAATTCAACGTAAACTGGTTCCATATATTCAACGATTTTTCGTATCGTATACAAATCGCCCAAGCACTCGGCAATCTTGTCATTATATTGATTCCATTCTTCCAAGGGTATTTTAACAATCTCAGTTCCTTTGTCAGTACCCTTTTTAATGTGTTTTGGCATTAGAAGATAGTCCTCAAAACGCAAATCCAAAAAAATATGGCGCATTTTTTGGACTTCCTCATATGCCAATGATTCAAGTTTATCTTTGTCAATCAAGACCGTGTTTTCTGTCAAATTATAACCCTCCTTTAATTATTATGATACAAATGCCGCATGAAAAAGATTTTTAGCGGCACCGTCCTCTTTCTTTTGTAGCCTCTCTTTGTATCGGCTCTACCTCCTCACCCATGGCAATCTTCACGGCACGTGTAACATCAGACAGCAGTTGAGGACGCTTTTTGATGGTTCGTGCAATATCAATGATAGATTGCCCTTTTAAGGCTTCTAACGCCTCTACGGACTGCCTCGCCCTCGCTACTTCCTCTTGTACCTTTTGTAGCTTTAATTCGGCAATAGACCGATTAGCGCCTACTGTAACACCATTCAATATACCTATATCACGTCCAAAGCATTCAGTCATGACTTTACTCATGTCCTTATGTATTGACCGAAGTTCGCTACGTGTCAGTACTTCTTTAGCAGATACCTTTTCAATCCCTTTCTTTTTATCAAACACTACTGGAATAAAGCAAAAGTGAAGATGTGGCTGTCCTGCCTCGTCCTTATGCACCCAGGCAGACACTGCATTCCTCTCGCCATACCTCCGGCAAAGTTCTTGATAAGCGGTATTAAAGAATACCTTTTCACCCGGTTTCGTAAAGTCCAATTTAGGCAGCGTAACAATCCAGTCACATAAGGTCTTTACGTCTTTGCGTCTTTGACATTTGACCTCTGAAAGACGCTTTCTATAAAATTCAAAATCTGATTTGCCATGGTCACAGAGATTATAATTAAAGCAGGTACGGCTTGAATCAATCTCCCTATTGCCTATGTTTTGAGCTGTCCGATTATAATGCCTCAACATATGACCGACCGCCGATTTCTCATATTTTTCAACATGCATATTATCACCTCAACTATATTATGCAAGTTGACTATTCACCATAGCCGCAATATGGTATAGCAAGTTATACCATTTTCCAAAATGGTTCAACTTGCTCTCATGCGCCGAGGGCTTTAGCGTCCCACCCGTAAAAGCAAGAAAACACAGTTTCCCGCTTACGCGGGGAAACTGCGTTTCCCTACTTTTACTACTCTATATCCACGAGAGCCGGAGGCACCACGGCGATGCTCCTTCCGGCTCCGCGACCCAATTTTACATCTTTCCTCTACTGTATCATGTAATCAACGAAAAAAGCAGAGGAATCGCTCCCTCTGCCCTTTCTCTTACTGCAACGGTGAAACCGTCTTATATAGTTCACTCTGGTAATTTGCCAGTTCTATAAACTCCGTGTCCAATACATGCTGATAAATATCAGTTGTGATACCGATTGTACTGTGACCGGCGTTTCTCGAAACTGCTCCTATAATTTTATCCTTGTTTGCTGAATTTCTAATGTTGAAACTAATCCCGCTATGCCGCAGGTCATGCAACCTTGGAACTTTATACATTTCACGCAATATACGCTTATGTCGGTTCCAGGCCGTTGATTCGCTTAACGCTTTTGTCGGGTCTTTAACCGCTGGAAAAATCCAGTCGCTTTCCTTAGCTCTGCCTTCGGTCTCTGCATTGGCATATCTTACGATTAACAGGGTTTTTACTTGTTCTGGTATAATAACATAACGGTCTGAACTTTCAGTTTTGGGTTTCTTTCGGTCAACTATCAACTTACCCTTATCGTCGTGTGTCCATGTACTATGGATATGAATCAGATTGTCTTTGTCCCAGTCGCTCCATGTCAATGTTGTGGCTTCTCCTGCTCGGCAATACATATATAGGATAAACTGCAAGACGTCAGCTTTTTCTCCCATCTCTTCACAAAGTTTGAGATATTGTTTTGTCTCGCTGTTATCCAAAATTTTCATTGGGTCTGCTTTGCTCTTTTTTGTTTCGAATTTGAATCCCGTTGCCGGGCTAATAAAGTTCACATCTATCTCGATGCAATAATAATTGTTGTAATAATCTGTCAGCAAGTTATACGCGCCTTTGCGGCGCTCCTCTCCCTTGCCGTCTGCTTTCAATTTGTCCAACCAATCCGCAACATCCTTGCGGGTGATTTTATCAACTTCTATCTTTCCAATAGGATACGGTTCCACAAGATTCCGATTCAATTCATTCTTATCATTAATACTGCCCACCTTTATCTTCCTGCTCACAGCCTTTATAACTCCCGCCTGCTTCATTATGGCATATCGTTTGAGCTGTTCGACAAGGGTGTTCGAAATATCCTTGCTTTCCGGTTTATCTGCTTCGTCAGCTTTGGAACTCTCTAACTTCAATTCTTGAGCATGTAATTTTTCTTCCAACTTTTCCCTTGCTAATCGTTTGGTTTTTCCGTAAGCGTTGGGTCTCCAAGTATTTCCCTTTGCTGTCTTAACTGATGGAACGCTACAGTAGCATTTCCATTGACCTTTATCCTTTACGAAACCAAATTCTGTGTGTTCTAACTTCATATAACATTCTCCTCTCTGTCTGTCGAACAGTTTGTCGAACACTATGTTGTTAGAACTGGCAAATTTCAGTTTGGAACAATGCTCTTTTTCAGAGGCGAAAAAAGTCCCAAATTCCTTGATTTTACAAGGAATTTCGAACTTTCTTCGAGCTGGGCTACAAGGATTCGAACCTTGAAATGACGGAGTCAGAGTCCGTTGCCTTACCATTTGGCGATAGCCCATCAACACAACGGTTGTATTATACTATACGATATTCTCCTCGTCAAGCCATTTTTCCATATTTTTTTCTATTTTCTTTATTATTCCGTGAACCTCTCATGGCTAAAGCCACGAGCTTCTAAAGTCACCTTTAAAGTTTCCTGTTTCTTCGTTCTCGTTACCTACTGACTCCACAGGCGTTGATTCGGATAGTTCCTACCCTATTTTTCTTTTCTCTATACGATTATTAACTCTTCTAAACCTTTTTGCAGGATATTCTTTGCCGCATTCTCATCCCTCTGATGCACAGCTCCGCACTCACATTCCCAGTCCCTCACGGACAGCAGCTTTACCTCTGGATTTTTCCCTCCACATACCGAGCATATCTGGCTTGATGCATACCAGGGACTTACCTTATGGCAGGTTCTTCCCCTCCACCTGCTTTTATACTCTAATTTCTTTATGAAATTTCCCCATGACGCATCGCTGATTGCTCCTGCCAGGTGACGGTTCTTTACCATGTTTCGAATCTGCAGATCTTCACTGATCATGATTTGGTTTTCTCTCACTATCTGTGCCGACAGCTGATCCGAAAAATCTTCCCTTGCATTTCTTATCTTTTCGTGCACCAGGGCTGCTTTGATCCTCTGTTTCTCCCAGTTCCTGCTTCCCTTTTTCTTATGGGACAGCTTTCTCTGTTCCTTTGCAAGCTTTTTCTCATACTTTTTCATGTATTTCGGATTCTGTACATGGTTTCCGTCGCTGTCTACCAGAAACTCGTGGATTCCCATATCTATTCCCACGCTTTTGTCTGAAAACGGTGCTGATACCAGTTCTTCTGTTTCCACCAGAACAGATACATAATACTTCCCGCTGGGAACACGCCTCACTGTCGCCGACTTAATCTGTCCCGTAAATTCCCGGTGCAGCTTTGCCTTTACCTGTCTCAGCTTGGGAAGCTGAATCATCCCCTTCCCGAAATCAGCTTTTATATTATGATTCGTAAAATTCGTTGTATAGCTATCGTAATGGCTGTGCTTTGATTTGAACTTCGGATATCCCGCCCCTTCCTTAAAAAACTTCTGGAATGCATCTTCCAGATGCCAGATGGCATTGGTCAGGGCAAACTTGTCCACTTCCTTAAGCCAGGGGTATTCCTGCTTCAGCCTTCGGTTCAGATCGTTATTGCATGCGGTCTTTGACATGCTTTTTTTCTCTGTCTCATATTTTGACTTCTTCTGGTCCAGATAATAATTATAGATGAAACGAACACAGCCAAAGGTCTTTCCCAGAAGGATTTCCTGTTCCCGGTCGGGATAAATTCTATATTTATATGCCCGCAGCAACCCATCACCTGCTTTTCTTTCTGACTGCGTATGTAATCTCTCACCTGTTCCTCTGTATTCTCAGATACCGTCCCAATCAAACAGCTTAAACCATATTTCGTGTACGGCAAATGACAGGGTTCGCGTCACGCCGCAGCAGCCGGCGGTTGGGTCTGTGGTTCGGCCGGCGCTTCCGTCGGAGGCTCAGTGGCCTGGGTGCTCTCCGTCTCCGGTACCGATTCTGTTTCGGCCGGTGATGTGGCAGAAGCCTCAGACGATTCCGTCGTCTGAGGCTGTGTTTCCGTTTCTTTTGTTTCTTCAGTTTCCGGCGGCACTACCGGTTCCTCGTTGGCATCGCCATCCCCGATTACCGGAGTCTCGAAGGTTCCCTTCACCGTCGTCTGCTTCCCGTTCTTCGGGGATATTCCGCCGAGAACGAACGTATATGAGGTTCCGCCTTCCAGGCCGCTTACGTAGATCTCACAGGTGGAGCTGTCCGTATCGCCTACCATGGCGGAATACGTGGTTCCGCCCTCATCCTTTACCGATACGGTGGGGTTCTTCCACTTTACCTTTGTCTTAAAGTTGACTGTCACCACACCATTCTCATAATCGACGTAATCGATCTTGATCTTCGCATCTGAGACCGGCACCTGCGCTTCCGTCGTCGGCGCCTCTGTCGTCATCACCGGCAGATCGGTGGGAGCCGGCGCTGTCGTCTGCGGAACCGGAGCCGCTGTCGTCTGATTCCCCGTCTCGGTCTCGGATTCCTCCGCCGTCGTCGTTTCCTCTGTCGTCGCCTCTGTTGTCACAGGCACTGTCGTGACCGGCTGCGTGGTCGTCTGGGCGGTGGTGGTCATATCCTCGCTCACACCCGCGTGGCCTCCTACCGCATATGAACGCTCCGTAATCTCCTTTGCAATCTCCTCCATGGTCAGGGGAGCCAGCTTCTCCATGTCCTCCATGGTCAGAGCCGGATTCTGATCGATCAGTTCTTTCAAAAAATATGCTTTTCCATAGGATATTCCGTAATCGTCCGCCAGCGCCTTCACATGATCCTCTTCGATGACCTGCTGGTCGTATACCACGGCTTTCACCTGATTTTCTTCCAGGGAACTCTGAATATCATTCACGACCGATGACCGCAGGGCTGATGCCTTGCTGACGCTGTCGTTGGAGACTGTTACAAGAATGGCGTTGTCCAGATCATCCAGGTAGCCATGGGTCACCATGGAACCGATCACCGCGTTCACCGCCACATTGAGATCAACACCCTTTAGATTCATGTCTTCCATAATAGCTTTCGCGTCTTCGTTCAGCGGCTCTGCCTCCAGCACCCGGTTCTTCCGGTTCACGGACAGCTCCACGCTGGGATTGACATCGATGCCGATTACGGAGTCCACTTTTCCGTTGCGGTACGTATATGTGCCTCCGGCGACTGCCACCATACAGAGGCACGCCGCGGCCAGAGCTGCAACCACGCGCATCCGCTTTCGCATCACAGTGATGGAGCTCACGGCTCTTCCCGCCTCCTCATGCAGCTCCTCCGCTGCCATCTGGGGCACACTCAAATCGATTTTATCCAATACATTCGGAGTCAGGTCCATGACCGCAGACTTCAAATGCGCTTTTATCTGTTCTCTGTTCAGTTGTCTGTCGGTTTTGTGAAACATGAACACTTCCTCCTCTCTTTTTATTCCTTGATCTTTATGTCAGATAATTTTCTAATTTCTTCATTGCACGGTTATATTTAGACAGGACGGTAGCCAAAGGCATGCCTAATGAAGCTGCGATCTCCCGGTGCTTCATCCCGGCAGTCGCGTGCAGAAGGACAATCTCCCTCTCCTCTTCTTTCAGGATCTTGAGCGCCGCGGCCAAAACCAGCTTATCCGCCGCCTGTTCAATCTCCGGGCATACTTCCCCTGTCTCTTCGCCTTCCAGATCCTCAAATGCGATATCGGACTCATGCTTCTGATTGCGAAACTTCATGTAGCATAGATTCCTGGCTATGGTAAACATCCATGCCAGCGGCTTCCCCTGGGACTTGTAACCCGCAGCGGAAGTCCATACCTTTATATAGGTCTCCTGCATGATCTCTTCGGCATCCTGGGGATTCTTTACAATAGACAGGATAAACCCGTAAATTGACCGGTCTGTATTCTGATATAATTGTCTGAACGCTTCCTGGTCTCCCGTTCCAACCTTATTAAGGAGCACCTCATCGCTTAACCGGCCGTAGTCTTCCGGCCCATCAAGGCTCATCATACCCATAAACAACATGGAGTCGATTTCCTTTCTACTAAGTTAATGCAGGATGCTGTCTTCTTATTGCATATTATGGAAATTTTTTTGTTTCCTTATTCTTCCACACCAAAGCCGCTTTCTGTCGTCATGACCAGACAGCACCTGCTATCCCGCTCTGCTACCTTCTCTGTTATCTCTGTCCTGATCTGTTCTCTCGCCGCCCTGTCGTAATCCCTGGGAACGACCAGATCGAAGATCAGATTGATCTGTTTTTCACCTTCAACCATACGAAAATCGTGGAAACTGCATTTGGAATCGATGCTCTTAACGATAGATTCCACCATTTTCTTAAATTCCGTTACCCTGCAGTCCTTCGTCTCAATGGGATCCATATGGATCACAAGGAAAATACCGAAGCGGCGCTGTGCCTCCCGCTCCACATAATCGATGATTTCGTGGGATTTTTCAATGCTTACATCATTCGGTACCTCCGCATGGATCGACGCCATGCTTCTGGAAGGCCCGTAATTATGTACGATCAGATCGTGACTTCCCACAATTCCGTCAAAGCTTTCAACAAATTCCGTGATCTCCCGGTAAAGCTTCGGATCGATGGGCTCTCCGATCAGGGGAGCCAGAGTATCCTTGGCAATCCCGACACCTGCCCACATGACGATAAGCGACACGATAAGGCCCACGATTCCATCGATATTGAGCCCCCAGATTCCGTAAACCAGAATGGACAGTATGGTCGCTGAGGTTGTGCCCACATCGCCCATGGAATCCGCCGCGGTCGCCATCATGACAGAGGAATGGATCCTCTTTCCCAGCTTTCTGTTAAACATTCCCATCCACAGCTTCACGCAGATGGACATGAGAAGAATAACTATGGAAATATACTTAAACGTCATCTCTTCCGGATGAAGAATCTTGCCGAGAGACGTCTTAAACAGCGAAAAACCCACCTGGATGACGATAAATGCCACGATAAACGCCGCGATATACTCCACCCGGCCGTGTCCGAAGGGATGATCCTCATCCGCCGGCTTGCCCGCCATCTTCACGCCGATAAAGCCGATGATGGAGGAGGCCGCATCCGATAAGTTGTTAAATGCGTCAGCCATGACGGAAATGCTGTTGATCAGCAGTCCGATAAACAGCTTTGCCGCAAATAAAAGCACATTGCAGCAGATGCCCACGGTGCTGGCCATCAGGCCATACTCCGTTCTCACGCCGATATCTCCCGTATTCTCGTAATCCTTAACAAAAGTCTTCACTAAAAAATCTGTCATGTTACTCCCTGTCCTCATACATAACCCGCTCCAGAAACAGACCTTCCGGCGGCGCCGTAAAGCCGGCTGCCTGTCGGTCCAGTTTCAGCAGGATTTCCTTCATTTCCTGTGGACTGCGCTCTCCGAGCCCAATCTCGATCAGCGTTCCCGTGAGAATTCTGACCATATGATATAAAAAACCGTTTCCCGTATAGCGGATCAACAGTTTCGTTCCTTCTTTTTCAAATGTGATATCCGAAATCGTCCTCACTGTGGACTTTTTCATCTTTTTGTTGCCGCAGAAGCTCTTGAAATCGTGTTCCCCCAGAACACAGGCCGCCGCTTCCTCCATCCGTTTCACCGACAGAGGCTTTCCGAACCCGTAACAGTACTTCCGCTCGAATACATCCTTCTTCGGTCCCATCTCAATCCTGTATAAATACGTCTTTTTCACAGCATTCAACCTGCTGTGGAACTTGTCCGGCACCGTCTCCACAGAGAGCACGGCGATATCCTCCGGCAGGTACTGATTAAAGTATGCCCTGATCTGGTCTTCCGTCATACCGGTATCTGCATGGAAATTAGCCGTCTGGGCCAGAGCATGGACTCCGGCGTCTGTCCGCCCCGATCCGTGCACCTCCACCGGCCGTCCGGTGAGCTTCAGTAAAATCCCCTCCAGCTTACCCTGAAGCGTGTTTCCTGTATTACCCTGTTTCTGCCAGCCGTCATAGCGGCTTCCGTCATACTGAAGAACTATCTTATAATTTTTTATCACGTTTTTTTACTCCCGTCCTGCTTAAAATCCGTCCAGCTGCCATAAATACCACGGTTCCGAAGGCCGCTCCCGCACAGTCCAGCCAGACATCGCTGATCTGTCCTGACCGGCCGGCCACAAAAAGCTGTATCGTCTCATCGGTAAACGGCACCAGAAAGCTTACAAGCACCTGAGACAGAACGCGCCTGTCCAGTGACAGGGCAAACGTCCGAAAACAGAGGCAGAGCAGTATTCCCAGCGCGGCGTATTCCGTAAAATGCGCCGTCTTGCGGATCACATGCTCCGTAATGATAGTGCTGTCCACGCCTCCCGCTGTCAGAACCTGCTGTACCAGCTTAAGCACCGCCCCGCTGTCCGCGGAGGAGAGGTCGGCCGTCTTCATGGAATTGGAGAAAATAAACAGCACGTAAAGCACCGCCGCGGCACTCCAGAGATACTGTCTCCTCTTCGCTGTCATCGCAGCATACCGCTTTCATCGACCAGCCTCGCCGCTTTTTTAAGCACGTCCTCATCCTGGACGAGGGCCAGCCTCACATAGCCCTCGCCGGAAGGTCCGAAGGCGCTTCCCGGAGTGACCAGAAGTCCTGCCTTTTCGGCCAGTTCCATGGCAAAGGAGGTGGAATCGGAAAAATTATCCGGTATCTTCGCCCACACGAACATGGTGGCCTCCGGCTTGTCCATCTTCCATCCGATCTCCGTCATCCCGTCACACAGGGCGTCCCTTCTGCGCTCATAGGCCTTTCTCGTGGTCTCCACACAGGCCTGGTCTCCCGTAATCGCCGCGACCGCCGCCTTCTGGACAGGCAGAAACATGCCGTAATCCATATTGGATTTCAGCATCTTCAAGTGGCTCACCACCTCTTCATTGCCCACACAGAAGCCGATTCTCGCGCCTGCCAGCCCGTAGGTCTTGGACAGGGAGTTAAATTCCACGCCAACCTCTTTCGCACCTGGAAAATGAAGGAAGCTTCCGCACGTCTTCCCGTCAAATACCAGCTCGCTGTACGCGTTGTCGTGCAGGACGATGATGTCATACTTTTTCGCAAACGCGATGACCTCCTCGTAAAAGCAGTCCGGTGCCATGACCGTGGTCGGATTGTTCGGGTAGGAAATGACCATAAGTTTCGCCTTTTTCGCCGTCTCTTCCGGAATCTCGCTCACATCGATGATGTATCCGTTTTCCTTTCTCTGAGGCATATAAAAAAGGGTGGCACCCGCCAGAAGAGGACCATCCGCAAAAACAGGATAACAGGGATCGGGAACCAGAACGACATCTCCCTCATCGGCAACAGACAGCGCAATATGGGCCAGTCCTTCCTGAGATCCCAAAAGCGAACAGATCTCCGTCTCCGGATTCAGGCTCACGCCGTAGCGCCTCTCATACCACTGGGCTGCCGCCTCCAAAAGCTCCTTCTGGTCGCTGATGGCATAGACGTAATTCTTCGGATCCGCAGCCGCCTCGCACAGGGCATCGGTAATATGTCTGGCCGGCGGTATGTTAGGCGCCCCCACGCCTAAATCGATCACGGTCTCTCCCCGCTCTTCCTTCTGTCTTTTTATCTCCAGTAATTTAGAAAATATTCCTTCTCCGAATCGGTCCATTCTCTCAGCAAACTGCATCGATTTCTTTCCACCTCGCACTTCCATCAAGATTTTATCAAAATCCATAATGTATATTATTATAGTACAAAGGTGGACATAATACAAGAAAAGTTTCAGGAGGGCGGCCAGCCAGCCTCGTATCCGTTTCTGCCGGTGTTTTTGCATGACAGGAGTATTTTTCTATACATATACGAAAATTCCTCAAAAGACGGCTGCCCGACTTCTGAGGAATCTGATATCCATATTCACGGCCGCGCAGCTCTGCGTACTGCATCGGGCCTGTCCCGCTCCGGGGCGTATCGTATTTCTTCTACTGCACCGATTCCAAATAGGCCAGGACCGCCTTCAGGCAGCCGTCCACGCCCACCAGACCGCTTTCCAGAGAAAGGTGGTAGTTCTGGGCCTTTCCCCACTCATTACCGGTGTAATACTGATAGTAATCCTTCCGTTTCCGGTCGACCTCGCGGATTCTGCTCTCCATCTTCACAGGATCGACGCCTGTCTCCAGGGAATTCATACGTTTGATCCGGTCCTTCATCCTGGCGTAAATGAACAAATTCACACTATTCTCCAGAACCATGTCCGCGCACCGTCCAACGATCACACAGGGGCCCTGGTCCGCCAGCTTCCGGATCACCCTGGACTGCGCCAAAAAGATCTGATCCGACATGGGAACCTGATAGATGGAAGAAAATGGCGAGTAGAAATGGCGGTCCAGCGGATCTTTTATGAACGGCATGTTCTCATCATAATGAAGAAATGCGTCCTCCGACATGTCGCTCTCCTCTGCAGCCATGGAAATCAATTCCTTATCGTAAAACGGAATTCCCAGACTCTCAGCCAGTTTCACTCCCAGTTCACGCCCGCCGCTTCCAAATTCACGACTGATTGTAATCGCTCTTTCCATAAACCATTCCTCCTTGTCCTGAGCACTCAAAACGGCTGAAACAGGCCGCATGTGTACGATGTATGTGCTAAAACTCATACCTGCATTGTACCACATCCGGCCGTTTCTGTACACCATTTTGCATACCGTTTCTGTGTGCCTGTCCGGGAGTCTTTATAAGAGTCTCTTCAGGTTATGACAAACATACTTCAGGACCCGCGCTGCCGCGCTTTCAATTCCTCCACGATCGAAACACTGGCCGTCGATCCGATCCGGCTCACCCCCATACCGATCATCTCAAGCGCCGTGTCAAGCGTTCGGATTCCCCCCGCCGCCTTTATCTTCACCGCATCTCCCACCATCCGTTTCATCAGCATAATATCAGCTGCCGTTGCGCCGCCGCTCCCAAAGCCAGTCGAGGTCTTGATAAAATCAGGCCGCACCTCCAGGGCAATCCGGCAGAGCGCCTCCTTCTCCTGATCCGTCAAATAGCAGTTTTCAAAGATGACCTTGGAGATTACTCCCGCCTCCCTGCACGTCTCCACGATGGAAGCCATCTCCCGCTCCACGTATCCGTAGTTCTTCTCTTTCAGCTCCGTCAGGTTTACGACGTAGTCGATCTCATCGGCCCCGTTTCGGATGGCCTCATTTGTCTCACTGGCCTTGTCGTTGATCGTCGTCTGCCCCAGCGGAAAACCGATGGCGGCTCCCACATGGACATCGGAGCCGGAAAGCAGCTCCCTGCACAGAGCCACCGGGGCCGGATTGATGGCTACCATCCGGAATCCGTATTCCCTGCTCTCCCTGCACAGCTTCTCAAAATCGGCCCGTACCGCATAGGCCTTCAGCTGGGTGTGATCAAAATACCCGGCCAGTTCCTTTGGCGTTATCCTCATGTCTGTCTCCCTCCTCATTCCTTACCTGGCCAGCTCCAAAATCTCCATTACCGCCGTCTGGTCCAGTTTTTCCATACTTCCCAGGCTGCCGCCCGCAACTGCGCGCCCGGCCATTCGTGAAAACTGGCTGTCATCGATTCCGGCCTCTGTGAGCGTGGTAAAAAGCCCCAGTCTCCGGAAGAAATTCTCCAGGCAGCTGATTCCCAGCGCGGCCAGCTCATCCTCCCGCTTATCCTCCGCTTCGATTCCGAATACCCTTTCCGCAAACTGTGCAAAACGCGCCGGATTTCTCCTGCTCACAGCCTTCATCCACGCCGGAAATACAATGGCCAGCCCCGCTCCGTGGGCAATGTCGTAGAGGGCGCTCAGCTCGTGCTCAATGTTATGGCTGGCCCAGTCCTCTTCCCTTCCTTTTCCCAACAGTCCGTTGTGGGCTACATTTCCCGCCCACATGAGTTCGGCCCAGACCTCGTACCGGTCCGGATCCGCTAATGCCAGCGGCGCATTGTGGATGATCGTCTTCATGGCCGCCTCACAGAGACGGTCTGACAGCTCCGTGTTCCCATTGGGAGAGAAATACCGTTCCATCACATGGGCCAGTATATCGGCGCTCCCCGCTGCAATCTGCCGTTTCGGAAGCGTGTAACAGAGCTCCGGATTTAAAATGGCAAACTTCGGATACAAAAGTGGTGAGCAGAACGACTTCTTCTCATTCTCCTCCTCTCTCGTAATCACGCTGCCGTCACTGCTTTCGCTCCCGGCCGCCGGAATGGTTAAGACCACCCCCGTGGGAAGGACTCTCTCCGGCCGCTTCTCCGTATGGTAAAAATCCCACACATCGCCTGGATATAAGACGCCTGCCGCAATGGCCTTCGCCGTGTCGATCACGCTGCCACCTCCTGCTGCCAGCACGAAATCCAGCCCTTCTCGCCTGCACAGCAAAATCCCCTGACGCACCAGCGACAGTCTGGGATTGGGACGGACGCCCCCCAGCTCCCGGTATTCCACGCCCGCCTCTGTCAGTGATTTTGTGATCGCACCGTACGTCCCCGCAGCTTTTAAGCTCTCTCCTCCATACAGCAGCAGAATCCGCCTGGAGTAAGCGGCCGTTTCCCGCCCCACCTCGTTATGGGTTCCCCTTCCAAACAGGATGCGGGTAGGATTGTACCAGATAAAATTATTCATGTTTTTTCCCCATCTCTTTCCGATAAGCGCCCAGTTCGCCATAGACTCCCGTCAGAGCGTCATACGCATGGTTAAAGATCTCATACAGGCGGTCGTACCGCAGACGGTTTTCCTCCCTCGGCATCACCGTATCCACGATGGCGTTAATCCTTTTCGCCTCGGAGAAATCCCGGTATATTCCCACGCCCACGCCGGCGCACACCGCCGCGCCCATGCTGGTTGCCTCCTCCCGGTATGCCGGTATTTTTAATGGCATCTGGAAGATATCCGAGAGAATCCGGGGCCACGTCTGCCCCTTGGCACCTCCGCCGATGAGCATCAGCTCCTTCATCTCACGTTCCCGCCGCATACTCTCTAAAATAACCCGCAGATTGAAACCAACGCCTTCCAGCACGGCCCTGGATAAGTCATGTTTTCCGGTCGTCACCGACATGCCCAAAAAGGCGCCTCTGGCATCCGGATTCCAGCGCGGTGAGCGCTCCCCCAGAAGATAGGGCAGGTATAGAAGACCGCCCGCTCCCGGTGTGGATTCCATGATTCCCCTGTTGATCCGCTCATAAGGGCTTTCTCCCGTTTTCGCGGCCTCCTCCATCTCTCCGCGGCACAGCGTATTGCGGTACCACTGATAGGAATAGCCGGCCGCCTGCATGGTACCGCAGGGAGTATAGAGCTCCGGGTCCAGATGAACCCAGTTAAATGTCCGCATCTCAGGATCGAATAACGGCTCCCTCGACGCCAGCGATATCCAGGACGATGATCCCAGCACCAGATAGGCACTCCCCTCATCCACCACACCGGCCCCGACACAGGCGCAGCTTCCATCCCCGCCTCCGATCACGACAGGCGTTCCCTCCAAAAGTCCGGTGGCCTCTGCGGCTGCTTTCGTCACGCCCCCGGCGATATCGGTCGATGGATGCAGCTCCGGAAGCAGCTCTTCATCGAGGTCCAGTGCCCTTAAGATCTCTTCGGACCACATTTTCGCCCGGATATCGAAGAGATTCGTTCCCGACGCGTCGCTGTAATCCGTCACGAACTTCCCCGTCAGACGGCAGATGATGAAATCCTTGGCATGCAGCATCTTATAACAGCGGCGATAGATGTCCGGCTCGCGGCGGCGCACCCATAAAAGCTTTGCCGCGGAATAGGAGGCGCTAAGCCGGTGGCCCGTAATCTCATATCCGCGCTCCATACCGATACGTTCCACCATCCACCGTTCCTCTTCCACCGCTCTCGTATCCGCCCAGATGATCATCGGGCGCAGGGGATTCCCCTCCCGGTCCACAGGCAGGCAGCCCATCATCTGGGCGCTGAAGGACACGGCGGCTATCCTCTCCGGCCGTATCCCTGTTTTTTCCAGAAGCTCTCTCGTCGACGCACAGACTGCATTCCACCAGTCCTCGGGGTCCTGTTCCACAAACCCCGGCTGCGGGTAACTCGTTGGATATTCGTGGACACAGCTGGCCACCAGCGTTCCGTCCGCACGGTAGAGTGTGGCCTTATTTCCGCTGGTTCCCAGATCGTGGGCCAGAATACAGGTGTCCCCGCGGTTTCCCGCATTTCCTAAAGTTCCCTGTCCCATGGCGCCTCCTTACAGCGGCAGCTGCACCAGAGCAGCCGGCATCTCATGTTTTAAATTCACCTTTCCCGGTCCCGTCACAAGGTCGAAGCAGGAAGCAATAATCCGGCCGTCCCATACAATCGGCTCCCCTGGCTGATCCAGTCCCCCGTCCGCGCCTTTGCAGTCCGGACTCTGGGCAATCCGCCGTACCGTTCCTCCGGGTGTCACCTGCACGATGGCATTGGCACAGAAATCCGCGATATATAAGTTCCCTTCCTCGTCGAATATCATGCCATCCGTACTTTTAAGCTCCTCCGGATCCCGGGCGAACAGCGTGTTTTCGTCCAGGCTTCCATCCTCCTTAAACGTAATCCGGTAAACGACTCCGTCCCCGAAATTCCCCACATAGAGCCGTCCTTCCCGATCAAAGACAATCCCGTCGGCGCCATACTGGCAGTCCGGATTCTCCGTCACAAAGGTGGCGAAGATATGGCGGTCCTCCAGGGTATTGGTGATCTGAATCCCTTCCTCGTCAAGGCCGAACCGGTATACGCAGCTCACCAGCTTTCCATCCGGCCTCCTGACCGGATGCAGATAGCTCTGTGTGACGTACATGTACCCGCCTCTGATCCGGATACCGTTAGGATGCTCCATGTGTTCCGCCACGACGACGGTCTTTAAGATAGTTCCTTCCTCATCTACCGTGAGCTTCAGGATTCTGCCCTTGTACAGCAGCTCTTCCCGTTCACTCCAGCCCTGGTTGTCGCAGAGATAGAGATTCCACTCGTCATCGAAGGCGATCCCCATATTTCTGGCCACCCCGGTCTCCGGATGGACCGGTACGTCGAACCACTTTCGCACATGGCCCTCTTTATCGATCCGGACCACACAGCCGGAAATGCTGTCATCCGCGTAATTCGGGCAGGACAGCACCAGATTTCCATGGCGGTCAGCTGCCATCCCGTCAGGTGTGCATACGTACTCCGGCAGCGTGCAAAACAGTCTGCTCTCTCTCATTCCAACTCCTCCATTTCTAAAATCGAACCACGATTTTCTTCGTATCCGGCTTCTTCGCCTCGATCAGTTCAAATGCGTCGGTGATCCGCTCAAAGGGGATCACATCGGAGATAAAGTCCATGGGATCCAGGACCCCCTGGTTAATCCACGCCATAATCTGGGAATGGGCTTCCCCTTCCTCCCTCTTGCTGGGCCACTGCACAAACTGGAGTGTCCAGTTATAGGGAGCGCTGCTCCAGTCCAGCTTCATGGACAGTTCAGGAGAGATGCCGTAGCAGCAGATTTTTCCGTTGTATTTCACCAGCCCCATCGCCTGGTTAATCAGTGCATTGACGCCCACCGCGTCCACCACATAATCCACGCCCTCCGGGAAAATCCGTTTCACCTCCTCCGTCACATTGCAGGAGGCAGAATGAAACGCGTAATCGGCCCCCATCCGCCTCGCGGTTTCCACCTTGTCCTCCAGAATATCCGTGGTGATCACCGTCTTAAGTCCCAGCAGCTTTAAAAACCTGGTAAAGCAGAGCCCTACCGGACCTGCGCCGAATATCACCGCGGTCTCATTAGGCTGGAATCCGAACCTTCGGATGGCGCTTAAGACCTCCCGAAACGTGATGATCATGGAAGCGCCCACCGCATCCACCCGATCCTCCGGCCGGATAACGGTCTGAGCCGCATAGGCTTCGTTCCACTGTTTTGTGCCAGGGCCCATCCCATGGCGTATGGCGCTCTTCTCATCTCCCACCACACAGTATTCCGCATAGGCGCCCCATCCCGGAACGTATCCGTCGGCCTCCTCCTCCAGAAATGGGAGCAGCACACGGTCGCCCACATGAAGGTTTTCCACAAATTCTCCCGTTTTTACCACTTTTCCCACACCTTCGTGCCCCAGTATGGCGGGGTATGTGTGGAAATTCTTAAATGTCCTGTGAATCAGCTTCCGATCCGTTCCGTTGCACACCCCGCAGCTCTCCATTTTCACGAGCGCCTGGCATGGTCCAATCTGCGGCATGCTTATCTCTTCCACCGATAAACGGCCTTCCCCATCTACAATTAACGCTTTCATACGCTTCTCCTTTTTTTGTTTGCCCGTAATGCATTGGTCTGTTCAAACCCACCCTAGCCAATCGCTGCCACCAGAGCCCATAGGCAGCCGCATACCGCCTCCTGTGCATTAATAGTCTTTGGATAATGGATATAGTCCTCATAACAGTTCTGGACGCAGAGCCCCTGGCACGCCGTATGGACATCAGGCAGCCCGTCTTCCCCCGGGACGATGCGGGCAAGAAGCCCTTCGTATCCTTTTCTTAAGACCGGCTCCGCCGTCTCCTCCGGCACCATTCCCTTATCCGCCGCCCATTTCCAGGTGTACAGAAACATGGCGCTTCCCGAGGTGTCGCACCAGTTATCCACATCATCGGTCCGGTCCACCACCTGTCTCCACAGGCCGTTCTCCCGATTCTGATATTTCTCCAGGCCGGCCAGCAGCTGATTCAGCTGATTCTCCACCGTCCTCTTTCCCTCATAACCGGCGGGAAGGAGATCGAGAACTTCAGTCAGAATCAGGGCATACCACCCCAGCCCCTCGCTCCAGACACATCCTGACCTGCCATCCGGCCCGGCCCAGGGAGCCAGACAGTCCTCACTGTAGGCGTGGACCAAAAGACCGTCGTGCGCATGGCAGTACCGGTAAATCAGTTCCAGCTGCAGCACCGCCTCGTCAAAACACTCCGTTTCCCCGAATACGGCTCCGTACCGGCATAAAAACATCTGCCCCATAAAGACGCCGTCCACCCACATTTCTCCCGGAAACTCGGTACGGTTATGAAGAAAACCGCCTTCTCTCGTCCGCGGATAATCCCGGTAAGTTTCCCGGATCTTTCTGCATGCTGCCTCAAACCGTTTCTCCCCCGTCTGCTCATACATCCAGACCAGCACGGCCCCAGTCATCATGTCGTCCATGCTGCATCCCGTAAAGCCCCGGACACTTCCGTCCTCCGTCACGTGGTCCTTACAGTATGTAAGCACATACTCGTAGTATAACTCATCCCCTGTTTTCTCCCATAAATGAATAAACCCCATCAAAAGATAGCCCTGCGGATAGCTCCAGGAACGGTATGGATACTCATCCGCCTTCGGATACCGTTTCTGTATGGCTGCCGCCAGTTCCCGCGCCCTTCCGGGCAGATCCGTTCTATTTATTCTCATTTTGCTTCTCCTTTTTGATAAATCTATCCCTTAACCGCCCCCGCGGTCACTCCCTGCACGATGAATTTCTGTAAAAACAGGAATAAGAAAAACATGGGAAGAATCGAGAGGAGGCACGCCGCGGACGCCAGATTCAGATACGAGATCTGCTGCCCGATAAAAGACTGCTGCGCCACAGGCAGTGTCCTCACTGCCTCCTTGGATACCACAACCAGGGCGATCTGATAATCATTCCAGATTCCCAGCGCCGATAATACGACAACCGTCATGGTAACCGGCTTTAATAATGGAAAAACAATTCTCCAAAAGATCCCCATCCTGCTGCATCCGTCGATCGCCGCCGCTTCCTCCAGCTCCACCGGAACGGTTTTGATAAAGCCGCAGTAAAGGAAGATGTCAAATCCCATCTGAAATCCCACAGACACGAGCACATAGGCCGGACGGCTGTTTAAGAGATGAAGGTTCATCAGATTCTTATAGAGAGGAAACATGATGGTCTGAAACGGCAGCATGACGGAAGCCAGGAATATGTACTGCCAGACTCCGTAAAACCGGTTGTTTCCCCGCCGCACCACGATATAAGCCGCCATGGAACAGATAAGAACCAGAACAACGACACCGCACACGGTAGATACCGTCGAATTGGTAAAGGCCCTCAGGAAATCAGATTTCTGCACCGCCTCCACAAAATTCTGAAGATAGAGCGTATCCGGAAATGCGAGGGGGTTCTTAAGCATGGTCGCCTCCCTCGGCTTAAACGCATAGATAATCAGGACGTAAAACGGCGCCAGAAACAGAATCGTCACACACCACATGACCAGGCTCAGCAGAATAAAACGCCGGCCGGAGGCCGTATGTAATTTCTTTCCCATCACAGCTGCACCTCCCTCTTCCGCAGCAGCTTTGTAACCACTCCCGTGATTACCACCACGAAGATCAGCATCACCAGGCCGGCCATCTGCCCGTATCCGGCCCTGTTATTCGTGAAGAAATGATTGTATACGAACAGGGAAAACGTCTCTGACGCCTTTCCCGGTCCCCCACCCGTTGCCGCCTTCGGATAGTCGAAGACTTTTAACCCATATCCCAGCCACAGTGTGACGCAGGTGGTAAAGGCCGGGGCCAGCATGGGAAATGTCACGTTCCAGAAGGACTGCCACGCGTTTGCCCCATCGATTCGGGCCGCCTCCTTTAGGTCTCCGGGCACAGACTGAATACCGGCGTTGTAGATCACCATGGCCAGCCCCGTATCCCTCCACAGACACATCAGGGCAATTCCCGGAATCACCGTGGTCAGCCTGGTAAGCGGACTTACAATTCCGAAGTTCACCGGAAATACGTCTCCATAGATTCTCTGCCAGATAAATGCCGTGATTACCAGGCTGGCGATAATCGGTAGGAACATGGCGCTTTTCAAGAACCGGTTGCCTGCGACGTTTAAGTTTAATCCTACAGTTATGGCCAGTGCCAGGATATTGACGCCGATGCAGGTAATCACCGTGTACTCCATGGTATTGGAGACTGCATTGATCGTCTGTGTATCGTGAAACAAGGCGGTTAAGTTCTTAAGCCCTACAAAATCATACTCCTTCGACAGACCGTTCCAGTTTGTGAACGCAATCCCGAACGCCTGAAAAAACGGGACTGCGATGACGAAAAGGAATACCAGGGCGGCCGGGAGTAAAAACATGAAATCAATACTGTTTTTCTTAACAGACTTCCATCTGCCTTTCATAGCATACGCCTCCTTTAGGAAAAAGGGAGCCGCCGCGTTTCCGGCCGCTCCCTTTTCGTCAATTCCCGTCAGCCCCCTGTAGCCCGGATATTGTCAAATGATTTCTGCCACTTTTCGATCACCGTCTCCGGAGAATCCTCCGCAATTCTTCCCTCGATGTAGATCTTGTCAAAATCCTGGTAATACTGGCCCGCCAGGCCCGGATTCATCTCAAAATAGTATCCCTTTTCGTCCAGGACCTTCGTAAAGATCGTGAGAAGCGGATCCGGATTATCCGCGCTGACGCCCGAGAGAGCGCTGATACAGCCCGATGCGTTGGCCCATACTTTTCCCGCCTCCGGTGTCAGAACAAACTCTGCGAACAGCATGGCCTCTTCCATGTGCTTGCTCCCCGATGAAATCATGAAGGAGTCATCGGCATTGGCCGGCATATAGTTCTTTGCAGGATCGTCAGACCATGGATAATACGTAAATCCAAACTCATCCGTATTGCCTGCTGCCTTCTGTGCGATTCGGATATCGGAGATCGCCCATGTTCCCTGCATCATCATGGCTGCGTCACCGCGTCCGAACTGCGCATACTGGTCGGACGCCTGCTGGCTTGCCGCCTTCTCATCTACCAGCGCGTAATCACGGACCAGCTGCTGGCCGTGCGTAATAATGTCCACAAATTCCGGATAATCGGAAAACTTCTTTTCCCCGCTCATCAGTTTCTCAAAAATCATCGGATCGGCAACCATCGGTCCCGTAAAAGTCTGGCCCTCGATGATGATATTCTCTGTCCAGGATTCCGCATAACCGGAAGCCAGCGGAACCATTCCCGCATCCTTTATCTTCTGGCAGGCCTCTAAAACTCCCGACATCGTATCTAAATCCTCCGGCTTCACTCCCGCCTTCTCCAGCATGTTTTTGTTGTAATAGAAGCCATATCCGCCTCTGTCCAGAGGAATTCCATAGATTTTTCCGTCCAGTGATATGGAATCGATACAATTCTTATCGATATTATCCGGGAAAATGGAGGGATCCAGCGGTTCCACCAACCCGGCCTCTATGACCTCCGGCGTCTCAAACGGCCGGTAATTGATGAAATCAGGCGCATTGTCCGCCGCTACCCGCTGTTTGTACTGATTGATAAAATCATCTCTGGAAAGGAACTCCACCTCGATCTTTATGTTCGGATACTTCTTCGTAAATGCCTCCGACAGCGCTACCAGTCCGTCTTTCTTCCCCTGTTCCCCCATATGGTGAAGAAATGTCAGTGTGACTTCCTCTTTGTTCTCCCCTTTGTTTTCGTCCTTGCTCTCCTCCTTTTTCTCTTCTTTGTCCTCCTCCTTCTTTGCCTCTGCTTTTGCTTCTGTCTCTGCCTGAGCAGCGCTCTTCGTCTCTCCGGTCTTTCCGGAACCTGAGCTGCATCCCGTCAAGGCCGCGATGGCCAGACATGACGCCAGTGCCAGACTTACCCATCTTTTTTCTCTCTTTCTCATATCTCTTCTCCTTTTCTTTGTTCTTGGGTTTCCCACTGACACTATTGTATATCATTCAACATGCACAAACAATTTAACAGAAATGATATTTTATTAGTTATTATGACGTCTTTTATCTGCCGTACCAAATTACCAGGCGTACGCCTGACAGGGATAAATGCATTACGTTCTGTTCTGAATATACTCTGTCGGTGATTTTCCCGTTTCTTTTTTAAAGAACTGATAGAAATACGCATAATTGTCGATTCCCACCATGTTGGATACCTCATAGACCTTATATCTGCCCTCACGGAGCAGCTGGACCGCTGTCACCAGGCGAATCTGATTGAGAACGTCAATAAAACTCTTTCCCGTATCCTTTTTGATCAGCCGGCTTAAATGAGCCGCCGACAGCCCCACATAGTCGGCCAGTTCCGTCAGACTGATCTTCCTGCTTAAGTTTTCCCGCATATACGCCAGCGCCCGGCGCACCACAATGGCGTAGTGCTCCTCCTTCTTCTCTTCCAGATACTGCATATGCTCTTTGCGGGTCATTTCAGTCAGGATTTGATTTTCGGTCAGGCTGCAGGTTCCATTGAGGCTTATATTTCCGGTCGGTTTTCCTGCTCCTCCGTACCTCTCCTCCATGCTCCCCCCGGCAATCCGCCTCACCGTCTCCACCAGCTCCTTATTTTCAATCGGCTTCAGCAGAATATCCGCGGCCCCCAGCCGCAGCGCCTGCTGCGCATACTGAAACTCGTCAAAACCGGTAATGACAATCGACGAAAACGTATCGTACTCCTCTTTCAAGGCCTTAACCATCTCCAGGCCATCCATTCCAGGCATTTTAATATCGGTGATGATAATATCCGGATGATGCTCCTTCGCATATCGGAGTCCCTCGATTCCATTCGTCAGACTTCCCTCGATTTCGCAGCCCATGGCCGCCCAGTCGATGGTCTCGCAGACAGCCCTCCGGACGAGAGCATTGTCATCGACTACCATAATTTTAATCATGTAAATCCCCCGTTTCTGTCGATGGCAGGAAGGACTACCTTCACGACGGTCCCTTTTCCCACCTGGCTCGACACTGTAATCCCGTACTCCTGCCCGTACAGAATTTTTATCCGTTTCTCCACGCTGACCAGGCCGAAATGGCTGGAACTGTCTTCCTCCGCGCTGACAGAAAAATCGCAGTACCGTTTCAGAGTCTCCTCGTCCATTCCCGCTCCGTTATCCGCAATCTGTATCACCACGGCCGCTTCTCCCTTCGGCCCGGCAATCAGATCCGACGAGACAAAGATTACTGCCCCCTCGCTTAAATTCTCCACTCCATGAATAACCGCATTTTCCACCAGCGGCTGTAAAAGCAGAGAAGGCACCTGGCACTCCTCCGCCTGCGGTTCCACATCAAAAAATACCTCCAGCCGGTCCTCCATCATAAATTTTTGAACCTCCAGATAGTCACTGACATAGCTGAGTTCCTCCCTCAGCGTCACGGTGCTCTTTCTCCGGTTAATGGCCACACGCATCAGCCGTCCCAGAGATGTACAGATGGAGGCGATTGTGTCCTGTCCGTTTAATTTGGCAACGGCATTTAAGGACTCCATGGCATTGAAAATGAAATGTGGATTCACTCTCGCCTGAAGTGCCCCGTACTCCGCCTGAAGCGCCTTATACTCCGCCTGCTCCGTCTCCAGCTTCTGTCTGGCCAGATGCTCCACCATGTCCTGTAAGCTGACCGCCATATCGTTGAATGCAATCGTAATCTGACCGATCTCATCTTTGGAATAGGGGACGGAGAGCGTGGTCCACTCCCCCTGCCTGAGGCGCTGGATGTGGTCATACAGCTGGCGGATTCCCCGCGTAATACTGCCAGATATCACCGCGGCGCAGATTACCGCCGCCAGTATGGTCGCAGAGCAGACGATCAGAATCGCCACCAGCATCTGATTCATGGGGCCGAAGAGCTCCTGCTCATTAATAAGATAGATCACGTTCCACTTCTTGTCCTCGGTTTCCTTATTTCGGACCAGATAGCTCCTGCTTCCGCTCCTGATTAAATGGCGGGAATCGCCGGATTCCCTGCTCTTCTCCAGAATGGACGCCGGATTTAATTGTTCGCCATTCCTTCCAAAGATCACCTCCCCCTCCGGGTTTAGGATGGTAACCTTTCCATTTTTGCTCTGTTCCAATGCCAGAAACTGACGTTCAAATATATCCCTGCTGATCCCCACCGCGATCACACCGTCATACTCCAGTCTGACCGGACTGTAAATGGACCGGATCATGTAGACCTTTTCCGGCTCTGAGGCAAAACACCTCCAGATGGCGCCCTTCGGTATTACTTTTCTGTTGACCCGGATATAGTCTGCGATCTCCTGGTTCACATCCTTAAAGCTCTGCGTTTTATAATCATAATAGGTGATCACCGAGCTGTTGTCCAATGCGTAGAAATCCAGGATCGGCGACCTCGATGTATTTCTCTGATTCACGAAGGAAGCCACGGCGCGGCGGTTATAGTAGATATTGCTGTCCTTTTTATTTAAATAGCTGCCGAACAAATCCCAGTTCTGCACCATATTTAACATCGTATCCTCATATTCCCGTGTTCTCGTTCCGATGTTGACGGCGATCTGGTCAACCAGCGTCTCCACATACACCCCCGTGCTGTCCAGCTGACGTCTTATGTAAACCGAGCTGATAATCCCTCCCGCTGCCAGAATGCCGGCTGTAATTAAGGATACACTGGTCAGAAGTATCTTTTTTCCAATTTTCATACTGCAATCCCCCGATTTTTAACAGAATGTTCTGATTTTATTCTAAGCTTTTCCTGAAGAGATAGCAATTCTGTTTTTGATGGAAATTATTAGGTTTTCTGACATTTCTGAAAACCGGGGAGAAAACAGGGAAAACTGCATCCGGAAAGGGACGGGGAATTGCGTTTTTTTTGTATATAGTATATGATATAGAAGATTATAAAATAAAAGCTGCGGCAAATACAAGAAGAATGGAGAAACGCATGACAGGGTTGATTATCACAGGACATGGGCAGTTTGCCTCCGGTTTGGTCAGCGCACTGGAATTGCTGATTGGACATCAGGAGCTGCTGGCTGCCGTGGATTTTGAATCCGGGCAGAGCTGGGACACATTGATGGAACATTTAAAAGATGCAGCCGGAGCCATGCAGACTTGTGACGAGCTTCTCATACTGTGCGATATGATCGGCGGATCTCCTTATAAATGTGCCGCCGCGCTGACAGATGCAGACCCTCGGCTGACGGTTCTATATGGAATTAATCTGGGTATGGCGCTGGAACTGGCTATCCGATGCAGGATGGGACTGGACCATAACGCGCCCGCGCTTGCCGGAGAGATGGTCGCTACCGGAAAGGCACAGATCGGAATGTACCGGTCGGAACCGGAAAAGAGTGACAGGAAAGAGCAGGAGGATAATCTCAGATGATAAAAGCAGTGATCTTTGATATGGACGGTGTTCTGATCGACAGTGAAATCGTATATTTGAACCACATGTTTCAGCGTCTGAAGAAATGGTACCCGGCCTTCTAAAAGAAATAAAAGACCGGGGCTATCTGCTGGCTCTCGCCTCATCGACGACCGTTTTCATTTTGACCGTACACTGGCTGGTTACAGCATGTATGAGCTCTCCGAAGTTCTCACGATTCTGGATCAGCTGGCCGCGGTGAATCAGCAATAGCTTCGAAAAAACTCGCATTCCTCATCGTTGCACCGCGAAGCCTCCTGCAGGCGGATGTTGCAGTGGAACACGTGACCCAGAGGCCGTTCCACGCTGCCATAATACCGGTATACAAACGGAATCTCAAACTCCATCAGCTTCTCCACCAGAAGCGTCGCCTGTTCTCTCAGAAAATCTCCGGTAGCCGTCATGAGAAATACCGGCGGATACTGGCTGGTCACGTAATTCACGAGGCTGATTTTCTCGTATTCGTCTTTCGTCCCTCTCTCCGGCAGAAGATCCGCCATAAGCAGATTGCTCTGGTCCTTCTCGTCTTCGGAGACCGGTGCCCGGTAGACGCCGCAGTTCAGTGCAACAGCCGTCGGCACAAATCTCTCAGGCGGCTGAAAGGGATACTTTGCCGCATATTCCGGGTTTGTGCAGACAGCGGCATAAAGCCCCAGATTGTGGGCCCCGGCGGAATCCCCCACACCGAAGATCCGCGTCCGGTCAAAGCCATATTCCTCCGCATGATCCAGCACCCAGGCAAACACCCGGTTTGTATCCTCCAGCGACGCCGGAAACTTATATTCCGGTGCGAGACGGTAGGTGAAATTTACGACTGCGAATCCGCGGCATGCCAGATCCATACAGTAATACTGGTACCTCTCCTTG
>OFMJ01000298.1_pt1 | contig 57524 bp, 71 predicted proteins | sample 1541801 | NCBI WGS metagenome assembly OFMJ01 (sample SAMN04209234, study PRJEB22552) | human gut metagenome | biome: gut; material: feces | host: Homo sapiens | place: USA: Oklahoma
GTGTTGGCAAAGCCGAGGCGGTAAACAACGTTATCGAGTCTTCTCTCAAGAAGCTGGAGCAGGTTCTCACCGGTTACGCCCTCGGTGTTGCTCGCCACTTCATAATAATGTCTGAACTGCTTTTCCAGCACGCCGTAGATGAACTTTGCCTTCTGCTTCTCGTTCAGCTGGATGGCATATTCGCTCTGCTTTCTTCTTCCCTGCTTCGGGTTCCGCCTGGTTTCTTTGTTGACGCCCATAACGGCAGGGCTGATTCCCAGCGCCTTACATCTTTTCAGAATCGGCTGCATATTTTTCGCCATAGCTCGTTTCCTCCTTTTTCAATTATACACGTCTTCTTTTGGGAGGACGGCATCCATTATGAGGAATCGGGGTAACGTCTTTGATCATGGTTACCTCAAGACCGGCAGACTGAAGCGCACGAATTGCAGCTTCACGGCCGGAACCCGGGCCTTTAACGAAAACTTCGACCGTTTTGAGGCCGTGCTCCATTGCAGCCTTCGCAGCGGTTTCCGCAGCGGTCTGAGCAGCAAACGGAGTGGATTTTCTGGAGCCTCTGAAACCGAGGCCGCCGGCAGATGCCCAAGAAATGGCATTACCCTGTGTATCGGTAATCGTTACCATCGTATTATTGAAAGTGGACTGGATATGAACGGCGCCACGCTCAATATTTTTACGTTCACGACGTCTGCGAACCGTAGTTTTTTTAGCATTCTTAACAGCCATGTGTTCTTATCCTTTCCTATTATTTCTTTTTGTTTGCGACGGTCTTAACCGGGCCCTTACGGGTACGAGCGTTTGTTTTGGTTCTCTGTCCGCGAACCGGCAAACCTTTTCTGTGGCGAACGCCACGGTAACAACCGATCTCGATCAGTCGTTTGATGTTAAGCGCAACATTTCTGCGAAGGTCGCCCTCAACTTCAAGGTTTTTGTCGATGTACTCACGCAGTGCAGCCTCTTCCGCGTCGGTCAAGTCCTTGACTCTTGTGTCAGGATTAATACCGGTCGCTTCGAGGATCTTCTTCGCGGTCGCATCACCAATGCCGTAGATGTAGGTGATACCCACTTCGATTCTTTTCTCTCTCGGCAAATCAACACCAGCTATACGAGCCATTTTCTACCTTGCACCTCCAGTGCTTGACGGATGCCCTTCCCTCCCTGATTGTACAGGTTTACAGGAACTTCTCCATCTGCTTGAAATTTATATAAGGATTTTTGCGAAACGAATGAAATTAACCCTGACGCTGTTTGTGCTTCGGGTTGTCACAAATCACCATGATGCGGCCTTTGCGCTTGATGACTTTGCATTTTTCACAGATAGGTTTAACCGAAGGTCTTACTTTCATCTGAAATACCTCCTTAAAGTGCCGCGCCTGTCAACAGGCGAACAACAGGTTTACGTTTATTTGGAACGCCAGGTAATGCGTCCTTTACTCAAATCATAAGGCGACATTTCTACCGTCACCTTATCGCCCGGAAGAATACGGATAAAATTCATCCGCAATTTGCCGGAAATATGGGCGAGAATCTTATGGCCGTTTGCAAGTTCAACCTGGAACATCGCATTCGGAAGTGATTCTACCACTGTGCCCTCAATCTCAATTACATCATCTTTCGACAAGCGAATGCCTCCTCACCTTGACTCAGGCTGCATACCGCCGTACTGGTACGGCCATAACAGCTTTCTGAGCGCCATATTGCTGTGTATTTCGCTTAAACAAACTGTTCTGTTCAAAACAGTCAGGTGTTTTGGGTTTTTCCGCTTTGGCTTTTCCAGACGATGGACCTTTCCGTCCGCCGTCAACGGCCAGCCGCGCTCAAACCCAACTATCACACCATATATGCCTGCATCGTGGCCTGCTGTGGATCTTACCACCGAGCCTTCCGTCAGCTGCATTAAAACCACCTCACGCTCTGGTCAGGATAACCGGACCGTTGTTTGTGATCGCGATGGTATGTTCAAAATGTGCCGAAAGACTGCCTGAGGCCGTTTTAACCGTCCAGCCATCCGCAAGCACGTTAACGCCTTCCCCTTTGATGTTGATCATCGGTTCGATCGCCAGCGTCATTCCTGCTGCAAGGCGCACACCTTTCCCGGCGTGCCCGTAATTCGGAACTTCCGGAGATTCATGCAGTTCGTGGCCGACACCATGGCCGACAAACTTCTTTACGACTGCATATCCCCTGCTTGTGACATATTCTTCAATGGCGTGGGAGATATCGCCAATGCGGTTTCCCACCTTCGCCATACGAATGCCTTCATAAAGGCTCTGTTCGGTAACGTCCATCAGCTTCTTTGCTTCGTCGGACACTTCGCCGACCGCAAAAGTAGCCGCATTGTCGCCGTGAAATCCATCAATGTACGCGCCGGTATCCACCTTAACAATATCACCGTCACGGATAATTTTTGTTTTACTGGGGATACCGTGGATCACTTCATCATTGATGGAAATACAGGCGCTTCCCGTAAATCCTCCATATCCCAGGAACGAGGGCTTCGCCCCCTGAGACCGATAAAATTCCCGGAGAATCATATCTAGCTCATAAGTGCTCATGCCGGCCTTGATGTGTTCTTCCGCGACTTTAAGAGCCTGTGCGGAAATTCTGCAAGCCTTTTGCATACGCTCCAGCTCATGAGCTGTCTTCAGCGAAATCATGTTTAAGCCTCCACAGCTTTTAAGGTCAGTGCCGTTGTATCCTTTACTTCTTCCTGACCGATTACGGTGACCAGCTTGCCAAGCTTTTCATAATAAGCTTTCAAGGGTTCTGTCTGCTCATGATAAACATGGAGACGATCTTTCACCGTATCCGGATGGTCGTCTTTACGCTGAACGGTTTTTCCACCGCATTTATCACATACGCCTTCGACTTTCATCGGCTTATATTCCAAATGGTAGGAAGCGCCGCACGCTTCACAAACACGACGGCCGGAAAGGCGAGCCATGATTTTTTCATCCGGTACTTCAATATCGATCACGCGATCGATTTCAACGCCCATCTGTGTAAGCGCTTCTGCCTGAGGAACTGTACGAGGAAAACCATCCAGAATAAATCCACCCTTGCAGTCATCCTGCGCGAGGCGTTCTTTGATGATGGCGATTACAATCTCATCCGGAACCAATTTGCCTGCGTCCATATAGGATTTTGCTTTCAAACCGGTCTCGGTTCCATTCTTCAGTGCTTCTCGAATGATATTGCCCGTGGAAATGGTGGGAATGCCAAGGTGTTCAGAAACAACCTCGGCTTGTGTTCCCTTACCAGCTCCGGGAGCTCCTAAGAAAATCAGGTTCATATTAACCCTCCATTACTCTAAAAAGCCCTTATGATGTCTCATCGTAATCTGAGACTCAAGCGTACGCATGGTTTCCAGTGCCACACCAACAACAATCAGGATGGATGTACCGCCGATTGCGACGTTCATTCCACTGACGTTGGTGAAAAGGATTGGGAAAATTGCGATGATGCCAAGGAAAATAGCACCAACAAAGGTGATTTTAGAAAGTACTTTGGAGATAAAATCGCTTGTCGGTTTACCCGGACGGATGCCCGGAATCGCACCATTATTCTTGCGAAGATTATTGGCAATTTCCACCGGATTATACTGAATTGCGACATAGAAGTAGTTAAACCCTATGATCAACAGAAAGTACAAAACTCCATAGAACAGGCTGGTGTAATTAAACAACTGCCCGAACTGCCACCAGAAGCTTCCCTGCTCCGGGTTGCAGAACGCAACGATCGTACCCGGGATGGAAATAAAGGAGCTCGCGAAGATGATCGGCATAACGCCGCTCATGCTCACCTTAATCGGAATATGCGAACTCTGCCCGCCGTACATCTTCCGACCAACCACGCGTTTTGCGTATTGTACCGGAATCCTGCGCTCCGCATTGGTCATCAAAACGATGAAACCAATCATCAGAATAAAAATGACTACAATGAGCGGAATCAGGAAATAATACATCGGGTTGCTTTCACCATACTGCCAATACTGAACCGCCGTAGCGATCATAGCAGGTCCGCGGGAAATAATACCGGCAAACAGGATGATGGAGATACCGTTTCCGATACCCTTTTCATTGATGCGCTCACCCAGCCAGACAATTACTGCCGTACCGGCTACGAAAGTTACAACAATGACACAAGCAACGAAAAAGCCAGTTTTGCCGACCATGTAAGTTTCGGTAAGCGCACCGGAACTACGTGCCAGGAAATAATAAGCGATTGCCATTAAAAGGGCAATTCCGAAAGTCACATAGCGGGTGATCTTAGCCAGTTTTTTACGGCCGGTCTCGCCTTCTTTTGCCATCCGTTCCAACGGCCGGATTGCTACCGTCAGCAACTGTACAATAATGGAAGCGTTGATATACGGGGTAATCGACATCGCAAACAGAGTGGCGTTGGCAAACGAACCACCTGTCATAATATCAAAATACCCAAGAAAATCACCGCTGGATTCGACCATTGCCTTAAGCGCGCTCGGGTCCAAAAACGGAACCGGAATCGCTGCGCCAATACGGAACAGAACAATGATCATTAAGGTATACAGGAGTTTTTTCCTTGTTTCAGGAATTGCCAGTGCATTTCTTATCGTCTGAAACATTGCTTCCTCCATTTCGTCTGAAAACGTCAGTCAAACTTGGAACGGCTTAAAGAACTTCAGCCGCTCCGCCTGCTTTTTCGATCTTCTCTTTTGCGCTTGCAGAGAATGCGGCAGCTTTTACGGTCAGCTTCTTGGAAAGCTCGCCGTTGCCAAGAACTTTAACGCCGTCAAGCTCTTTGCGAACCAGACCAGCAGCTTTCAAAGCCTCGGTATCAACAACCGCGCCGTCTTCAAACTTGGAGTTGAGGTCAGCAACATTCACCGTAGCATAACGGGTTGCGAAAATGTTGTTGAAACCTCTTTTCGGGATACGTCTCTGAAGCGGCATCTGACCGCCTTCAAAGCCCGGACGTACACCGCCGCCCGAACGGGCGTTCTGTCCTTTATGACCTTTTCCGGCTGTTTTGCCGTTTCCGGAACCAGCGCCGCGTCCTTTACGTTTCGCGTCGTGATTGGAACCAACCGCCGGAGTCAACTCATGCAGTTTCATCTTAACCTCCATTCCGCCGCCTCTTCAGGCGGCAAATGCTTTAAGCGTTGTTCCGAAAAGAACAATCAGCCTTCTACAACCTCTACGAGGTGAGAGATTTTAGCAATCTTTCCTTTGGTTGCATCGTTATCAGGCTGCGCGGAAACATCCCCGATCTTTTTCAGACCCATGGAGTTTGCCGTTGCAATCTGATCTTCTTTTCTGCCGGAAAGACTTCTCACGAGCTTTACATTCAACATTTTATCTGCCATGAGTGAATCCTCCCTTATCCAATGATTTCTTTCACAGACTTGCCTCTGATTTCTGCCATCTGCTCAGCAGTGCGGAGAGAAGCAAGGCCTTCAATGGTCGCTCTTACGACATTGCAGGGGTTATTGGAACGCAGAGCTTTTGTACGAATGTCCTTAATGCCGGTTACTTCGATAACCGCACGAACCGGACCGCCAGCGATAACGCCGGTACCTTCCGGAGCAGGATTCATCAAAACGCGAGCTGCGCCAAAACGACCGATCACTTCGTGCGGAATGGTGGTTCCGCGAATGGAGATCTTCATCAGGTTCTTTTTCGCGTCTTCAATACCCTTGCGGATCGCATCCGGAACCTCGCCGGATTTACCAAGACCAAAACCGACGATGTCGTTACCGTCGCCAACAACAACGAGTGCAGCGAACTTGAAGATACGACCGCCCTTTACGGTTTTGGAAACGCGGTTGATTGCAACCACTTTTTCTTTCAAATCATATGCGTTAGCATCTATAATAGCCAAATGAATACCTCCTCTTAAAATTTGAGGCCGCATTCGCGGGCTCCCTCAGCCAACTCCTGGATACGACCGTGGTAAAGGTAACCGCCGCGGTCAAAAACAACCTCTTCGATCCCTTTTTCCAGGGCTTTTTTCGCAACCATCTGGCCTACTTTACGAGCGCCATCCTTGTTGGAGCCGCTTCCTTCAAAACCTTTTTCAATCGACGAAGCCGCAACAAGAGTAACGCCGTTGATATCATCAATGATCTGTGCATAGATGTTCTTGGAGGAGCGGAATACATTAAGGCGTGGACGCTGAGGTGTACCGCTGATCTTGGCACGGACTCTGCGGTGTCTCTTGATTCTGGAATCAGTTCCAGCAGTCTTTTTCACCATTTCTTGTCAACTCCTTTAATTACTTCTTGCCCTTACCGGCTTTACCTTCTTTACGCTGAATGTGTTCGTCAACGTACTTGATACCTTTGCCTTTATACGGCTCCGGCGGACGTTTTTCGCGAACTTCAGCTGCGAACTGGCCGACTTTCTGTTTGTCCGGTCCGGAAATTACGATCCGGTTCGGGTTCGGGACGTCAATGCTGATCCCGTCGATCTCCGGGCAGATGACCTGATGGGAAAAGCCCAGGTTCATAACAAGATCTTTGCCCTGTTTTGCAGCACGGTAACCAACGCCGTTGATCTCCAGCTCTTTGGAGAAGCCGTTTGTAACGCCTTCCACCATGTTGGCGATCAGGGTGCGGGTGAGGCCGTGCAGGCTTTTGTGTGCCTTGTCTTCGCTCGGGCGGGATACAATGATCTCGCTGCCTTCCAAAGCGACAGACATATCTTGATGGAAATCTCTTTCCAGTGTTCCCTTAGGACCTTTGACAGTGATGTGATTACCACTGATTTTTACGTCTACACCGGAGGGAACATCGATTGGTTTTCTTCCAATACGTGACATTCGACGCTTACCTCCTTTTTACCAGATAAATGCCAGGACTTCGCCGCCAACGTTGGCTTTGCGAGCCGCTTTATCGGTCATGATGCCTTTGGAAGTGGACAGGATCGCCACGCCAAGACCTTTCATAACCTTCGGCATATCCTCAACATTTGTATAAATACGCAGGCCCGGTTTGGAAACTCTGCGCAAACCTGTGATCACTTTGGACTTGTTCGCACCGTATTTCAAAGTAATACGGATGATGCCCTGCTTCCCGTCATCGATGACCTGGAAGCTTTTCACATAACCCTCGTCAACAAGAATCCGGGCGATTGCCTTCTTCATGTTGGATGCGGGTACATCCACCGTGTCATGTTTCGCGGTATTTGCATTTCTGATACGTGTGAGCATATCAGCAACAGTATCGGTGATTTGCATGCCGTTAACCTCCTTTGCTTATAAAGCTTACCAGCTTGCCTTTTTCACGCCCGGAATCTGGCCCTTGTAAGCCAGCTCTCTAAAGCAGATACGGCAGATGCCATATTTTCTCAGATAAGCGTGCGGTCTTCCGCAGATCTTGCACCTGTTGTAGGCGCGGGTGGAAAACTTCGGCTCTCTCTGCTGTTTTGCAATCATAGACTTTTTCGCCATGTAACGTTTCCTCCCTTATTTCACGAACGGAGCGCCGAACAGGGTAAGCAGCTCACGCGCTTCCTCGTCGGTTTTCGCTGTCGTCACGAAGCAGATATCCATACCGCGGACTTTATCGATCTTATCATAATCGATCTCCGGGAAGATGAGCTGCTCTTTCAGGCCCATATTGTAGTTGCCGCGGCCGTCGAAAGAGTTCGGATTGATACCGCGGAAGTCTCTGACACGCGGAAGAGCAACGTTGAACAGACGGTCAACGAACTCATACATTTTTTCGGAACGGAGGGTGACCTTCGCGCCGATGTTCATGCCCTCACGGAGCTTGAAGTTTGCAACAGATTTTTTCGCTTTGCAAACAACCGGTTTCTGACCGGTGATTGCAGCCAGGTCGCTGACGATCGCGTCGATCATTTTCTGATTGTCGCGTGCTTCGCCGCAGCCAACGTTGATTACAACCTTTTCAAGCTTCGGGATCTGCATGACGCTTTTGTAACCAAATTTTTTCATCATTGCAGGTGCAATGTCATTTACATAAGCATCTTTCAATCTTGCCATGATGTTTCCTCCTCACTTAAAAGGTTGCGCCGCATTTTTTGCACAAGCGCTCTTTTTTGCCGTCTTCGGCAACTTTATGGCCGACTCTGGTCGGCTTCTTGCATTTCGGGCAGACAACCTGCACCTTGCAAGCATAGATCGGGGACTCAGCTTTTACAATACCGCCGGTCTCGCCCATTCTTCTCGGTTTTACGTGTTTGCTGACGATGTTGCAGCCTTCGATAATGACCTTCTGCTCAGAAGGGCTTACTTCCAGTACTTTACCCTGTTTGCCTTTGTCTTTACCGGTGAGGATCACAACGGTATCGTCGCGTTTTACGTGTACTTTACTCATTTTCAAGTGCACCTCCAATTAAAGAACTTCCGGCGCGAGGGAAAGGATCTTCAAATACTCTTTCTCGCGGAGCTCTCTGGCGACAGGCCCAAAAATACGGGTACCTCTCGGGTTTTTGTCTTCACGGATGATGACTGCTGCATTCTCGTCGAAACGGATGTAGGTTCCGTCGTCACGGCGAACGCCTTTCGCGGAACGAACGATAACAGCTTTTACAACATCGCCTTTTTTTACAACGCCGCCGGGTGTTGCTTTTTTGACCGAAGCAACGACCACGTCGCCGATATTCGCATACCTTCTGCGGGAACCACCCAACACACGGATGCACATTAATTCTTTCGCACCGGTGTTGTCGGCAACCTTCAGGTAACTCTGCATCTGTATCACAGTGCAAGCCTCCTTTATTCGGCGCTAATTATTTCGCCTTTTCAATGATTTCTACAACTCTCCATCTCTTGTCTTTGGACAAAGGACGGGTTTCCATAACCAACACCTTGTCGCCGATGTTGCAGGCATTGCCTTCATCATGGGCTTTAAGCTTAACGGTGCGTTTGATGATCTTTTTATAAAGAGGATGTTTTACATTGTCAGCAATGGTAACAACAACGGTTTTGTCCATTTTGTTGCTGACAACCATACCTACTCTGGTCTTTCTGAGGTTTCTCTCACTCACAGCTTAATCCTCCCTTCCTTACTTACCAGCGGTTTCCTTGAGCTCCTGCTCGCGGATGACTGTTTTCAAGCGAGCAATGTCTCTTTTAACAGCCTTGATGCGCTGAGGATTCTCGAGCTGATTGACTGCAAGCTGAAAGCGCAGATTGAAAAGCTCCGCTTTAAGATCGCTCACCTTCTGGTTCATCTCGGCAAGTGTCATATCACGAATTTCTAATGCCTTCATTATTGCTCACCGCCTGTCTTAGATACGAATTTGCATTTGATCGGCAGCTTGTGCATTGCAAGACGCATAGCTTCTCTTGCAGTCTCTTCCGGAACGCCTGCGATCTCAAACAGGACTCTGCCCGGTTTTACAACAGCTACCCAGTACTCCGGAGAACCTTTACCGGAACCCATTCGGGTTTCAGCCGGTTTCTCTGTAACCGGTTTATCCGGGAAAATTTTAATCCAAACCTGACCGCCACGTTTGATGTAACGGGTCATGGCGATACGAGCCGCCTCAATCTGGTTCGAGGTAATCCAAGCCGGCTGCAGTGCCTGCAAGCCATATTCGCCGTAAGTCACGGTATTGCCGCGGGTGGCTTTACCGGTCATACGTCCTCTGTGAACGCGGCGGTATTTAACACGCTTTGGTAACAGCATTACTTGCTACCTCCTTCTCTGCGGGGTCTTCTGCGGCTGTTTTCTCTTTCGGTTCTGCGGGAAGCAGAAGCAGCAAGGTCGCCTTTCAGAACTTCACCTTTGTAGATCCATGTCTTTACACCGATTTTTCCGTAGGTGGTGTTTGCCTCAGCAAAACCGTAATCGATGTCTGCACGGAGGGTCTGAAGAGGGATGGTACCCTCATGATAGCTTTCGGAACGCGCGATTTCAGCGCCGCCGAGACGGCCGGAAACGGTCGTTTTAATACCTTTTGCGCCCAATTTCATGGTTCTGCCGATGCACTGTTTCATTGCACGGCGGAACGAAATTCTGCGCTCCAGCTGAGAAGCAATGTTCTCTGCAACGAGCTGTGCGTTCAGGTCAGGCTGTTTCACCTCAACAATGTTGATGAGAACGGTTTTGCCGAGCATTTTCTGAAGCTCCGCACGGAGTTTCTCAATCTCAGCGCCGCCGCGGCCGATGACCAGACCCGGTTTTGCACAGTGAATGTGGATTCTAATTCGAAGGGCGTCACGCTCAATCTCGATGCGCGGAACGCCTGCCGCGTACAGTTTTTTCTTCAGATACTTACGGACCTTGTAATCCTCAACGAGAGTATCGCCGAAAGCAGCATCGTTCACAAACCAGCGGGAATCCCAGTCTTTGATTACGCCCACTCTAAAACCGTGTGGGTTTACTTTCTGTCCCATAGTTTACCTCCTCTTTCAGCTTATTCTTTTTCCTTCAACACAAGGGTGATATGAGAAGTTCTTTTCAGAACCTTAAATGCTCTGCCATGCGCTCTCGGCCGAATGCGTTTGAGTGTCGGCCCGGGAGTGACGAAGCACTCTGCAACGTAAAGATCGTCTCTGTTCATACCATGATTGTTTTCGGCGTTAGCAATTGCTGATGCCAGAAGTTTTACCAGAGGCTCACACGCAGCTTTCGGTGTGTTTTTCAAGATCGCCATCGCGAGATCGACCGGCTTGTTGCGGATCAGGTCCAGCACAATCTGAACTTTTCTCGGGGCGATACGGGCATGTCTGAGATAAGCCCTAGCTTCCATTCAAAATCCTCCTTCCGGCCTTACTTACCGTTGTTTGATGTCTTAGAGCCGGCATGGCCTTTGTAAGTTCTGGTCGGTGCAAACTCGCCGAGTTTGTGACCTACCATATCCTCAGTGACATATACCGGTACGTGTTTGCGTCCGTCATGGACGGCAAATGTATGGCCTACAAAATCAGGGAAAATGGTGGAAGCACGGCTCCAGGTTTTGAGCACAACTTTTTCCCCTGTTTCGTTCATCTTCTGAACACGCTGTAAGAGGGCCGGCTGAACGTATGGCCCTTTTTTAACACTTCTGCCCATAGATTCATCTGTCTCCTTTCGGCTTATTTCGCATTTCTGCGTTTCACGATAAATTTATCGGAGCGATGATGTTTCGCACGGGTCTTGTAACCGAGGGTCGGTTTACCCCAAGGTGTAACAGGTCCCGGACGTCCGATCGGCGATTTACCTTCACCACCACCGTGCGGGTGATCGTTCGGGTTCATAACAGAACCGCGGACAGAGGGGCGCCAGCCCATGTGGCGTTTTTTACCGGCCTTACCAATGTTGGTGTTCTCGTGATCGGTGTTGCCGACCTGACCGATGGTTGCCATGCAGTTCGCAGGAATGTTTCTCTGCTCGCCGGACGGCAGACGGATGAGTGCGTAAATGCCCTCTTTTGCCATCAACTGAGCCATGTTACCAGCGGAACGAACCAGCTGAGCGCCTTTGCCCGGGTAAAGCTCAATGTTGTGGATGACGGTACCGACCGGAATTGCGCTCAGCGGAAGAGCATTGCCCGGTTTGATGTCCGCATCTGCACCGTTGCGAACCGTGTCGCCGACCTTCAGGCCGATCGGTGCGATGATGTAGCGTTTCTCACCGTCTTCATATTTAACCAGCGCAATGTGAGCGGAACGGTTCGGGTCGTACTCAATGGTCATAACCTCTGCGTTCATGCCGACTTTGTCGCGCTTGAAATCGATGACACGGTATTTTCTTCTGTTTCCGCCGCCGTGATGACGAACGGTGATTCTTCCGTAGCTGTTACGGCCGGAAGTCTTCTTGAGCGGCTCAAGCAGGCTTTTTTCCGGTGCTACTTTGGAAAGAGCCGAATAATCAACAACTGTCATATGACGTCTGGAAGCTGTTGTCGGCTTGTAGCTTTTAATTGCCATTGTTTTCACTCCTTGTTTCGGTTTAGCGAGGACAGCCCTTATCCGCCGTCCCCATACATCACCGTCCGGGACCTACCCGGACTGTTGCAGTCGGCTTATGCGAGGCTTTCGAATACCTCGATGCCCTTGGAATCCTCGGTCAGGGTAACGATGGCCTTTTTGTAATCCGGCTGATAGCCGACATTCATGCCCATGCGTTTCCGACGGCCTTTGCAGTTCATGGTGTTGACCTTTTTGACTTTGACGCCGAAAAGAACTTCAACAGCCTGTGCAATCTCAATCTTGTTGGAATCCTTTGCAACCTTAAAGGTGTATTTTTTCTCACCAACGCTCATGATGGATTTCTCTGTCATGACCGGGCGAATGATGATATCCTGTGGCGCTTTCATTACGCGTACACCTCCTCAAGTTTGAGAGCGGTATCTTTCAGCATAACCAGCTTGTCGCAGTTGAGAATGTCATAAACATTCAGGGTGTTGTACTGGGTGGTCTTAACGCCCGGGATGTTCGCGGCGCTCTTGATGACCACATTGTCAACAGCCGGCAGTGCGATGAGGACTTTTTTGTCCGCGCCGATTGCGGAAAGGGTGTTTACCATTTCTTTGGTCCGATACTCAGTCATAGCAAATGTATCGAGCAGGATCATCTCGCCGCCCTGAACCTTCGCGGAAAGCGCAGATTTCAGTGCAAGCGCTCTGACCTTTTTGTTGAGCGCAAAACGGTAGTCACGCGGTTTCGGGCCAAGAGCGATGCCGCCGTGTCTCCACTGCGGAGCGCGGATGGAACCCTGTCTTGCATGACCGGTGCCTTTCTGTCTCCAAGGCTTACGGCCGCCGCCGCGAACCTCAGTACGGGTCAGGGTAGACTGTGTGCCCTGGCGCTGGTTGGCCAGATAGTTGACAACAGCCATATGCATAACCGCCTCGTTCGGGGTTACGCCGAAGATAGCATCAGAAAGCTCCATCGTGGAAACCTCTTTGCCATTCTTATCCAAAACTTTCATGTTTGGCATGTTGCTTCCTCCTTCCGTTAAGCTTTCTTCACAGCACTTTTAATGGTAACAATGCCGCCCTTCGGGCCAGGGATTGCACCTTTGAGTGCGATCAGGTTGTTTTCTGCATCTACTTTCACAACTTCAAGATTCTGAACAGTAACTGTTTCAGCACCCAGATGACCAGGCATTTTCTTGCCTTTCATGATTCTGGACGGGTCAGAACCAGCGCCCATAGAACCAGCATGGCGAGCAACCGGGCCTGTACCGTGAGTTGCTTTCAAAGAACGGTTGTTGAACCGTTTGATGGTGCCTGCGAAGCCTTTACCTTTGCTGGTGCCGCAAACATCCACAATGTCGCCGACTTCAAACGTGTCAGCCTTGATGATGTCGCCCGGATTCATTGCATCCGCATCATCGAATTTGAACTCGTTGAGGGTTCTTTTTACCGCCGCGTCTGCTTTTGCAAAGTGGCCTTTCTGCGGTTTGTTGGTGTTCTTTACGCTGATCTCGCCGAAGCCGAGCTGTACAGCGGAATAGCCGTCGTTTTCAACGGTCTTCTTCTGAACCACCACGCAAGGACCTGCTTCCACTACGGTTACAGGGATGACCTTGCCGTTGTCGTCGAAAATCTGAGTCATACCGATTTTCTTACCAACGATACCTTTTTTCATTGTCTTTCCTCCTATTCGGTTATTGGTTGGCGTTTTGCCAACATGACCTGCGCCGCGGATTCAACTTAGAGTTTGATCTCCAGTTCCACGCCGGCAGGAAGCTCAAGACCCTGTAAAGCCTCAACAGTTTTGTTGGACGGCCTTAAAATGTCAATGAGTCTTTTGTGGGTTCTCATCTCAAACTGCTCACGGCTGTCTTTGTACTTATGAACAGCACGGAGAATGGTTACGATCTCTTTCTCGGTCGGGAGCGGGATCGGGCCCGAAACTCTTGCGCCGGTGCGCTTAGCGGTCTCAACGATCTTGGTCGCTGCTGCATCCACCAAACTGTGATCATAACTCTTAAGTCTGATTCTGATTTTTTCTTTGACTGCCACTTTTCATCGCCTCCTCAAATTGTTCCTGCGGTGAACATCAAATACTGAACACGGCGCCGTGTGTTTCGCGATTATCCATTAAAAAAACCGAAAAAACTGACGTTTTTCCGGAACTGGAGCAAAAGGCCGCAAGAACCCCTGCCCATACGACGCAGATGTACTTAACACATAGCATGTGCCAGTTTACACCGTACTTACTTTATCAGTAATTGTTGTCGCCCGGTTTAAAATCGGACATACTCCACGGAAATTCCCCGTCCGTTCGGACGGCCACCTCCCGCTTCATCGCATATCTGTCGCAGTCGTGCTTAATTATTATACAATAGACATGCCAGGACAGCAAGAAAAACAGGTGTAGAACTTTTGAGAAATTGAAGCTTTAAAATTGTGCATAATCACCAACAAATTGTTTTGTCTCCGATTTCGTTCGTCGTGCGGACAAAACCAGCGTTCTACCGCGGTCATCCCTGCCCAAAGGATAAAATAAAACCGGCCGCCGGGTTTGCCCGGCAGCCGGAACAGTTCAAAACAGCGTAACTACCCGCATTAATACTGGCGTCCCCAGTAGACCTGGTGCTTCGCCGGTTTGCCGCAGCAGACGCAAACGTCAGAGATATGCTCCTCTTCAAACGGGATGCAGCGGGATTTCACGCCGCCAGTGACCTCTTTGAGCTTATCCTCACAAGCGGAATCACCGCACCACATCGCCTTGATGAATCCCGGATGGTTTTTCGCCAGATCCAAAAACTCATCGTAATTATGCGCGGTGAAGGTTTTCTCCTTCAGGTTGGCCAGCGCTTTTTCATACAATCCGTCATGAACCGCCTGTAATACCTTCGGGATCTCCTCCAGCAGACGATCCAGGCTGACAACGATTTTTTCGCGGTTGTCACGGCGAACGAGCACGCACTGATTCTGCTCAATATCTTTCGGGCCGATCTCCAGACGGAGCGGAACACCCTTCATTTCATACTGGCTGAACTTCCAGCCCGGGGTGTTGTCGCTGTCGTCCAGCTTGACGCGGAACTGTCCGGAAAGCTGATCGGCAATCGCGCGCGCCTTATCCAGTACGCCTTCTTTGTGCTGTGCGATCGGCACCACCGCGATCTGGATCGGAGCGATTTTCGGCGGGAGGATCAGGCCGTTGTCATCCCCGTGGACCATGATGATCGCGCCGATCATGCGGGTGGAAACGCCCCACGAGGTCTGGTGCGGATACTGCAGCGTGTTGTCCCTTCCGGTGAAGGTGATGCCGAAGCTCTTGGCAAACCCGTCACCAAAGTAGTGGGAGGTACCGCCCTGAAGCGCCACACCATTGTGCATCATGGGCTCAATGGTATAGGTCGCTTCCGCGCCGGCAAATTTCTCTTTTTCGGTCTTCTGACCGATGACTGCCGGAATGGCAAGCGTATCCCGGTAAAAATCCGCGTAAACATGCAGCATGCGCATGGTTTCTTCTTTTGCTTCCTCTGCTGTTTCATGCATGGTATGACCTTCCTGCCAGAGGAATTCAGAGTTGCGCAGGAACGGACGGGTGGTTTTCTCCCAGCGCATGACCGAGCACCACTGGTTGTACAGCTTCGGCAGGTCGCGGTAGGAGTTGATGACCTTGGAATAATGCTCGCAGAAGAGCACCTCAGAAGTCGGGCGGATGCACAGCCGTTCGGTGAGCTTTTCCTGCCCGCCCTGGGTGACCCATGCCACTTCCGGTGCAAACCCGGCGACATGATCTTTCTCCTTCTGGAGCAGGCTTTCGGGAATCAGCATCGGCATATAAACATTTTCGTGCCCGGTCTTTTTAAACCGCGCGTCCAAATCCTTCTGGATGTTTTCCCAGATCGCGTACCCGTACGGACGGAAGACCATACAGCCCTTTACGCTGGAGTAATCAATCAGCTCTGCTTTTTTGACAACATCGGTATACCACTGGGCAAAATCTTCGTCCATGGAGGTAATTGCCTCGACCATTTTTTTCTGTGCCATGTTATTTCGTATCCTTTCAAAAGGGCATTGCCCTTATAATGCAACTGAACTGTTATATTTTATCACGCCGGAACAGGTTTTGCAAGAGAGTGCGGCAACACCGTTTTGTTCGCTCCCCAAGCAGGCATCCGGTCTTAAAGTGAATCCGCACATTGCAAACCGCTTCTTTTTGCTCTATACTGAATATGATTTTACCCGACCCAACCGGACAGACAAAGTCGGGAATTTCATTCACAAAACCGGTACAATGAGCTTACAGCAGCAAGAGAGAGGAGCATGCCCCGTATGAACGGCTGGAACGACGGAATCGCCAACGCCATCGCTTACATGGAAGAGCACCTGACCGAACCGCTCAACATGGAACAGATTGCCGCGAAGGCCTATGTGTCAAGCTTTTACTTTCAGAAAATCTTCCATGCGCTGTGCGGGCTGACCGTGGGTGAATACCTCAAAAACCGCCGGCTGACCCTTGCCGCGCAGGAAATCTGCTCAACCGACCGGCGCATCCTTGACATCGCGCTCAAATACGGCTACGATTCGCCGGATGGTTTTACCAGAGCATTCACAAAATTTCACGGCATTTCTCCGTCGGCCGCCCGCAAAAAGGGCTGTACGCTCCGTTCCTTCGCGCCGCTGAAAATCAAACTGACACTGGAGGGTGGAAACATGTTGGAATACCAAATCGTTGAAAAGGCAGCATTCACTGTCATGGGAATCTGCCGCCACTTTGAAATGGAGACGGCTTATAAGGAGATCCCGCAATTCTGGGAAGAGTACATGCAAGCTGGCGATGACCGCGCCATCTGCGGCATGTACGGCATCAGCATGAATGTGGAGGGCAACGGCTTCGATTACCTCATCGCCGACAACTACATCCCTTGGGAAAACGTCCCGGAAGGCTGTAAAACCGAAGTCATCCCCGCCGGTACCTGGGCGGTCTTTCCCTGCCGCGGCGAACTGCCGGAAGCATTACAAAGCGTAAACACCAAAATATGGAGCGAATGGCTCCCATCCTGCAAAAACTATAAACTCGCCGGAAACTACAGCATTGAAATGTATACGGCGCCAACCGAAGGAACAAAGGTCACTTACAGTGAAATCTGGGTCCCGGTGGAAAAAGTGTAATTCAGTGAAAAAAACACCTGCGCAACCGCGCAGGTGTTTTTTTGTCTTTCTTATTCGTGGTGACCGCAATGACCGCCCGCGTGATGCCCGCAGGTGTGACCGCCCTCTTCACCGTGATGGTGATGACTGCACTGCACAGTCGGGTCATTCTGAAGCCGGCCGGCAAGATATTCCTGCACCGCGGTCTCAATGTCGCCTTTCGCGCCCGCGATCAGCTCAATGCCCGCTGCCTGCAGCGCCATTTTCGCGCCGCCGCCGATTCCGCCGCAGATGAGCAGTGAAACGCCGTTCTGTCTGAGAATGACCGCAAGTGCTTCGTGCCCGCTCATGGACGTATCCAAATCGGAGCGGGAAACCACCTTGCCGTCCTCAACTGTAAAGAGCTTAAACATCTTTGTATGTCCGAAATGCTGGAAGATCTCATTGCCTTCCGCCGTAACTGCCAGTACCATGGTTCATTCCTCCAAAAACACAATCACTCAAAAACAGCCTGACTCTTAAAGCGACTCGATCAGGTCGGCCGCGCCGTCCAGCCAGTCTCCTTCAAACAGCTCGATCACGCCGCTGTCCGCCGCTTTGGCGACCGCCGGATCAATCGGCAGCTTGGCGAGCACCTTGAGTCCGTTTGCCGCTGCGGCTTCGTCCACATGGCTTTCGCCGAACAGAGCAATCTTCTTGCCGCAGTCCGGGCACTGGATGTAGCTCATGTTTTCCACTACGCCCAGAATGGGGATATTCATCATCTTCGCCATGTTCACCGCTTTTTCCACGATCATCGAAACCAGTTCCTGCGGGGACGCAACCACAATGATTCCATCCAGCGGCAGAGACTGGAACACGGTGAGCGGAACATCGCCGGTTCCCGGAGGCATATCAACAAACATGTAATCGACATCCTGCCAGATAACATCCTCCCAGAACTGTTTGACCACACCCGCAAGGATCGGCCCGCGCCAGATGACCGGGTCGGTATCATTTTCCAGAAGAAGGTTGACCGACATAATATCAACCCCGGTCTTGCTCTTTGCCGGAAGCAGACCGAATTCGTTCGGCATAGCTTTCTCTTTGATTCCGAACGCTTTCGGAATCGACGGACCGGTCACGTCCGCATCCAGAACAGCAGTGTGGTGCCCGCGGCGGTTCATCAGCACCGCCAGCATGGAAGTGACCATGGACTTCCCAACGCCGCCCTTACCGGATACAACGCCGATCACTTTTTTGACCGAGCTCATGGAATTCAGGTTAAAGTACATGCTCTCCGCCTGACGTTCCCCGCAGTTCTGGCTGCAGGAACCGCAGTCATGATTACAGCTTTCACTCATTTTCATCTTCTCCTCTTGGTTCAAACCGGCAGTGGCTGCAGCAACCGTGTGCCGCGCATTCCCGGTCTGCCACTTCGTAATTTCCGCCCTCAATGTTGAGGCCCTTTCCCAGAACGATGGCTTCCGCCATGTGTTTGCGCGCGGCATACAGCACCCGCTGCAGGGTCCCGCGCGAAACATTCATCTGCGCCGCGGCGGATTCCTGATCCATCCCCTCCAGGTCACATAACCGCACTGCCTCCAGTTCCTCAACTGACATTAAAACAGGCTGTCCCGCGCCGCGTTCGGGGGAAAACACCCTGCACTGCGGCTCTGCGCAGACACGCCTGCATCTCGCACCCCTTGGCACCCGGCACACCTCCTGTATGTTATTTTGGGCATATGCACAACTTCATTATAATGAGCATATGCACAAATGTCAAGGGAGATTTGCCTTCTTACTCAACTTCTTTTTTGGCAGATAAAACCACTGTACACTCTGGAGGAAATCTTCCCTGTAATATATAAAAAACGCCTCTGTTTTATCACAGAGGCGTTTTGCACAACAGTTAAACTTACGCGTTGTCTTCGATGTATTTCACGATATCGCCAACGGTTTTGATGTTCTCAACCTGATCATCCGGAATCTCAACATCAAATTCTTCTTCAAGAGACATAACGAGGTCGACAAAGTCGAGAGAATCCGCACCAAGATCTTCAGTAATGGAAGCGTCAGCAGTTACTTTTTCTTCCTCTACGTCGAGCTGATCCATCAAAATTTTCTTTACCTTTTCGAATACCATACATATCCTCCTCAAATTTTTCCAAACACCTTACTTGGAATCAATATTAAAACGGCTTTTACTCAGTAAACACGCCGATTTTTCTGAACTTATTATAACGACTCTCCAGCAAAATATCAATATCTATTTTGGATAATTTTTCTAAGGTTTCCTCAAGATATTGTGAAATCTGTTCGGCTGTCTCTTCCGCGCTGGTGGAAGCGTCTCCGTTGGCTTCCGGAATGATGGCTTCCGCCACTCCGAAACCGACCAGATCCTCCGCCGTAATCTTCAGAACCTCCGCCGCTTCTTTCTCACGCGAAGCGTCTTTCCAAAGGATGCTCGCGCATCCGCGGGGGGAGATGACCGAATAAAGAGCGTTTTCCATCATGGCAAGTTCATCGCAAACACCCAGTGCCAAAGCGCCGCCGCTTCCGCCTTCACCCAGCACAATGGAAACAATGGGGGTCTTCAGCCCGGCGAACTCGTACATATTGCGGGCAATCGCCTCACCCTGGCCCCGTTCCTCAGCGCCGATACCGCAGAACGCGCCCGGTGTGTCAATAAAGCAGATGATCGGCCGGTGGAATTTTTCCGCCTGCCGCGCAAGGCGGAGTGCCTTGCGGTATCCTTCCGGATGGGGCATGGCAAAATTGCACGCCTTGTTTTCGTTTAAGTTGCGCCCCTTGACCTGGGCAATCACTGTGACCGGCCGGCCGCAGAAGCTGGCAACGCCGCCGGTAATAGCACCGTCGTCACCAAACAGACGGTCGCCGTGCATTTCAAAATACTCATCAAACAGGAGCGGGATATAATCGTTGATGGTCGGACGGTTCTTTTCACGAATGACCTCCATCCGCTCCCAAGCGGTTCTCGTGTTCATCTGGCACCTCCGTTCTTATGCAGACGGATGAGATGCGACAGTGTCCGGCGCATCTTATCCCGCCCGACGATCATGTCCGCAAATCCGTGTTCCAGCAAAAACTCCGCCGACTGGAAATCATCCGGCAGATGCTGGCGGATGGTCCCTTCAATGACCCGGCGCCCCGCAAATCCCACCAAAACCTTCGGTTCGGCGATGATGATATCGCCCAGCGAGGCAAACGAAGCGGTCACGCCGCCGGTGGTCGGGTCGGTGAGCACGGTGATATAAAGCAGGCCTTTGTCGCTGTGCCGTGCCGCCGCCGCAGAGGTTTTCGCCATCTGCATGAGGGAAATGATGCCTTCCTGCATCCGGGCGCCGCCGGACGCCGAGAAGATGATGACCGGCAGCTTCTTTTCGGAAGCCCGTTCAAATGCACGGGTGATCTTTTCGCCGACCACCGAACCCATGGAAGCCATCATAAAGCGGGAATCCATAATGGCGATAACCGCCTTTTCCCCGCGGATGGTGCATTCCCCGGTGATGACCGCGTCTTTTAATCCGGTGCTCTGCTGCAGCTGTTCCACCTTGTTTTCATACTGGTCAAAACCAAGGGGGTTGAGACTCTGCATATCCGCGTCATATTCCACAAAACTGCCTTTATCCACCGTGACCGCAAGGCGTTCCGGAGCGCTCAGGCGGGCATGGTAGCCGCATCCGTCGCACACCTTGTGGTTTGCTTCAAAATCCTCTACAAAAGCAACCTTTCCGCAGCGCGGACATTTAAACAGCAGATTCGAAGGGATGTTCACCTTTTTCGCCGGCTGTTTCGGTTCCTGCGCCGTACGGGTCTTTACAATTTTAAACAGATCTTCTAACAAACCGCTTTCACCTCACTTGTCATTTGGTCAGATCCTTCCGGTTCAAAAAACCGTTATCATAATGAGCCGCTTCAAAATCCGGGTCACGGATCAGGGCAAGCTGAAAATCAATATTGGTGTCAACGCCCTCAACCAGAAATTCCGCAAGCGCCCATTTCATCTTCTGGATCGCCTGCTGCCGGTCCGGCGCGTAGGCAATCAGCTTAGCGATCATATTGTCATAATACGGGGTGATTTCATACCCCTGATACACCGCGCTGTCGATCCGCACACCGGGTCCGCCCGGCATATGCAGCGCCGTGATCCGCCCCGGAGACGGGCGGAAGTTGTATTTCGGATTTTCCGCGTTGATGCGGCACTCAATCGCATGACCGGTCAGATGAATGTCCTCCTGCTTCATCGGAAGCTTTTCTCCGCCCGCAATCAGGATCTGCTGTTTTACAAGATCGATTCCGGTAACCAGCTCGGTAATAGGGTGTTCCACCTGAATCCGGGTATTCATTTCCATAAAGTAGAAGTTGCGGTTTTCATCCACCAAAAACTCAATGGTACCGGCATTCCAATAACCGCAGGCCTTTGCCGCTTTTACAGCCGCCTCGCCCATCCGTGCCCGGAGTTCCTCGGTCATAAACGGGCTGGGAGCCTCTTCCAGAACCTTCTGGTTGCGGCGCTGAAGCGAACAGTCACGTTCACCCAGATGCACAACGTTTCCATACTGGTCTGCCAGAATCTGGACTTCAATGTGACGCGGATTGACCACGACCTTTTCCAGATATACATCATCATTTCCGAAAAATTGCAGCGCCTCCTGCTTGGCGGAAGTCATTGCATTTTCCAGTTCTGATTTTTCCTTGACAAGCCGGATGCCGCGTCCTCCGCCGCCTGCCGACGCTTTTACCATGACCGGATAACCGATCTCATCAGCGATCTCATACGCTTCCTCCAGCGTTTTGACCACACCGTCGGAACCCGGGATGACCGGTACGCCGGCTTTTTTCATGGTATCTTTCGCGCGGGCTTTATCACCCATCAGCTCCATCGATTCAGCGTTCGGCCCGATAAACGTCACGCCGCAGCGTTTGCAGGTGTTGGCGAACACCGCATTTTCCGAAAGAAAGCCGAAGCCCGGATGAACCGCATCAGCTCCAGTGATCTCGCACGCCGCAACGATCGCCTTCATATTCAAATAGCTGTCTTTGGTTGCCGCCGGGCCAATGCAGATCGCCTCGTCCGCAATCTGCGCATGCAGCGCGCCGCGGTCCGCTTCCGAAAAAACAGCCACCGTCTGCACGCCAAGCTCACGGCAGGCGCGGATGATACGCACCGCAATCTCGCCGCGGTTGGCAATGAGTACCTTGCTTAACATAGTTCGGGAATTCCTTTCCTTACAGTTTCAGAAAACGGTATATCAATACCGCTCGCGGCTTATTTGCCGAGCGCGCAGGTGATCTCCGCGCTCACAGCACGCTCATCGCCCACAAACGCTTCCGCCTTGCAAACGCCGATCGGTCCGCGCTGTTTGATGATCTCCACTTCAAGGCGAAGGGTCTCACCCGGAAGCACCTGACGGCGGAAACGCGCTTTATCAATCCCCGCGTAAAACGCGATCTTTCCTTTGTTTTCCGGCACACTCAAAATACATACCGCGCCTGCCTGCGCCAGCATTTCCATGGTGAGCACACCCGGCTGCACCGGATGCCCCGGAAAATGCCCTTTGAACCAGAATTCATCCTCTTTTAAATGTTTAATCGCCGTACAGCTTTTGCCCGGTTCCATCGCGATGACTTCATCAATCAAGAGGAACGGATCTCTGTGCGGGATGATCTCCATGATCTGCTCTTTATTCAGCAACGCCATTTCAAACAGTCCTTTCCATATCGTTCTAGAAAAAAGGGCAAACCACACGACAGGAGCGCCGCATGGTTTTCAGTGCCTCAAACATTTTATTCAAGCCGCAGGATCGGCTGGCCAAATTCCACCGGCTGGCCGTTTTCCACCAGGATTTCGGCAACCGTTCCGTCATAGTCGCTGGCGACTTCATTCATCAGCTTCATCGACTCAATGATAAAGACAACGTCGCCTTTGCGCACAGTGTCGCCAACCCGGACAAACGGCTCTTTGTCCGGCGCGGACGCCTGGTAAAAGGTACCGACGATCGGGCTTTTGATGATCTTCCCGCTCAGTTCTTTTTCTTCGGAAGGAGCCGCAGCCGCCGGAGCCGGGGCCGCCGCCGCAGAAACCGCAGGAGCGGCGGAAACCGCCTGTACGACCTGCTGTTTTGGTTCTTTGGCTTTGAGTTTTACTTTTACGCCTTCCGCTTCGATCTCAACTTCGCCGAGCCCGGTCGAGACCAGCTTATCCATTAATTCATACACCTGTTCCAGTGTTAATTTCATAGCTCACCCATCCTTGTGATGATATCCCCTCCGCAGGGGTAACCGAAACCGTTTAGCCCTCGTATTTTTTAAAGCAGAGGGTCGCGTTGTGCCCGCCGAATCCAAGCGAGTTGGAGATGGCGGCTTTGAGATCCGCTTTGCGCGCGCCTTCGGTCACATAATCAAGGTCACATTCCTCGTCCGCTTGCTGAAAACCGATGGTCGGCGGGATGATCCCGTCACGCAGCGCGTACGCGCAGGCAATGCTTTCGACTGCTCCCGCAGCGCCCAGCAGATGACCGGTCATCGACTTGGTAGAGCTGATGGCCACCTTGTTTGCCGCTTCGCCAAACGCGATTTTGATCGCGGTCGTCTCATATTTATCGTTGAGCGGGGTAGAGGTTCCGTGCGCGTTGATATAATCAATATCCGCCGGAGCAAGACCCGCTTCCTCAATGGCAAGGCTCATAGCCTTGGCTGCCGCCTGTCCGTCCGGAGAAGGGCTGGTGATGTGATAAGCATCACAGGTGGCGCCGTAACCGACAACCTCCGCGTAAATCTTCGCGCCGCGCGCTTTTGCGTGCTCCAATTCTTCCAGAACCAGAATCGCGCCGCCCTCACCCATGACAAAGCCGTCGCGCTGTGCGTCAAACGGAATGGATGCGCGGTCCGGATCGGTGCTGGTGGAAAGCGCTTTCATGTTATTAAAACCTGCCACAGAAAATTTGGTGATGGTCGCTTCACTGCCACCGGTCAGGCAGGCGTCCAGATATCCGTTCTTGATGGCGCGAAACGCCTCGCCGACGGCGTGCGTCGAAGTCGCACAAGCGGTCACCGGGCAGAAATTGACACCCTTAAAGCCGGTTTTCATCGCGATGGTACCGGCAGCCATGTTGGAAATCATCATGGGAATGAAGAATACCGAAACACGGTCCGGCCCTTTTTCCATGAGTTTGATGTGCTCCGCTTCCAGCGTGTGCAGGCCGCCGATGCCGCTGCCTACGATTACGCCTACACGGTATGGATCCAGATCCTTCAAATCACTGCCGCAGTCTTTCATCGCGTCAGCAGCAGCCGCGACCGCGAACTGACAGAACCGGTCAGTCCGGCGGGTTTCTTTTTTCTCGATGTACTCGGTTGGGTCAAAATCCTTGACCTCCGCCGCAAGTTTTACATTGATGTCTGAAGTATCAAACGAAGTAATAGGAGCGATGCCATGTCTGCCTTCCTGAAGGCTTTTCCAGAATTCTTCCGGATTCTTTCCAATTGGGGTGATTGCCCCCATTCCTGTAATGACAACCCGTTTCATATTTACCCTCCGTAATTACATTGACATTGCGCCGTCCACAACAATGACCTGCCCGCTGATGTAGGCTGCACCGTCTGAAACCAGGAACGCAACCGCATTGGCGATCTCTTCCGGTTCACCAAAACGCCCAAGCGGAACCACTTTCAGCGCGGCCGCTTTCTGTTCTTCGGTGAGAACGTCAGTCATTGGGGTGCGAATAAAGCCAGGCGCTACTGCATTGACTGTGATGTTGCGCGGACCAAGTTCTTTCGCGGCGGTCAGCGTCATGCCGATGACGCCCGCTTTGGTCGCAGAATAGTTAAACTGCCCGGGATTCCCATACAACCCCGCAACAGAAGAAATGTTGACGATGCGCCCGCTCTTCTGGCGCATCATCACCCCGCTCACATGGCGGGTCATGTTAAATACGCCCTTAAAGTTAACAGCCGCAACCGCATCAAACTGCGCTTCCGACATCCGCGCAAGCAGACCGTCTTTGGTGATGCCCGCATTATTGACCAACACATCAATGCTGCCAAAACGCTCTTTTACTTCTTTAACCATCTGCGCACAGGCGTCAAAGTTCGATACATCACCGATAAAACACTCGGCTTCCACGCCAAACGCACGGCAGGCCTCCGCGACCTGTACACCGCCGTTTGCCTTTTCCTGCTCGCTGTAACAGTTGATCGCGATTGAAAAACCATCCTGCGCGAGTTTTTTGGCGATCGCCGCACCAATGCCCTGCGAAGCGCCAGTAATCAATGCCGTCTTTGCCATTGTAACACTCCTTATATTCCCTGTCCAGATTTTGTTTACCACTCAATCAATGCGGCACCGGCAATCAGCCCAGCGCCAAAACCGACCAGACAAATTTTATCTCCCGGTTTGATTTTTCCGTCCCGCAGCGCCTCATTCAAACAAACCGGAATGCTGGCGCTCGACGTATTGCCGTAATTCTGCAGATTGACCAGAAAACGTTCCATTGGAAGTCCAAGCCGCTGCGCCGCCGTTTCAATAATGCGGATGTTCGCCTGATGCGGAATGATCCAATCGATCTCTTCAGGCGTGATCCCGGCTTTTTCTGCCGCTGCCTGTACGCATTTCGGCATGATGCGGGTCGCGAATTTATAAACCTCACGGCCGTTCATATACATGCAGCCCTCTTTGTTTTCACCGAATCCATCAAATTCCATTGCCGGAACGGGATCGCAAAAAGGATTCAGCGTATTGGGGTTGCGGCTGAAAATGTGCTGCGCACCTTCTCCTTCGGTAATCAAGCTGGAGGTAAACAGCTTATCCGCGGCAGAGACAACCGCCGCGCCCGCCGCGTCGCCAAACAGCACGCAGGAAGAACGGTCCTCAAAATTGGTGATGCGTGAAAGCATCTCACTGCTGACAATCAGCACATGTTTCATATCTCCGGAAGAAAGATACCGGCGGGCCATGTCAAGCGCATAGACAAAGCCGGCGCAGGCACAGTTCACATCAAACGCGATGGCGTTTACAGCGCCCAGCTTTCCCTGTATTACGCAGGCGACCGAAGGGGTGGAAAAATCCCCGGATACGGTCGTGCACAAAACCAGGTCGATCTCCTCAGGAGCAATCTTTGCCGCTTCCAGTGCCTGACGGGCGGCTCTCTCCCCCATCAGCCAAACTGGTTCACCATTTGAAAAATGCCGTGTGTGAATTCCTGTACGGGTGCGAATCCACTCATCCGATGTATCCAAAAACTGGGTAAAAGCCTCGTTGTCAACCGACAATTCAGGAACATACATGCCAGTTCCTTCAATTTTGATCCCAACCATGTTCTGGCTCCTTTCCATCATATTGCGCACAAAGTCACAAGCTGTTATAATTATACCATATATTTTTCCTGTTTTTATGGCTTTCTCTGAAATGTTCACGCTTTGTTCATAAATAAGCACTCATTTTATTTGAAAAATGCCGTATTTTGAGGGATTGTTTTTCCACACTTTCAACATTTTGCTGTTGAAAGTTCTCTTGATTATACAAAAAGTTATTTGTACTGTACACTAATTTTATTGTTCCACGGAGGTTTACATGCACAATTACGGCCTAACCGGCTTTCCTCTGGGCCATTCGGTTTCTCCTCAAATCCACAAACGCCTTTTTGCCCTTTCCGGCCTTTCGGATTGCGAATACGCGCTTTACCCGCTGGCTCCGGAAGAATTTCAAACGGGCGTTGAACAGCTAAAACAGCTTTCCGGCTTTAATGTAACCATCCCATACAAACAAGCGATTATCCCTCATTTGAATAAGCTGGATGAAACAGCCAAGCGGTATGGAGCTGTAAATACAGTGTGCCGGAATCCAAGCGGGCTGAAAGGTTACAACACCGATGTGGTCGGCTTTCTGCGCAGTCTTTCTCAGCTGGGCGCAGCGCTCCCAGGTGCGGACGTTCTGCTCCTGGGTTACGGCGGCGCCGGGCGGATGATGGGGCTGGAAGCCGCTCACCAGGGCGCGCGGTCGGTCACCATCGCTGCCCGGGAGACAAGCGTCGGCAAAGCTTCCCTGCTTGCACAGGAGATTTCCGAAAAATATCCCCATTGCGGTACGCGTACTTGTGCTTTAGAAGAGGTTGAAGGGCGTTTTTCCATCATCTGCAACTCCACACCTTGCGGGATGTACCCCAACGCGGGTGTTTCTCCCCTTTCGGAACAGGCGCTTTCCGCAAGCTCGGGCGGATTCCTGTTTGACGCCATCTACAACCCCGGTGAAACCGAACTTATGCGGCTCGCCCGCAAAAACGGAATCCGTGCGCTGGGCGGAATGTCAATGCTGGTCTGGCAGGCGGCCGCCGCGCAGGAAATCTGGTACGGCGCGCATTTCTCACAGCAAGCAATCAGCGGAATCGTCACCGATATGGAGCAACTGATCCGCGCTGAATTCTAAAACAGCATCGCCGGAGGCATCTTCCGGCTTGTGAATCACCCGGAGGGATTTTTTTGAGCACACACATCTTTCTCTGCGGTTTTATGGGCTGCGGAAAAACAACCGTGGGCCGCGCAGCCGCGAAACAGGCGGGCGTTCGGTTCATTGACCTGGACGAAGCCATCGTAGCCGAAGCGGGAATGCCGATTTCCCAGTTGTTTGAGCAGTTTGGAGAAGCCCACTTCCGCGCACTGGAAACAGATATGCTCAGGCGATTCACAAACCTGCAGCAGCCCGCTGTCATCGCGACCGGCGGAGGAGCACTGGTCAACAGCGAAAACGCAGCCATCTGCCGCGAAGGCGGTACCGTTGTCTTTTTGGATGTTCCTTTTGACTGTTGCTATGAACGAATTTGCGGCGACTCTACCCGGCCCAACGCCGCTTCCCGTACCCGCAAGCAGCTTCTGGAGCTTTATGAGGCCCGCAGAACATCCTATCTGCAAAACAGCGACATCACCCTGCAAAACCAAACTCTTTCTGCAACCGCAAAGTGCGTTGTCTCTCTCCTTTCAAAAGCGGCGGAATGTAAAAAATAATCTGTATTTACACAAACAACCATTGTATTGATAAAACCCCTGATGCGGGCTGTTCCTGCATCAGGGGTTTTCTTTTTCAATAAATAATCTGAATGATTTCCAGTATAAAACAACGTTATTCAGCGGCGCTTTCCTGTGCTGCTGTATTTTCTAAAACCGTGGAGCCAATCTCGCTCTGCGGAACAACGCAAACCCAGGTTTTGCCTGTATTAAACGAAAGCTCGTCTCCGTTTTCATCAGTGAACACGAACGGGTCGTTATAGTCGCCCTTGCTCCACTCGAACTCCTGAGAAAGGCCATGGGAAAGGTAGACCCCAGTCCCGCTCGTCAGGTCATACCGGGTCAGGTAGGTACCGGAAATCTGCGATGTGGGCGAGTAGATGATGATGACATTATCCACCGCGACCTGTTCACCGGTGTTTGCGTCCACATGAGGCTCGCCGTACTGGCTTTTCAGGTATTTCGCAGAAAACGCATCATACTCAAACACCGCGGTGGTATAGCCGGAAAACCGAACCGTTGCTTTATCCACCTGCGCGCCGGTAAGGGATGCACTGCTTCCGGGTTCCACAAAATTAAACGCCTGGCTCACGCCGCCTTCGGTCGAATATCCTTTTTTCTCAATGCCTGCCGCGATCAGCGAAGAGTTGGTGTAATATGTATGTTCCTTTCCGCGGTTAAGGCGGGAAGCATCCTGCTCAAAACAAAGGCTGGAAAGGGTCATGCCGTCAATGTCTTCCACCGCGTACTCCGTAAGCGCGTCATAACCGGTGGTGCTTCCGCCGAAATGAACAAACAAAGCGTCCAGCGGTTCACTGAACTGGGGGTAATATTCCCGCACCGAACGCACCGGTCCGACGTTGGGGATATCGCTCGGGTCAGCAAACACACACATCAGGCGGGTGATGCCGCCTTCCGTTACCGCCTCATAAACAATATCCGCTTCGGTAATTCCCCACTGGGGAAGCGAATCTTTGATGTTGCTCACCATGACAGCAACCGGACGCTTACCTACAGCCTCCGGATTAAATCCATCCTCGCCGGTAAGCGGATTGATGACCGGTTCCGGCTCACTGCTCTCACTGCTGGAAGAGGACGGTTCCTCCGAAGATGTTCCGCCGGAATTGGTACAACCGGAAAGCACTGTCAGCAAAAGCGCTGCGGCAAGCAGCACAGCAATCCATTTACGTTTTTTCATAACAAACCTCCGTTTTTACATGATGCATTCTAATCCCCGTCAGCCGGCGTTTACTTGGTAAGCTCCAGTTTGGGAAGGTTCTGGTCTTCGGTAAAATTCTCTACATTATATACAAACAAGACCTGATCGTATTCGTCCAAAGGCACTTTCTCGTCCAGGCTGGTATTGATGTATCGAAGATCCACCATGGTGATTTCGGAATAATGGTTGCTCAAAAACGGCACAAGACTGTGCGCATAAGAGTCCTTGATGACCAGCAGTTTTTTCCCGCTCGGCGAATCGGTCTTCACGGTGACGACCGGCTGATTGGAGCCGAGGAAGGAGGAATACTGGTCCTTCTGGGTGAGATACTCCTCAAAATACATGCTGTCGTAGGACTTTTGTTCTCTTCCGTTATCCACCACGACTTCGGTCACATTTACGCTTCCCTCGCCGGTGTAGTAATAATAATCGATCGTATCCGGACCCATGTCGTCATAGATCACTTTGGAGTACAAAGTCCCCAGAAAATCGTGCGAAGCATGACGGATGTCAAAGCTGTTGTAAGGAATGCTTTCATACTCCAAGCTCTTGGAAGCCGCGCTGTATGCAAGATAAGCGCCCAAACTGGTCCAATGGTGGTCGGTCTTATAGTAAATGTATTCATCGCGGGAGGAGTAGAGCGGACTGTAAACGTCAATGGTAGAAAGGTTTCCGGAAAGGCGCGCGTAAGCGCTCTCAATGAGAATTTTCTGGTTTTCCACCGGGGCATTCGCGTCCAGCATGCTCTTATCGATCTCACAGGCGGTAGGCACCAGCATAATGGAAGCCGGAATACCGGTGCGCTCCACAAAGGAGTCAATCGCATCCAGGTTAGTCACAAACTGGGTGCGGTCATACCCGTCCATTTTCTGGATCAAACGATCTTTCAAAATGAAAACGCCGTTGACCTCTTTCTTTCCGGCGAGCAGTTCCGTTCGGGTTTTCGCAGCGATCCACTCATCGCGCATGAAAAAATGATCAGCAACATACGACTCAAAGCCGGTCATAAATTCCCCGCTGGTAATGCTTTGAAACGAAAACTCCGGAAAGGTGGCCAATACACGGTTTTCATTGTCGGAAAACTCTTTTTTGGGCCAGAAGATGAGCAGGAGAAGCATGCCCACAATGACGACAAAAAACAGGATCGCCGAAACTTTTTTTGCAATAGACATATCCTGCCTCCTTTAAAAACGGAAATACAAAAACGGATTATAGGTAGAATTGACTAAAAACGCGGTGCAGACGAACAACAGCCCCGTTTCAAACACCGGAGACGCCCAGCGTACCGCGACCGGCAGCCGGGAAGATATCTTTTCCACCAAACGTTTGGGATAATTGGTCGCCCCAATGATGCAAATCACTAAAATAATCAGATAAGACGAGAACAGGTACCAGGTCTGGCCGTCAGCAAAGCCGGCACCGTTTCCGCCGAACATCGCCTGAAAATAAAGCCCGACGTTGGAAAGCTGGTCAAACTCGAACAGAACCCAGCCGAACACCACCAGCAGAAACGCGTAAGCGATCTGCAAAAATCCCGGCAGTTTTTTGAGGTATTTCCCCAAGAAAAACCGTTCCAGCGCAATGAGCACTCCGAAGTAAAGGCCCCAGAGGATGAAGTTCCAGCTTGCGCCGTGCCACAGACCGGTCAAAAACCATACGACCAGAAGGTTGCGCAGCAATTTAAGGGTCCCCACCCGGTTTCCTCCCATGGGGATGTAAACGTAATCCCGGAACCAGGAACCGAGGGTCATATGCCAGCGGCGCCAGAATTCCCCAATGCTTTTGGAGAGATACGGGTAATTGAAGTTCTGCGGGAAGTTAAAGCCCATCATCTTGCCCATGCCAATAGCCATATCCGAATAACCGGAAAAGTCAAAATAGATCTGGAAGGTAAACGCAATGATGCCGAGCCACGCGGTGAGCACCGAAAGCTCGTCGAGCGGTGTGCCTTTGATGGTCGTCCAAAGCATACCGATGTTGTTTGCCAAAAGAACCTTTTTGGCAAGCCCGCGCATGAAAATGCCAACGCCCTCGCCCACCTTGGTCAGCGAGATGGTGCGGTAATCCAGTTCGTTGGCAATGTCCTGATAACGGACAATCGGCCCGGCGACGATCTGCGGGAACAGAGTGACATACGCCGCGTAGTTGATGAAGTTGCGCTGCACCTTTACCTTGCGCATATACACATCCAGCGTGTAGGACATGCTCTGGAAGGTGTAGAACGAAATGCCGATGGGCAGCGGAAGCTGCGGGTCGATGAGATTCGTTCCCAGCAGCGCGTTGATATTGGAGACAACGAACGAGCTGTATTTGAAAACCGAAAGCAGAAACAGGTTGATAGCGACCGCCGTCACCATGACCGCCAGCCGCGCCCGTTTCTTCTCGTCAAATTTATGGATGAGCCGCCCCGCTGTATAGTCTACCAGTGTGGTGAACATCATCAGCATCACGTAAACCGGTTCGCCCCAGGCATAAAATACGATGCCGGACAGCAGAATCAGCAGATTTTTCAGTTTTTTGGGCGCCGCGTAGTACAACAGAAGCACCACGGGCAAAAACACGTAAATAAATGTAACGCTTGAAAATACCATTCTTATTCCCCTTGCCGGCACATCTGCACATAATGTGCCAGTTCGTTTTTGTTCATCAGCCGGTTGAGCACCGCGAGCAGGGCATTGGTGCCGATGCGTTCTGGCAGACCCAGCACGCCGCATAGCTTCCGGCGAAGTTCTTTGCTGTTTTCCCCGCCGGTGAGGCCAAGCTCAAACAGGTCGCTTTTGCTCATTCCGGCGTCATGCGGTTTTCCTTCTTTGATTCCCGAACGGGAAAGCGCCTCTTCCAGAACGGGGAGCGGCACCCCTTCCACCCCGAGTTTCCCTTCTTTGGATGGAGCGGCCTTTCGCTTCTCTTTGCCGTACAGGTCGGGCAGATACAGGTGATACACCTCGCAGCCCGCAAGCAGCGAATTCAAAAACGCCCGGATCTGGAACCCTGCGGCGTCCGGATCGGTTGCGATGAGCGCGCCGTAAAGCGCCCCCATTTTGCGGATGTACGCCTGCTTTTGTTTATCCCGATAGATGGAAAAACCATCCGTTTTTATTATAATCGCATCCAGCAGAGATTCAAGCTTGATTTTATCGTACCGCCCTTCCACAAGGACGACCTGCCGGAGTTTAATCCGCTGAGACTCCATCATACTCACTCTTTCCCGCTGTCTATTTTCACCAGCGCACGCTCTAATAATTCATAACCGTCCGCCCGGCTGGATTTTAACTGCAGATCCAGTTCATGCAGACAGCGCACTGCCGTCCGCAGACGGGAAAGCTCCATTTTTCCGGCGCTCCGAAAGGCGTTGTCCACCCGGAAACGCACCCGCGGGCTGTACCCGAAATCCTCTGTGACCGCCGCCGCATTCTTTCCGGCGGCAAGGGCGCATTTGGCACGGTAGATGTCTGCAAACGCACTGTTGAGCGCACCGGCGGCCATGATTGGCTCGATCCGCTGCGCTTTCAGCTCTGCCACTGCTTCCAGCGCCACGGAAAGCCTCCCGCGCAGCAGGGCATTCGCCAGGTCAAACGCTGTGGCGTCCATCGTCTGCACGGTAAGCAGATCAACCGCTTCCGCCGTGATCTCACCCTGCCCGGTGTAATTCACAAGCTGTTCCAAAGAGGAAAGCAGTTGGGTCAGGTCGGTTCCAGTGCGGTCAATCATCCGCTCCGCCGCGGCCGGAGAAAGAAAGCACAGACGTTTTGCGGCCGTATCGGCAAGAAATTTACAAAGTTCCGGGCGGGAAAGAGGCGCGAATTCCACCACTGTACCGCTTTTCTCCAGAGCCTTCAAAAAGTTCTGGGTTTTGCGGCTGGTTTTCAAATTCAGCTCAAACCCGGTCACATAAAACACCAGCACGGTCGTTTCCGGCAGCTGTTCGAGCATCTTCTGAAGGCGTTTGGTCTCGTCAGCGGCAAGCTGTTCCGGGTTGAGATCGTGCACCAGAACCACCTTTCTGGCCGCCATCATGGGCAGGTTTTCGACCGCATCCTCCAGCGCGCTCAGGTCAAGTACGGACTTTTCCCCTTCAAACCGCTGAAGGTTAAACGCGGACTGACCGGGAACTACTTTATCCAGAAATTTCCGCAACGCGTGTTCCAGCAGGTAAAGTTCACTGCCAAATAAAAAATAACCGCCGGCAAGGTTGTTTTTGCGAATCTCTCCCATAAACTTGCGATAATCCAGTTTCGGCAAACCAAACACCTCCTTCCCTTTTTCACCAGCTTTTCCTATTCTACCACATTTCGCCTGTGTCTGAAAACCCTTTTCGCTTATTCTTCCATCCGTACAAGCGGTCCGCCGGTTTGCGGAAAACAAACCACAGAACGGTTCGCGCCATTGTAACCGATCAACCGTTCATCCAGCGGATCGGCCTCTTCACCTCCAAACAAAAGCAGGATGTGTTTTACATCTACCTTCTCCAATGAAACAGATGACTGGGAACAGGCGGCAAATTCCGCCGTCTGCCCGCCGTATTCACAAAAGTCCTGCAGGTCCTCACCCACAAAATAGAGTTTGCCGTCCGCCAGCAAAAACAGCGCCGGCTTTTCTTCCCCGAAAATCCGCAGAGAAGTTCCGTCTGAGTAATCCAGCGAAATTTCTGAAAGCGGGATAAGTTCCCCGTCAAAACCGGCGGACAGATTGCCGCGTAAAATCTCATCATTCGGCGCCGCGATCCGCGCAACATCAAACAATTCAGCGCATTCCAGCGAGGCGAGGTCAGCCCGGTTTCCTTTCTTCGGCTGGATGTATAAATCCACCCGGCGGATGCCGCTTGCCATCATCTCACGGCGCAGAGCCGTTTCGGTGCGGGAACTGCTGCACCCGTACACAATCACCTTTCCCTTCGCACGGATGAGAAAAGCCGTATCATCTCCGCCGGTCACAGCCGTGACCGTGACAAAATTCTGCGTCACATAATCACTCAGTAAAAACGGAACGAACAGCAAAACCATACACACCGCAACGGCAAGCAGCCGCTTTTCCAGGCGGTGTTTCCGTGCCCGAAACGCGAACACAAGCAAAACCGCGCTCAACAAAAACCAGAGTTTCATAAACGGAAGCCCTGCCGGAAGATAAGCAAACGGCAAGGAAGCGGCTGCTTCGGCTCCGTTTGAGATGGCGCTCACCGCCCACGAACAGATGGTTCCCGTGAAGGAAGCGACCGGTGACAAAAACGGAACCATTCCCAGAAAGGCAGTCGCAAAGCCCGAAAACATGGCAATGCACACAAACAGATTAATGACCGGATTGAGCAGAATCCCAACCAGAGAAATCTCATCAAAGCAAAGTACCGTAACCGGAAGGGTGCCGATAACCGCCGCGAGCGAAACAGTGAACAGCCCAACGGTATGCTTCGCCCGTTCATTTTCGATTCGGGCAATCCGGCAGATTTTCCGCTCCATCGGAGAAGCAAACAGCAGAATACCGAGTGTTGCGGTGACCGAAAGCAGGAATCCAATATCGTACATGGTGTAAGGATTAAACAAAGAGATAAACAAGCAGGCAATCCCCAGCGAGTTGAGCCCGTTTGATTTCCGGTAAAACAGCTCGCCGGAAAGGAGCAGGAGCATCATCACACCGGAACGAAGCACCGAAGGCGTGCAGCCGGCAAGAAGAATAAAACCCAAAACACCAACCATCCCAAGAATGGCGGAACACCGCCGCCGCACACCCAAAATTGAAAGCAAGCCCATGAGCAGCTGGGTGACAATGGTGAGATGCAAGCCGGAAACGCAGAACAGGTGACTGATGCCTGCCCGGCTGAATGCAATCTCCTCCATTTCATCAAAACCGGAAGTGTCACCCAGCAGCATACCGCCCGCGAGCTCCGCTTTTGATTCCGGCATATGGCCGGAAAGCGACCCTTTCAACGCGTCCCGCAGCCAATGAAACGCTGAACCAATCCCCGTATATTCTCCGGGAACCACATTCAGCTCCTGTGCCTCATCCGCCGAAAGAAACAACCGATGAGACTTATAATAATCGCTTAAAACGGTTCCTTCCGCCGGGTGATTGATCTCCGGAGTGACAACGGCAGAAATACCGTCCCCGACATTCAGTTCCAGATCCTCATACGCAAACAGCGTCATCCCAAACGAGGAAACGGATTCTCCATCCACTTCATAGACCGTCATCGTATACCGGTAATAGTTGGTGTCGCGGTAGGTGTCATCCACCGAACCATGCACAGAAACGGTCCGTCCGGCAAACGCACAGGCCGGCTCATAAACAAACCGGGTATACAGCAGAAAACAGGAGCACGCAGCAACCATTGCTGCGGCGACACACCAAAATCTGCGATTGACACGCAGTTTTCTCAGGCAAACGCCTATCACAAGCAGCAAAAGAAGCGCCGAAAAACACCACACCAGATGTTCGGCACCCAAAACCGCGCAAAACAAAAGGGAGGCGGCATACGCAAAGCCGAAAATTCCCAGCATCTGCATACTCCGTCCCCCTTATTATAATCCGATCCGCACCTTATTTTTCAAACAGCGGCAGTTCTTCCAAGAAGATGATATCATCGCGCTTAGCCGCGTCGCCTTCCGCAAGAACGGTAGCGATACCGGCAATGTGGCCGCCTGCCTGTTTGGCAAGTTCAACCAGCGCCGCAAGCGATTCACCGGTGCTGATGACATCGTCCACGATCAGCACACGCTTGCCCGCGAGCAGATCACGGTCAAACTTATCAATGTACAGTGTCTGCATGTGCATGGTGGTGATGGATTTTACATCCACCTTGATCGGGTCTTTCATGTACAGCTTGAGCCCTTTGCGCGCGACCACATAGCGCTCGTTCATCTGGCGGGCCATCTCATACGCGAGCGGGATGCCTTTGGCTTCAGCGGTCAGGATCACATCGTGCTCCGGCACCTTTTTCACCAGTTCGGTCGCACAGGCAACCGTGAGCTCCACATCGGTAAACATGACAAAGCCGGCGATGTCCAGATGTTCATTGACCGGGCAGATCGGCAGTTCGCGGGTCAGTCCGGCAACCTTCAGGGTATAAAAATCGCTCATTTTCAGGTTCCTCCTTTATACAATTTGTAAAATAAGTTTCGTTTTATACGTTACGCCATCTGTTCAGACAGCTTTTTCCCGCCAAGCAGGTGGAAATGCAGGTGTTTGACCGTCTGCGCGCCGTTTTCGCCGCAGTTTGTAATCACACGGAAACCATCGCCCAGAGAAAGCTCTTTGGCAAGCTGTGCGATTACTTCAAACACATGCGCGACCAGCGCGGAATTTTCCGGGGTGATATCCGCCGCGCTTTCCAAATGCTGTTTCGGGATTACCAGCACATGAACCGGCGCCTGGGGATTAATGTCATAAAACGCGTAAACGAGTTCATCTTCATACACTTTTTTGCTGGGGATTTCCCCGGCAATGATCTTACAAAACAGACAATCCATCTCTTCAGCCTCCACTCACACAAGATGCGTCCATCATTTAACGGGAAAGCAGCTTCTCAACAACACCCGGCAGTGCCGCGAGCGCTTCATCCATCTTAAACGGGTCGGAAACGCCTGCCATTGCCATGTTCGGGCGTCCGCCGCCTTTACCGCCGGCAATCGCGGCAATTTCTTTAATAACCACGCCTGCTACAACACCCTGCTCAATCGCTTTCGGGCCGCAGCCTGCCACCAAAGTACCCTTACCGTCACGGATGGTACCAACCACACAAACGGTATTCGGCATAGAGCCAATGAACTTGTCGGTGATTTTCCGCAGCGCATCCGGATTCGCGTTGTTAAACAGGAAAGAAACGACCCTCAGGCCACCCACGTCGATGGCGTTGTCCGCAAAGCCTTTCGCCTGGAACTCAGCAAACTGGGTGTTGATTTTGTCAATGGTACGTTCTTTTTCTTTCAGCTCAGCTGTGACAGCCGCGACCTTCTCCGGCAGTTCCGCTGGATTGGTCAGCTTGAGCGACTGGCAGCATTTTGCGAGCAGATCATTGGTGCTGTCGATCAAATCGAGCACACCGGCACCGGTAACCGCTTCAATACGGCGTACACCCGCCGCGACCGAGCTTTCGCTCACGATTTTGAACAACCCGATCTTACCGGTGTTATCTACATGGGTACCGCCGCACAGTTCGATGGAATATTCCCCAATGTCGCAGACGCGCACAATATCACCGTACTTCTCGCCGAACAGAGCCATAGCGCCTTTTTCTTTCGCGGAATCAATGTCAGTCTCATACAGATTGACATCCACAGCCGAAAGGATGGCACGGTTGACATCCAGCTCAATGGTTTTCAGTTCTTCCGGTGTGAGTGCCTGGAAATGGGAAAAGTCAAACCGCAGACGCTGTGCGGTGACCAGCTGACCCGCCTGATGAACATAATTGCCCAGCGTTTTGCGCAGCGCGCCCTGCAGCAGATGCGCCGCGGTGTGATTGCGCATGATGGAACGACGGTTGTACTCGTCAATCTCAGCAGAAACCGCGTCGCCGGCAGAAATTACGCCGCTTTCCATCACACCAAAATGAACAAAGTGGCCGCTGTCATATTTCTGGCAGTCGGAAACACGGAACACGCCGCATTCGGTCTTGATTACGCCGATATCCGCAACCTGACCGCCGCTTTCCGCATAGAACGGGGTGCGGTCAAGAACAACAGCGCCTTTCGCACCTTCATGCAGTTCGCCTGCGAATTCACCGTCGGAAGCAAGCGCGATGACCTTCGCTTCACAGGAAAACGCGGTGTAACCAACAAACTCGGTTTTCGGGTATTCGTTCAAGTCGAGCGAATCATCCTTCCACGCCACGTCGCCGCCGGAAAAATGAGCGGTGCGGGCACGCTCCCGCTGCTCTTTCATCAGTTCGGCGAAACGTTCCTCATCCACCGTGACGCCGCGCTCCGCGGTAATCTCCATGGTGAGGTCGATGGGGAAGCCGAAGGTATCATACAGTTTAAAGGCATCGTCGCCGGAAAGCACGCTGCCGCCTTCTTTCTGCAGCTTGTCCAAAATGGAAGCGAGCAGTTCCATGCCCTTATCAACGGTTTTCTCAAAGTTTTCTTCTTCTACGCGGATGACCTTTTTGATGTAATCGGCCTTCTGTTCCAGTTCCGGGTAAGCGGTACGGTTTTCGTGGATGACCGTATCCACCACCTCATACAAAAACGGTCTGGTAATGCCCAGCAGACGCCCATGACGCGCGGCACGGCGCAGCAAACGGCGGAGAACATAACCGCGTCCTTCGTTGGACGGGAGAACACCGTCGCTGACCATGAAGACGGTCGAGCGGATATGGTCGGTAATAACACGCAGAGAAACGTCGGTCTTTTCGTCTTTTTTATACTCTACGCCCGCAATGCGGCTGATGTGCTTCATGATGTTCTGCACGGTATCGACCTCAAAGAGGTTGTCTACCCCCTGGGTAATGCAGGCAAGACGCTCTAAGCCCATACCGGTGTCGATGTTGGGGTGCTCCATCAATTCATAGTGGCCTTCGCCGTCGCCGTTGTACTGAGAGAACACGAGGTTCCAGAACTCTACAAAGCGGTCGCAGTCACAGCCAACACCGCAGGTCGGGCTGCCGCAGCCGTATTCCTCGCCGCGGTCGAAATAGATTTCCGAACAAGGACCGCACGGGCCGGAACCGATCTCCCAGAAGTTGTCTTCTTTGCCCAGGCGGACAATGCGGCTCGGGTCGACACCCACTTCGTTGACCCAGATGTCGAACGCCTCGTCGTCATCCTGATAAATGGAGACCCAGATGCGGTCGAGCGGCATTTTGATGACTTCGGTGATGAATTCCCACGCCCATTTGGTGGCTTCATGCTTAAAGTAATCGCCGAACGAGAAGTTGCCCAGCATTTCAAAAAAGGTGCCGTGGCGGGAGGTCTTTCCAACCCGCTCAATGTCCGGGGTGCGGATGCACTTCTGGCAGGTGGTGACCCGTTTGTTCGGCGGGGTCGCCTGACCCAGGAAGAATTTTTTCATCGGCGCCATGCCGGAGTTGATGAGCAGCAGGCTGTTGTCGCCGATCGGCACCAGCGGGAAGCTCGGCAGACGGGTGTGCTGCTTGGATTCAAAAAAGCTTAAAAACTGCTCGCGCAGGTCGTTGAGTGAAGTCCACTCCATAAACAAAACGTCCTTTCAAAGGTGTATTTCATGGAAGAATGCCGTAAAAAATAAAAACAGTCCCCATCCGCAGAAAATCTGGGACGAAGACTGACGTTTCCGTGGTACCACCCGGTTTGAGCATGCAAAAAACATGCCCCACTCTTTTTTCCTTAACGCGGAAAACGGTGTGCTTCCGGCGGCTTTCAAAACGCGTTCGCACACGAGCTCCAAGGCGGCTTCTCACCTTCCGGGCGGGCCTTGCACCAACCGGCCTTTCTCTGTTTCCCGAAACCGATGAGTTGACCTTTTCACAGCAACTCCATTATTCATACCAATCATAGCACCGTTTTTTCGTTCTGTCAATTCTCAGACTGACCGCGGATCTCTTCCAGCACCGTGATTTGGTCAGCAAGCTCTGCGAAAACAGGACCAGCGCTCAGGTTACCCGTCTGACCGTGTTCTACCATGACCGAAACGACATACTTCGGCTGCTCGGCAGGAAAATAGCCCGCGAACCAGACGTCCAGTATCTCTTCCCCGGTCTCTTCGTCATAGCTGCCGGTCTGAGCGGTCGCTGTTTTACCCGCGGCGGTTACCCGGGTGGGCTTTGCCATCATATTGTCTTTCTGCTCAACGGCTGATTCCAGAAAATCGCGCAGAGTCGCCGCGGTCTGCTCGGTCATGGCCGCCGTCGGCGCCTGTGTTTCCACCGGCGTAATTGTTTCCCCGTCGGTCGTCGTACCCTCAACAAGCTGTGCCGCCGGTGTCCATCCGTCGTTGACTACTGCGGAGACCATCTGACAAAGCTGAACCGGCGTCGCCAGCAGGTTTCCCTGCCCAAAGGAAAGGTTGGCAACGTCCGCCGGATTCGGCAGCTCACTTGCCTTCGGCAGCAGACCCGCCGCGGAAAAAAGCCCCTGCCCGAAATCACTTCTCCGGCCAAAAGAGAGATTCTGCGCGTATTCCACAATTTTTTGCGCGCCGATCTGCCCGCCCAAATGGATGAAATAGGTGTTGCAGGATTCCACCATGGCGGTCTTCATGGTGATCTCACCATGCCCGGATAACAGGTGGCAGTTAAAGGGGCGCCCGCTCACATCCATCCACCCTTTGCATTCGTAGACTTCTTCCGGGGAATAGCCCATATCCAGCGCCGCAGCGGCGACCGCGATTTTAAAAGTAGATCCCACCGGATAAGCAGTAAAGCAGCGGTTGAGCAATGCGCCGTCTTCATTGTCCAGACTCGACTCAATGTCGTTCGGGTCATACTGCGGAAAACTGGCGCAGGCAATCAGTTTGCCTGTCTCCGGATCCATTACCACAATCGCTCCTTTTTCGATTTTCTTTGCGCCGACATTTTCACAGATCGCCTGAATCTCCCGGTCCAGCGTCAACACCACGCCGGTTTTACCGTCACCTGTCGTTTCTATCTCCGCCTTTCCGTTGAGCAGTGCGGTTCCAACCCCGTTTAGCGTGTAGTGTACGTTCACTTCCTCCCCCACAGAAGAAAGCAGACTGTCATATGCCTGTTCCACCCCGGTAATCCCCTCACCGTCCCCGTTGATATACCCAATGATGTTAGCGGCAAGCTGCTCATTGCTATATCGCTCAGAAACCTCAAACTGGGTCACCCCGTCACAGGAAAAACCTTTGGGAAGCAGATCGGTCAAAAACGGCAGGCCTTTCTGCATCTGTTCATAAAGCTGCTGGCGCAGACGGCTTTTTTCCAATTCAGATTCGGTTGGATACTCAGCACCGTCCAGAATCTGTGCCGCTGTTTCCGCCTGCGGGCTGACAGCCGAAACCGTTTTCTGCGCCGTATTCACCAGCTTTTTAAAATTGCGGTCATAAATCCGGCCCCGTGCTTTGCCGGCACTCAGGGTATAGCTGCGCTGACTCTGCGCGGTTTCCTTCAGGTCAGCGGAAGCAGTCAGGTCGGCAATCCGCAGATTGAGCAGACAGAAGAGAACACAAAAGATGGAAAATACTGCAACGATCCGTTTCGGCATAAAACATCCCTCACAAAAATTTGTACTGTTTCGATAATATTGTGCCCGAAACGCGCCTATTTATCGGCAGGAATGCGTTCGTAATCCGATTGTAAAAAAAACGCGCATATGGTAAAATATAAAAATAAAATATTCATTGATGCACAATGCGTAATGCCGCGGACGCGCGGCTGTTTTTCGATCAAAAAAAGAAAGTGGTGTTCAAATTTGAAGCATCAAACCGTTCTGATTCTGGACTTCGGCGGCCAATACAACCAGCTCATTGCCCGCCGTGTGCGTGAATGCGGCGTTTACTGCGAAGTAAAGCCGTACAAGCTTTCCATGGACGAGATCAAGGCGATGGAGCCTGCCGGTATCATCTTCACCGGAGGGCCGAACAGCGTTTATCTGGAAGATGCCCCCCGCATTTCCGAGGAAATTTTCTCGCTCGGTGTGCCGGTGCTCGGCATCTGCTACGGCATCCAGACCATGGCCTACCTGCTGGGCGGGCATGTGACAACGCCGGACTCCAGCGAATACGGCAAAACCGAAACCTTTTACAACACTTCCTGCGCCCTGTTTGACGGGCTGCCGGAAAAAGGCATCTCTTGGATGAGCCACACCGATTACATCGACCGTCTGCCGGAAGGGTTCACCTCCGCCGCACATACGGCCGACTGCCCGGTCGCCGCTATGGAAAATCCGGAAAAGAAGCTGTATGGCATGCAGTTCCACCCGGAAGTCATGCACACCGAAAACGGCTTGCAGATGCTCCACAACTTCTTGTATAAGGTCTGCGGCTGCACCGGCGACTGGACCATGGGGAACTACGCGGAAACCTCCATCCGTTCCATCCGCGAAAAAGTCGGTGACGGCAAGGTACTGCTCGCCCTCTCCGGCGGCGTGGATTCCTCGGTAGCCGCGGCGCTGCTCGCCAAAGCGATCGGCAACCAGCTGACCTGCATTTTTGTCGACCACGGCCTCATGCGCAAAAACGAAGGGGACGAAGTGGAAGCGGCATTTGCTCAGTGGGATATCAACTTCGTGCGTGTCAACGCGGGCGAGCGCTTTCTCGGCAAGCTCGCCGGTGTGTTAGACCCGGAGGCCAAGCGCAAGATCATTGGTGAGGAGTTCATTCGGGTATTTGAAGAGGAAGCCAAAAAAATCGGCCGGGTGGATTATCTGGTGCAGGGCACCATTTATCCGGACGTAATCGAATCCGGCGCGGGTGACGCAGCGGTCATCAAAAGCCACCACAACGTGGGCGGCCTGCCGGATTACGTTGACTTCAAAGAGATCATCGAACCGCTCCGCCCGCTGTTTAAAGACGAAGTGCGCAAACTGGGACAGGAACTTGGGCTCAAAGATTACCTGGTCTGGCGTCAGCCATTCCCAGGGCCCGGACTTGCCATCCGCATCATTGACGACATCACACCGGAAAAGGTTTCCATTTTGCAGGACGCGGACTTTATCTTCCGTGAAGAGATCGCCAAAGCGGGGCTTGACCGCAGCATTCATCAATACTTCGCTGTGCTGACCAATATGCGCTCGGTCGGCGTCATGGGCGATTTCCGTACCTACGATTACACCCTTGCGCTGCGCGGCGTTACCACCACCGACTTTATGACGGCTGATTTTGCCCGTATCCCGTACGATGTGCTGGAACGTGTCAGCAGCCGCATTATAAACGAGGTAAAAGGCATTAACCGTATCGTATACGATATCACCACAAAACCCCCGGCTACAATTGAGTGGGAATGATTTCACACCCGTGAAAAAGCCCGTAAATAAAGGCTTTTTGCCGTGTTTGTGCCCTTTGTGGCAACAAAATGGCAACATTATTTGAATTATTGTAAAAGTAAAGAGCTATCAGATTTTTTGAAAGTCTGATAGCTCTTTTTTCTTATGCTTGTATTTAATCGTTTTTCAGTCGGTTTTTGAAAGCCTCAATCATTTCGTCGCTGAGTTCCTGTGACGGAACTTTTACATAGCGAGAAGTTTCATCATACTTCGGGTAGTTGTAACGCCACTTGTCGTAGTCCTCACGGCTGGTGTCGCCTTTGCGGTATTTTTCAGCCTGTCCTGCCCACGCATTTATCATTTCGGAAAGCTCGGCAGCATCTTTTCCCTTGCGGGGATCAACATGCATAGAAACGCCGCTCTCAGTCTTTTCAACTGTCAATCCATAGCGATCCTCTAATGTAAACAGTGTGTGCATTAAACCAAGATAACTGTCAATGTCGGGGACAGACAGAGCCAGCGGAGAAACTCCAAGCACGCCGGCAAGACTTTCTGTTAAATCAGCTTTCGGCGTTCTTGAGCCTGATTCATATTGCGCCATACGGATGTCAGCGGTCTTTTCGGGAAAGCCGACTACCGTTCCCAGATACTTTTGTGTCATTCCCCGCAGATTGCGGAAGAAACGAATTCTTTCACCGATTGACATAGCAATTACGCTCCTTGTTTATGTAATATGCGATAAGTATATCATATATGTTTAGTGTGTGTCAAGACAACCAAAGCAATAAAAGTAAATATTTTCTCAAAAGCCACTTGACTTTACGGAATTTGTTTAGTATAATAGTTAAACAAATAGCGTTATGTTATTTGCTTAACAACTGAATAACCGTCATATGTCACGGTAATGGCATATCCGCTCGGGCAAATCGGAATGCGGTCAGAAAGTTCTCCGACACAAAATAATCGAATTATCAAAAATCGAGTAAAGGGGGTGATTAAATGGAAAGTACAAGCTTTATGAGAGTTGATGAGGTAGCTCAGGAACTGGGTATCTCAAAATCTTACGCTTACAAAATCGTCCAAAAGCTAAATGCCGAACTGAAAGAAAAAGGGTTTATGACAATTTCAGGGCGAGTAAATAAGCAATATTTTATGGAACGCACCTGCTACGGTGCAACTAAGAAAGAGAGGGATTAAACAATGGCAGTATATAAAGAAGAAAAAACAAACACTTGGCGAGTGCTTTACCGTTACACCGATTGGAACGGTGAACGCAAGCAGTCGCAGAAACGAGGGTTCAAAACAAAGCGTGAAGCTCAGGCTTGGGAGCGAGAACAGCTTAACAAGCTGGGCGGTGATTTGGATATGAACTTTAAGAGCTTTGTGCAGCATTATACCGAGGATATGAAGTCTCGTATTAAGGAGAACACTTGGGCAACGAAAGAACATATTATCCAAACAAAACTAATGCCCTATTTCGGGAAGCTGAAGATGAGCAATATAACCGCACAACAAATAATCACTTGGCAAAATGAGCTTATCAATTATAAGGACAATAACGGCAAGCCCTATTCTCCCGTATATTTGAAAACAATTCACAATCAGCTATCTGCGATATTTAACCACGCTGTCAGGTACTACAACCTGAAAGAAAACCCTTGTCAAAAGGCTGGCAGTATGGGTAAAAAGAAAAATCGTGAAATGCTCTTCTGGACGAAAGAGGAATATTTGAAGTTTGCTGAAGTGATGATGGATAAGCCGATGTCATACTACGCATTTGAAATGCTGTATTGGACAGGTATCCGTGAGGGCGAGCTGTTAGCACTTACCCCTGCTGATTTCGAGTTTGAAAAGCGAACGGTAACAATATGCAAATCGTTTCAGCACTTAAACGGCAGAGATATTATTACTTCCCCGAAAACAGAAAAAAGCAACCGCACGATTCAATTGCCGAAGTTCCTTTGTGATGAAATGCAGGACTATCTGAAAATGCTCTACGATGTAGGTTTGGAGAACAGAATGTTTCCTGTTACAAAAAGCTATCTGCACAGAGAAATGGACAGAGGCGCAAAAGAAGCAGGCATAAAGAGAATTCGCATTCACGATATTCGCCATAGCCACGTTAGTTTGCTGATTGATATGGGATTCTCTGCAACGGCTATTGCAGACCGTGTGGGACATGAAAGTATTGATATAACTTACAACTATGCGCATTTGTTCCCGTCAAAGCAAGCTGAAATGGCAGATAAGTTAGATATGGAAAGGGGCGAGTAAAATGTCACTGAAAAACAGAGATAAGCACAACCGTTGGAGAAATATAACCGTAGGTTTTCGAGTATCCACCGAAGAAAACGAACTACTGAACAAGGCTGTAGCCTTATCGGGGTTACCAAAACAAGAATACTGCTACCGAAAATGTATGAACAGAGATGTCATTGTTCAGGGTAATCCGAGAGTGTTCAAAGCCTTGCGAAATCAGCTTGTAGATGTGCTTGCAGAATTACAGCGTATTGAGACAGTTGGTGAGGTAAATGATGAGTTGCTGGATTTAATTGAAATGATAGCCAATATTCTCGGCGGATTAAAGGAGGAATCAGAATGATAGATAAAAAAGAAATGACCGCCCGTAAATCATCTGTTGGCGCAGATAAAAGGCAGTCACTCAATGTATCTGTTAATAGTATAACCGCATATCACTCAAAAATCAACAGTTTTGTTTTGAAAGGCGGTGGTACGGATGGCTGAATTAAAAATAATCAGTATGGACGAAGTGCAAAGCAAGGAGGTCAACTGGCTTTGGTATCCATATATCCCCTATGGAAAAATCACAATCATTCAAGGCGATCCCGGGGAAGGTAAAACAACTTTGGCATTAAGACTGGCGGCACTTCTCTCAAAAGGAGAAGCGCTACCATTTGATGATACCGAGCGTGAGCCTGTTAAGGTTATCTACCAAACCGCAGAGGACGGGCTGGAAGATACCATTAAGCCGAGGTTAGAGGCGGCAGAGGCAGACTGTTCACAGATAAAAGTTATAGACGAATCGGAAGCAGCACTCAGTATGCCTGACGAACGCATTGAAAAAGCAATCATAGAAGTCTGAGCAAGAGTGGTTATCCTCGATCCGATTCAAGCGTATGTCGGTGCAAACATTAATATGAACAACGCTAACGAAGTCCGTAATATAATGGCTCAGCTTGGACGAGTGGCAGAGAAATATGACTGTGCCATTCTGTTGGTCGGTCATATGAACAAAGGAAGCGGAAACAAATCTTCCTATCGTGGACTTGGTTCTATTGACTTTCAGGCTTCGGCAAGAAGTGTCTTAATTGTCGGAAGAATCAAAGACAATCCGCAGGTCAGGGTTATGGTGCAGGATAAATCCTCTCTTGCTCCCGAAGGTGAAGCTATTGCTTTTGAATTAGACAAAGAAAACGGCTTTAATTGGCTGGGGCATTATGATATTTCCGTTGATGATTTACTCAGCGGAATTGCGAAAGAAAAGAAATCTGAACAAGCAGGAAATCTAATTCTTGAGTATTTGTCTAATGGTAAAAATCCTCAGCAGGGATTGCTTAGGAAAGCGCAAGCGGCAGGTATCTCAAAGAGAGTGTTGTATGAAGCAAAAAAGGGATTGAATGTCCAGTCTGTTAAGGAGGGCAGTCAATGGTATTGGGAACTTCCCGAAAAATAGCAATCTTCAAGGTTGCAACATTGCAAAGACAGGCGCATCTGCAATCTTGCAATGTTCCTTTTCGGGAAGTGACAATGTAAAGTTTAGGCGGGGTGCAGGGAGGCCTTTTCAAAGGTCTGCCCTGCTGGGGAGTTGTCCGCAGACAACGGGGCAACGCCCCGCACCCCCTCGGAGAGCGCAAAACCTGCTTGCAGGTTGCATTTTTGATAGGCTCGCCTGTCAAAAGTGCTTTTGCGTTACTCTTGACAAGAGTAACGGAACCCCGGCTACGCCGGATAAGGAAAGGATGTGAGATTTAATGAAAAGAACGATAAGCGCAATGGTCGGTAAAGGCTCTGTCAACCACAACAGCCGCAAGTTCAAGGCGGAAAATGTTGACGGCAGTCGAACACATCTCAATATCGACTACTGTAATGAAAATATCAAGAAAGTCTATCACGAATTGTTTGACGAAGCACTTGAAAAGTACAACGATAAACAGGCAAGATCCGACCGCAGAATAGAAAACTATTACGAAAAAATCAGAAATTCCAAGCAGGAAAAACCGTTTCACGAACTCATTTTGCAGATAGGCGATAAAGAAAAAATGAGCGCAGAAAGCGAAAATGGAGAGCTTGCCCGACAAATTTTAGATGAATACTATCGTGGGTTTCAGGAAAGAAATCCTCAGTTAAAGGTGTTCTCGGCTCATCTGCATATGGATGAAGCAACACCCCATTTGCACATTGATTTTGTTCCGTTCACCACCGGAAGCAAGCGTGGACTTGATACAAGGGTGTCACTCAAACAGGCGCTTGCCGCACAAGGATTTAAGGGCGGAACTCGTGGAGATACCGAGTGGAATCAATGGGTAAGCGCAGAAAAATCTGCACTAGCATTTGTTATGGAACGCCACGGAATTGAATGGGAACACAAGGGTACTCACGAAAAACACTTGTCTGTTTTGGATTACAAAAAGCAGGAGCGAGAAAAGGAAATCGCCGTTTTGGACAACCAACTTGCCGAGAAAAAAGACGAGTTTCGTGTTATGGCTGACCGCATTGAAAACTTTGATAACGGCGAAAGAGTGTTACAAAATCTTGATGAAAGCATAATGAGTGAGCCTGAATATCAGTTGCCTGAACCGCCTGCAATGATGTCGGCGAGAACTTATAAGGCAAAGTTTGTTGAGCCGCTTATAACCCGATTTAAGTCTTTGATAAGCACCTTATTTGCACGATATTTCAAGGCGTTGGACAGTTACCACAGATTGAACATCACAAACGGAAATCTGTACCGTGCTAACGAAAAGCTATCGAAAGTTAATGAAAAATTATCACGAGAGAATGAAAATCTGCGTGCGGAAAACAGGGACTACAAACTTCTCCGCAAAGTATTTGGTCATAAACAAATTGATGACTTGCTTGAAAAGGCAAGAAATATCAAAGGTCAAAAGCGTGACAACACACGCTCAAGATAAATAAATTTTCAGGAGGACAACAGAATGGCAAAGACAATTTTTGAAGAAATGGGCGGTACTTATACGCAGGTGGGTGATTATCTCCTCCCCGATTTGAAGTTGCCCGACGAAGAAAAACAAGCAAATATCGGTGTCTGGGGAATGAGGCATAAACGATTCTTGAAAGAAAATCATCGTGTTTTATATGCTAACCGTATGACTTCGGGGAAGCTTGTTGAATACTTCGATGACATCGAGCAACAGGCAACCACTATGTTTCTCCGGCTGGTGAAAGAACTTGCCGAAAAAGAAAATGTAAACGAAGAACTCAAAGCAACCAACCAAATGCTGTGGGTTCGGGAAATGAACAATATCCGTAACCGTGCAACGGAAATTGTAAATGCAGAATTGATTTACACGGTATAATCACAACGGCGGCAGGGAGAAATCTCTGCCGCTTTTTCTTTTTTGTTGCTTAAAAACAGTTGACTTATTTGCGGTTTTTATATATACTTATAATGTGAAATTGTAAACTGCGATATTTATACTTTAATTGAGGTTGCAATATGATTACGGCAAAAATTGGCAATAGAATACGTGAACTTAGAACAAAAACAGGATTAAGTCAAGAAAAATTTGCTCAAAAAATAGGTATGGATAGAACATATTTTGCAAGTGTTGAACTTGGCAAACGCAATATTTCTATTGTTAACATTGAAAAAATAGCAAATGGTTTAGAAATATCGCTTTCTGAGTTATTTAAAGATATTTAATTTGAGTCCGTTTTGACGGACAGGACATTTTATATATTATAGTTAGAATGATTGTCGGAGGACTTGCAATGAGCGTAGCTGAAAAAACATATAAAACCTCATTGATTAATAATAGACGTTACTTAGGTAATAAATATAAGCTGCTTTCATTTATTACCGGCGTTGTAAATGAGGAATGTGCTAACATTGAAACGGTTGCAGATATTTTTGCTGGAACCGGTGCCGTCTCTTCGGCTTTTGCAGATAAAACGATTATTACTAATGACTTGATGTATAGTAATTATATTTGCAATTATGCGTGGTTTGGAGCCGAAAGTTATGACACACAAAAGATAATTGACTATATTGTCAGATATAATGAAAAAACAAATTGTGGCGAAAACTATATGACACGTAATTTTGCTGATACCTACTTCAGTAAAAAAGATTGTGCAAAAATAGGATATATTCGTGAGGATATAGAAAGAAATTATAAAAAAGGAAATTTAAATCAGCGAGAAAGAGCAATTTTAATTACATCATTGCTATATGCAATGGACAAAATTGCTGTAACCTGCGGACATTATGATGCATACAGGAAAGGTGCAAATTTTGAGGGCTCATTAGAACTTTATGTTCCGTTGGCAGAGGTTAACAATAATCCAAAGAATCAATGCTTTAATGAGGATGCTAATAACCTTGTAAAGAGAATTGAGGCTGACCTCATTTATATTGACCCTCCGTATAATTCAAGACAATACTGTGACTCGTATCATTTGCTTGAAAATGTTGCACGCTGGGAGAAACCCGAGGTTTTCGGTGTGGCTAAAAAGATGGATAGAAGCGGTATGAAGAGTAAATATTGTACAATCGGAGCAACAAAAGCATTTGAAACACTCATAAATGACATAAAAGCTAAATACATCTTGCTTTCGTATAACAACATGGCTGAAAAAGGCAACTGCCGTTCTAATGCAAAAATTTCCGATGATGACATTATGAGAATACTTAGCCGAAAAGGGACTGTAAAGGTTTTTGAGGAAAGCTACAAAGCGTTTACAACCGGAAAATCAGACATACCGGAAAACGCCGAAAGATTATTTTTGTGTATTTGCTTTGATGAGGAGTAAATCAATATGATACAATCACCGCTTAATTATACCGGTGGCAAGTATAAGTTGTTACCTCAAATACTGCCGCTGTTCCCTAAAGATATAGATGTATTTGTCGACTTGTTCTGCGGTGGTTGTAATGTCGGTATCAATATTGATTGCAACCGAGTTATATATAATGACTTAAATGAAAACTTGCTGTATTTATATAATACTTTCAAAAACCTTGATAAAGAATCTGTTTTGGAATGGATTTATGAAATTATAGAAAAATATGGCTTATCCCTTGTAAGTAAAAACGGCTATGATTATTACGGTTGTGAAAGCAGCAAAGGACTTGGCGATTATAACAGAGAAGGATATTTGAAATTGCGTGCGGATTTTAATCAGAAACACACAAATGGGAATTTCGATTATTATTACTATGTTATGCTTTACGTAATAATCGTATATGCTTTTAATAATCAAATTCGCTTTAATTCAAACGGAGAATTCAATTTGCCGGTCGGTAAAAGGGATTTCAATAAGAAAATGGAGCAAAAGCTCATTGACTTTATTGATAGAATTCAAGAGCAAAATTGCAGTTTTACCTGCCGTGATTTTAGAGAGTTTGATACATCTGCATTAACAGCACAAGATTTCGTATATGTTGATCCCCCATATTTAATTACCTGTGCTACATATAACGAGCAAGGTGGCTGGGATGAAACTGCCGAAAAAGATTTACTTGCCTTTTTGGATGATCTAAACGGGAGAAATATCCGTTTTGCGTTATCCAATGTACTGAGAAGCAAGGGTAAGGAAAACGCTATATTAATTGAATGGCTTAAAAGAAATGCTGACAAATATAAAACCGTACGACTTGATTACAGCTATTCTAATTCAAATTATCAAACAAAAGATAAAACTTCTTCTTCGGAAGAGGTACTGATAATAAATTATTGAGGGGAATATGGCTATGCCAAATATAATTCCGTATAAAAGTTTTTGTTGGAGTTTAGGAACCACCAGTTTCAGAACAAAAAACTTTAATAAAACCATTGAAGAACAACTTGCTCTGTTAGATGAGTTTTGGACGCTCGAAGAGAACAAAGACCAAAGTTGGTCAGGAAACAAGGCGTTGCAAACTCGTTATTACGATTTTATGCAATCCAAAGGCTTTGTTGAAGGAAATGCTGGGAATAAACCAAAAGACGCTCGTGAAAAAACATCAGGGTTAGTTGATATTGGGTTGATTGATGACGGAAGAAAATTAAGTGATGTCGGAAAGGCGTTGCTTAAAATAAGTACTGAAAATGATTTTTCTTCTGACAATCAGTTTCAAATAGATAAGGATAGTTTTATATATCTAAAACAGCTTTTAAAAACATATTACTATATTGACGGTCGTACCGTTCGTCCTTTTTTTATTTTGTTGCATTTGCTTAGCAAGTTTGATTACTTAACACTTGATGAGTATACATATCTTTTGCCGCTATGTATAGGAGAAAATGAAACAGCTGAAATCATTAACGGCATTTCACTATTGCGTTCCAATGCTACATCTATTGATCAAATTATTATAAACCGATTGATGGTAATGTCTAACTACAAAACGGCATTAGATTATTTTTTAGAAAACGAGGTCACAGAAGAATTAGTATGTGAAATAGGTCTCAACAGAAAAAGTCGACAGTATGACAAACCATATCTCAAGTTATATCAAGCTCTGTATAGAGTCTTTGTATTGAACGATGGTGATAGTTTGATCTCTGTTTACAGTGCAACGAGAGATATAAAAATAGGCAAATGGTGGCGTAATTATTTATTTGACACTACATCTGAAAAAGCCATTATTAACCATCCTACGACACATTTAAAAACAACATTGTTCAGTGAAGTCAAAGATGATAATTCTTTCAAAATTGCTTTTTTCAAAATAATGCATTTATTTAAGGCTAAAGCTACGCTTTCGGATTATCTTGACCTTAACCGCAGATATATTAAAACAACAGATGTGGTTTTATTTGAAGATGGTACAATAAAGTTTGATATTGTTCCGAAGCATTTCTTCAAAACAATAGAAGACGATTTGTATAAAGACACATTTACTGTTTCTGAGTTGTTGTATGAAAACTGTGATATGGCTGAAATATCCGATTGCCTTGTAGTTGATGATAGTGCTATTGTTGCCGGAATTAACAAAGAACTTGGAATAAATGTTACGGATATGCAATCTGCAAGAGCTGCCTTGGAAGATACACGATACCAGAGATTGCAACATCTTATTGATACAAAATTTACGGATAACAATATATTGGCACTTCTCGATTGCTTTGAGAGCAGAAATGATGATGAAATTAGAAGTATGGTTACCGACAATGCTGACATACCTACTATTTTTGAGTATGTTCTTGGTATCCTGTGGTATAAAACAAGTGAACGACACGGCAAAATTCTTGATTATATGAAACTTTCACTAGATGCTGATCTGTTGCCTAAAACTCACGCAGCAGGAGGAGAAGCAGATATAGTTTATGAATATGAAGCTACTGATTGCTATCCTGAGCATACACTTTTGCTTGAAGCAACTCTTGCTGACAGTACAAATCAGCGCAGAATGGAAATGGAACCAGTATCAAGACATTTGGGTATGCATTTAATACGCACTGGTAATATTAATTCTTATTGCGTGTTTGCTACAAATTATCTTAACATAAATGTAATTTCTGACTTCCGTAGCAGAAAGACAACTCCGTTTTACGATCCGCAAGACTATTCAAAGTCTGTAACAGGGATGAAAATTATTCCTTTGCAAACATCGGAATTGAAAAAGATTGTATCAAACAGAAAAACATATAGAGAATTGTATCCTATATTTGAAACGGCGTTTAATTCAACATTACCGCCACACGAGTGGTATAATACAAATATATGTGAGATTTTTTGAAAGCGGTTTGCACCGTAAAACTATTTTTATTAAGGAGACAAATTATGGCAACGTCTGAACAATTATTATCTTTGATAAGAGCTCATTACGAAAATGATAATGAACGCTTCAAAACGATTGCGTTGCAAATCGCTGCACATGAATCAAAAATCGGACATACAGTTCTTGCGCAATCATTGAAAGATATGGTTATGAAACAGAAAACAAATCAAACTGTTCATTCTATAAAACCTGTGGATAATAGTTTGATCACACAGAGAATTTCAAAAAGCAGAAAAAGTGATTTGATTGTTTCTGAGAAGTTAGACAGACAAATAAATAATGTTATTTTAGAATATGCGCAACGTTCAAAGTTGAGTAAGAATGGCTACACAAATAGACGCAAGATTCTATTAGAAGGATTGCCTGGAACAGGTAAAACTCTAACCGCTTCTGTTTTAGCAACTGAATTAAAATTACCATTGTTTATAGTACAGACCGACAAACTCATTAGTAAGTATATGGGTGAAACCGGGACAAAACTACGCCAAATTTTTGATGCAATCTCACAAGATGTTGGAATATATTTTTTTGATGAATTTGATTCTATAGGTGCAGAACGTTCTTCTGATAATGATGTTAAAGAAATGCACCGTGTGTTGAATTTGTTTTTACAATTCATAGAACAAGATACATCAGACAGCATTATTATTGCTGCGACAAACAGTGGAAGCCTTTTAGATCAAGCGTTATTTAGGCGCTTTGATGATGTTTTACGTTTTGATTTGCCTTCAAGCGATGAAATAAAAAAACTGTTTGAATTAAAGCTCAATAAGTTTATGTCCTCGAAAACAATTAACCAAGAAATAATAGATTTAGCGGTTGGATTATGCCACGCTGATATTGCTAAAGCTTGTGAAAATGCAATTAAACAAGCAATATTAAATGATAAAAAATATGTTTCTCAGGATAATATTAAAGAAATGCTCATAGAAAGGAAAGTTGTTTATCAATCAAAGGAGGCTAAATAATGGATAGGTACGATAATGTATTTCTTTCAGATACTGCTGAAACATACGATTTTAGTTCTACTCCAAAACCAGGTGGAGAATTACAAATACCTTTTCGTACAAATCGTCAGTCTCATAGTGACAAATTGGTTGCGCAATTTCGTGAGGCTCAAAATCACTTTAATTCTTATACCCCAGAACAAGTTGCAGCTATTTCTTATAACACAGGCACTTATGTGGAATTTGTAGGTGCTGAAAATTGTGATTTGGTGACAAAAAGTCTTGAAGACAACCGCCAAGGAATAAAACTTTTAAATGTACGTGATGTTGTTTCTGAATATGATGAAAATCATATTCCCAAAATAACAACAAAAGCGACTGTTTTTATTCCTACTGGCAAAGAAGATGTCTTTATAAAAAAGATTACAGATTTTGCTACGAAGCAAACTAAAAGCGGAAAGCCTAAAAACAACGATCTTGTTAGTAGTATTGAATCTATTTCGGATGCAATAAAAATAAGTTCTTTTTGGGTTGGACGCCCTATCGAAATGCCAAATGAAACTAAGCGGTGGTATGAATTATGGGTAGATGTCGACGAAGAAAATTTTGATATAATTTTGCAAAACACCTTTAATATTTTCAATGATCTAAATTTAGAGCATAGACAAGAAACAGAGTATATTAGATTTCCTGAAAGATTGGTGCTTCCTGTTTTTGCTAATCGTTTAGAGTTACTAAGTTTGATAAAACAAGGGGTTACTATAGCCGAAATACGTAAACCTGCAGAACCTAATGCGTTCTTCCTTGATTCATCTGTAACAGAACAAACTGAGTGGGCAGATGATTTGTTGGCAAGAACAAAATTTAACGACTCTGGAGTAACAGTATGTATTTTAGATACAGGTGTTAATAATAATCATAAATTGATTTCACCGTATATGCCAATATCTGGAACAACGGTTAACAGTTCTTGGGGAACACAAGATAAAAACGGACATGGTACTAATATGGCTGGTGTAATCTTGTACAATGATTTAAAGCGATACTTAATTACCAATGCACCTTTTGAATTGAATCACACTATCGAATCAGTGAAAATTATAGAGCCAAGTTCGCCAATGCCTACAAAAGTGACACTTTATGGTTCTGTAACAGAACAGGCGGCGTTATTGCCTGAGATTTCTAATCCAACTGTAAAGCGTATTTATTGCATGGCAATCACAGATCCGACTAGTGGCTTCAATGATGGTCAACCATCATCTTGGTCTGCTGCAGTTGACAAAATATCAGCAGAAGGTAAAAAGAGGCTATTTATTATTTCCGGTGGCAATGTCGAAGAAGGTGAATTGAAAACTAGTGGTTATCCCAATGCTTGCTTGAATAAATCGATAGAAGATCCTGCTCAAGCATGGAATGCTTTAACAGTAGGTGCTTATTCCATAGATTCAACTATTCAGCCACGCAGAGAAACTAAAGGATATTCTCCGGTTGCTCAATATGGTGAATTGTCTCCGTATAGTTCGACCTCTAATGAGTGGAAAACTCAATGGCCAATCAAACCTGAAGTAGTGTGTGATGGCGGAAATGTAGCAAGTGATGGAACAAATTTCATTCAGGGAATGGATGAACTGTCCAAATTAACGCTATCTAAAGATATAAATCGAAGACTATTTGATACGATTTGGGCAACAAGTGCAGCTACGGCACAATGTTCATATATAGCAGCCGAGCTAATGGCTGCATATCCATCAATGAGACCCGAAACATTACGTGCATTAATTGTTCACTCAGCTCGTTGGACTACTCAAATGATAAACCAATTTGGGATCCCTGATACAAAATCTCAGGGACGAAAGAAATTGCTTAGGACTTGTGGATACGGAGTCCCTAATCTTGAAAGAGCAAAAGATACGCTTAATAATCGCGTAAATATGATTGTTGAGGGGGAACTTCAGCCATACGAGAAAAAGCAGGGTACTTCTCCGAAAATGAAAGAGATGCACTTACATACGCTACCTTGGCCAGAGAGTGTACTACAAACATTAGAAAATAAAATGGTTAAAGTAAGAATTACTTTATCGTATTTTATAGAGCCTGGTCCAGGACAAAAGGGGTGGAAAAACAAGTACAGATATTCATCTTGTGGTCTTCGTTTTGATATGAAACGTCCAAACGAAACATTGGAACAATTTCAACAGCGAATCAATAATCTTATGCGTGATGATGATTATCAGAATACGAGTACTACGGATAATAATTGGTATTTAGGCTCAAAAAATAGAGATGTAGGTTCTATTCATTCTGATGTTTGGGAAGATACAGCAATTAACTTAGCACAAAGCGGTATTATTGCTGTATATCCTGTTGTGGGTTGGTGGAGAGAACGAACAACACTGAAAAAATACAATTCTAAGATGCCATATTCTTTAGTTGTAACAATAGAAACACCAGAAGAAAATGTCGATCTATATACTCCAATTATGACTAAGATAGCCAGCAGAGTTACTGTTCCGATTACAACAAGTAACAACACATAAAATTATGTTGCCAAATTACAAGTATCGTTACAAATAAAAGAATTCAAAAGGGCTAAATTAATGCAACTTAAAGCGTTTGATTTTTTAAAAGATATATAATATACTTGTTGTCGTGGCAACGGAATGGCAACAAAAAATCGGATAGCGTATGCTTTACCGATAATACAAATAATGTAGATATTCTTTGCTAAATGTCATAAACAAATGTGTTTAAGATTGATTTGCAGAGAGCGAGTGGGAATAAAACGAAGTACCGTAAAAACCCAGTATTTATGCGGGTTTGCGGCGTTCTAAGAAGTCTTTTGATAACAATTTGATAACAGCCATACAAGTGCCATTATTCTTGTAATCCGATGGTTTGCGGGTTATGGAATGATAAAAGGCGGCTTGTGTGGTGGAAGAAATCCATATTACAAAGCCCTTAGCTGTGGGTAATCACTCATAGCTAAGGGCTTTTTGTCGTTCTTATCTGATTAAATAGTATCGGTCATCAGAAGTTTTACCGAGTATTCCTCGATTAATCAATATCGTGTTTAGCCTTTTGAAAACATTGGGATTGAAAACACCAGCTTCTCTCAATGTTACTGCGGTTTCTGCTGAAAAAGCGTTGCATTCGGTTAAGCGTTTGATGATGATTTTTCTTCTTAATAAAAGTACGGGTGGAACTCCCATATTGTATACCTCCAAGATTAGTCTTTGAAGTGGTCTTTGAATGCTTCGGTTAATGCGTCGCTTAACTCTTGCGAAGGCACTTTCGCCCAGAGCTGCGTGGTATCGTATTTCGGATAGTAGTAACGCCAGCGGTCGTAATCGTCCTTGCTGATTTCGCTGGCAGAGAGCTTGTCCGCCTGCTCTTTCCACGCATGGAGCATTTGCAGCAGCTCGTAAGCCTCTTTGCCCTTATCCTTGTTGACCTTCAGGCAAACCTCTCCGTCTGCTTCGCTGACGGTCAGCCCATACACATCTTCAAGGGTAAATAAGGTGTGCATAAGACCGATCTGACTGTCAATGTCAG